>Ga0207716_100096_pt1 | contig 105260 bp, 101 predicted proteins | sample TtaePargueraPR_FD_187739 | JGI IMG/M metagenome (GOLD analysis project Ga0207716, IMG submission 187739) | Aerobic enrichment media microbial communities from Bioluminiscent Bay, La Parguera, Puerto Rico - Tt and P2 (5) (SPAdes) | ecosystem: Environmental > Aquatic > Marine > Unclassified ... | reverse complement strand
TTTTCTCATGATTTGTACGACCCTTCCGGCACCGACTCCGGTGACGAAGAGGGTCAGGGCGATTCCTGACACCAGGCCGATGATCTCGGCATCCGGTGCCAGGTATTCCTGAAACAGGACGTCGACGTCCTGATAAGGAATGCTTTGCAGGGTCCCGGTGCATTCAATGCCCTGGGTCCCTTGTATCCATTCACCTTCGCAGGTGATGACGTTCATAACGGGCTACCCTGATGCTCAGGCAGCGGGCTTTTTCAGGGCTTCCTGGGGCCGAAGGTCCAGGGCCTTGAAGGTGATCTTGCCGCCCTGCCCGGCTTTCATTTGGGCCTTGACGGTGAACATGGCCGGGAGGCGGTCGGCATGGTTGCGCAGTTGGTCGATGTGCTTGTAGTCGCAAGCGATCTTCATGACTTCGTTGCCGACCCGGTTGTCGTCGTCGGCTTCGGCCGGGGAGTAAGCCCACAGGGAGCCGCCTTTGTTGCCGTCGATGTCGTAGCGGGTGGCGCCGATGATCATAAGGTTCAGGTAGTTTTCCATGTCGTTTGTCCTCTGGTTCTGGTTTCAGGTGTTGCTGGGTTGTGTTGTCCGGCTGGGCCGGGGTTTAACGGTGTTTGCGTGCCTTTCCTGGTGGTGATGGTGGAAAGGGTTTGAACTGGGTTGTGCGACCCCTTCGGGGCGGGCTCTACTCGCGTTGCTCATGGTCACTAAGGTGACCACCCTTACGGGTAACGATCCCTGTCGCCTCCGGGCACTTGAGTGCCCTGCGCGCTCCGCTTGCTTCCTGTGCTCATGGCTCGGAATCAAGGGGCGGCCGTCCTCCCCCGACATCCTCACCACTCTTTGTGCGCACTGTGGACCCGTCAGCGACCGCCACAAGGCCAGGGGGCCTGCGGCCCTGGCGCTGCGCGCCAGCCTTGCAGCGCTCACTGCCCGGTCCCCTTTTCGTGCGCGAGTGGTGACGATGACGGGGGCGGACTCAGGGGCTTTTCAGGGTGTTTGGCCTGAATGCCAAAGTTCGGGCAGCCGGCCTCTAACCAGGCGCGCAGGACCGAACCACCGAGGGTCCACAGGTCGGTGCCACGCTGGATGGCTTCTTGCTGCAGTTGCAGGTAGCAGGAACTCGGGGCCACCACGTAGAAGCGGCGTTCCTTGTCCTCCACCTGGTCCTGTCTCGGGGGGATGTAGCTCATGGTTGCGTCTCCGTGACGGTGGGAAGGTCCAGATGACCGCAGTCCCAGGCGTCCCTCAGTTGAATGAGGCGATCAAAGGCCGGGCTGTGGTAGTTCCTGGCTTCCAGTTCGTTGATAAGCGCGTCGGTGAAACCGGACTTGCAGCGGGCGAGGTAGTCGCACGGGTGGTCGGTGCGGACCTCGCGCAGTTGGCCCAGGCGATGGGCCAGGGTGTCAAAAAGGCCTTCCAGGGCATCAGGGGTGAGTGCAGAGGACGGACGTGGGCCCTGGAAGGCGAAACGGTTTTGACGTAGTTGTTTGGTCAGAATGGCGGAACTCAGGTGGCCATTGAGTTTGTGCGCCAGGACCTGGTTATGAAGGCTGCCGAGGATAAAAAGACGGGCAGACGACTTGATGGCGGCGTCTACGTCGTCGTTCTGCAACGCCGTCAGGCCGGTTTTAAAGACGTTGACCGGTTCAGAGTCAGGGCGCTGAAAGGCAAAGGTGGCGGCTTTTCGGACGGCTTCCAGGCGGTGGTATCTCATGCGTAGACCTCCAGGCGGACACCTTTATAGACTTGCCCTGGCAATGCCCCGCAGACGGTCAGTTGTTCACGACGCAGCACCACCGAGCAAGGATGGACACCTTTAACGCTCTGGTAGTAGTCCAGATAGGCATCCAGCTTGGCGCGGATCTTCAGGGCCTTGGAGTTGTCGTTGAAGCGAACGGCGTCGCCATGGATGGGGAGCTGATCGACGTAAGGAGACACAAAGCGCCAGCCAGCAGCACCATTGGTGTGGTCTCCGCCAACAGCCAACCACTGACGGCCTGACTTGCTGACAGCAACAGTTCCGGGCCGGACCATTCGTGCGGGGCCCAGGCGATCAGAGGACGCGACGAACTCAGAGCCGTTGAAAAAGAAGAAGGTGCAGGAGAGGGTCCGGCCCTTCTCATAAGCAACACGGACGATGGTCTGGGCTTTTTGGCCGACTCGGTTCAGGGACTTCATGCTCAAACCTCCTCTTCTTCCATCTGTTCCAGGAGACGGGGAATGTTGACCATGCGATGACGACCGATTTTGTGAGTCGGGATGTAGGCGCGCTTGATCCAGCCCTCTACTACGCCCTGGTCTACACGGACCCAGTCGGCGAACTCTCGCCATTCCATAAGTGGCGGCCAGTTCAGGTCTTTAATGCGCTCTGCTAGTTGTTCGTCTATCATGGTCATTGGTCAAAAACGTCCAAAAACGGCTAACCCCAAATCAACTTAAGCTATATTAGCTTAGTTTTTTGGGCTTAGCCACATTGGCTTAAGCTATTTTTATGATATTTCTTTATGATAAAAGAACGGGTTATAACCATCATCAAACATTCAGGGATGAAGAACCCGGAGCTGGAGGCAACAACGGGGATAGGTCGCTACACCTGGCAAAACATCAGGAACAAGCCAGAGCGCGAGCTCAAAACAGAAGAGATAGAGGCAATAGTAAAGTTATTCCCCCAGTATGCTTTGTGGATTGCCTCCGGAGAAATAGCACCTGAAGTTGGTCAGACTAGCCCTAAATACGACGAAGTGAACTCAAAGTTAGACAGTCACGCCGAGGGATAGCAGTAACTAGAAGAGTCATGGAGAAGTGGTTCCAGGATCGGCAAGACTAGAGGATGCAGTAATGAAAGGACTTGTTTTTTTTCTACTCCCTCTCCCTTTACTGGGAGCAGCCCACGCAGACCCCATCAGCGACACTATACAAAGCGCATCCAAAGCTTATGGCAGCCACGTTGTGGCAACGATGTGGAAGAGCCGCTGCTCGCGACCGGACGCACTGCGTTTATACGCTAACTGTTATGTAAATCCAGAGGGTGTCGCTCTTTGGCAAGTGACTGGGCCTGAAAAGGAAAAATGGAAACCTACGGCTATCCAAGAAAGTGTGCGACTACAGAAAGAACATCGGGGACAGGTGGAAATAGCTAAAGAAGAAGGACAGAGAGCTGCTCAGAAAAATCAAATGAATAGCCAGATGTGTAATTTTTGGAAACAACAGACAGAAAGTGAGAGACGCAACCAAAAGATTTCTCAGTATTGCACCAAATAAGAAAAATAAGCGCATAATAATTTAAATCTAAAGTTAGACAGCCTCACATCAAAAATTACAAAAACATCGTAAGCTAGAACAGAATCAAGAAGGGACAATATAATGCAAGCTGACGCACTCACCTACGACAACCTTCTAACACTTCTACAGCCCTACGAGGAAAAGCAGAGGGGTGAATCAGTCTCCTTTTTAAATTGGTTTCTAGAAAATATATTTCGACTAGATTCTGTAGCTGCTGATGATGCGATTTGCGATAGAAAGAACGATCGAGGCATTGACGGCATTTATGTGGACCACAACCAAGAAGAGATATTAATTCTCCAAGCCAAAGTAAAGCAAAAAGAATCCACAATTGGTGATGCTCCACTGAGAGATCTTGCAGGCGCATTATCACAACTAGACGATGAAGCATCTGTTCAAGCTCTACTGGACGGAGGTGCTCACCCCGAGCTCAAGAATCTATTAGACAGGAACAATATCAAAGGCCTCATATCCAAAGGATATAAAGTAGTTGGAATTTTTATCAACAACCAAAGACTTGATAAAAATGGCGCAGAGTTTATAGAGCAGAACGAAAGAATAAGGGTATACGATAGAGATGCCATATCAAATGAATACATTGATATAGAAATAGAGGGAGGGGTTGAAGGAGACTTTTACTTCGATGCAAGCTACATAGAGCCAATGAAAATAAAGACAGGCACTACTGCCGTTAGTTACATAATGCCCGTTCAAGCAATTGAATTGATAAATATGTCTGGAATTGATGATGGCAGCCTTTTCTCTCAAAATGTGCGTCAATCTCTCGGAAACACCAAGGTTAACAAAGCATTAAGACACAGCGTAAAGGACAAAACAGAACACGAGAATTTCACCCTTTACCACAATGGCGTAAATATTCTTTGTAAAAAAGCGGAGCTTAAAGAGGAAAAATTAAGAATAACTAATTATGTAGTTGTCAACGGCGCTCAAAGCATATCAACCTTCCGAAAGTCTTCAGATGATTTAACTCCTGACCTGAGAGTAATCGCGAAGATTATACAAATCGAGACACCAGAGCTGTCCAGAAAAATCACAGTCAATAGCAACAACCAAAACGCCATAAAGCCACGCGACTTAAAGTCGACAAATGAAGTTCAAGTCAGGCTAAAAGAAGAATTTAAAACGGTTGAAGGCGGAAAATACGAGCTCGAAATAAAAAGAGGCCAAGAACAGACGCCAGGTACAACGCTGATAACGAACGAGGAAGCGGGAAGGCTCCTATTAGCTTTTGACCTGCAAGAACCGGAGTCTTGCCACCAAGTCTACAAATTATTTGATGACAAATATTCGGAAATTTTTGCAAGACCGGCCGTGACAGCTTATAGAATAATATTTCTTCACCTGACCATGGAAAAGATCATAAAAACAACGCCAAACATAGACTATAAACCACTATCGAAATATGGTCTAACACGATTCTTCTTGATGTCCGTAGTATCTGAATTATTAAGTCTTGATGAAACCGCGAAGGAATATACTAGGAACCCTAAAAAACTATTCGATGATGGAAAAGTAGATCAATTTATGGACGCAATTGAGTCCATATTACGTTCCGTAATTATTGACCTGAACTATGAGGTAGATGAGCTCGGAGAACAATTTGATTACAAGGGTGACTTTAAGAGCCCTAAAAAGATTAAAGAACTCCGAAGCAGACTGCTTAGAAGTTTTGAAAAGGATGTGGCGCGCGGGAAAGCTGAATCTCTCAAAGCACTTATTTCTTGACGCGTAGCTTGTGGGTTGTCCCCTTGTCTACATTAGTGTCTGACAACGACTACCATTGTACCGCGCCGCATCGTAACACAATGTTTTTGAACGATTTTGAACCGTATTGCCCCCCTCACCTAGCTCTCATAATGCTGGGGTCGGCGGTTCAACTCCGCCCCTTGCTACCAGTATTCGGAAAGCCCGACTCGCAAGAGCCGGGCTTTTTTCGTTTCAGACTGGTTAGCCCTAACCCCGCCAGAAATGACGCGAGAACAGCACAAACACGCTGAGCAGCTCGAGCCGCCCCAACAGCATCACCACCATCAAAACCCATTTCGCCGCATCCGGCAGGGCCTGGAAGTTGCCTGCCGGGCCAATGCTGCCGCCCAGGCCCGGCCCCACGTTCGCCAGCGCCGTCGCAGCGCCGGTGAGGCTGGTCACCAGATCGAGACCTAGCGCTGCGAGGATCGCTGCCGAGACTGCGAGGGTGGCCAGGAAAATAAATGAGAAGGCGACCGAAGAGGCAACAATTTCATCACTGATAATCCGGCCATTGTAATGACGCGCCATTACCGCATTGGGATGAAGCAGGCGAATCACCTGCTCGCGCAATAGCAACATGGACAACTGGAAGCGAAAGATCTTCATCCCTCCACTGGTGGAGCCGGAGCAGCCGCCCACAAAGGTCAGGAAAAAGAACAGTACGATCACCAGTGGCCCCCAGAGGGTATAGTCCTCGCTGGCATAGCCGGTAGTCGTCACCACGGACGTGACATTAAACAAGGCATGAACGAAGGCATCGACTGCCGGGGCCTGGTCCACCAGCATCCGATAGACGGCAATCACCAGGGCCACCCCGAACAGGAACTGCAGGAAGAAGTGCACCTGCTTATCCCGCAACAGCGGCATGTACTGACCGTTCAGCAAGCGCACAAACAGAAAGAAGGGAATGCCGCCGAGCATCATGAAGAAGGACGACGCGAGCAGGATGGCGCTACCGTCGAACTGTCCCATGGAGCTGTCCGAGGTCGAGTAGCCCCCTGTGGAAACGGTGGTCAGCGCGTGATTGATGGCATTGAACAGGTCCATTCCCAGCACCCAATACACCAGGATGCAGCCGGCAGTAATCGCCAGGTAGCTGAACACCAGCCCGCGCGCCAGCCGGTTGGTACGCGGCACCGCCTTTTCAGTCCACTCGGACGATTCGGTGGCAAACAGGCGCATGCCACCAATCCTCAGGAATGGCAGCACCGCAACTGCCATGCCGATGATTCCGATGCCCCCCATCCACTGCATGATCGATCGCCACAGCAGGATGTCATCCGGCAGATTATCAAGACCGGTCAGCACCGTGGACCCCGTGGTGGTAACCCCCGAAATACTCTCGAAGAAGGCATCTGTAACGGAAAGGTTGAGATCGCTCAGCAGCAGCGGAAAACTTGAGAAGATCGGGATGACAATCCAGGCCGAAACGGTCAGCAGGAACATTTCACGCTGCTTGAGACCATGGCGCTTACGGCCTGTCACCATGAAGCAGGCCAAGCCGACCGTGAAACAGATCAACGCCGACCGGATAAACGCCCAGCGATCAGGAATGTCTCCGAACAGGAGCAAATTGACTGGCAGGGTGATCAGGAAGCTGAGCAGAATCAGCAGGAACCCAATGATCTGCACGACAGGAAGAATTCTCACGGAACACACAACCCCAGCACACCGCCAGAAGTGCCGCAAGAATAGCACAGGTTTATCTTGCGGCGACGGGATTATCTCCCTCTTCTCCCGCCGGCCCCGATGCACTAACCTGTGCTTTTGCCAACAGGATCCGCCATGCCCGATGCAAACGTCGTTGCCGGCCTCTCTCTTGAGCGCCTGGAAAGAATTACCCGCCATCTTGACGAACGCTATATCCAGCCCGGCAAATTGCCCGGTGCCGTCACCCTGGTCGCCCGGCATGGTGAAGTTGTCTGGGTGAAGGCCCAGGGACTGATGGACGTCGAACGCAACAAGGTGGCACGGCGGGATACCATTTTTCGCATCTACTCGATGACCAAGCCGGTCACCTCAATCGCCCTCATGCAGCTTTACGAGCAGGGCCGCTTCCTGCTGGATGATCCGGTACACCGATACATTCCGTCGTGGCGGGACCTGCAGGTCTACAAGGCAGGGGTCTATCCGGACTTCCAGACCGAACCGGCATCCCGTTCCATGACCATTCGTGACCTGCTCACCCACATGTCCGGGCTGACCTACGGTTTCCTCAACCGGACCAACGTGGATGCGGCCTACCGGACCCTGAAACTTGATGGCAGCCGCGACCTGACGCTGGATACGCTGATCGAGCGGCTGGCCGGGCTGCCCCTGGAATTCACACCGGGGACGGCCTGGAACTACTCGGTTGCAACGGATGTGGTGGGCTACCTGGTACAACAGCTTGCCGACCAGCCTCTGGATGACTACTTCCGGGAGCACATTTTTGGCCCGCTGGAGATGAACGACACCGGGTTTCAGGTGCGGCCAGACCAGCAGGAGCGGTTTGCCGCCTGCTACCTGCATCAGCCTGACAACACCATGAAGCTGCAGGATGACCCCGAGCACTCCCGCTACCTCCGGGAGCCGGTATTGCTGTCCGGGGGTGGCGGCCTGGTGTCAACGGTTGACGATTACCACCACTTCGCCCAGGCCCTCAGTCAGGGCGGTGCCTTCCGCGGCCAGCGGATTATCGGGCGCAAGACCCTGGAATTCATGCGCAGCAACCACCTGCCGGACAATCAGGACCTACCCGCCCTGTCGATCGGAGCGTTCAGTGAGACGCCCTATGAAGGTAACGGCTTCGGACTGGGCTTTTCGGTGAAAACCGATGTGGCGAAATCCCATACCAACGGCTCGGTGGGTGAATATGGCTGGGGCGGCCTCGCCAGCACCAACTTTTTCGTGGACCCGGTGGAGGACATGGTGGTGGTCTTCATGACCCAGCTGATGCCGTCCTCATCCTACCCCATCCGGCAGGAGCTGCGGGCGATGGTGCACGGCGCGCTGGTGTAACGTAAAAAGCCCGCACATGCGGGCTTTTTATTGAAGGCGGTCAGCGGGCCTGACTCAGTCCCAGAAATTCCACCAGGCCTTGGATTTCTCCTGCTTCTGCTGCTGGCCTTTCTCGCTACCCTTGGATGCCGGGTCCGCCTTGCGGTTATCGTTGTCACGGTTCGAGGACTCGCCCTTGTCCATGGCCTTGTCCTGGTTGCGCTCATGCTCTTCGGCTTGTTCGCGGACTCGCTCGCGGTCACGCTCCGCGTCATCATTTGCGCGTTCACGGGCGCGCTCAGCCTCGCCGTCGGCACGTTCGCGGGCACGTTCGGCGTCATCGCGGGCGCGCTCACCGGCCTGTTCCGCCTTTTGTCCGGCGTCGCCGCGGTATTCGTCGGCTTTTTCGCGGCCCTTGCCTTTACCCTCGGCGGCAGCGCCCTTGCCCTTCTTGATCATTTCTTCGGCTTGCTGGCCGTTGCTGCCGGCATCAGACTGAGCCAGTACCGGCCCGCTGGCCAGCGCCCCCGCCAGCAGAACGCCGGAAACCAGTGCGGCAGAGCGGATGAATTGTGCTTTCATAAACCTTCTCCCTTGGTGAACCATATGACTGGACACGATACACAAACATAGAATCAAAAGGCATATCCATAATGTGAATTTTCCGTAGGGAAACCATCCTGCCGCCGCCAACGCTATGGCATACTGCCCTCCGGACCCAATAACTCAAACCAACCCCAGCAAGGAACGTTGCGATGAAACTCGAGACACTGGCCCTCCACGCGGGCTTCAGCGGCGACCCCACAACTCACGCTGCCACCACCCCGATCTACCAGACCACGTCCTACACCTTCGACGATACTCAGCACGGCGCGGACCTGTTTGACCTCAAGGTCCAGGGCAATATTTATACCCGCATCATGAATCCGACCAATGCGGTACTCGAAGAGCGGATGACCCAACTGGAGGGCGGTGTTGGCGCCCTCGCCCTGGCGTCAGGCATGGCGGCGATTACCTATGCCCTGCAAACCATCTGCCGGGTAGGCAGCAACATCGTCAGCACCAGCCAGCTGTATGGCGGCACCTACAACCTGTTTGCCCATTCCCTGCCGAACCAGGGCATCGAGTGCCGTTTCGCGCCCCATGATGACTTTGACGCAGTCGAGCAAGCCATTGATGACAACACCCGCGCGCTATTCTGTGAATCTATCGGCAACCCGGCTGGTAACGTTGTTGATATCCAGCGCTGGGCCGAAATTGCCCACAGGCACGGCATTCCGCTGATCGTCGACAACACAGTGGCAACGCCGTTCCTGTGCCGCCCCTTCGAGCATGGTGCCGACATTGTGGTGCACTCGCTGACCAAATACATTGGCGGCCATGGCACCACCGTAGCCGGCATCGTGGTGGATTCCGGCAAATTCGACTGGAAAGCCAACGCGAAGAAGTTTCCGATGCTCAACGAGCCGGATCCGTCCTACCACGGCGTGGTGTACACCGAAGCCCTCGGCGCCGCAGCCTTCATCGGTCGCTGCCGGGTGGTGCCACTGCGCAATACCGGTGCCGCCCTGTCTCCCTTCAATGCCTTCCTGATCATGCAAGGCCTGGAAACCCTGGCCCTGCGCATGGAGCGCCACTGCGAGAACGCCGAGAAAGTGGCCAGTTTCCTGCAGAATCACCCGTCGGTGGCCTGGGTAAACTACGCGGCCCTGGCCAACAGCCCCTACAAGGCGACCTGCGACAAGATCTGCGGCGGCAAGGCCTCCGGCATCCTGAGCTTCGGCATCAAGGGCGGTCGTGACGCCGGTGCCAAATTCATCGATGCGCTGCAGCTGATCTACCGCCTGGTCAATATCGGCGACGCCAAGTCCCTGGCCTGCCATCCCGCCACCACCACCCACCGCCAGCTGAGCCCGGAAGAGCTCAAGAGCGCGGGGGTCAGTGAGGACCTGGTGCGGCTGTCGATCGGCATCGAGCATGTTGACGACATTATCGCCGACGTCAGTCAGGCACTGGATGCGGCCGGCGCCTGATGCCAACTGGGGCACTCCCCGGCCGGGGAGTGTCCCAAAATACCCGAGCCCGTTTGCCCCACCACCCGACCCTGCCCCCATGGCAAACGCGCACCGACTCGCCGAAAGTCGTAGCCCACGGGGCGCGGATTACCCCTATCCGCCTTGTGTCACCTGGTCTGCCGCAGTATTCTGGTAAGCCCATTCCCCGCAGTCAAAAGAGTCCGGTTGTCATGAGCGACGGCGCAAAACCCCGCGTTAGCAGTGGTTCCAAATTCCGCAACGAACAAGGTTTTTCTGCCATCAAGGACGGCATCAAACGGTCCGCCAACGCAGAGGTTCCGCCGGAGCGGAAGCCCAAGTGGTTGCGCGCCCGCATGCCCGGGGGTGAACGCTTTGATGCCGTCAAGCGCAATGTCAATGAGCACCGGCTGAGCACTGTCTGCCAGGAATCCCACTGCCCCAACATCGGTGAATGCTGGAACAGCGGCACTGCGACCATCATGGTGATGGGCTCCGTGTGCACCCGCGCCTGCAAATTCTGTGCGGTGGATACCGGCAACCCCAAGGGCTGGCTGGATCCGGACGAGCCGGAGAATACCGCCAAGTCTGTCGAGCTGATGGGGCTGCGTTACATCGTACTGACTTCGGTGGACCGGGATGACCTGGCCGACGGCGGCGCCAGCCATTACGCTGCCTGCGTTGCCGCCATCAAGACCCGCACTCCGGAAGTGGCCGTTGAAGCCCTCACCCCGGATTTCGATGCGGTGATGAGCGACGTCGAGAAGGTGGTGGACTCCGGGCTGGACGTGTTTGCCCAGAACGTGGAAACCGTCAAGCGCCTGACCCACCGGGTACGTGACCCTCGCGCCGGCTACGAAAAGACTCTCAGCGTGCTGGCCCATGCCAAGCAACACCGGCCGGACGTGCTGACCAAGACCAGCCTGATGCTGGGCCTGGGCGAAACCGAGGAAGAAATCCTCGAAACCATGGATGACCTCCGTGCCATCGGCGTGGACATCCTCACACTTGGCCAGTACCTGCGCCCCACACCCAATCACTTGCCGGTCGAGCGCTACGTGACACCGGAAGACTTCAATCGCTATCGCGAACTTGGCCTCGCGAAAGGCTTTATGGAGGTGCCATCCGGTCCGATGGTTCGCTCCAGCTACCGGGCTGACCGGGTGTTCGAGAAAAACAATCTCGGCCTGGCGGTGCCCGCCGTCCCGGCCCCCGATCCCTCACTGGCCATTCCGGTCAAGGTTCTCGACTGAGAACCTTGCACTGATTCGGCTGTCGGAGGGCGTCGGGAAGCCGCATTGGCACCTTAGCCCTCAGGCTTTACCGGCTTCCGGGTCTTCCGGGGTATTCAGCATGTCGTCATGCTCGGCCATATCCCAGGGCAGCTTACCGGGCGAGATATCAAGGAAGTGCAGGTAATTCTCGAACTGATCGAGAATGTCCTTGATGACATCGTGCTCGTCGTAGCCATAGATATCATAAGCCCGGCCACCGCGACGCAGATAGACCTCCGCCCGGTAGTACACCTCCAGCTCATCCGGATCGCGCTTCAGTTCGCCGTAGACAAATCCGGGCATCGGATGCTCGGTCAGCCGGATGTCATAGACGAAATCGACGTGGTGCTCACGGTGCACCGTCAGGTGGGATCGGCACAGGTCCGCATCAAACTCGGCTACAGCCTGCCAGCCGCGGTCTTTTAGCTCTTTCTCCACCGCTCTCATGCTGTTCATCACCGTATTCTTGATAAACATTTCCACTTCATGCTGGCCGGGGAATTCTACGATTGCGGCAAGCCGATGCTTCCACTGGGATCCGGTCATGTGACGATTGCTGGTCATGTGAGCCTGCAGGCTGGTCTCCCGGTGGCCCTCAATGATCAGCGCACGCCACATGCCGACGGCGGCAATCAGCATGATGATGGCAAAGGGCAAGGCGCTGGCAATGGTCATGGTCTGCAGCGCACTGAGGCCACCGGCCAGCAGCAATGCCGAAGCCAGGGCGCCTTCCAGGACTGCCCAGAACACCCGCTGCCAGGCCGGGGTGTTGATCACGCCACCGGAGGCCAGGGAATCAATCACCAGGGAGCCGGAGTCCGACGAGGTAACGAAGAAGGTGATGATCAGCAGCACCGTCAGCAAGGAGATAAAGAAGGACCAGGGCAATTCGTCGAACAGCCGGAACAGGGCTACCGCATGGTCTTCCTGCACGTTGGTGATCAGAGTGCTGAGCCCCTCGTTCATGATCAGGTTCAGGGCGGTGTCGCCAAAGATTGAGAACCACAGGAACGTGAAAATGGACGGCACCAGCATGACACCGAAGACGAACTGGCGAATGGTTCGACCACGGCTGATTTTGGCAATAAACATGCCGACAAACGGCGCCCAGGCAATGGTCCAGCCGAAAATAAACAGGGTCCAGTTACCAATCCAGTCGCTGCGACTGTAGGCCTGCAGGTTGAAGGTGCGCTCGACAATCCCGCTGAGGTAACTGCCGGTGTTCTGGATAAAGGTTTCCAGGATGTGAATCGTCGGCCCGACCACGAACACGAACAGCATCAGCGATACCGCCAGCACCATATTGAGGATAGACAGGCGCTTGACCCCCTTGTCCATTCCCGCGACCACCGAGAAGGTCGCTGCCGCGGTTATGACGGCAATGGCGATGATCTGCACCGTGGTGCTGACCGGAATTCCCGGCCACAGGTAGTTGATGCCGGCGTTGATTTGCGCCACCGACAACCCGAGTGTCGTGGCGATACCGAACAGGGTTCCAAGGATGGCAAATACATCAACGATGTGACCGATGGGACCGTGAATCCGCTCACCCACCAGCGGATAGAGCGCCGACCGGATAGACAGCGGCAGGCCGTGACGAAAGGCGAAGTACGCCAGCACCAGGCCCACCAGACCATAGATGGCCCAGATATGGAAACCCCAGTGGAAGAAGGCAATCTGCATGGCCTGTTTGGCCGCGTCGACGGTTTCCGGTGCACCGACCGGCGGGGAGGCATAGTGCAGGACCGGTTCCGCCACACCGAAGAACAACAGCGCAATACCGTAACCGGCAGAAAACAACATGGCGAACCATTCGGCAAAACTGTATTGCGGCTCGGCATGATCCGGCCCCAGCTTGATATTGCCCCAGCTCGAGGCGCCCACTGCGACTATAAATACCAGGAAAATGGCTACCGCCAGCATGTAAAACCAACCGAAGGTTTCGGTAATCCACGCCAGGGTAGAACTGAAAGCCTGCCCGGCCAGTTCGGGATTGCTTATGGTACCGATCACCAGCAACAGGGTAACCGCCACCGCCGGAAGAAATACCGGCATGAGAATGGTTGAACGCATCGACTTCTTGGTTTCTGTCATACAGTCCTTCCGTGTTTCCGTTGAGGCTCAGCCAATTGCCTGTCTGAGTATAGCCAACGATTATTCCGGCAGCCGCAAGGAACCGGAACACCGACCGCGGTCAGGGCGCAGGCAACAAAAAACCGCCAGCCAGCAAAAGCTGCGGCGGTTCTTCGGGAATTACTGAGGGGTACGGGCGTTACCCCGTACCGGATCAGTCGGTTACTGGCCTTGCTGCTGCATCATCTGGCGCTGTTGCTGCATTTGCTGCTGCATCTGCTGCATGCGCTTGTCCAGTTCGGCACGCTGCTCCTCAGTGAAGACTGCATCCACTTTCGCCTGCATCAGGGTAGACAGCGCAGTCATTTCGCCGGTCAGCTCGCCCAACCTGGCCGAGTCCTTGCGGATCGCTGCTTCATCGAAGTCCGGTTTGATCTGACCCTGGATCTGCTGCTGCAGTTGCTGTGCTTCGACCTGCAGCTCGCGGATCTCACCTTGTGATTGCTCGATGATGCCGCGGATTTCCTTCTGCTGGTCCTCGCTGAGGCCCACCATTTTAGCCAACTGGTCCACCTGGTCCGGCTGCCCCTGGGCCTGCTGCGCCATCACCGGAGAGGCCAGGCCCAAAACAATCAGGGCCATTCCGAACAGTTTTACGAGCTTCATAGAGTGATCTCCATCGATCTTTTTCGGGTTACATGCGGTTCTCAGACCCACTACCCTAAATCAAACCGGCACCCGGTTGCATCCCGACGCGCCTTCTTTTTATACATGTATCACAGACTGCACCCCGCCAGCCTCCACCACGCGAGGGTTACAACAAATGTGAAAGTTTGGTCATTCCCGTCCATAATGGCGCCGGTCAACAACAGCCGGAGTACACAAGATGGCGATTAACTGGTTTCCCGGGCACATGCATAAGGCCCGCAAGGAGATCAAAAAGGTCATGCCCCAGATGGACCTCCTCATCGAGGTGGTGGATGCCCGCATTCCGTTCAGCAGCGAGAATCCGCTGGTGCCGGCCCTGAGGGGTGATACTCCGCTGATCAAGGTACTCAACAAACGTGACCTGGCTGATCCGGAGGTGACCGCCGAGTGGCAGGCATGGCTGGAAAAAGAACGGGGCGTCCGGGCGGTCACGCTGACCCACAACCAGCGGGCGGAGGCACTGGATATCCTTCGGCTGGCCGGAGAGATGACGCCATCCCATGACCGCCAGAAAAGCGCATTGCGGGTGATGATTCTCGGCATCCCCAATGTCGGCAAATCCACCCTGATCAACACCCTGGCCGGTCGCCCGGCAGCCAAGACCGGCAATGAACCGGCGGTTACCCGGGCACAGCAGGTGATCAAGCTGCCGGACAACATCCTGCTCTATGACACTCCGGGTTTCCTCTGGCCCAAACTGAGCCCGGAGGCCTGCGGCTATCGCCTGGCGGTCAGTGGCGCCATTCGCAGCGCGGTGATCGACTTTGAGGACGTTGCACTGTTCGCCGCGGATTACCTGCTGCAGGCCTATCCCGACGCGGTGATGGAACGTTACCAGCTCGACCAGCGCCCGCGGGATGGCCTGGCACTGATGGACGCCATTGCGGAAAAGCGTCGTTTCTTCTCCCGCGGCGGCATTCCCGATCTCCACAAGGTGGCAGAAGTGCTGCTCACGGAACTCCGCGCAGGCAAGCTCGGGCGGATTTCCCTGGAAACCCCGGCGATGATCGAAGAAGAAACCCGCGCCTACGAGGCCGCCAGGGCGGAAGAGGAAGCCAGCAACGCTGCCCGCAAGAAGAAGTAACGGGGCGCGGAGCTGTCCCGGATGGACAGCTCCGCAGCAAGCCGTCAGTGACCGGCGGTGCCGCGATCGTGGTGATGGCTGCCCTGGGCGTGGGGCACAGGAAGGCCCAGCTTGGCGGCAAACTCAATACTGACGAAGATTGGTCCGATCAGCAGGAACACCAGGTCTTCCACAAACGAAGGCTTTTTACCTTCAACTTTGTGGCCATACACCTGTACTGCCCAGGCGACCAGCCACACCACCAGGCTGGTCCACAACAGTGACCACCCCGCCTCCAGCACGGCCAGGATCGCCCACAGCGATACCGCGAACCAGCCAGCCATCAGCACCAGCACCCCCACCGACAGTTTGAGGTAGACCAGCCCAGACAACGCGGCCACGATCGTGGCGCCGTTTACCCAGAATGCCGTGGTTTCGGCCAGCCCCAGCCACTGCCCCACCGGCACCAGCCAGAGCAGGCCCAGGGTCGAGATCAGGATGGCGGGCACACAGACGATATGAACCCACTGGTTCAGCGGGTTCTGGTGACTTTCACCATAAGCCGCGAGAAATTCGGACAAGCTTCGCACGGGATTCTCCTTCTTGTTAGCGGATGTTATTTCGGGACCTTGGCTCACCGGCTTCGGTTTCTCAGGTCGACCCTTGTACGTAATTGCCATTATGTACCGGGACAGATGCCCCTTACCAAGGTCAAATATCGCAAAACGGACAAAACGCCTACACTTGGGCCCGGAATGACTGACACTAAAGTCCCCGGCGGTCTGCGCCGGCGGGACGGGAAGGAGGATAGTATGAGACGGGTTGTGGTTACCGGAATGGGCATTGTGTCCTGCCTTGGCAACTCTACTGATGAGGTGCTGAACAGCCTGAAAACCGGAAAATCCGGCATCAGGTTTAACGAAACCTATCGTGACATGGGATTCCGTAGCCAGGTCTCAGGCTCCGTGGACGTGGACACCTCGGTCATCGACCGAAAGCTCCGGCGTTTCATGGGCCAGTCCGCCATGTACAGCTATCTTGCCATGGAGCAGGCCATTGCCCAGGCCGGCCTCAGCGAAGACCAGATTTCCAATGACCGTACCGGCCTGATCGCCGGTTCCGGCGGCGCTTCCTGCTCCAGCCAGGTTGAAGCTGTTGACCTGATGCGGGAGAAGGGCGTGAAACGCATCGGGCCGTACATGGTGCCGCGCATCATGACCAGCACGGTATCCGCCTGCCTGGCGACCGCGTTCAAGATCCGCGGCGTCAACTACTCCATGTCGTCCGCCTGCGCCACCAGTGCCCACTGCATCGGCCATGCCATGGAACAGATCCAGGCCGGCAAGCAGGACATTGTGTTCGCCGGCGGCGGCGAGGAAGAGGACTGGAGCCTGACCATGCTGTTTGACGCCATGGGTGCCCTGTCCACCAAGTACAACGACGAACCCCACACCGCCTCACGCCCGTTCGACAGCGACCGTGACGGTTTCGTCATCGCCGGTGGTGGCGGCATGGTGGTACTGGAAGAGCTGGAGCATGCCCGCAAGCGTGGCGCGACCATCATCGCCGAACTGACCGGCTACGGCGCCACCTCTGACGGCCACGACATGGTGGCACCATCCGGTGAAGGTGCACTGCGCTGCATGCAGCAGGCAATGGCAACGGTCAATGCCCCGATCGACTACATCAATGCCCACGGTACCAGCACGCCGGTGGGTGATGTGGCCGAGATGAAGGCCGTCCGCAACGTGTTTGGTGACAAGGTGCCCGCCATCTCGTCCACCAAGTCACTCTCCGGCCACTCGCTCGGCGCAGCGGGTGTACACGAGGCGATCTACTCACTGCTGATGCTGCAGAACGGCTTTATTGCCGGTACCGCCAACCTGAGCAACCCGGACGCCGACCTTGCCGGCATGCCCATTGTGGGACCCGCAGCTCAGGACGCCAGCCTCAGCACGGTGATGTCCAACAGCTTCGGCTTTGGCGGCACCAACGCGTCTCTGGTGTTCCAGAAGATCTGACCGGTCACGGGCCGGCGATAACGTTATCGCCGGCCCTGTCTCTTCCCCTTACCTCCCCGCTCCGTCACCCGACCTGCCGATTGCCGTCACCGGCTGGCCCAGGGCACCCCCAATGGCCATAAGTCGTAGGGAAAAACCGGCTGTCAACGACATTACTCATTGGCAATGGTGCCTGTTCGTATTAAGGTACGCACTTGATATGAATCAAACAGGCGGGTTCGTCTACCATGGCTCAACCGATCACACTCCGTCAGGTCTCCCCGCTCAAAGCTTCCTGCCATCAGTGCAGCCTGAGCAACCTGTGCCTGCCACTCGCCCTTAACGAAAACGAACTCGATCGCCTGGAAGACATCGTCCAGCAGGGTCGCATCTTTAACCGTGGCGAGCTGGTTTTCGAGCAGAGCACACCGTTCCGCTCATGCTTTGCGGTGCGCAGTGGCGCGATCAAGACGTCGATTATTACCGAGTCCGGCGAAGAACAGGTCACCGGCTTTTTCATGCCCGGCGAACTGGTTGGCCTCGACAGCATGAGCAGCGATGCCTATGCCTGTTCAGCCAAGGCCCTGGAGCGGACCAGTGTCTGCGAATTGCCGGTCGACCGACTGGAAGAGCTGACCCACAAGATTCCCGAGCTGCAACATCACTTTTTCCACTTGATGAGCCAGGAAATCCAGAACAGCCACCAGCTGGCAATGCTGCTCAGCAAGAACACCGCCGAGGAACGCATTGCGGCCCTGCTGCTGTCGCTGTCCAGCCGATTTGGGCGCCGCCGGATGTCACCGACCCAGTTCAGCCTGCCCATGGCGCGGAACGACATTGCCAACTTCCTCGGTCTTGCCGTGGAAACCGTCAGCCGGGTCTTCACCCGCTTCCAGAATCAGGGCCTGATCCGGGCGCGCGGCCGCGAAGTGGAATTGCTCGATATCGAAGCGCTGCAACTGGTCACCCGGGAATCCTCTCGCCAGCGCTGCTGATACCCCATGACCGCCGGTCAACCGCCGGCGGCTTCTCCCAGCAGTCGAATCTCTCCCCCCAGCACCAGCGCATCCAGTTCGTCGGCGAGCCCGGTCCGCCAGGGTTGTTGCTTGATGCCGAACGTGTTGCGGATCTTGGTACAGTTGAGCGTGGCATTCCCGGGCTCCAGCGCAGCCCACTCCTGAGCCTCATCCACCACCCGCACCCCGGGCGGCACTCCCTTGAGCTCGGCAATCGCCAGCCCGAGTTCGTAGAGCGACACCTCTTCGGCACCGGCGTATTGGTAGGTGCCCCAGACTTCCGCGCCACAATCCAGCTGCTGAAGAATTGCCACAATCACTCGCGCCAGATCACGGTAGGTCACCGGCTGCCCACGGACCTTACCGGGTAGCCGCACGTGCTCTCCGGAGGCAGCACAGGCTTCCACTTTGCGGATGAACCGCCCGAGACTCCAGCCCGTGCGCAAAATAATATGCCGCGGCAACAGGGTGCGTAGCGCCTGCTCACACTCCCATTGCCAGTTGCCAAGCTGACTGACCGGCTGGCCGGGATTGGAGGTAATGTAGGCACTCTGTTTGCGGCCATCAAACACGTAGCAGGACGACAGCTGGAACATTGCCATGTTATGGGCCCTGGCGTGCTCGGCCAGGGCGATGGGTATGGAGAAGGCGGCACGGTGAACGGCTTCCGGGTTCTGCTCCGCCGACTCGGGATCGGTATCCCAGAGTGCATTCACGATCAGGTCGGTATCTGCCGGCACCCAGTTGGCAAGCGCTGACAGGTCCGCCCGGTGCGGCTCGCTTACCAGCAGCGGACTGATATGCAGGGACGTCTGCTTGAGTCGCTCAAGCAGAATCCGCCCGAGAGGGCCATAATCATGGACAACCAGAACATTCACCGACAAGTACCAACTCCAATATCCAGTTTAACGACCAGTGGGCCCGTTTCGTTTTCCGTATTCCTGGCAGACTCCTGGCGCGCGCTTACCCTACTTTCCTCCCGCCGCCCCAGGCTGACAATACGGCCTTGTCCTATCACTGATATGACAGGGTATGCTTTCCTTTCAAGCCAATGGCAGCCGGAGCCGGCCCACTACAATAAACCCGACTGCCAACAACGGAATCTCTGCCGAGCATACAACAGGACTATTTATGCTGAAACAACAAAGCCATATCGTAGCGCCAATTCCCGATGAGCTGCGCACCAGGGCGCTCTACACGGTCAACGAACTGCGCCAGAGGGGCAAGGCCGATAAGGACGCCATCGACACCCTCTACAATCTGATTGTGGAACTGACTGAATCCGGCCTCGACTTTTTCTTTCTCGAACCGCTGCGCCGCCTGCGCGCCGGCAACATGATGATGAGCATGGCGAAGATGGGCATTGGCAGCATGCTCAAAGGCAGCAAAATGGTTATCCACAAGGTGCTGAAAAAGCTCGATGACCGCAGCCTGGCCAACATCCTCGACTTTATCGAGGAAATCATCCACGAACCCGATCCCGCCGCCTGAACCGGACCGGTCAGCCGCCGTGGTACAGCCTGGGCACCCGGGCTGTCACGCCAGTGAGTAGTTCATAGGAAATGGTGCCGGCACAACGGGCCACCTCGTCCACACTCACATTCCGGCCCCAGAGTTCGACCGGATCCCCCTCGCGGGCATCGGGAACCGCCGACAGGTCCACGGCCAGCATATCCATCGACACCCGGCCGATCAGTGCTGCACGATGGCCCTTCACCCACACCGGGGTACCATTACCGGCATGGCGCGGATAGCCGTCGGCATAACCGATGGCGACAATCCCCATCGGAGTTTCCCGTTCCGCCCGCCAGGCCGCACCGTAACCCACCGCATCGCCGGCAGCGAGGGTCCGCACCGCAATCAGGTTTGATTCCAAAGACATGGCCGGCTGCAGCCCGAGGTCACTGCCGTTGCGCTCCGCCATCGGCGAGGCACCGTACAGCATGATCCCGGGACGGCTGCGCGTAAACAGGGGCTGGCCATCCCGGAAGTGGGCCGCCGAATTGGCCACGCTCAGCTCGGCATCCGGCCAGGGGGCCACCGCATCGGCAAACACCGCGGTCTGCTGGCGGGTGGCGTCATTGTCCATTTCATCGGACGCCGCAAAGTGGGTGACGAAACCCAGGAACGCCGACTTGCGCCCTGCCAGGACCGCCATCACCCGGGACAGTTCGGCAGGCCGAAAGCCCAGCCGGTTCATTCCGGTGTTCACCTTGATCCAGAACGCCGGGCCGGCAGCCTGCGCCGCCAACCAGTCGAGCTGATACCCGCTGTGCAATACCGGCTCGAAGTTTTGCGCCGCACAGGTTGCCATGTCCCCGGCCGCATGCACCCCCTGCAGCAACACCACCGGATGGGCCAGACCTGCGTTCCGGATCGCCAGCGCCTCCTCGATACACGCTACCGCAAAACAGGTAGCGTCCGGCGCCAGTGTCCGGGCCACGCGGGCAATCCCATGGCCATAGGCATCCGCCTTGATCACCGCCATGGCACGGGCACCGCCGGCAAACTGCCGGGCCAGACCGAAGTTGTGGCGGATGGCGGCCAGATCAATCCTGGCGACGGTGGCGCGGGGCATCAGTATTCCTCGCGATAGTCGCCATGGGCAAGATCTTCAAACTTGGTGAACTTACCAATGAACGCCAGTCGTACGGTGCCGATCGGACCATTCCGTTGCTTACCGATAATAATCTCGGCGACGCCCTTGTCCGGCGTGTCTTCGTTATACACCTCGTCCCGGTAGACGAACATGATCACGTCGGCGTCCTGCTCGATCGCTCCGGATTCCCGCAGGTCCGAGTTTACCGGTCGCTTGTTGGGCCGCTGCTCGAGGCTCCGGTTGAGCTGGGACAGCGCAACCACCGGGCAACTGAGTTCTTTGGCGAGGCCTTTGAGGGAACGCGAGATTTCGGAGATCTCCGCGGTCCGGCCCTCCGTCATTCCCGGCACCCGCATCAACTGCAGGTAATCCACCATGATCAGACCCAGCTTGCCCCCGTTCTCCCGGGCAATACGGCGGGCCCGCGAGCGCATTTCCGTCGGGCTCAGGCCCGCGGTGTCATCAATGTAGAGGGGTTTGTCCTTCAGCAGGGACACCGCCGACGTCAACCGTGGCCAGTCATCTTCCTCCAGCCGGCCACTGCGCATCCGGGTCTGGTCAATGCGCCCGAGTGACGACAACATACGCATGACGATCGAGTCTGCCGGCATCTCCATACTGAACACAAGGATGGGCTGGCCGGAACTGAGCAGGGCGTTCTCCACAATATTCATGGCGAAGGTGGTCTTACCCATGGAGGGTCGACCTGCGACGATGATCAGGTCCGCTGGCTGCATACCGGAGGTCTGGCCGTCCAGGTCGGTAAAACCGGTGGTCAGGCCGGTGATGGTATCGCCGGATTCAAACAGCTCTTCAATCCGCCCCAGAGCCTTGGTCAGGATGGGATTGATGGCCTGGGGGCCTGAGCCTTTCTTGGTGCGGGACTCGGCAATACGGAAAACATTGCGCTCCGCCTCATCCAGCAGGTCATCACTGGTGCGCCCCTGCGGATTAAATGCCGAGTCAACAATACCACCGGACACCTCAATCAGCTGGCGCAGCACCGAGCGCTCACGCACAATTTCCGCATAGGCGCGGATGTTGGCAGCCCCCGGGGTTTTCTCCGCCAGCTCTGCCAGGTAGCTCAGCCCGCCGGCATCTTCAATATCCCCTGCCCGTTCCAGGAATTCGGCAAGGGTCACCACATCCATGGGCTCGCTTTCGCTGGCCAGCCGCTCAACCGCGCCAAAAATAAGCCGGTGATCCTGACGGTAGAAATCGGCAGAGGTAATAATCTCCGATACTTCGTCAAAACGGCGGTTATCAAGCATCAGGCCACCAATCACCGCCTGCTCGGCCTCAAGGGAGTGAGGCGGAACCTTTACCCGGCTGGTTTCAAGATCGGTGGTAGGTCGCAGATTCAGATTTGCCATGAACGGGTCTTCAGTAATCTCAAGGGAAATGCCAATACCGGACGCACGCCGGAGCGTACAAGCATATCAGAAAGCAACAGGCCCGGAAGCCGCATTTGCGACCCGGGCCTGTTTCCGGAATCCGCCCGGCAGCATGGCCGCCCGACGGATTCCCGAGCTCAAACCTGGCCAGACAGCGCCCGGTTTGATCTCTTTAACGTACTGCTTACTCGGCAACTACCGCCAGTTTAACGGTAACTTCCACGTCAGAGTGCAGCTGCAGTTCGATCTCGTACTCGCCGATCGCGCGGATCGGGCCTTCCGGCAGACGAACTTCGCTCTTCTCTACTTCCGTGCCGGCCGCAGTGATGGCTTCCGCGATATCGCGAACGCCAATGGAGCCGAACAGCTTACCTTCGTCACCTGCCTTGGAGCTGATGGTGAAGGAAGCGCCTTCGAGTGCTTCGGCGCGAGCCTGGGCAGTCGCCAGCTTTTCAGCAGCAGACTTTTCCAGCTCGGCGCGACGGGCTTCGAACGCCTTCAGGTTGTCTTCCGTGGCAGCAACAGCCTTGCCGTAAGGAAGCAGGAAATTACGACCGTAACCGGCCTTTACCTTGACCTTGTCACCCAGTGAACCAAGGTTTGCAACTTTCTCGAGCAGAATAACTTCCATCTCGTTAACCTCTTCGTGCTTTATTCAGCCGGCCCGGAGGGCTTGATCCGCCCCCGGAAATCCAGCCAGCTATCCACAAACGCCAAAACCAGTAACAGAACCATCAGGCTCGGACCCAGCAGGACCAGGGCGATGTAGAACATCACCAGCCATTGCCCACTCATGTTCTTACGTCCAACCACCCCGTGCACCAGCGCCACACCCGCGATGAACAGCGGCAGGCCAAAGGCCCAGCTCAGCAGCAGCGAATTGAGGCCGAGAAACGACCCTGCCAGCATGATCGCCACACAGAGCACGGCGACCGGGCCAGACAGCCGGAAAGCATGGAACTCTTCCCGGAACCCGCCAGGGTTGTACAAGCCTGCCTGCCATGACCTCGCCAGCATTGTCATCAGCACCCCTGTTACCAGGAAGGTGCCAGTCATACTGGCGTTCATGCTCTGCCGGATGACCGACTCAAGCTCGTCACCCAGACTGCGGGCAACTTCGGCGTTGTACTGTTCGTAAAAACTCACCCCGGCGCGGACCAGGTTGTCCAGCATGTCGGGGTACAACACAGGCAACAAGGCACCTGTGGCAATGGCAAGAAAGCTGCCTCCAAGGAGGGCCTTCTCCCAGGACAGGGTTGCTCTGAGAACGGTCGCCATCAGTGTCACCTGCAGCAGCACGGCCAGTGCGGTCGGGTCTTGCCCGATCCAGCTCCAGCCAAGCGCCGGCAGCAGCGCCCAGAGCCCGATACTGAGCCCCTGGCTGAGACCCAGCCTGAGAATGACCAGGCCAACAACGGCTGCGCCAATCCAGAACAGCAAGGGTATCGCCGTCGTAACGGCTGCCACCCCACCTGCCTGCAGGGGACCGCGCATTACAAACTGTGCCAGTGCACGCATGGTCCCGAGTCCTGTCGTTCTATGTGTTACTTAGTTGTCGTGGCTGTCCGAGTACGGCAGCAGGGCCAGGAAGCGGGCGCGCTTGATCGCGGTAGCCAGCTGACGCTGATAACGTGCCTTGGTGCCGGTGATACGGCTGGGCACGATTTTGCCGGTTTCTGTGATGTAGCCTTTCAGGGTGTCCAGATCTTTGTAATCGATCTCTTTAACACCTTCTGCCGTGAACCGGCAGAACTTACGACGTCTGAAAAAACGAGCCATGAATTAACTCCTCAATTCCGGTGGTAATTTACTCTTCTTCGTCCTGGGCATCAGCCTGACGACGGTCGTCAGAATCGGCTGAACGGCGCGGACGGTCGTCTCCGCCGGAACGACGGTCTTCACGGGACTCGGCAGCTTTCATCGGAGACAGTTCAGTAACAGCCTCGTCGCGACGGATGATCAGGTCGCGGATGATAGCGTCGTTGAAGCGGAAGTTATGAGTCAGCTCGTCCATTGCGGCCTGTGAACATTCAACGTTCATCAGGACGTAGTGGGCTTTGTGAATCTTGTTGATCGGGTAAGCCAGGTGACGACGGCCCCAATCTTCCAGGCGATGTACCTTGCCGCCATCTTCGCCGATGACGCTGGTATAACGCTCGATCATTGCGGGCACCTGCTCGCTCTGATCAGGGTGTACCATAAATACGATTTCGTAGTGACGCATGAGTTCTCCCTACGGTTTAAACAGCCTCCCCCGGTATGCAGCTCCGCAAAGCGGGAACCTGGTGCCAGAAGAAGCAAGGAGGTGACAGACTCGCTGTCGGTTATTTCGCTTTCATTCAAAGCCGGGTTTAATTGCCGAAAACAGGTTTTCAGACAATAAAACACCGCCCCTTGAAAAAGGGGTCAGGCATTTTAGGCGTGTCGAAGCGACTATGCAAGCCTCTGGCGCAAGGCTTCGTAAAGACAGACGCCGGTGGCCACCGAGACATTCAGACTGTCCACATGCCCGAACATGGGAATCTTCACCAGCAGATCGCAGTGTTCACGGGTCAGTCGACGCATTCCCTTGCCCTCTGCGCCCATCACCAGGGCCACCGGCCCACGGAAATCCGCTTCGTAGAGCGTACCCGCAGCCTCGCCGGCCGTGCCGATCAGCCACACTCCGGCGTCCTGCAAGCTACGCAAAAAGCGGGCGAGGTTGGTCACCCTTACCAGCGGCACGGTTTCGGCAGCGCCGCAGGCTACCTTGCGCGCTACCGGAGTAAGAGACGCCGACTTGTCCTTGGGCACCACCACCGCCTGCACGCCCACCGCATCGGCGGTGCGCATGCAGGCACCCAGATTATGGGGATCGGTCACTCCGTCCAGGATCAACAGGAAAGGGGTGACACCCGGACTTGCCATGTGCGCCAGCAAATCATCCTCGGACCATTCACGACTCTCACTGACCGCTGCCACAACGCCCTGATGAACGCCGGCAACCCGCTCATCCAGCTCCTTGCGATGCACCACACTCCAGCGCACCCCCAGCTCATCAAGGGAGTCGGTGATTGATTTCACCCGCTTGTCCTGCCGCCCGGTCTGAATCCACACCTGTTGGAGACGATCAGGCTCTCGCTTCAGCACCGCCTCGACAGCGTGCCAGCCAAATACATAATTATCAGTCACGACTCAACTTCCAGATTTTGCAGGCTTGCGGGATCGGCCACGGGCGGACTTGCCACCAGAGGCACCGGCACGGGATTTTTTCTTGCCAGCGGACTTGCCCTTGGCATCACCATCGACGGCCTTCCGGGCGCTCCCCGAGCCACGGGACTTCTTTGCCGCCTCGCGGGCGGCCTCCGCTGCCAACTGCTCTTTGGCAGATTTCGGACGCCCGGCGCCGGCAGAGTCACCGCCCTTACCGCGACCGCGATCACGGCCCTTGCCTTTACCCTTGTCACCACGAGCCGGCACGTCCAGCGCGGCAAGATCCGCCTTGCGGCGCTTCGGCGTGCTGGTAAGCTCCAGGTCAATCTTGCGATCTTCCAGCCCCACTCGCACCACCTTTACCCGCACCTCGTCACCAAGACGGAAACTGACCGCCGTGCGCTCACCGATGAGACGATGCTTGGCGGAGTCATGATGGAAGTAATCGCCACTGAGCGTGGAAACGTGGACCAGCCCCTCAATGTAGATATCCGACAGCTCGACAAAGAAACCAAACGGCACCACCGCAGCGATAACACCGTCGTATTCCTCACCCACATGATCCTTGAGGAATTCGCACTTGAGCCATGCCATGACATCGCGGGTGGCATCGTCGGCCCGCCGCTCGGTCATCGAGACATGCTCGCCCAGCTGCTCCATGCTGGCGTAATCGTAGGGATATACCGCCAGCTCGGGATCAGCGACCTTGGGCGCGACCACATCCTTGTTGGCACCCGGGTTATGGATGCAGGACTTGATCGCCCGGTGCACAATCAGGTCCGGGTAGCGCCGGATGGGCGAGGTAAAGTGGGTGTAACTCGAATACCCGAGACCGAAATGCCCGCTCTCTTCCGGACTGTAGACCGCCTGACTGAGTGAACGCAGCATGACCATCTGGATGACATTGGCATCCGGCCGCTCCGCCACCTGCCCCAGCAACGCCTGGTAATCCGCCGAGGTCGGTGTGTCTCCGCCCCCCAGCGGCAGGCCAAGCTCGCCCAGGAACAGCCGCAGGTTACTGAGACGCTCCTCCGAAGGCCCGTCATGCACCCGGTACAGCGCCGGAATCTTGTATTTCTTGAGGAAGCGGGCCGTGGCCACGTTGGCACACAGCATGCACTCCTCTACTATCTTGTGCGCATCGTTCCGGTGCACCGGCACGATTTCCTCAATCTTGCGCTCGGCATCGAACACAATCTTGGTTTCGGTGGTCTCGAAATCAATCGCCCCGCGCTCGGTGCGGGCCTCACGCAGCAACTTGTAGAGACTGTACAGGTTGTGCAGGTGTGGCAGCAGATCCGCGTACTGGGTCGCCAGCCGGTATCCCTGCTCGGTGTCAGGGCGTTCCAGCATATCGCTGACCTTGTTGTAGGTCAGCCGGGCATGACTGCGCATTACAGCCTGATAGAAGGTATAGCCACTGATATTGCCTGCCGCACTGATGGTCATGTCCGCCACCATGCACAGCCGGTCGACATCCGGGTTCAGCGAACACAAGCCATTGGAGAGCTTCTCCGGCAACATCGGCACCACGTGGTCCGGGAAATACACCGAGTTGCCCCGGCGAATGGCCTCCTCGTCCAGCGGGGAGCCGGGACGCACGTAGTGCGACACGTCGGCAATGGCAACGACGAGGCGATAGCCACCACGGGGGCGCGGCTCGCAGTAAATCGCATCGTCAAAATCCCGGGCACTTTCATCATCAATGGTGACCAGCCGCATGTTGCGGATATCGACCCGGTTGGCCTTGTCCTTCTCGGCGACCTCTGCCGGAATAGCCGCCGCCTGCTCACCCACGGCTGACGGCCAGCTGTGGGGAATCTCATAGGAGCGGATCGCCACATCGATCTCCATCCCCGGCGCCATGTGGTCACCGAGAACTTCGAGGATCTTGCCAGTAGGCTGGGTGCGCTTTGACGGCTGCCGGAGGATTTCCACCACCACATACTGGCCGTGATACGCCTCTCCGCAATGCTCCTCGGGAATCAGCACCTCGTGGTTGATGCGGGCATTTTCCGGCACCACGAACGAAATGCCACTCTCCCGGAACAGCCGGCCAACGGTTTGCCAGGTTCTCGCTTCCAGCACTTCGACAATCACACCCTCGCGACGACCGCGGTCGTCGACACTGTCAACCCGCGCCGCCACCCGGTCACCGTGAAACACCTGGCGCATCTGGCGGGCACTGAGGAACAGGTCCGCCCCCCCATCATCAGGCACCAGAAAACCGAAACCATCCCGGTGGCCGACGACCTTGCCGGTCACCAGGTCCGCTTCATCTATCGGCAGGTAGGCCCCCCGCCGGTTACAGATCAGCTGACCATCCCGACACATGGCTATCAGCCGGCGGCGCAGGGCTTCAATGCTGTCCGGGGAGGTTTGGCCGAATTCCTGGCACAGGGTTTCGTGGGTTGCCGGCGCGCCGCGCTCACGCAGATGAGCCAGAATAAACTCGCGACTCTGGACGGGGTTGTCGTACTTTTCTGCCTCGCGGCGGGCATAGGGGTCTGCGTCTGATTTCTTCCTGGAAGCCATTCGGATCCTTTATCGGGTACCGGTGCCGCTTTATGCAGCACCCGGTTTTCATTGAGGTTGTCAGGAGTATAACGCCCCTCCTGCAAGGCTGCCTAACCGGACCGAAAATATTTTTGAAAAAAGGTTTGACAGGCCAAAGGGGAATCATTAAAGTACGCGCCATCGGTTGAGGGGAACACCTCACCGGACTGGCAGAACTGCTAAGTTTTCAATAAACTAACAGCGAACCTGCAAATCACCTGCCGAGGTGGTGAAATTGGTAGACACGCTAGCTTCAGGTGCTAGTGGGGGCAACCCCGTGGAGGTTCAAGTCCTCTCCTCGGCACCATTTCCTCCCCCAGGAAATGGCTGAAAACCCAATCCCTTGCTTACTCAAGATCAACGTTTACTTAACGTAAAATGCCCACTTGCGGTTGCTGCACGGTGGTTTTTCGCATGTCTGTGCGCTGGCCAGTCAGATATGCCGGAAACATGGCGCCACAGGCCGCCGCTCCGGCACCGCTGCCATTACTGCAACGGCTCGATCAGGTAGTCCGACAGGGTCTGGTATTCAAACTGCACCCGCCCAAACAGTGATGACGGCAGACTGGACACGTCGGTACCACAGCTGAGGTCTGCAGAATGGCCAGCCAACAACGCCTCACCAATAAGATCTGGCTGAGCGGCCACATACTGGAGGCTGCCCGGCAACGGATAGACGAAGTGCCAGCGAAAGCCATTACTGTCCGGCAGTCCGGCGGACGCCGCCAGCGCCGGATCGAGGAAGCTGTAACCCAGCAGGCGATCAAATCCGTTACGAAGGTCCAGGTCCAGCTGCAAGGCGGTAAACTGCGCCGGCTGAGGATCATGGCCGGCAAAGGTGTACGACTGCTGCGCCGAGATCACCCGGCCCGCCGCCATAACTTCCGCCGCAAGGGTGGCCTCACAGTCCTGCAGCTCCCCGACAACGGCGACTTCCTCCTCCAGGACCTCCCCCGCTTGTAACCGGTACCCGAGGAATCCGGCACTGATGCGACCGTAGTCCGGGATCAGGGTTCGTGTGCCGTCGGTAATACTGGCCACCCGGCCCTCACCATCCAGTGTCCACTGCCAGGTGACGGCCGGCTGACCGCCCAATTCCGAACCTGCCGCCAGCCCTGGCTGGCAACTTGTCGTGGTCTCAAAGGTGGCGCGGCGGGCACTCCAGTCAAACACCAGGCGCTCATCGGCGCCTTCCTGATCAAAAAACGTCCGGCTTGCCGGTGCCAGGGAGAGCGTCGGCCGCCACTGGGTCCCGGTGGCGGCCATACGGCCGTCGGCGTTGGCGAGACGAACAATTTCTATCATGGATGGCATCATGCAGCCATCGGCAGTGATCGAGATCAGCCGACCGTCGGCCTGGTAATCGAACACCAGCTCCGCGGATATCGCCAGATGGCTACTGCCGGTCGGCAGGTCGCCGCTGTCCGGCACCGCGCTCACCCGCTGCCGCCGCAACAGCACCGGGTTGGTCAGATCCGGCGCCACCCCCGGCAACACCACCTCCGCGACATCAACATTGTCATAGCGTCCGGACGGTGCCGCCTCGTCCACGGCCCGGAGAATATCCGGGGCACCGCGGACCAGTGACGCACCTAACAGGAAAATCTCGCTGGCACCCAGAACCGTTTCGGTACCATCCCCGGCCGCCAGCACAGCGTTGGCACTGTCCGGAAACTGGCCAGCCAGGTAGCGGGCAAACGCCCTGGCGTAGGCATGGGCACGATGATCTCCGGCGACGACATAATCGCCGTACAGGTTGATACTACCCAGCAAGGCTGCCAACTCGCGGGTGGAGTCATCCCCAAGGGCCACCCCCATCAAACCCAGGTGACGGGCAAGCGTGGTCAGCGGTGTTACATTCCTCACCCCGGGCGGCGCGGACAGCAAGAACGCCCGCTCCACCGGCCGATCTCCACTCGCGGTTTCCTCCAGGGTCCGGCCGGGCAGCGCGACGGCAAACAGCGCAAAGCTTCGCGGATCCAGGTCCGGGGCCTCGCCGGCGTCCCGAGCCAGGCCCGAAATATCGAGCCGGAACTGGCCACCGGCACCGCTCATGGCGGTGGGCTCACCCTCCTCCAGCACAATGTTGATACCGGAATCCAGGGCCAGTGTCAGCGGGCCCGGCGTGTACTGGCCGTTACCGTCGACATCAAGCCACACCCGTGCCTCGCGCAGATAGCCGTCGATGACGCGACCACTGTAGACGGCTGTCGTGCTGTAACCGACCCCGTCAAAGTCACGACCATCCACCGGCAGCTCGGTGGATTCCTTGTTGCAGCCGGCAGCGGCAAGCATGAGTGCAGTAAGGGAGAAGGCAAGCAAGCGTGTCATGTCAGTAACCGCAATCCATCTGTGAGACCGAACGGACACTGTAGGGGATGTCGGGATAGCGAACCTTGATAGGCTTGGCAATTTGTAAAGTTTGGTAACCGCCCGGTTCCGGTAACGGCGTAGCCGGAATCGGGCGATCAGGGGGCTACGGCCAACGCCGCAGCGATCCTGGCCCACTCAGAAGGAGCGGGCGACGATTTCCTTCATAATCTCGTTGGTGCCGGCATAGATTCGCTGCACCCGGGAGTCGGCCCAGGCACGGGCAATCGGGTACTCCCACATATACCCGTAGCCCCCGTGAAGCTGTACGCACTCGTCCATTACCTTGCACTGCAGATCCGTCGTCCATTGCTTGAGCATGGCCGCGGTGGGAATATCCAGCTTTTTCTCCAGGTGAAGCTCGAGGCAGCGGTCGCAGAACACCCGTGCCGCGGTAATATCCGCCTTCATCTCGGCCATTTTGAAGCGGGTGTTCTGGAAGGCGATGACCGGCTTGCCGAAAGCCTTGCGTTCCTTGACGTAATCAAGGGTCCACTGCCAGGCCGCCTCGGCTGCCGCGACCGCAGCCAGCGCCACCTGCAGACGCTCCGCAGGCAACTCCTGCATCAACTGGAAGAAGCCCTGCCCTTCACCAGCCCCCAGCAAGCGGTTGGCCGGCACCTTGACGTCCTGGAAGAACAGCTCCGAGGTATCCTGCGCCTTCATCCCCACCTTGTTGAGGTTCTGGCCTTTTTCAAAGCCCTCCCAGGCCGTCTCGACCAGCAACAGGCTGGTGCCCTTGGCGCCTTCCTTCGGATCCGTCTTGGCAACGACGATCACCAGATCCGCCAGCTGCCCGTTGGTAATAAATGTTTTCGAGCCATTGAGGAGGTAGTGATCGCCGGTCTTCAGTGCGGTGGTTTTGACGCCCTGCAGGTCAGACCCGGCGCCGGGTTCTGTCATGGCAATGGCACCGATCATCTCGCCCGTCGCCAGTTTCGGCAGATAGTACTGTTTCTGCTCGTCCGAGCCGTAATGCAGGATATAGGGCGCCACAATGTCCGAATGGAGGCCCCAGCCAATGCCGGACAAGCCGGCACGGGAGATCTCCTCGATCACCACCGCGCTGTAGCGGAAGTCGGCCCCGACGCCACCATACTCCTCCGGCAGGGTCGGACACAGGAAGCCCAACGCTCCCGCCTTGAGCCATAGTTCGCGACTGACCTGGCCGTCTTTTTCCCACTGGGCATGGTAAGGCACGGCCTCCTGCTCGAGAAACTTGCGAAGCGAATCGCGGAACCCATCCAGGTCGGCGTCAAAGAGTGTACGTGGAATCATCTTGAACCTCGGTGTGACATGCTTGTGGTTGTAGTCACACAAGTCTGTGGCGCCGACGGGGATTGCTCAATGATGAAAACCATCAATCGGGATGACCAAAACCGCCTTCCGCCACCATCCCGGTGCGCCAGGGCGCCGGGTGGCAAACCACGGTCTAGCGGCGGTCCTGCCGGGCCTGCAGGCGCGCCTCGCCCCACCGGGGCATCAGGGTCTGCGGAATGCCCAGGTGATCCAGCAAGCGCGCCACCACGAAGTCCACCAGGTCGGCAACCGATTCGGGACGATGGTAGAACCCGGGACTGGCCGGCATGATAACCGCGCCCATGCGGGTAAGCCTGAGCATGTTCTCGAGGTGAACTTCTGAGTAGGGTGCTTCCCGCGGCACCAGAATGAGCTGCCGGCGCTCTTTGAGGGCAACATCGCCGGCCCGCTCGATCAGATTGTTGCTGGCTCCGGTTGCCAGCGCCGACAGGGTGCCGGTACTGCAGGGACAGATCACCAGCGGCGCCTTGCCGCCCGAACCCGAGGCTGGCGGCGCAAACCAGTCTTCCCGTCCGAACACCAGCACCTGGCCCTCCCGGGCTCCGGCATAGGAGGCCAGGGCCTCCTGCATGGCGGCAGTGGATCCGGGCAACTGCAGGTCGGTTTCGGTAGCAATTACCACCTGGGCAGCACGGCTGATCATCACGTGCACCCGGCAGTCCACCGCAACCAGGCACTGCAACAGGCGCAGGCCGTACTGGACACCGGAGGCCCCGGTTACGGCCAGATTAACCGTGCGACTGAATTCAGGTGATGTCGTCATGATCAGGGCTCACTGGTTTCGCTGGAATTATTGTCCACTGAAACTACGTTCAAGGGCGGCAATCAGTTTTTGATGAATACCGCCAAATCCACCGTTGCTCATGATCACAATATGGCAGGGCCGCGGAATCTCGTCCAAGACCCGTTCAATCAGGCTTTCCACCGACGTTTCCAGCCGATGACGACCGGGGCCCCCGGAGTTCTGCCGATCGTGTTCAATCAGCGTCGACAACCAGTCGAGATTGCCGAGATTGGCCCAGACCACCCGGTCGGCGGCCGCCGAACTCGGCAGCAACGCCTGCTGGTGCACCCCTTGCTGCATGGTATTGGAGCGCGGCTCGATGAGGGCAATGATCGTCTCATCCCCCACCTTGTTGCGCAGCCCCTCCAGGGTGGTAGCGATCGCGGTGGGGTGATGGGCAAAATCGTCATAAACCCGGATACCGCCAACCTCTGCCAACAACTCCATCCGTCGCTTTACGCCGGAAAAACGGCACAGTGCCGCCACGGCGTGATCCGGGGTGACTCCGACATTACGGGCCGCCGCAATGGCAGCCAGGGCGTTGCGTACATTATGCAGGCCGGTTTGCGACCAGCGCACCGTAGCCACTGGCTGCTCGTGATGGACCACCATGAAATGGCTGCCGTCCTCGGCCAGCAACTCGGCACGCCAGTCGCTGGCGGTCGCACATTCACTGCCCACCGAGGTGTCCTGCACACTGCTCCAGCAGCCCATCGCCAGGGCCCGGTCCAGATGGCGGTCCAGCACCGGACGGACGATCAGGCCATTGGAGGGTACCGTGCGCACCAGATGGTGGAACTGGCGCTCGATGTCCTCAACGCTGGCAAAAATGTCCGCGTGATCATACTCGAGATTATTGAGAATCAGCGTCCGGGGCCGGTAATGCACGAACTTGGAGCGCTTGTCGAAGAAGGCGCTGTCATACTCATCCGCCTCAATCACGAAGAAATCGCTGCTGCCAAGCCGCGCCGATACCGGGAAGTCCTGGGGGACACCACCTACCAGGTATCCGGGATCAAAACCGGCCTGCTCGAGGATCCACAACAGCATGGAGGTGGTCGTGGTCTTGCCGTGGGTGCCGGCCACCGCGAGCACCCAGCGCTTGCGGAGCACCTCCCGGGCCAGCCACTCGGGACCGGACATGTAATCGATTCCGCGATTGAGTACCGCCTCCACCTCCGGGTTACCCCGGGACATGGCATTGCCAATCAGTACCAGGTCTGGCGCAGGGTCCAGGTTGGCCGGATCATAGCCGTCCATCAGGCTGATACCCTGGGCTTCAAGCTGGGTGCTCATGGGCGGGTAGACCCCGTGATCAGAGCCGGTGACAGTGTGGCCCAACTGCCGTGCCAGCACTGCCAGGCTGCCCATAAAGGTGCCACAGATACCCAGGATATGAACGTGCATTTGAACTCCGTGTGCTGATTTCAATGGTGCCAAGCCTCCTGTATCTGTGGTGACCCGTCAAGGCCATTTTTCGGCGACATGAGTGCAGAGCCGGGCTGTGGATGTCCCTCATGAAAATTGCCGGGGATTGGCGTATCATTCGCGGCATTCGTTGAACCACCAGGAGGCGTGAGCCGAGATGGCCATCAGAAACGCATTTTATGCCCAGTCAGGCGGAGTCACCGCCGTCATTAACGCCAGTGCCTGCGGCGTAATTGAGACCGCAAGGAAGCATCCCGACCGTATCGGCAAGGTTTTCGCCGGCCGTAACGGCATCATCGGCGCCTTGCGGGAAGAACTGATCGACACCAGCCTTGAGTCGGAGGAGGCCATCCGGGCCCTCATTCACACGCCGGGCGGTGCGTTTGGCTCCTGCCGTTACAAGCTGAAGAACATCTCCGAGAACCAGCGCGAGTACGAACGGCTGATCGAGGTCTTCCGCGCCCACGATATCGGCTACTTCTTCTACAACGGGGGCGGCGACTCCCAGGACACCGCCTACAAGGTTTCCCAGATTGCCGACAAGATGGGCTACCCGATTACCTGCATCGGGGTGCCCAAGACCGTCGACAACGACCTGCCGTTCACCGACTGCTGTCCGGGCTTTGGCTCTGTCGCCAAGTACATTGCCACCTCTACCCTGGAGGCCGGTCTCGACATCAAATCGATGTGCGAATCCTCCACCAAGGTATTCATTCTCGAAGTCATGGGGCGTCATGCGGGCTGGATTGCGGCGTCTGCCGGCCTCGCCAGCAAGAGCGAAGCGGAGCCACCTCACATCATCCTGTTCCCGGAGATTCCCTTCCGCCGGGAGGCCTTCCTCGAGCGGGTTGATTTCTGCGTCAAGAACTACGGCTACTGTGTGATTGTCGCGTCCGAAGGTGCCCAGCACGAGGACGGCCGCTTCCTTGCCGATACCGGCAACAAGGACGCCTTTGGCCATACCCAGCTCGGTGGCGTTGCGCCCACCCTCGCCAACATGGTCAAGCAGGCGCTGGGCTACAAGTATCACTGGGCGGTTGCCGACTACCTGCAGCGGGCTGCACGCCACATCGCCTCTGCCACCGATGTCGAGCAGGCCTACGCCGTTGGCAAGGCCGCGGTAGAAATGGCGCTGAGTGGCAAGCAGGCCGTGATGCCGATCATCGTCCGCGACCAGGCCCGGCCCTATCGCTGGCACATTGGCGAAGCGCCACTGAGCGACGTTGCCAACCAGGAAAAGAAAATGCCCATTCACTACATCCGTGATGACGGCTTTGGCATCACCCAGGATTGCCGTGACTACCTGGAGCCGCTGATTGCGGGCGAAAGCTTCCCGCCATTCGAGGATGGCCTGCCAAAGGTGGCCAGACTGCAAAACGAGTTGACCGAAAAGAAACTGAAAACCGAATTTACCCTGTAAATTCGCTGGACCGACCAGAAAAAACGCCCCCGACCGCAAGGCCGGGGGCGTTTTGCTTTGGCCCGGGCGGGCTCAGCGAACCCGGGCGCTCACCGCAACGAGAAGCGCTTAGCCCTGCACGCCGGCGGTTTCACGATCACGGACCCAGGCACTGAACTGATCGTAGCCGCCGATATGCTGCTGACCGACCAGAATTTGCGGTACAGTCATAACCGGCTTGCCAATAATCTTTTCAATATCGGCCTTGGTCATGTCCTCGGCGATCATGTCCACGAACTGGAAGTCGAACCCTTTCCGCTCGCAAAGATTCTTGGCTCCGACACAAAATCCGCATGAGTAACGGCCGTATATCGTGACGCGCTCCATAAACTACCTCCAACTAACTGAACCGGATAATCATGATGGAACGACACGGGGCCCCATCGCATTGACTGAAATCAGCCTGCATGGTGACAGACAACGGACTTGCATGAAATTTAATGGTTTGAATAACATCGATAGCCGGCGCCGATCAACCACCGGGCCAAGTGTAGGGGGCCGCCAGATCCACTTCAATCGGCACATTCCACAGCCGCCAGCAAAGCGGCACCTCCGGAGAAGCCCGTGGCCTACCTCAGCCTGTTCCTGACCGCGTTCGCGGCCGCCACACTACTGCCCGCCTATTCCGAGGTTCTGCTCGGCGGCCTGGTGACCCAGGGCTTCTCGCTCTGGTGGCTGTGGTTCTGGGCTACCCTCGGCAACACACTCGGTTCCGTCGTCAACGGCATCATCGGCCGCCAGGTGGATCGCTTCCGCCACAAACGCTGGTTTCCGATGACCGACAAGCAACTGGAGCAGGCCCGCATCCGTTTCAACCGTTATGGCCAGTGGTCGCTGCTGCTTGGCTGGATGCCGGTTGGCGGCGATGCGCTGACCCTCATTGGCGGCATCATGCGCGTACCCTGGCTGAATTTTGTGATCCTGGTGGGGATCGGCAAGGGCATCCGCTACGCCATCGTGCTGTGGCTGGTGGTTCACGCCTCGTCGTAAAGGAATTGTCGCAGCAGCGGTTCGCCGTTGAACTCCGCGTTGAGTACCGCGATGAAGGTATAAACCCCGATCAGCTTGCGATTGAGGAAGACAAATTCCTTGGGTGGAATCCGAAAGTACCGGCTGATCGCGGAGCGGGCTGCCTGGCGGGCAACCCGGGACGGCAGATCGCTCTGCTTCCAGCGGTATTCGCCCCGGGGGTTCACGGCATAATCCGGCCAGTGACTACGATCCGGTGCCAGTGGTTCCAGCACCGACATACAGACTTCACCGAACTTGTGGAGCACGTCTTCCGGCCAGTCCCGGCTCATGAACCGCAACCGCACGCCACCTTCGATCACCTCATCGAGATCGCGCTCGTAGGACGCCCGGATCATGTGGATGACCGGGGTCAGAAAACTGTCCGGGTAGGCCTGGACAGCCCCGAAATCCAGCAACACGATCTGGTCCCGGGGTGCATCCTCGCCCGGCTCACCCGCGATGCGGATCCGGTAGTTGCCAAAATTGGGATCGGTCTGGATTTCCCCCCAGTCAAACAGTTCCCGAAAGAACAACTCCAGGGCCGCACGACCAAGTTCGCTGCGCCGCTCCAGGGGCAGCTCCCTGACCGCAACCGAACTGACCGAGTGGCCGTGCTCGAAGGTGGAGGCAATGATGTGGGCAGTGGAATACTCGCCAAGCACCCGCGGCACCACGAAGCGGGCATCATCGCGTAACAGGTTGCGGAATTTCTCGGTAGTCCGGGCCTCCAGGCGATAGTCCACCTCCCGGTGCATCATCTCGCGGACTTCCTCCAGCCAGTCGTTGAACTCGGGGCCAAAGGAGACCAGACGGGCAATCCGAAGCAGCTGGGCAACGGCGTTGAGGTCGCTGTCCACCGCATCGGCAACTCCCGGATACTGCACCTTGAGTACCAGTTCGAGACCGTCACTGATGCGTCTTGCCCGGTGCACCTGCCCCAGGGACGCAGCGCCGATCGGCTCCGGGTCCACCTCCAGTTCCGCCAGCCTTGCCGCGCCGAGCTCCTCCTGCAACACCCTCGCAATCGCCGGCCACTCCAGCGACGTGGTCTGGTCTTCCAGGGTATGCAGGGCTTCGGTGACCTCCTCCGGCAGGAAATGCTCCCCATACAACGCCATGACCTGGCCGATCTTGACCACACTGCCCTTGAGCTTGCCGAGCTCCTCCACCAGGAACTCCGCCTGGCTCGACAGCATGGCTCGATGGCGGGCATCCCGCTTGTCCTTGCTGCTCAGCCAGTTAGTCGCCATGTGTGACGCCATGCGGGTACCGGCAAACAACCCGGCCCGGGTGAGGGTAAGCCGGCGCTCGAAACTGCCGGTTTTGATCCGCGAAACCGAATTACCGCGACCCTTGGAAGCCATCAATAACCTGCTCTCGTTGGGAAATGTCTTGCCGCGCCTGACTACCTTGTCGACGCGGGGCGCTGCCAATTCCCGCCATTATACGGTGGTCCGGCAACTCTCACCTCACTGAGCCGCCCCCGACCGGCTGGCCCGACGGCCAATGTATCAAATTCCGGACGTGATTAGCTGACGACTGGCCACGGGGAGGCAGCAGGGCGTCCTGACCACCGCACCGATATGACGCCATCGTTTACGTTTTTACACAGTTGGCAGCGTGCGAGACCGCTAAGATAACAATCGCCTGCGCCGACCGGAACCGATAACGGCCCAATCACAACAATAACGGCAATCGAGATGATCCACGATCCGCACACGACCCCGGATACCGAGCTGTCCCAGTTCCGGGTCAAAGGGGAAATCCCTGTCCCGGTACTGATTGGCTGGCTCAGCCTGGCCGCCATTCCGCTGCTGCTGTTCTTTGCCATACGCTCGCACTTGCGAGGCGATGCCCTGATCTTTGCGGTGCTGGTCACCTTCAGCGCCCTGCTCGCCAGCAATGCGCTCTGGTATCAGGTCAGCCGCAACACCACGCTGCAACGGCGGGGGTTTATCGTGCTGATCACCGTACTGTTCACCTATCTGGCGGTCAGTGCCGTGGAGGACGGATCGGCCATCATGTGGCTGTTTGCCTTCCCGCCGATCATTTTCTATATCAGTGAAGCCCGCATCGGCGTCATTGCCTGCAGCGGTGGTCTGAGCGCACTAATTCTGCTGTTCAGCCCGATCGGCGACAGTCTGTTCAACACGCCCTACAGCACCAATTTTCGCCTGACCATGGTAGCGGCACTGGGATTCGAGATGGTGACCTGCTACATCCTTGACCAGAGCAGACGCCGCAGTAAACTCGGCCTGATAAGGCTGGCTGCAGACTTCGAATTTGCCGCCAAGCACGACGCCCTCACCGGGCTCGCCAACCGGCGTGAAGCCCACCATCAGCTGGACACCGAGCACCAGCGCTACCTGCGCCACTCGCGTCCGTTTTCGGTCCTGCTGATGGATATCGACCTGTTCAAGAGCGTCAATGACAACTACGGCCACCAGGCCGGAGACCTGATGATCAAACTGGTCGCCAGGGCCCTCCGGCAGCAGTGCCGCAAAATGGACACCCTGTCGCGCTGGGGCGGCGAGGAGTATCTGGTGGTGCTGCCGGAGACCGGCAACGCCGAAGCGCTCATTACCGCCGAGCGCATCCGCCAGGCAATTGCCGAGGAAGCGATTGCGTTCGAAGGCCAGCAGGTCCGCGCCACTATTTCGGCAGGGGTAGCCACCATCTGCGGGGATGAATCGGTCGACCGGATGCTGCAACGGGCGGATGAAGCCCTGTATTGCGCCAAGAGCCAGGGCCGCAACCGGGTCTGCAACTACGAAACTGCTATACCGGGTTCAGCTGTCGGCTAATGCCTGCCAGCCGTCAGTCCGGATTACCGGGTCGCCCTTGAGAGAAGCTGCCAGTGCGCCGGAAAGACGTTCGGCAAGGTCTGCAACGCTAACCCCGGGGGCGAAGTCCGTCACCTGACACATAGGCATGTTGGCATAACCACAGGGATTGATCCGCAGGAAGGGCGCCATGTCCATCGCGATGTTCAGTGCCAGGCCATGAAACGAGCAGCCCCGCTTCACCCGCAGGCCCAGTGATGCGATTTTCGCGCCGTCCACATAGACCCCCGGAGCATCCGCCCGCGGCGCTGCGGTGACTCCCAGCTCGGCCAGCACCGTTACAATGCCCTGTTCGATGATATCCACCATTGTTCTTACGCCGACACCGGCCCGGGGCAGATCGACCATAAGGTAGACGACCAGCTGGCCGGGGCCGTGATAGGTCACCTGCCCGCCCCGATCAACCTGGATGACCGGAATATCACCTGGCGCGAGGATGTGTTCCGCCTTGCCGGCCTGGCCCTGGGTATAGACCGGCGGGTGTTCCAGGCACCAGAGTTCGTCCGGAGTATCCTTGTCCCGGGACGCGGTGAAGGCCTTCATGGCCTCCCAGGTTTCCTGGTATGGCTGCATTCCCAGGTTACGGATCACCAGCTCGGCCATGCGTCAGAGCACCATGTGCACGCGGCCGCTGGCCTTCAGGTCTTCAAACAGGGCCTTGAGCTGAGGCTCGCCGGTAGCAACAATTTTCAGCCGCACCGAGCAGAACCGCCCCCCCCGGCTCTCATTGATGGAAATGTCGGACTCGCAGATTCCCGGGGCATGCTGCTCCACCACCGCCACCACAAACTCGGTGAAGTCCGGGGCATGATCACCAATGACCTTGATCACATAGTCGCAGGGAAACTCGATTTTCGGGGCTTTGGGTTCACTCATTCGTCAATTCTCCGGAGGGCACAACGGCCCTCACTCAAACAGCTGGACAAAGAACAGCTTGATGCTGTCCCACAGGCGCTTGAACAGGCCGCCTTCGGGTACCTCCTGCAAGGCAAGTACCGGCTGATCCACAATCACCCGGTCGCCGAGGGTCACTTTGACCCGCCCCAGCTCATCGCCCAGTGCCACCGGCGCCTTGATCACGCTATCCAGGTCGACACTGGACTCCAGGGAGTTGCGCGACCCGCGGGGGATGGTCACATGGACATCGTCGACGACGCCTACCGGAAGCTGGTCGGCCTGACCACCCCAGATCCGGCTGCTGACCAGTTCCTGACCGGCACTGAACAAGCGCTGTGATTCGTAATAACGGAAACCGTAGTTCAGCATTTTCTGCACTTCCTGGGCCCGTGCAGACTCGCTGCTGGTCCCCATGACCACCGCAATAAAGCGGGTATCATCGCGCTGTGCGGATGCCACCAGGCAATAGCCGGCCTCTTCGGTATGGCCGGTTTTCAGGCCATCAACGCTGTCGTCGCGCCACAGCAACATGTTCCGGTTGGGCTGGCGGATATTGTTGTAGGTAAAATGCTTTTCTTTGTAGATCGGGTAGTTCTCCGGGTAATCATTGATGATTGCCCGTGCCAGGATCGCGAGGTCGTTAGCAGTCGAATAATGGCCCTCCGCCGGTAAGCCGGTGGCATTGGCGAAACGGGTATCTTTCATACCCAGCAGCTGGGCCTGCTGGTTCATGATATCGACAAACGCACCCTCACTGCCGGCAATAAACTCTGCCAGCGCCACCGAGGCATCGTTACCGGACTGAATAATGACGCCCTTGAGCAGGGTTTCGACACTGACCTCGGTTCCTTCACGCACAAAAGTACGCGAGCCCTCGGTTTTCCATGCCTTCACGCTGATCGGCACCATGTCGGACATGGCTATCCGGCCCTCATGCAGTTCCCGCTCGACGATGTAGGCGGTCATCATCTTGGTGAGACTGGCTGGTGGCAGCCGTTCAGCGCTGTTGTTGTCCATGACGACAGCCCCGCTTCTGGGATCCATCAGGACATAGGAGCTTGCGGCAATCTGCGGCGGCGAGGGAATCAGCACGGCCTGCTGTTGTGCGGATACCGGAAAGACCGGAAGCAGCAGGACCAGGATGGTAGCGATCAGTGAGCGGATAACGAGGTTGTTTAACATGGGTCCATTCAGTTATTGGTTAATCGTCGTGAATCGTTCCACCCCCCTGATATAGGGGGCGGTGCGGAGGACTTCAATGGCTGTCAGTCAGCAACAGGGTCTGACTGTAGCCACGGGCTTCGAGGAGACGCTGGGCACGCTCGGCTTCGTCGGCATCCCGGAAGGGGCCAACCTGTACCCGATGATAACGCCCGGATGCCGTGTCCACGGACCTGACCCGGGTAGGGCTGGAGATCTGGCTCCGCACCTGGTGTGACAGCATCTCAGCCGGGTCAGGGCTGCTGAACGAACCGAGCTGCACAAATAACGCCTCGCTTCCGGCAACCGGGCTACGCCGGTCTGCCACGGCGGCAGAGTCGCCCCCCGTGCCGGGAGTGAATGGTTTGCCGGCAAGCATCATGCTGCCGTCCGGCCGGACGGTGATGGCCGCCACCTCCACCCGCGCGGTTCCCCTGCCCTGATAGCCCAGCTTCTTGGCTGCCGCGTAGGACAGGTCAATCAACCGGTCGCCGTGAAACGGGCCGCGGTCATTGACCCGGACAATCACCGAACGGCCGTTGTCGAGGTTGGTGACCCGGGCATAACCCGGGATCTGCAAGCTCTTGTGGGCCGCAGACATGGTGTACATGTCGAAGGTTTCGCCGTTGGACGTCTTGTGACCATGAAATTTCTCGCCATACCAGCTGGCGACGCCGCGCTCGACATAGCCCTCATTACTGGCCATCACGGAGTATGTTTTACCCCACACCGAATAGGGCGACTTATTACCGGCGGAACGGGGCTGTTCATAGCGGGGGACCGCGTCAGCCAGGCCGGACACATCAAAATGGCCGGACGGGGCGCGATCCTGAGTGATCGTGTAGCGGGAGGAATGGTCCGGCTCAGGTGGTGCCGAGGCACAACCTGCCAGCATTACTCCCCCCAGCAACAGCAGGATGACGGATTTGATGTTACAGGCTGAGCTTATCACGCCGCTTCAAGACTCCCCTGGCAATTCGGCTGACGAGTCCAGTAGCCTCGCCAGTTCATGCACGGCCATAGCGTACAAATGGCTGTGGTTATAACGGGTAATAACATAAAAATTATGATACGTCAGCCAAAGCTCCGGCCCTTGCTCCCCGCTGACCCTGACCGCCCGGGCCGGATCGTCGGGCTGCACCGCCGCCCCCGGTGCTATGCCGGCATCGCGGTAGGCTCTGACCGTCAGGCGTGGCCGGAGTTCCCCACCCAGCAAAGGCGACGTCTCCGGCAACCGGTCTTCGATCCGCTCCGCGACCGGTTCACCACTACGCCAGTCATGGCGGTGGAAGTAATTGGCAACACTGCCAATGGCATCAACCGGGCTGTTCAGGATATCTACCCGCCCATCGCCATCGAAGTCGACCGCATAGTTCCGGTAACTGCTGGAGATAAACTGGCCGTACCCCATGGCGCCGGCGTAGGAGCCTTTCAGACTTTCCGGGTCCAGCCCCTGCTCCCGGGTCAACAGCAAATACTGAACCAGTTCGCTGCGAAAAAACCTGCTACGCGGCGGGTAGTCAAAAGCCAGTGTTGCCAGGGCGTCAAGGACCCGATATTTGCCAGTATAGTTGCCGTACCAGGTTTCGACACCGATGATGGCGGCAACGATGTTTGCCGGCACGCCGTACTCTGCCTCCGCACGGGCAAACGCCTCCCGATACTCTGCCAGGAACTTGCGCCCCTGTGCCAGACGCTCCGGGCGGATAAAGATCTTGCGGTACTGGTGCCATTCCAGGGACTTTTCCGCCGGTCGGCTGATTGCCTCAAGAATCGCGTCCTGACGGGTGGCCGATGCCAGCAAGGCCGTTACCCGCGATGCCTCGAAACCGTAGCGATCCGTCATCTCCCCGATAAATGCCTTACCATCCGCCGAGGATTCATAACCGGCAGCGGCTGCATTCAGGGTTGCCGTGGCAAGCATCACCATGAGTCCCCACACCTTGCGACCGATCCGGTTATTCCGCCGTGCTGCCATGTCCCCGTGTGTCCTGTGTGCCGTGGGTAAAGTTCTGTGCCCGAAATCCGGGGCACCTTAGCATGGGGTTGGCGCCGCCACCATTAACCTGAGTCCACCTTTGCGGCACACAGCCGGGTCAGGCCGAGATCATCCGCCGGTGGGTATGGATCGACATCAGCACCCCGAACGCAGCCAGCAGCGTCACACTCGAGGTTCCACCATAGCTGATCAGGGGCAACGGCACCCCGACCACTGGCAGGATGCCGCTGACCATGCCGATGTTGACGAAAATGTAGATGAAGAAGGTCATGGTCAGCGCGCCGGCGACCAATCGGCTGAAGGAATCCTGGGCACTTACCGCGATGTAGAGACAGCGCAGGATGATCATCAGGTAAACCGCCAACAGCACCAATATACCGACAAAGCCGAACTCCTCCGCCAGCACCGCCACGATGAAATCGGTGTGACTCTCGGGCAGGAACTCCAGGTGCGACTGGGTCCCCTGCAGCCAACCCTTGCCGTCAACGCCGCCAGAGCCGATAGCCGTCTTCGACTGGATGATATTCCAGCCCGCACCCAGCGGGTCACTCTGGGGATCCAGCAACGTCAGCACACGCTGCTTCTGGTATTCCCTCATGCCAAAGAACCACATCAACGGCGCCGCCACCGATACCAGGACCGCAAACGCGCCAATCAGCCGCCAACTGATACCCGCGAAGAAAATGACAAACAGTCCCGCCGAGCCGACCAGCAGCGACGTTCCCAGATCCGGCTGCTGGACGATGAGCCCCATGGGCAGCAGCACAATCACGAAGCCCACCAGCAGATGGCGAATCCGGGGCGGCAGATAGTGCCGCGACAAATACCAGGCCGCCATCATCGGCACCAGCAGTTTCATGATCTCCGACGGCTGGAACCGGGGCAGCCCCGGCAAAGCCAGCCAGCGCTGGGCGCCTTTGGCTCCAACCCCCACCAGCAGCACCGCAACCAGGGAAGCCAGGCCGGCAATATACAGCCACGGTGCCCAGCGGCGATAGACGGCCGGATCCAGCTGGGCAAACGCCAGCATGACTCCGAAGGCAATTGCCAGACGGACACCCTGGGACTTCACCACGGCGATGTTCTGGTCGGCCCCGCTATAGAGCACAAACAGCCCGCCTGCGACCAGGATCAGCAGCAGAAGGAGCAGCACCGGATCCAGGTGGAGCATCCCCCAGAAACCCCGGTTCGGGGTCAGGGAGCTGGCTGCGGATTTACTGGCCAGGTCACGTACCGGCATTACTCCCCTCCATCCGGTGAAGTTTCTACAATCACTTTTTCACCTTCCTCGGGGAAGCCCAGCAACCAGGCATCGAACAGGGCACGGGCGACCGGAGCTGCAGTGCCACTGCCGCTGCCCCCGTTCTCGACGATTACCGCCACCGCAATCCGGGGCTCATCCACCGGGGCGAAGCCGACAAACAAGGCGTGATCCCGCAACCGCTCCCGGATTTCCTCAGCGTCGTACTCCTCATCCTGGGCAAGACTGAACACCTGGGCGGTGCCGGTCTTGCCCGCCATCCGGTAGGATGCGCCGGTGGCGGCACGCCGCGCTGTTCCCCGGGGTCCGTGCATGACGGCTGCCATCGTGTCCACCACAAACTCCCAGTCGTCCTGGTTCTTCAGAATCAGCGGTTCGTGGCTTTCCTGCGGCAAAAACTCCTCCACCGGATGGTCACCCAGGGTATCCATCAACAAACGTGGCTCCGCCCACTGGCCACGATTGGCAATCAGCGCCGTCGCAGTTGCCAGCTGCAGCGGCGTCGCCAGCATAAAGCCCTGGCCGATGCCCATGTTGACCGAATCCCCGGGATACCAGGGTTCGTTGCGGGCTCCCCGCTTCCACTCCCGGGAGGGCAGCAGGCCACTCAGTGCACCTTTGACATCCAGGGTGGCATCTTCACCAAAGCCGAACCGGGAAAGGTACTGGTACATGGTATCCACCCCCATCCGGACCGCCGCATCATAGAAGTAGATGTCACAGGATTCAGCCATGGCATCCATCAGGTCGACCCAGCCGTGACCACCCCGCTTCCAGTCCCGGTAGCGGCGGCCACTGTCGTTGAGCTGATAGTACCCGGGGTCCCAGACCTTGCGCTGGCGATCCGTCACTCCGCTGTCCAGCGCCGCGACCGCCATCATCGGCTTGATCGTTGACCCGGGGGGGTACTGGCCGCGCAGGGCGCGGTTAAACAGGGGTTTGTCCAGGGATTCACTGAGATTCCGGTAATCCGCCACACTGATTCCGGTGACAAACTGGTTGGCATCAAAACCCGGTACACTGGCCAGCGCCAGCAAGCCGCCGCTGCCCGGCTCTATGGCAACAATGGCGCCCCGGCGGCCATCGAGCAGTTCATGGGCCAGTTTCTGCAGCCGAATGTCCAGATGCAGGCGGATATCCTCCCCCGGTATCGGATTTTCACGCTCCAGAACCCGCAAGGTCCGGCCGCGAGCATTGGTTTCCACGTGTTGGTACCCCACCTTGCCGTGAAGCAACTCCTCGTAGAACCGCTCGATACCCGACTTGCCGATGTAGTTGGTCCCGGCGTAGTTGACCGGGTCGATCCGCTGCAGCTCTTCCCGGTTAATCCGCCCGACAAAGCCCAGGGCATGGGAGGTCAGCTCACCGTAGGGATAGTAGCGCACCAGCTCGGCAGCCACTTCCACTCCGGGCAATTCGTGGCGGTGAACCGCAAGGCGGGCAATTTCGGTTTCGTCAAGATCGTACAGGAGGGGCATTTCCTGGAATGGTCGACGCGGCTCCCGCAGGCGACGGCGAAACCGCTCCATGTCCTCGTCGGAAATGGCCAGCATGTCCCGCAGCGTGGCCAGGGTCTGCTCCATGTCATCAACCCGCTCAGGCACCACGGTCACACTGAATACCGGGCGATTTTCCGCAATCAGCAGGTCATTGCGGTCATATACCAGGCCCCGGGTAGGCGCGACGGATTGTACCTGCACCCGGTTCTTGTCGGAGAGGGTGTTATAGATGTCGTGCTCGACAATCTGGAGCTGGTACATCCGCGCAATCAGCAGCCCCAGCATGGCGGTAACCACCGCCAGCATGACTACGGTACGGCGCTGGAACAGGCGCCGCTCGGCAGCAGTATCTTTCAGCTCTCCCCAGGGCATGCAGCGATCCTACGCGCGGTGATACGGATGGTTGCGGGTAATCGACCAGGCCCGGTAAAGCTGTTCTGCCAGCAGGATTCTCACCAGCGGATGGGGTAGGGTCAGTGGCGAAAGCGACCATTGCTGATCTGCCCTCGCCCGACATTCCGGTGCCAGGCCATCGGGCCCGCCAACCAGGAAACTGACATCCCGGCCATCAAGCTGCCAGCGTTCAAGCTGTTCCGCCAATTGCTCGGTCGACCAGGGCCGCCCACCCACTTCCAGCGCAACGACACGATCCCTGGCACCGGCAGCGGCCAGCACGGCCTCGCCCTCGCGCTGCATCAGCCGGGGGATATCCGGATTCTTGCCGCGGTGGGCCATGGGAATTTCGGTCAGTTCGAGGGGGAGCTCCGGCGGCATACGGCGGGCATACTCATCATAACCCTGACTGACCCAGCCGGGCATCTTCTGCCCTACACAGATCAGACGTAACCGCATGGTTATTCGCTGCCCGCGGCACCGAGGTCCGGAGCATCGCGCCAGAAGCGCTCGAGATCGTAGAACTCGCGGGTGGCAGGCATCATCACGTGTACCACAACGTCACCGAGATCAACGAGGATCCAGTCACTGACATTACCGCCTTCAACACTGGCGGTACGGACACCGTTATCCCGGGCTTCGGTAACCACCGAGTCAGCCAGGGATTTTACGTGGCGGTTGGAGGTACCGGAGGCCAGTACCATGTAATCGGTCACACTTGTCCGGTCCCGCACATCGATCACGCTGATGTCCTGTGCTTTTACATCGTCCAGTGCTTTAACGACCAGATCTTTCAGTTGCTCTGCCTGCATATTTACCCTGTTTTGCGGGCCTCCGCCGGATGGGCGGCCCGAATAGTCATGTTCAGACCGGATTGTAGCATTAAAAGTTCCGCTCAGGGCAGGAGCATTCCAAGCGATTCATCAACGGCGCAGGGGCTGGCCGGCGCCGTACAGGCCGTCCCGGCGAATGGCCTCCCAGACCACATCCGGCAACAGGTAGCGGGGCGACCGCCCGGTGCGGATCCGCTCGCGTATTCCGGTCGCCGAAATGTCCAGCAACGGCAGATCCAGCCAGAGGCAGCCGCCGCTTGGCCGGCGATGGAGTTCAGCCACCGACGCCACCCGGCGCTCGGCCAGCAGGCGAGCCGGCGCACTGTCGGGCGGCAAGCCGGGCCCGGGCCGGTCTATCACAATGATATGGGCGAGATCCGGGATTGCCTGCCAGTCCCGCCAACGGTCGAAACCCGCAAAGGCATCGGTCCCCACCACCATGGCCAGCGGCTCCCGCTCACCGAGGGTGGCGCGCAGCTGGCGCAGGGTATCGGCGGTGAAGGACGCGCCTCCCCGGACGACCTCGCGATCATCGACGTGTAATCCGGGCTCACCGCTCACCGCGAGTTCCAGCAGCCGGAGACGCTGGGCACTGCTGGTGCCGGGCGCCTCACGGTGCGGCGGAATATGACAGGGGACCATGGCAATGCCCGACACCCCCAGCCGTTCCTTCAGCTCAACCGCCAGCCGCAGGTGACCGTGGTGAACCGGGTCAAAGGTGCCGCCATAGATGACGTGCATAACCGGTCAGTCCCGGATGTGGCCGTCGCCAAACACCACGTACTTCTGGGACGTCAGCCCCTCCAGCCCGACCGGCCCGCGGGCATGGATCTTGTCGGTGGAAATGCCGATTTCTGCCCCCAGACCATACTCGAAGCCATCGGCAAATCGGGTTGAGGCGTTCACCATTACCGAGCTGGAATCCACCTCGGTAATGAATCTGCGGGCGCGGGTGTAATTCTCGGTGATGATGCTGTCGGTGTGCTGCGAGCTGTAGCGATTGATGTGCTCGATCGCCGCATCCAGGCCATCAACTACCCGGACCGCCAGGATTGGCGCCAGGTACTCCGTTTGCCAGTCCTCTTCGGTAGCCGGAACCATGTCGGCAACAATGGCGCAACTCAGTTCGCACCCCCTCAGCTCGACGCCTTTGTCGATCAGCGCCCGGGCCAGCAACGGCAGCAGGTCATCGGCAATTTCGCGGTCGACCAGCAGGGTTTCCATGGTGTTACAGGTGCCGTATCGGTGGGTTTTGGCATTGACCACCACCCGCAGCGCCTTCTCCGGATCGCCATGGGAGTCGACATAAACGTGGCAGATGCCATCGAGGTGCTTGATAACCGGCACCCGTGCATCCCGGCTGATACGCTCGATCAGCCCCTTGCCACCCCGGGGCACAATAACATCAACGTAACGGGGCATGGTGATCAGCTCACCCACCGCAGCCCGGTCGGTGGTTTTTACCACCTGGACCGCCGACTCGGGCAGCCCCGCTTCGGCCAGGCCGCGGGCAAGACACCCGGCAATGGCCTGGTTGGAGTGGATGGACTCGGAGCCACCTCGCAGAATGGCCGCATTGCCGGCCTTCAGGCACAGGCTGGCCGCCTCGACAGTCACGTTGGGCCGTGATTCGTAGATGATACCGATGACACCCAGCGGAACCCGCATCTTGCCAACCTGGATGCCGGACGGCCGGTAACGCATATCGCTGATTTCACCAATCGGATCCGGCAGCGATGCCACCTGGCGCAGCCCTTCAATCATGGCGTCAATCCGGGCGGGCGTCAGCTCCAGCCGGTCCAGCATCGCGGTATCCAGGCCGTTTTCCCGGCCCGCCGCCAGATCGCGGGCATTAGCCGCAACCAGCTCGTCGCGGGCAGCATCCAGCGCCTCGGCCGTGGCCAGCAGGGCCCGGTTGCGAACCGCTGTAGTCGACCGTGCCACAACGGCAGACGCCTGCCTTGCCTGCTGTCCCACTTCCGCCATGTAAGCTGCAATGTCCATCTCAATACCTTTCTGAAGACCGTCAGTGATAAGCAAATCGGGCACCTACTTTACCTTTCCCCGTTCAAGTACGCACCTCAAGTGTTTATTATACAGCTGCACATACAATGGATACCCCCGGGAAAGGATGGAAACCATGGCCCAACTGGCCGAAAAATTCCTGCTTGGCCGTTTCGCCAGAATCAGTTGCGGGAGCCTGTTGCTGGTGGCGGTGGTCATGGCCGTCACCGGGAATTACCTTGAGGCCGCTGCCGGCGCTGCCGGCGCAGCGCTGATCTGGAGCAGCCCGGCATTCAGGCCGGGACGAGACAGTCTGTCGTGGAAGAGCATCAATCAGGTAATCCTCCTGCTGACCTTCCTCATCCTGCTGACCAGCCTGTGGTCTGGCCCACAGGGGCTGACCCACTGGCTGTATGCCCTGCCTCTGGTGGCTTTCGGCCTGCTCCCGGCAGCCTGGGGAGCGCTGCTCACAGCGACAACCGTGGTAGCAGTCATGGTGGCCAGCACCTGGGCGACCGGCGCACCGGAACGGCACCAGCTTGTCGCTGCCCTGCTGCTCACCGTGGTGTTGTCCTGCGTGCTGGTTTTCCTGCGGGAATACAAGACCCGCCAGCTTGCGCCACTGCGGCGAACAGACGAACTGACCCAGGCCGCCAGCCGGGAATACCTGTCGGCAGACCTCCACAAGGAAATCCAGCGCAGCGAACGTGAAGGCACCGCCATGGCGGTGATGATGATCGGTCTGGACACCCACCTCAGCGACACCAGTCCCGACGCTGACATCCGCTCGATCCTGCCCCGCATCGGGCGCTTTCTGCACTCCCAGCTGCGGGATTTCGACACCTACTACCGGGTGGCAGACCTGCAGTTCCTGGCCATCCTGCCCGGCACCAACTCCCACGATGCGGCCCTGACTGCAGAGAACCTTCGCAAGGGCCTGCAGGCATTGCTGGCCTCTCACGACCTCGACCTGACTGTCAGCGCAGGCGTTGCGGCCCTGAATATTGGCGATGACGCCGACAGCCTGCAGCAGTCTGCGGCAAATGCCCTGCGCCGTGCCCAGCAACAAGGCGGCAACCGTATCCAGACCTTCAGCTCCCGCCCGTACATGTCCGAACCGGGCAGCCCAGCCACCTCAAGGAATCCGGCACCATGACGGAAACCCGCCTGCGCACCTGGACCCACCTCGCCGGCTACCTGCTGGCGACCCTGTTTATTGTCATGCTGGCGAGCCAGAACCTGCGGTATGGACTCTACGAACTGTTTTACCTCGCCGCAGGGCTTGCCCTGCTGACCCTCGGCGGGGCCGTTTACACGCTGGTTTCGCGGCGACAGCAACTCAGGGCCCCGGGCCACCTGATGATCCTGGCGGCGGTCAATGCCCTGGTACTGGCAGCGGTCGTCACCCTGGGCCGCCCATACATCAGTCACTGGTGCCTGCCCTTGCTGGTGCTTAACTTCATCATTCTGCCTCTGCGCCAGGGCATCACCCTCTCCCTCGCGCTGACCACCGGGCTGACACTGTTCCTGCTGGTTCGGCTGCCGCTGGCGGAGGCCCTGCCACCGGCATTCGCAGCGGTCATCCTGACCAGCGTGGCCGCACTCTATATCTGGCATTACGACCATATGGCGCAATCCGCGGAAGATCTCGCAATTACCGATCCCCTCACCGGCGCCCACAACGCCCGCTTCCTTGATGAAACCCTGCAGAAAGAGATCAGCCGCAGCGAGGCAACTGGTCACCCGCTATCTGCGATCATGCTGGCCGTTGACTATGCCGACGAGGCCGAGGACCTGCACGGTGTCACCGGCATGCAGACACTGGGCCGGGCCCTGACCCAACACCTGTTCGGCGTGATCCGGGCCGGCGATACCCTGTATTCCCTCCGCACCGGTGAATTTTTCCTGATCCTGCCATTCACGCCGGAAGATGGTGTGCGGGTAATCGCCGAACGGATTCGTCGCACCGTGGCAGAGCACAGCTGGCCGGTCGCCGGCAAAATCACCATCAGCCTGGGTTGTACCACCCGGACCCGCCAGGACACCCGTTCGACCCAATTACGAGAGCGTGCAGCCCAGGCGCTGGGCACCGCCCGCAAACGCGGCCATGACACCATCTGGTACAGCACCGGAGAAAGCCGTCAGCCATGACTCCCGAGTGGCTGCAGCTATTGACCCAATGGCTGGGGGATAACCCCGGCTGGCTGGCGGCGGCGTTGTTCCTGGTCGCGTTCCTGGAGTCCCTGGCGATTGCAGGCATTGTCATTCCCGGGGTCGCCATCATCTTTGCGGTGGCGGCCCTTGCCGGCAAGACCGGCATGCCGCTGTTCGAGGCACTGATCTGGGCAGGGCTGGGGGCCATCGCCGGCGACCTGCTCAGCTTTGGCCTGGGCCGGATGTTTCAGGGCCGGCTGCACAGCATCTGGCCGTTCAGCCGGTACCCGTCATTTGTTACCAAGGGCGAGCGCTTTTTCTATCGCCACGGCGGCAAGAGCGTGGTGATCGGGCGTTTTGTCGGCCCGATACGGCCGGTCATTCCGATGGTGGCCGGCGCCCTGCTGATGCCCTGGCGACGCTTCGTGCTGTTCAACCTGCTGTCCGCCATCGGCTGGGCACCGGTGTACATCCTGCCGGGCTATCTGGTGGGCAGCGCACTGGCCAGCGACGTGCGCCTGCCCCCGCACTTCTACCCGATTCTGGGCATCAGCATTGCAGCACTGACCCTGGTCTACCTGGTGATATTCCGCTTCCAGCTCGGACTGGGCACGGAGGGCCGGCTCTACCGGTTACTGGCAAGGCACATGGAGGGCTACAGCCGGGCTCACCGCATCTGGCGGCTCTACTCCAGCCAGCGCCCAGCCAGCAACCGTGAGTTCCCCCTGCCATCACTGATCCTGGCGGTAGGTGCCGGCTCACTGTTCCTTGTGTGGGCGATTCTGACCACGGCGACAGACCTGCTCACCAGCGCCGACATTCTCACCCGGGACTGGTTTACCGCCCTGCGCAACTCGCTGCTCGACCCCGCCATGATTTTCTTCACCCTCAGTGGCGACATGCCGGTGCTGGTTGCCGGTGCGCTGATCGGAGCTGCGGTGCTCGGGCTTCGCGGCTACTACGCCGCCGCCGTGCATGTACTGCTGGCCCTTGCGCTGGCAGCAGGGCTGATCTGGGCCGGCAAGTACGGCTTTGGGGTGCACCGGCCGACGCTGGTCAACGCCCCGCCCGACTCCGGCGCGTTTCCCAGCGGGCACGCCGCCGGGATTACCGTCCTGGCGGGCCTGCTCGCGAGCTTTATCGCCCGGGAGCGACCCAGCGCCCGGCGCTGGCTGGTGTATCTGGTGTTCAGCTTTCCGATGGTGCTGGTGGGGCTTTCCCGGGTTTATCTCGGGGTACACTGGATGACCGATGTGGTGGGAGGCGTCGCGCTGGGACTGGCCGTCTGTGGGCTGGTACGCGCGAGCTACAGCCGCCATGACCAGGTCCCGCTATCGCTGGAACCGGTGGCCGTAACCGGCCTGTTGGCATGGCTGGCATTTGCCGGGAGCTACATAGCCCTGCACTGGGACAATGCGATTATCGCCTATCGACTCGCCAGCGTGTGATCTCTACTCCATGGCCTCCAGCAGGCTATGGAGGCGTGCCAGTCGCTCAAGGGGGTCCTGCAGCTCGACCAGCCGCTGCTTTTCCTGCTTGTCCAGGGGCAGCAGTTCGGTCAGCCGCCAGCCCACGTCACGGGCATCGTCATAATCCACTTCCATGTTGAGATCCCTGACCACCGGGTGGCGGAACAGCGCCTTCAGCACCGAGGGCAGCTCGGCGTATTCTTCAGGCACATCGAGCTCGTCCTCATCAACCAGGCACTCCACATCACCGACATTCAGCCCGTCCGCCTGCTTCCAGCACTTGACCACCGTAACCTTGGCATGTCCCTCAACGGTAATGCCCAGTAACCCGTTGTCCAGCTGCTGGAAATCGATGATACGCACATAGGTGCCGATGTCGTAGAAGGCCGCCGCCTGGCTGGTTTCCAGGCCCTCCCGCAACAACACGACGACGAAACCGCGGTCTTCCTTGAGACAACGGGTCAGCATGTCGATATAACGGGGCTCGAACAGCTGGAGTGGAATCCTGCCGCCGGGCAGAACGATGGAATTCAGTGGAAACAAAGGTACATTCATAGTCGGAACAGTCACCTGATACCTTACTCCGGGCCTGGCCAGCCCCCGGCCGAACATCGCCCCGCTCAATAGATCGACAGCACCTGCTGCATACGATCGACCCGCGCCCTCGCTGCCGTCAGCAATTCGAGACTACGGGATGCATTTAGTCCCAGCCCTCCCAGCCGACGGTACGCGGGAACCCGGGCGAACGGCGGCAAGCCGGCATTCTGATTGGTTCCAACCATGGCATGCAAGCGCGCCACGATCACGATATCCACCAGTTGGGGCGTCGCCTCCAGGCACTCGTAGTCCCAGCTGCCGGCATGGCGCGCCACCTCGACAAACCGCTCGGGGAATGACCAGTGTTCGAGAATGGCAGCGCCGATATCGGGACACAATTCCTTCATAGCATGGTCAAGGTTGACCGGGTCTGCAAACAGTTCCACGTGATGTTCGGCCCGCACCAGTACCGGAACCGCCCCCAAACCATGAAGCAGGCCCGCCAGCATTGCTTCCTCCGGGTTACCGCCGGGCAACCGGTCCGCCAGCTCCCGGCTGATCGCGGCAACATCCCGGGCGTGATGCCAGGTTCTGGTCATGGCCGCCTGTACCGTCGGGTGGCGGGAACTGAAAACCTCCCGCATGGCGAATTCGGTTACCAGCTTCCGGGTGGTTTCCACACCCAGCCTGGCGACGGCCTCCGGAATACTGCGGACGTCACCGAAGCCGCGAAACAGCGGCCCATTACAGGCCCGGACCAGCTTGGCAGCCATGGCCGGGTCCGCGGCAATGGCCTCCGCCAGGCCGGCCGCGGATACCTCCTGGCGTTCTGCCGCACGGCGCACCTTCCAGGCCACATCCGGAAGCCCCGGCAACGTCACGTGATTGACCCGCAAATCGCCATAGAACTCCATCAACAGACGGTGCTCCTCACTTTCATCACCCCCCCGGCTCAGCAGCCCGGTGTGCGCTGCAGACGGCGAACTGACAGGGGTCACCGGCGCCTGCCGTAACAGCTGATTGAGCACGTCCTGCTCGACAACCAGGAATTCACAAGGCTGGTGGGCGGTTACCCGAAACATGCGGGGCTGCAGGCGGGCAATGGCGTTGGCGGCCTGATCGCTTTGAGCCGCAATGGTCAGGGTGCGCCCATCCACCGCAGTGAGGTCCACCGAACCGGACAACAGGAAATAGTCGAGCCCGTCCCGACTGCCCCGTTCCACAACCTTCTGGCCGGCACCGAAACGGCGCCGCTCGGCACGACTGGCCAGCAGCACCAGCTGGTCCCCGGCAAGGCGGCACAGCGGCTGCATGTGCCGCAGACGGTGATCGACTGGCAGGTTTTCCTGGCCACCCATACGTCGGGTTCCTCCGGGCAATCAGGCGGGGAGCTGTGGAGTAGTTGATCCCGTGGATTGTAACCGCCACCGGGCAAAACAACCATGCGATCAACGTGGAATCTGTTATCCTCTGGTTTTGTTTGAACCGACTGAGAGAGACCACACGCCCATGCCCCAGTATCGTTCGCGGACATCCACCGCAGGTCGTAACATGGCTGGTGCCCGTGCGCTTTGGCGCGCCACCGGCATGAAGAATGAGGATTTCGGCAAACCCATCATTGCCGTCGCCAACTCTTTTACCCAGTTCGTCCCCGGGCACGTTCACCTGAAGGACCTGGGCCAGCTGGTCTGTCGCGAGATCGAAGCCGCCGGCGGGGTGGCCAAGGAATTCAACACCATCGCAGTTGATGACGGCATCGCCATGGGCCATGACGGCATGCTCTACTCGCTGCCGTCGCGGGAAATCATCGCAGACTCCGTGGAATACATGGTAAACGCCCATTGCGCGGATGCCCTGGTGTGTATTTCCAACTGTGACAAGATCACCCCGGGCATGCTGATGGCGGCCATGCGGCTGAACATCCCCACCATCTTTGTCTCCGGCGGCCCGATGGAAGCCGGCAAAACCAAGCTGTCCGAACACAAACTGGACCTGGTGGATGCGATGGTGATCGCGGCCGACCCGAACGCCACCGATGAACAGGTTGAGGAATACGAGCGCAGCGCCTGCCCGACCTGCGGCTCCTGCTCCGGCATGTTTACCGCCAATTCGATGAATTGCCTGACCGAAGCCATTGGCCTGGCCCTGCCGGGCAACGGCTCGCTGCTGGCCACCCACGCCGACCGGGAGCAGCTGTTCCTGAAGGCCGGCCGGCAGATCGTGGAAAACTGCCGCCGCTACTACGAACAGGATGACGCCAGCGTTCTGCCGCTGAGCATTGCCTCCATGGCCGCGTTCGAGAACGCCATGGTGATGGACATTGCCATGGGCGGCTCCACCAACACCATCCTGCACCTGCTGGCCGCAGCCCAGGAAGGTGGCGTACCCTTCACCCTGAACGAAATCGATCAACTGTCCCGCAAGGTGCCCCAGCTGTGCAAGGTGGCGCCGAACTCTCCCAAGTATCACATGGAAGATGTCCACCGCGCCGGCGGCATTATGGGCATCCTGGGCGAACTTGAGCGCGGCGGCCTGATCAACGCAGATCTGCCCACGGTTCACAGCAAGACCATGAAAGAGGCCCTGGAAACCTGGGACATCATGCGCTCTCCGACCCCGGAGGTGGTGGAGTTCTACAAGGCCGGGCCGGCGGGAATCCCGACCCAGACCGCATTCAGCCAGAGTACCCGCTGGCCATCCCTCGATGGTGACCGCGAGAACGGTTGTATCCGCTCAGTCGAACACGCCTATTCTGCGGAAGGCGGCCTGGCCGTGCTGTATGGCAACATCGCGCTGGACGGCTGTGTCGTGAAAACCGCCGGGGTAGACGAAAGCATCTTTGTGTTCGAAGGCAAGGCACGGGTGTTTGAGAGCCAGGACTCCGCCGTTCACGGTATCCTTAACGACGACGTCAAGTCCGGTGAAGTGGTGATCATCCGCTACGAGGGCCCGAAGGGCGGCCCCGGCATGCAGGAAATGCTCTACCCGACCAGCTACCTGAAGTCCAAGGGCCTGGGTAAATCCTGCGCGCTGCTGACCGACGGCCGGTTCTCGGGGGGTACCTCAGGGCTGTCCATCGGCCATGCCTCGCCGGAAGCCGCGGCCGGCGGTGCCATCGGGCTGATTGAGAATGGTGACCTGATCCGTATCGACATCCCCAACCGCTCGATCAATGTGGAAGTGGATCAACACGAACTCGATCGCCGCCGTGCACAGCGCGACCAGGATGGCTGGAAGCCGGCGCAGCCCCGCGACCGCAAGGTTTCCGCCGCACTCAAGGCTTATGCCCTGCTGGCCACCAGTGCCGATAAAGGTGCAGTTCGGGACCTCAGCAAACTCGACTGAAGCCGTCGCGGCCCGGTATCCGGATACCGGGCCGCAATTCCGGGGCGGCATCAGCCGCCTTCATTACCCTCGCGCGTATCCGTCGCCTCCCGCTCCCCGCCCACACTGGCCAGGTGTGCGGCATGGCCAAACTCGCGAATAAAGATCCCCCAGAATGCCATGAACAGTGCTGCCACCAGCGGCCCCATTACAAAGCCGTTGACGCCGAACATCACAATACCGCCAAGGGTAGACAGCAACACGATGTAATCGGGTAATTTGGTGTCACGCCCGACAAAAATCGGTCTCAGCACATTGTCCGCCAGCCCGATCACTACCACCCCAAAAACAGTGAGCACCACCGCAGACACCACTTCGCCTGTCGCCGCCAGATAGATAGCAGCCGGCACCCACACCAGGGCAGCACCAACTGCCGGCAACAGCGAGACGATAGCCATTACCACCCCCCAGAGCAGTGCGGCGTTGATATCCAGCACCCAGAAAATGAAACCGCCCAGAGCACCCTGAATAATCGCAATCAACAGATTCCCCTTGACGGTGGCCCGGGTCACTTCGGCGAACTTGGCAAACAGCAGGCGCTCCCGCTCATCGCCAAGCGGCAGGGCGTGGATCAGCAGATCCACCAGGCGGGTACCGTCACGCAACAGGAAAAACGCCAGATACACCATCAGGGCGAGGCTGAGGAAAAACTGAAAGGTGTTCTGACCAAACCCGAGGGCCTGCTTGGCCAGAAACTGGCTGCCGCCGACAACGGCATTGGCAATCCGGTCGCGGATTTCCGTCACGCTGATGTCGAACTGCGCCAGGAAGGCCTCAATGGCCGGGAACGACCTGTTCACCCGGTCAATGTATTCCCCCGGCTTGATCTGGCCACTCTGGATCTGCTGATACACCCCCAGCCCCTCGGCAATCAGCGAGGACACCAGCACCATCACCGGAATAACGACGATAACCAGGCAGATCACCAGGGTCAGCAGCGCGACCAGATTGGGGCGGGGCCCGATCCGGGCAAGCAGCCGCAACTGAACCGGATAGAAGATCATCGCAATTGCCATCGCCCAGAAAATCGGCCCGAAAAAGGGCTTCATCAGAAACACAAAAGCCAGCGATACCCCCACCAGCATCGCCAGGAAAGTCCGTGTTTCCAGTTTTTCGTACATACTCAGAGTCCTTGCTTCAAACAGGTCGGCGGGCAGGATGATAGCCTATCACGCCGCCGTGGCCAGAAAAGCGATTTTCAGGGTATAGTGGACGGTTAATGATCAGCAAACAAACAGGTCCGCGCTTGGATACTGCAGACTTTACCATCGAGACTGCCCTTGAAGCTGCCGTAGAGCTCACCCGGGTTCTCGCAGCCCGCAAACACCGCCGCAAAGTGATGGGGCAGGAGGTCTGGGTGCCCGGTCAGCTGGGCCAGGCATTACAATTACCCCAGATCATCCACCGCCTTCGCAGCAAACAACTGCGCCAGCGTGAACAAGGGCTTGAGGAGTTTGCCGATCTGTGGAGTACGCTGTCCCGACCGACCCGGCAAAAGGTCAGCAGCGCCCTGGGCTGGTATGACCCCAAGGAGTTGGACTGGGATGACAAGCGCTCCAATCGCAGACCGTTGCCGGGCCCCGAAGATTAACCACCGGTAACGGATACGATGAACCGGATTGCAGATTGGTAACGTATGGTTCCTTTTAGTTGAGTCCTGACTTTTAATTGTCACATCGCGGACATACCTTGGACTTTCACCGGAGGAAAACCATGACCGATAATCATCACTACCACGCCATCCTGGCCCAGGGCAGCGCCGTACCCACCCTGCTGTGCGGCCATTGCCAGTCAACCCTGTCCCGCTCCCGGGTATTCCGTAACGCCGGCCAGTGGGATACCGCCCCCGGATGCGACACCATCGGCCTGTGTTCTGCCGACGACTGTGGTGCGGTGAACTGCTGCGACGAGGCACTGGGTAAACTGGAAAATCCCGACCGTTTTCTCCAGGTCGCGTCCTGAATCAATCGCGCAACGCACTGTTACGCAAACGAAACACATCTTTCCGCCATCTGCTTTATGCTGACTGTTATGGCCCGTATGTCTTCACTGGCCACACACATCACTTGTCAGGGCAGTAGATGGCATGCGCATCCTGAGAACCGATGAGGCCCGTTTCAACGGCCTTCCGGACTATCCTTTTTCTCCTTCGTACCTTGAGGTCGAACCCGGTCTGAGGATGCACTATGTTGACGAGGGGCCGAAGGATGGCCACCCGGTGGTCATGCTGCACGGCGAACCGTCCTGGTCCTATCTGTACCGCCACATGATTCCGCGAGTGGCGAAGGCCGGACATCGGGTGCTGGCTCCCGACCTGATTGGATTCGGCAAATCCGACAAACCGGCCGCGGTGGAAGACTACAGTTACCAGCGCCATCTGAGCTGGCTCGCCTCCTGGCTGAAAGCCCTGGATCTGCAGGACGCCACCCTGGTGTGCCAGAACTGGGGCTCGCTGCTTGGCCTTCGTCTTGCCGCAGAACATAACGATCGGTTCAGCCGGATCATTGTCGGCAACGGCATGCTGCCCACCGGCGACTCCCGGGTGCCGGCGGTTTTCTCGCTGTGGAAAGCGTTCGCCAGCTACAGTCCCTGGTTCCCGGCCGGGCGCATTGTGCAGCTCGGCACCGAGCGCGCGCTCAGCAAGGCGGAACTGGCCGCCTATGATGCCCCCTTCCCGGGCCCCGAATTCAAGGCTGGAGCCCGCGCCTTCCCTCGCCTGGTACCGATAACCGCAGACGATCCGGCAAGCGCAGCCAACAAAGCGGCCTGGAGTATCCTGGAGAAATGGCGCAAACCGTTTATTACCTGCTTCAGTAGCGGCGATCCGATTACCCGGGGCGGAGACCGCCACATGCAACGACGGATCCCCGGCGCCCACGGCCAGCCCCATATCACCCTGCAGGGGGGGCATTTTCTCCAGGAAGACTCGCCGGAAGACTTCGCCCGCATCATTATCGACGCCTGCAAATCTTCCCGGGCCGCCTGAAACCGGCCCTCCATCCCCCGCACCGGCAACTACCTACCAATGTTGCCGGTGCTTTGCGTGTTAAACAGCGCGCATTGGGCTATAATGGCCGACAACGTACATTGCCCTGCAATGCCCTACCCTCCGAATACCGAGTACATTAATGTCTGAATTGTCTTTTGCCGACCTTGGCCTGGATCCAGCGGTTCTTGAAGCTGTCACCGCCGTAGGATACGAAACCCCTTCACCCATCCAGGCCCAGTCCATTCCTGCGCTGCTGCAAGGTAACCATTTGCTGGGCGTCGCCCAGACCGGTACCGGTAAAACCGCGGCCTTCGCCCTGCCCCTTCTGAGCCGGGTCGATGCCTCGGTTATGGATCCGCAGATCCTCGTGCTGGCTCCGACGCGGGAACTGGCCATCCAGGTCGCAGAAGCGTTCACGACTTATGCCAGCAAGTTTCGCAACTTCCACGTGCTGCCGATTTATGGCGGGCAGGACTTTTTCCCCCAGATCAAGGGACTGAGGCGCGGTGCGCAGGTCATTGTCGGCACACCGGGCCGCCTGCTCGACCACTTGCGCAAGGGCACCCTGAAGCTGGATAAACTCAAGGCACTGGTGCTGGACGAGGCCGATGAAATGCTCCGCATGGGCTTCATCGACGATGTCGAAGCCATCCTCGCCAAGACGCCCGAGAACTGCCAGCGTGCACTGTTCTCCGCCACCATGCCCCCGCAGATCAAGAAGGTTGCCCAAACCTATCTGCGCGACGCAACGGAAGTGAAGATCGAGAGTGAAACCCGCACGGTCGAGCGGATTGCCCAGTTCGTGCTGCCGGTCTATGCCGAGCGCAAACTGGATGCCCTGACCCGCATCCTCGAAGTCGAGCCGATCGATGCCGCTATCATATTCGTGCGCACCAAGGCGGAAACCACGCTGCTGGCTGAGAAGCTGTCCGCCCGCGGCCACGCTGTGGCACCGCTGAACGGCGACCTGAACCAGCGTCAGCGTGAGCAGACGGTCGAGGACCTCAAGCGCGGTAAAAAGGACATCGTGGTTGCAACCGATGTCGCCGCCCGCGGCCTTGACGTGCCCCGCATTACCCACGTCATCAACTACGATGTCCCCTACGACACCGAAGCCTACATCCACCGGGTCGGCCGCACCGGCCGCGCGGGACGTAATGGCAAGGCGATCCTGCTGGTCACCCCCCGCGAGCGAAGCTGGCTGCGCACCCTGGAGCGCGCCACCAACTCTCCGATGGAGCCCTATGAGCTGCCGTCACCGGCGGATCTGCAGAAAATGCGCATCGAGCAGTTCGAAAGCCAGCTGCTGGGCTTTGCCGAGGACCGTAAGCTGGCCAAGGCCATGGCCATGCTGGACGAGATCGCCGAACGCAACGAGATGGACATGGCCATGGTAGCCGGCGCCCTGGCCGTGTGGATGGAAGCGGCCCAGCCGGGCTCGCTGCCGCTGGAGCAGCCCGAGGCATTGCCGGTGGTTTCTGCGGCACCGCCCCGTGACCGCAAAGGCGGACGTCCGGGCGGCAAACCTGGCTTCAAACCCGGTTTCAAGAAGGGCCCAAAAGCCGGAGCCGGCAAAGGCTTCAAGGGTAAGCCGGCTGGCAAAGGCGGCAAGCCTGCCGGCAAACGCCCGCCCCGTCAGTCTGACGCCAAGCGCTGATAGATTACAAAGCTGTAGTCGTAAGGGTTGTTATCGGACGCGGAGAAATCCTCCCGTCCGATTTCTTCCCACTCATCCCAGTTCACTTCCGGAAAAAACGCATCCCCCTGCACTTCAGCGTGCACCTGGGTGACGTACATGCGGTCCACCAGTGGTAGTGCCTCGGCATATATCTGGCCACCGCCGATAATCATTACCTCGTCCCCACCTTCCAGTTCGGCCTGGGCTTCGGCCTTGACCAGGGCATCCTGCAATGACGCGGCCCCGACGGTTCCCGCCGGCGCTTGCCAGCCCGTATTGCGGGAGATCACCACGTTCATCCGCCCCGGCAACGGCCGGCCGATGGAATCCCAGGTTTTACGGCCCATGATGATGGGCTTTCCCATGGTCGCCTGCTTGAAATAGCGCAGGTCCCCTGGCAGATACCACGGCAGCTTGTTGTTACGGCCGATGACCCGGTTACGGGCCATCGCGACGATGAGGGCTTTCCTCATTTCAGATCCTCTCGTTACGGAGTTAGCAAGAGACGGAACATTCTTTTCAAAACCCGCTCAAGCACATCCATGTGGCGCTTGGGCTCCGCCATCCATGGCTCCGCACAGTTTTGAAAAGAATGTTCCGCCCCTTGCAGTCTGACTTTTGATGTTGCTAATCCGACTTAAATTGCTATGGGCGCCTTGATCACCGGATGCGGGTCATACCCTTCAAATTCGAAGTCTTCCAGTTCGTAATCGAAAATACTGGCCGGTTTGCGCTTGATCACCAACCGCGGCAACGGTCGGGGTTGCCGCTGGAGCTGCTCAAACACAATGTCGTCGGTGAGGTGATTCTGGTACAGGTGACAGTCACCAAAGGTATGCACGAACTCACCTACGCCCAGGTCACACTGCTGGGCAATCATGTGGGTCAGCAAGGCGTAGGAGGCGATGTTGAATGGCACCCCGAGGAACAGGTCGGCACTGCGTTGATAGAGCTGACAGGACAGCTTGCCGTCGGCCACATAAAACTGGAACAGGCAATGGCAGGGCGCCAGCGCCATGCGGCCCTGACGGACATTATCCTGGGGGCCCACAGACTCATCCGGCAACTCAGCGGGGTTCCACGCCGAGACAATCAGCCGGCGAGAGTTGGGCTTGCTGCGGATCTGCTCGATCACTTCGCTGATCTGGTCCACGACCCGTCCATCCGGGCACTGCCAGCTGCGCCACTGCTTGCCGTAAATGGGCCCAAGATCCCCATTGTCCAGTGCCCATTCGTCCCAGATGGAGACCTTGCGCTCTGTCAGCCAGTTGTTGTCGGTGGAGCCGTTGAGGAACCACAGCAGCTCGTAGATGATGCTACGCAAGTGGACTTTCTTGGTGGTCACCAGCGGAAAGCCTTCCTGCAGGTCAAAACGGATCTGGCGGCCAAAGACCGAACGGGTTCCGACGCCAGTGCGGTCACCCCGGTCCAGGCCGTTGTCTACCACATCCCTGATCAGGTCGAGATAGGCTTTCATTGCGGTTGCCTCCGGTAAGCAAAGATCATCAGGCCCGCGCCGGCCAGAATCATCGGGAACGACAGCAGTTGTCCCATGGTGAGCCAGTCAAAGGCCAGGTAGCCGAGCTGGGGATCCGGCTGGCGGACAAACTCCACCAGGAAGCGGAACAGGCCGTAGCAAATCAGGAACAGGCCGGATACCGCCATGCGTGGCCGGGGTTTCGCCGAGAACCACCACAGGATGACAAACAGTACCACGCCTTCCAGGGCAAACTGGTACAGCTGCGAGGGGTGACGGGCCAGGGCATCGGGCGCCTGGGGGAACACCATACCCCAGGACACGTCGGTCGGCTTGCCCCACAGCTCGCCGTTGATGAAGTTGCCAATGCGGCCTGCCCCCAATCCCACCGGCACCAGCGGGGCAACGAAATCGGCAATGGCAAAGAAGCCCCGTCCCAGCTTGCGCCCAAACCACCACATCGCCAGCATCACCCCGATGAGACCACCGTGGAAGGACATTCCCCCTTCCCATACCCGCAGCAACCACAGCGGGTCGGCAAGGAAAGTGTCAAAGTTGTAGAACAGTACGTACCCGAACCGGCCACCAAGGATGACGCCCAGGGCAATATAGAACAGCAAGTCTCCCACCTGCTCCTCGGTAACGGGCGACCAGGACTTGCGGGCACGGACACGGCCAAGCCACCAGCCCACCACAAAGCCGACCAGGTAGGTCAGCCCGTACCAGTGAACTTTGACGGGGCCAACAGCAATGGCAACCGGATCAAACTGCGGATGCTTCAGCATCGATAACCTCTCAGCTCAGGAGAAAACGTAGCCCCACCACGATCAGCATGGCGGCAAAACCACGCTTCAGCAGTTTGGCGTTCAGACGGTGGGCCAGGCTGGCACCAACTCTGGCAAACAGTACGCTGGTCAGGATGATGCCCAGAAACGCCGGCAAATAGATGAAACCAAAGCTCAGTTCGGGCAACTCGGCGTGGCTCCAGCCGGTCCAGATATTACCGAGGGCACCGGCGATGGCAATGGGCAGGCCGCAGGCCGCGGAGGTACCCACCGCCTGCTGCATCTTGACGTTGCACCAGCTCAGGTAAGGGACGGTCAGGGTACCGCCGCCAATCCCGAAAATGGCAGACGCCCAGCCGATACTGGCCCCGGCACCCGTCAGGCCGGCGGTACCCGGCACACCCCGTGAGGGTGAGGGGTTGACTTCAAAAAGCATCTTGAGTGCCACCAGGATCACGAAGATGCCAATCACCAGCTCCAGCGTCGGACCGCTGAGCAATGAGGCAGTCCATGCCCCGAGCAGGGCACCGACGACAATTCCCGCCGTCATTGGCCGGAAGATATCCCAGCGCACCGCCTGGTGCTGGTGGTGGGAGCGGATCGAACTCATGGAGGTAAAGACAATGGTCGCCAGCGAGGTGCCGACTGCGAGGTGAGCGGCAATTTCCGGACTGATCCCCTGCAGGCCGAAGCTGAAGATCAACACGGGGACGATAATCAGGCCGCCGCCAATACCGAACAATCCGGCCAGGGTACCGGCAAAGGCCCCGAGGGCCAGGTACGATGCAATAACGTATACGAGGGTCATATAATGCCGCCGTGCTGAGAAAGAATTCGAGGCTGGTATGATACACATCACTGGCCAGCCCTTCACCGCCCTTGATGATATTGCAGCGGTGACCACACTCTCCGATCATCCAGCGAGCAATCCATGTGCCTGATAGCCTTCGCCCTTGCCCAGCATCCCGAGTACCCCCTCGTCGTGGCGGCCAACCGTGACGAATTCTTCCAGCGGCCGACGGCGGCCATGGACTGGTGGCCGGACCAGAATCTGCTCGCCGGCCGCGATCTCAGCTCCGGCGGCACCTGGCTGGCGGTATCCCGGGATGGCCGGGTGGCCGCGGTGACCAACGTCCGCGAAGGCAGTCCGGAGCCGGGACGGGTCTCCCGGGGCGAGCTGCCAGTGCTCGCACTGTCCGGGCCCGACGCTATTGCCTCGCAGTTACCGGCACACCAGCATGACTACGCCGGTTTCAACCTGCTCAGCCTGGCTGACCGCTCCGGCTGGTACTACAGCAACCGGGATGCCCACCCCGGCCGCCATATTCACCGCGGGGTTTACGGTCTGAGCAACCACCTGCTGCAAAGCCCCTGGCCAAAACTGCTGCGCCTGCGGGACGGCTTTGCCAGCACGCTGCGCAAGGATCTCGGCGCCGGGCCGCAAGCACTGCACCGGGACCTGATCCGGTTACTGCAGGATGACACCCCGGCAGACGACCGCGACCTGCCGGACACCGGCGTCGATATCGCCACCGAGCGGATGCTGTCGTCACCCTTTATCCGCGGCGAGGCCTATGGCACCCGCGCCACCACCATTGTTTCTGTAGGCGCCAGCGGAGAGATACTGGTGACCGAACAAACCTGGCTGCCATTTGGCCGCCCTGGCGAGCAAAGACAGTTCAGCTGGCAGCGTGAATCCTGAAGCTTTGATATAATCGCGCCAAACCGCACCACAACCGGAGGGGCCGACCAGCATGGCCGACCAGACCAGCACGACATCCATTGCCGACTTTGAAAAATCCCTGGACGAACTTGAAAAACTGGTCAGGGACCTGGAGCAGGGCGAGCTCTCCCTGGAGCAGTCGCTGGCGGCCTTCGAGCGCGGGGTCAAACTGACCCGGGATTGCCAGCAGGCCCTGAAATCTGCGGAACAACGGGTGGAGCAACTGGTACAGAACCAGGATGGCAGCCTGACAACTCGCCCCTTCAATCCGGATGAGACTGCCTGATGCCCAGATCCACCACGGCTGCGACCGCCTTTCTCGAGACCTGCCGCGGCCGCATCGACCAGGCCCTGGAAGCCCGCTTTGCAATTGATGTGGCCTCGACACCCCGGCTGCTCGAAGCCATGAAGTACAGTGTCCTTGGCGGCGGCAAGCGCATCCGCCCGGCGCTGTGCCTGGGGGCCGCCCAGGCCCTGGGGCAGTCCACCGAGGTGGCCGTGGTGCCGGCCTGCAGTGTCGAGCTGATTCATGCCTATTCGCTGATCCACGACGACTTGCCGGCGATGGACGATGACGAGTTGCGGCGCGGGCGACCGACTACTCACATCGCCTTTGATGAGGCCACCGCTATCCTGGCGGGGGATGCCCTGCAGACCATGGCCTTCGGCTGGCTGGCCGAGGCACCGGGGCTAAGTGAGGGTACCCGGCTCGGCATGATCCGGGAGCTGGCGGTGGCCAGCGGCCACCGGGGCATGGTGGGCGGCCAGGCAATCGACCTGGAATCCGTGGGCAAGACCCTGACGGTGGAAGCCCTGGAGCGCATGCACCGGGCCAAGACCGGCGCGCTGATCGAGTCCAGCGTCCGCCTCGGCGCACTGACCGCAGAGCGGGTCCGGGATGATCAGCTGGCACGCCTGTCCGACTATGCCGGCGCCCTTGGCCTGGCCTTTCAGGTCCAGGACGACCTGCTGGACATTGAGGGTGATACCGCCGTTATCGGCAAACCCCAGGGCTCCGACCTGGCCCGCGCCAAGCCAACCTACCCGGCCCTGCTAGGTATTGACGGCGCGCGGACCTATCTGCAGCGCCTGCTGGACACCGCGCTGATCAGCCTCGGCGGCTTCGGCCCGGAAGCCGATCCTCTGCGCGCCATGGCCGACTTTATCGTGGCGCGTAACCACTGAGCTCGACAGGCTGGCCTGTCAATCCCACCTCAATCCGGCAATCCACCGGTTTTGGGTGTGAAACAGGCCGCCTTCATCCCGTATAATACCCGTTCGCACAACTATCGCTCACCTATCCGGAAAAGACCCGAGCAGATGCAGGATACATATACATTCAGGGAGTTCCCGCCACAACGGCCGAACACGCCGCTGCTGGACCGGATAGATACCCCGGACCAGCTCCGTCTGCTGTCTGCAGACCAGCTTCCCCAGCTGGCGAGGGAGCTGCGCGCTTTCCTGCTGTGGTCCGTCAGCCAGACCGGCGGCCATTTTGGCGCCGGCCTCGGAGTGCTGGAGCTGACCGTGGCACTGCATTATGTCTTCAATACCCCGAGCGATCGCCTGGTCTGGGACGTCGGCCACCAGGCCTACCCCCACAAGATCCTCACCGGTCGCCGGGAGCAGATGGACACGATTCGCCGCAAGGGCGGCCTTGCCGGCTTCCCCAAGCGCGCCGAAAGCGAATACGACACCTTTGGCGTCGGCCACTCCAGCACCTCCATCAGTGCCGCGCTGGGCATGGCCATCGCCGCGCGGATGCAGGGTACCGGGCGCAAGAGCATTGCCGTCATCGGAGATGGCGCGATGACCGCCGGCATGGCCTTCGAGGCCCTCAACCACGCTGGCCACCTGCATGCCGACATGCTGGTTATCCTCAACGACAACGACATGTCCATCTCCCGCAACGTGGGCGGGCTGTCCAATTACTTTGCCAAGCTGCTGGCCAGCCGCACCTACAACCAGGTTCGCGACAGCAGCAAACGGGTACTGCAAGCCGCCCCGCACCTGATGGCGCTGGCCCGCAAGACGGAAGAACACTTCAAGGGCATGATCGCCCCGGGCACCCTGTTCGAGGAACTGGGCTTCAATTACATCGGCCCCATTGACGGCCACGACCTGCCGCTGCTGGTGGAAACCCTGGAGAATATCCGCGAGCTCGATGGCCCGCAATTCCTCCACGTGGTCACGACCAAGGGCAAGGGGTTTGCACCGGCGGAAGCGGACCCGATCGGATATCACGCCATCAACAAGATCGAGCCGGTCCCGGCCAGCAAACCGGAACCGGTGGCGCCACAAACGCCGAAACCGAAATATGCCAACGTATTCGGCCAGTGGTTATGTGACAGTGCCGCCCAGGATGAGCGGGTGGTGGGTATCACCCCGGCCATGTGCGAAGGCTCGGACCTGCTGGCGTTCTCGGAACGCTTCCCGGACCGCTATTTTGATGTCGCCATAGCCGAACAGCATGCGGTGACCCTGGCTGCGGGACTGGCCTGCGACGGCGCCAAGCCGGTGGTCGCTATCTATTCGACCTTCCTGCAACGGGCCTATGACCAGCTGGTTCACGATGTCGCCATCCAGGACCTGGACGTGCTGTTTGCCATCGACCGCGCCGGCCTGGTGGGCGAGGACGGGCCGACCCATGCCGGCGCCTTCGACATCACTTACCTGCGCTGCATCCCCAACATGGTCATCATGACCCCGTCGGATGAAAACGAAACCCGCCAGATGCTGCAAACCGGCATGCTGTTTGACGGCCCGGCGGCGGTTCGCTATCCGCGGGGCACCGGTCCGGGCGCGGTAATCGAGCAGGAACTGCGGCCACTGCCGATCGGTCGCGGCCGCCAGGTTCGTGACGGCAAAACCGTGGCCATCCTCAACTTCGGCACCCTGCTGACCCCAGCCCTGGAAGCCGCAGGGATCCTGGACGCCACCGTGGCCGACATGCGCTTCGTCAAGCCGCTCGACAAATCCCTGGTACTGGAACTGGCCAGGCAACATGACCTGCTGGTTACGCTGGAAGAAAACACCGTTGCCGGCGGCGCAGGCAGTGCGGTTACGGAATTCCTCAATGCCGAGGGCATCACCCAGCCGGTTTTACAGTTGGGGCTGCCTGACACCTTCATCGATCACGGTAAGCACGAGGAACTGCTGGCGGAGTGCGGCCTGGATGCACGAGGTATTCGCCAGGCCATCGAGAAACGGCTGGACCGCATGCGTCAGCACCAGTCCCTGAAGGCCGTTCCTTAAGTCAGAAGGAAGACGTCCAGCCGGCGACCCGGTCAGACCGTCGGGTCGTCGTCCTGATGGGTATCAAGCCAGTGCCCCAGCTTGCTCTGCTTGGTATTGAGGTAGCTTTCGTTGTGGGGGTTGCGGCCGACATGCAGGGCCACCCGCTCGGCGACCTCGATCCCAAGTGACTCCAATGCTGCCACCTTGCGCGGGTTATTGGTCATCAGCCGCAGGCTCTTGATGCCGAGGTGACCAAGCATATCCTTGCACATGCTGTAATCGCGCAGGTCCGCGGCGAACCCCAGCTGCTCGTTCGCCTCAACCGTGTCGGCGCCCTGGTCCTGCAGGTGATAGGCGCGAATCTTGTTCAGCAGCCCGATACCCCGTCCTTCCTGTCGCAGATACAACAGGATGCCACGACCTTCGCGGGCAATACTGCGCAGCGCCTCCTCCAACTGATAACCACAGTCACAGCGCATGCTGTAGAGCGCATCTCCGGTCAGACACTCGGAATGAGTCCGTGCCAGCATCGGTTCGCCACTCCCCAGATCTCCAAGCGTCAGGGCAACATGCTCCTTGCCGGTGTCCGGTTCCTCGAAACCGTGCATGTCAAAGACACCGAAGGGTGTTGGTAACCGGCAAGTCTGGATGTAACGGACAGCCACAATGATTCCTCGTGGTTAACTTCAGTAAGCCGCGCATTTTACCAGAAGGCTCGCGGATGGCGTAGTGTAACCCGGTGATTGACGTCATGACCGCACAGCGGTACGGGTCGCACAGGCCTGTGGCAACCAGTGGCAGGCAGATTGCAGGAAGCAGGATGCGGGGGTTCAGCCGCCTGTGGCATTCATGAAGCGGAGAATCTGCGGCTCTTCTTCGAGACTGAAGTGGTGTTTTTCCGGCTTGATCGCCATCGCACCATACAGCGCCTCACGTACCCGGTGATCGACCGATTGCTGATCCTGTGGGCCATCACGGAGTACCGCCCGCAAATCCACTGAATGCTCGTTGCCCAGGCAGAGCAGCAAACGGCCTTCGGTGGTGATCCGCACGCGATTGCAGTCGCCACAGAAGTTGTGACTGTGCGGGGAGATAAAGCCGATACGGGTGTCATGACCGGGAATCCGGAAATACCGGGACGGTCCGCCCGTATCGTCCGTCGCAGCTTCCAGTGGAAACTCCTGACGAATGAGCTCCCGCAACTCGTCACTGGCAATGAATGCACTGGAACGGTCGTGCTCAGTAATGACACCGAGTGGCATTTCTTCAATAAAGCTCAGATCCAGACCACGTGCCAGGGCGAACCGGACCAGCGGTAACACCTCGTGCTCATTGCGCCCCCGCAGTATGACGGCATTGAGCTTGGTGTGGCGGAAGCCGGCGCGCTGCGCCGCCTCGATACCAGCCAGCACCCGACCAAGACGCCCGGTTCTGGTGAGCTCATGAAAGCGGCCTTCATCCAGGCTGTCCAGGCTGATATTGAGGCGATCCACACCTGCGGCCTTCAGTGGCTCGGCGAGATCCTGAAGCCGCCCGCCATTCGTGGTCATGCATAGCTCGCGCAGTCCCGGAAGCGCTTTCAGCCGCTTTGCCAGGCCGACTACACCCGGCCTGACCAACGGCTCGCCACCGGTCAGCCGGATCTTGGTAACGCCACAGGCAACCAGGTTACGGGCCAGCGCTTCCATTTCTTCGAGGGACAATACCTCACTCTTGGGAAGGAAGGTCATATCCTCGGACATACAATAGACACAGCGGAAGTCACAACGATCGGTCACCGACAACCGGACATAGGTGACCCGGCGCCCAAAGTTATCAACCAACGGTTGTGCAATCGTCATGATCAAGCTCCGCTATCTACTGTCCAGTGTCCGCTCCGCCCACCTTTCTTCTCGAGCAAGCGGATGTCGCCAATCTGCATGCCCCGATCAACGGCCTTGCACATGTCGTACAGGGTCAGCGCCGCCACACTGACCGCAGTCAGTGCTTCCATTTCCACCCCGGTCTGCCCGGCCAGCTTGCAGCGCGCCTCGATGCGGACGCCCGGCAAGGTATCATCCGGGACCAGCTCCACTTTTACCGAGGTGAGATTCAGGGCGTGACAGAGCGGAATCAGGTCGTGGGTTTTCTTGGCGGCCATGATGGCTGCTACCCGCGCCACCGCCAGCACATCCCCCTTGGGGTGCTCGCCGTCGACAATCATCGCGAGGGTTTCCGGCGCCATATGGATGACACCCTCGGCCCGGGCTTCCCGCTCGGTGACGGACTTGTCGGTGACGTCCACCATACGGGCCGCGCCCTTGGCATCAAGATGAGTAAGCTCGCTCACAAAGTCTCCTGTTTCAGGGCTGACATGCCTTGAGTAACGGCTGGAACCGCCTTTGTTCTCAGCATAACAGATATAGTCGCTACCACCAGTAACTGATCCCGGCAATGCCCTGGCTTCCGGCAGCCCTGGCCTGGAGCAGATCGCCCGGACCAACGCCGCCCAGCGCGAAAACCGGCATCGGAGCTAGCTGGACCTGCTCCGCCAGCGATGGCCAGCCAAGGGTGGCGGCGCCGGGATGGGAGGGCGTCGGCTGAACCGGCCCGAGGGTAATGAAATCCGCCGCCAGGGTCGCGGCGTGGGCAACCTCATCCCTGTTATGGCAGGACACCGCCAGCAACTTGTCCCGGCCAACCGGCCTCTCGGCGAGTTGGACAGCCTCCCGCCAGGGCAAGTGCACGCCAGCCGCTTCCGGCACGCTGGCAAGAACCGCCGGACTGCCATGGAGCATCAGTCGGCTGCCGGCGGCACTACACAGCTCAAGCGCCTGTCGAGCCAGTTCCAGGTAGGCGCCGGGCTCCAGCCACGGCGCCCGCAACAGCACCAGGGGGGGCGCACCAGTCGCCAGCGCCTGCGCCAGTCTGGCCGCCCCCTCGGCGGGCGTGCGGAACGGACCGGTGATTCCGTAACGGTCCGGTAACCGCAAGGCCCCCAGAATTGCCCGGTTGGCAGCGGGGAAGTCATGGTCACGGAGCTCATCAAGGCGCATCCAGTGCACGGGCTGGCCTTCGCGTCCTTCCGCCACACCCGTGGCCGCGCTGGTTTGCCAGACGTCCAGAAATACCCGCTTGTCCCCGTAATCGTGGCGGATGCCGATAACCGGCTGCAGGCTGCCGAGAGGCACGGCGAGGCCGGTTTCCTCGGCAATTTCCCTGACAAGCGCCTGGCCGACGGTCTCGCCGGGCTCGACCTTCCCCCCCGGAAACTCCAGCAGTCCGCCCTGATGGGCGTGCTCCGGCCGGCGCGCAATCAGCAGCCGGTCATCACGCCAAATCACCGCGACCGCAACGTGAACCTCTTTCACACTCAGGTCCGGTACTCTGCGTTGATGGTGACGTAGTCGTGGGAGAAGTCACAGGTCCAGACCGTTTCGGCAACATCACCTCGCTTCAGATCGATGCGGATGGTGATTTCCTCCTGGTCCATCACCGCCTGGCCACGCTCCTCACTGTAATCCCCGGCCCGGCCGCCATCCCGCACCAGGCAAACGTTACCGAGCCAGATTTCCAGCGCCTCGAGGTCGAGGCCGGCGACCCCGGCGCGGCCAACGGCCGCAAGGATCCGCCCCCAGTTCGGGTCAGAGGCGAACAGCGCAGTTTTTACCAGAGGCGAGTGGGCCACGGTATAGGCCACATCGAGGGCTTCCTGCTGACTGGCTGCGGCCTCCACGGCAATGGTTACAAATTTGGTGGCACCCTCGCCGTCCCGCACGATGGCATGTGCCAGCTCCAGGTAGACATCGGCCAGTGCCGCTTTCAGTTCCGGCAGCAACGGACTGTCGACTCCGATCTCCTCGCCGGCCTGGCCGCTGGCAATCAGCATGCAGGCATCATTGGTGGAGGTGTCGCCATCAATGGTGATGCGGTTGAAGGACTTCTCCCCCAGCTCACTGGCCATGGCCTGCAGCGCCTCGGGGGAGATCCGGGCATCGGTAGCAATGAAGCCGAGCATGGTCGCCATGTTGGGCCGGATCATTCCCGCGCCCTTGCTGATCCCGGAGATGGTAATCGAGTGACCGCCCAGGATCAGCTGGCGGCTGGCACCCTTGGGCCGGGTGTCGGTGGTCATGATGCCACTGGCTGCCTCGGCCCAGTGGCCCTCGGCAACATCCGCCACCGCTGCCGGCAGGGCTGCGACCAGCTTGGCCACCGGAAGCGGCTCGCCGATCACGCCGGTCGAGAACGGCAGCACCTGGTTGGGCTGCACGCCGGTAACGTCTGCCAGCGCCGCGCAACAGGCCAGGGCATCGGTCATACCGCGGGCACCGGTACCGGCATTGGCATTACCGGTATTGATCAGCAGATAGCGGGGACTTGCTTCCGCCAGGTGCTTGCGAGCCAGCGTCACGGGGGCTGCGCAGAACTGGTTCCTGGTAAAAATGCCCGCCACCCGGCTGCCCTCAGCCAGCTCCAGCACTACCAGGTCCTTGCGCCCCGGTTTCTTGATTCCGGCACTGGCAATGCCCAGCCGAACGCCCGCCACCGGAAAAAAGTCGGGTAATGTGCCCGGTCCTACCGCCATGGTATGTCTCCTCGTTGCAATCCGTCGCCGGCCTGTACCGGCATGTAAACGAAAAACCCGCAGCCTGGAAGCTCCAGGGTGCGGGTCGTCTGTTACTGCAGTCACTTACTGGCGGTCAGCTGACCTTCCCGTGACACTGCTTGTATTTCTTGCCAGACCCGCAGGGACAAGGCTCGTTTCGCCCTACCTTACGCTCCTGCCGGACAAAGGTTTCCGGAGTCCCTTGCCCACCCTGCTGATCACCTTCATCGCCCTGGGCCGCGGTAGCACTGGTTTCATCGTGGCGCATACGGGCGGCTGCCAGCTCACGCTCAAGTTCGGCCTTGCGGCGACGCTCGACTTCTTCCATCTCTTCCTGGCTCTGCACCCGGACATGGCACAGCACACGGGTAATATCCCGTTTCATGGTGTCCAGCATGCTCTCGAACAGGTTAAACGCCTCGCGCTTGTATTCCTGCTTGGGATTTTTCTGGGCGTAACCGCGCAGGTGAATACCACGGCGCAGGTGGTCCATATTGGAAAGGTGCTCTTTCCACAGGGTATCCAGCACCTGCAGGAAAACCTGCTTCTCGAATTTGCGCATCGGCTCCGCACCAACCACCTCTTCCTTGGCGGCGTAGGCAGCAACAACCGCGTCGAGAATTTTCTGGCGCAGGTTTTCCTCGTACAGCTTGTTGTCTTCTTCCAGCCACTGCTGGACCGGCAACTCGATCGCCAGCTCGGACTGCAACTGCCCCTCAAGGCCGGCGACATCCCACTGCTCCGGCATGCTCTGGGGCGGAATGTATTCACTGATCAATGCATCCACCACGTCAGCACGGATGGTGCTGATCATGTCGGAGATGTCTTCGGAAGACATCACTTCATTGCGCTGTTCATAGATGACCGTACGCTGGTCATTGGCCACGTCATCGTATTCCAGCAGGGTCTTACGCATGTCGAAGTTGCGTCCTTCAACCTTGCGCTGGGATTTCTCGATGGCATTGGTCACCATCCGGTGCTCAATCGCCTCCCCCTTCTTCATGCCCATCGCCTGCATCAGGTTCTTCACTCGTTCCGGAGCAAAGATCCGCATCAGGTTGTCTTCCAGGGACAGGAAGAAACGGGAAGAGCCGGGGTCACCCTGGCGCCCGGCACGGCCGCGCAGCTGGTTGTCAATCCGCCGCGACTCGTGACGCTCAGTACCGATGATATGCAGGCCACCGGCCTCGAGCACCTGATTGTGGCGCTCGGTCCATTCCGCCTTGATGCGGCCAACCTCTTCTTCGGAAGGGTTGTCCATGGCTGCTACTTCGTACTCCCAGTTACCGCCGAGCACGATATCGGTACCGCGACCCGCCATGTTGGTAGCAATGGTTACCGCGCCCGGGCGACCCGCCTGGGCGATAATCTGGGCTTCGCTTTCGTGCTGCTTGGCGTTGAGGATCTTGTGGTCGATCCGGGCTTTCTTCAGCAGCATCGACAGCAGCTCTGAAGCCTCGATGGACGCCGTGCCCACCAGAATCGGGCGACCCTCTGCCTGCACATCCTTGATCTCGTCAATGATGGCGTGGAATTTCTCTTCCTGGGTGAGGTAGATCAGGTCGTTGTAATCAATCCGCTGGATCGGCTTGTTAGGCGGAATCACCACCACATCGAGACCATAGATCTGGCGGAATTCGAACGCTTCGGTATCCGCGGTTCCGGTCATGCCGGCAAGCTTGTCGTAAAGGCGGAAATAGTTCTGGAAGGTGGTCGACGCCAGGGTCTGGCTCTCGGCCTGGATCCGGACGCCCTCCTTCGCCTCGATGGCCTGGTGCAGCCCCTCGCTCCAGCGGCGGCCGGGCATGGTGCGGCCGGTGTGTTCATCAACAATGACGACCTGGTCACCCTGGACAATGTAATCCACGTCTTTCTGGAACAGGTGATGAGCCCGCAGGGCAGAGTGAACATGGTGCAACAGGCTCAGGTTGGTCGCCGAGTACAGGTTCTCGCCTTCCTGCAGCAGCCCGCCACTGAGCAACAGCTCTTCCACTTTCTCGTGGCCGGCCTCTGTCAGTTCTACCTGACGTGACTTCTCGTCGATAACGAAGTCGCCGGAGGTCTCTCCCTCCTCGCTCGTTTCGCCCCGCTCCAGGCTCGGTACCAGCGCGTTGATCGCCTGATACATCCTGGAGCTGTCTTCGGCAGCACCGGAAATAATCAGCGGCGTGCGGGCTTCGTCGATCAGGATCGAGTCAACCTCGTCCACGATGGCGTAATGCAGGCCACGCTGGACCTTGTCAGCCGTGCTGAATGCCATGTTGTCGCGGAGGTAGTCGAATCCGAATTCGTTGTTGGTACCGTAACTGATATCTGCCTGGTAGGCTGCGCGCTTCTCGTCCGGAGACTGGCCGGCGGTGATCACACCCACCTGCATACCGAGGAAGCGATACAGTTTGCCCATCCACTCGGCATCACGGCGGGCCAGGTAGTCGTTGACGGTGACCACGTGCACCCCCTTACCCGGCAGGGCATTGAGGTAAACTGCCGCAGTCGCCACCAGCGTCTTGCCTTCACCGGTTTTCATTTCCGCGATGCGGCCTTCGTGCAGGGTGATACCGCCAATCAGCTGGACATCATAATGACGCATGCCCATGACCCGACGACCAGCTTCACGCACGGTGGCAAAGGCCTCGGGTAACAGTTTATCGAGGCTTTCCCCTTCGTCCAGACGTCGACGGAATTCGGCGGTCTTGCCTTGCAGCTCCGAATCGGACAAATTGCCAAACTGCTCTTCAAGTTCATTGATGCGCATGACATCCTTGCGCATCCTCTTGATTTCTCTGGCGTTCTTACTGCCGAACATCTTCGTTGCAAGCTTCGTGAACATAGACCACTGCTTCTTTGATTAAACTTGGGAAGCCGGCATTCTAACCCTATTTCATGACAGTACAAAAGGCAGGGCGCACACAACGGGAATAAGGGCCGGCGGTTAAGAACATAAAAGCGAGCCGGAGCACGCGAAACGCGGCCCCGGCTCCGGAGACAAGATCAGCGACTGGCGCGCTGGATGTAGTGCTCCGGGTTCTGGCTCTTGCCATTACGGAGTACTTCGAAGTGGACGTGGGGGCCGGTGGAGCGGCCAGTACTGCCCATCAGCGCAACGACCTGGCCTTTCTGCACGACATCCCCCACCTTGACCTTGACAGCCTTGGCATGGGCGTAACGGGTGACGAGGCCATCGCCGTGATCAATTTCCACCAGGTTACCGTAGCCGTAGCGCTCGTCCGCCCAGGTTACAACGCCCGCCGCTACCGCAATGATGTCGCTGCCTTCCTTGCCGGCGAGATCGACCCCGTCATGCCAGGTCCGGCGACCGTTGAAGGGGTCCGAGCGATAGCCATAGCGGGACGACAGCCAGCCCCAGGTGATCGGCCGACCGGCAACAAAACGGTCATCCTCGAGTTTCTTGCGGGAAATGAGACTGTCCAGCAGGCGCAACTGCTGTTCACGATCGGCAATCCGGGATTCCAGCTGGTCTATCATCTGGCTGAGCTGGGGCGTGGTGTAGGACTCACCCGGAATCGACTCTTCCGGCCCCCCCATGGCGGCAGGCTGGTCAAAATTGAATTCATCGCTGGCAAGCAGACCGGATTCGACAAAGCGTTGGCCCATGGCATCCAGGCGCAGCAAACGGCCCTGCATCTCGCCCAGGCGCAGCGTCAATGCATCGACTTGCTGGCGAGCGTGCTCCCGCATGGTGTCGACGTCCTGTTGCTGGGCCACAAGGCGGTCCTGCCATTCGGCAATCAGGGCCGGTGTCGGCGTGTCACTGACTTCCGCCTGCACACTGGCGACCCTGAAGCCGAGCCAGAAGGCCGCAACGACAACCGCTGCCGCTATCAGCACCAGCGCGGCAGCAACCAGAGAGTTCAGTGGCAGCGTCCGGGACTTCCCGTGATGCTTGCCAACCAGGATAATGTTCATATCGTTTTCTTGATTCATGACCGGGGCGCAACTTTTCCCTGTAGTCTTGCGCCTCGCTGAATTTGACTCAAACTGCCGGGCATCCTGGCCCAGATCACGGGAAATCCCCGACTACTCAATCATTGGCAGTGCTGACTACGTAAAATCCGGCGAGCATTCCATGGCAGCGACTACGCAGTTACCGAAAAATGCAGCTGCCCTGAAACGACACTCTTGCTATTGTTACCGGAGTGTAATAAAGGTGCTGCAGTGAAATCGTGCCGAAGTGTAACCAATGGTTACCGTGTGCGTCGAGAAAAAGGGTTGTTGATGAAGAAAAAATCAGATCTGAAACTCACACCGGAGAGCGTACACCGGGCACCGGTGCTGCAGGATCTGCTGGCCCGGGCCCAGCACCACCAGCAGGCCGAGGCAGTTGTTTTGGCAGCCATTCCCGAAAGTCTGCGCGATGGCGTCCGTTTTGTTTGCTGCCAGGAAGGCGAACTGACGGTCAGCGCGGAGTCGGCGGTCATCGCCAGCCAATTGCGGTACCGTCAGCACGAGGTGATGGAAGCCGTCCGGCAGAACGACCTGTTCCGCTACATCTGGAAGCTGCGGGTAAAAGTGGCGCCAGCACGCTATAACGCCGCCCCGAAAACCCGAAGCCGGGTGCTCAGTAACGAAAATGCCCGGCTCCTCAAAGAGGAAGCCGGGCACACGAAGGATAAAAACTTACGCGAGGTTCTCGAAAAACTCGCAAGCCACGTCCGGACCTGAGGCTGTCCTGCCTTAAGCCTGGGCCGCGAGCACAGGTTTCATGTAGGAGATAGGAGCTGTCGCCTCGTCATCGAAGGTAACCACTTCCCATGCATCCTCTTCTGCCCTGAGCTTGCGCAGCAGCTTGTTGTTCAGGTCGTGACCGGATTTGATACCACGGAACTCACCGATCAGGCTGTTGCCCAGCAGGTAGAGATCACCGATGGCATCCAGAACCTTGTGCTTGACGAATTCGTCTTCGTAACGCAGACCGTCTTCGTTAAGGATCTTGTAGTCATCAACCACAATGGCGTTGTCGACACTGCCACCGAGCGCCAGGTTCATTGCGCGCAGTTTTTCGATATCACGCATGAAGCCGAAAGTCCGGGCACGACTGACTTCCTTCACAAACGACGTGCTGGAGAAGTCGACCGACGCGGTCTGCGCCCGACCTTTGAACACCGGGTGATCGAAGTCGATGCCAAAGCTCACCTTGAAGCCTTCAAAAGGCAGGAAGGTAGCTTTCTTGTCGCCTTCTTCAACCGTCACTTCACGCTTGATCCGAATAAACCGCTTGGCAGCGTCCTGCTCGGCGATTCCGGCAGACTGCAGCAGGAACACAAACGGTCCCGCACTGCCATCCATAATCGGAACTTCTGCCGCACTCAGTTCGACAAAGCAGTTATCAATTCCGAGACCAGCCATGGCTGACAGCAAATGCTCTACCGTCGCCACCCGGACGCCATCCTTTACCAGCGTCGTCGACAGCATGGTCTCACCCACGTTTTCCGCACAGGCACGAATCTCGACCACCGGGTCGAGGTCGGTACGGCGGAACACAATTCCCGAATCCACCGGTGCGGGCTTCAGGGTCAGATAAACCTTCTCACCCGAGTGCAAGCCAACACCGGTGGCACGGATGGTGTTTTTAAGCGTCCGTTGTCTGATCATCGGTACATATTTCCGTCACAAAAGTACGATAGTGTCGAGGCAAAAATCTGCCCGCAGCCTATCAGAAAATAAGACTGAATACCATTTAACCAATCCGTCTTTACCGGATCTTTACCCGGCAAAGGCCAGGCTGATAATCAGCGTGCAGTCCTGCGGCGAAAACCCGACGCCGCTGCGTATTGCAACAGATTATCAGTCAGCCTGGCGACGAAGGAATGCGGGAATATCGAGATAATCGACACCCTGCTCCTCACTGTCTTTGCTCTGGTCAATGGCGACATTACCATGAGCCACCGCACGGCGACGCAGCACTGCGGGCCGATCGAGCTGATGATAGTCAGTCTTGCCATCCAGGGTACGGCTGTTGTCCACCACCTTGGTGGGCTTCTCCCGGTCACCGCCCAGGCCGGTGGCAACCACAGTCACCTTCAGCTCGTCGGTCATCTCCGGATCAATGACAGTACCCACCACAACGGTCGCCGAGTCAGAAGCAAATTCGCGCACAATGTCGCCCACTTCGGAGAACTCGCCCAGGTTGAGGTCCATTCCGGCGGTAATATTGACCAGGATTCCCTTCGCACCCTGCAGGTTGACATCTTCCAGCAGCGGGCTGCGAACGGCGGCTTCTGCGGCCTCCCGGGCGCGGTTCTCGCCGGTGGCACGGGCCGTACCCATCATTGCCATGCCCATCTCGGACATGACGGTTTTTACGTCAGCGAAGTCAACGTTGATCATACCGTTACGGGTAATCAGGTCGGCAATGCCCTGAACTGCACCCAGCAAAACGTTGTTTGCGGCAGCAAAGGCATCCAGCAGGCTGGTTTTCTTGCCCATGACCGCAAGCAGTTTTTCGTTAGGGATGGTAATCAGGGAGTCAACGCTTTCTTCCAGTTCCTTGAGGCCATTTTCGGCCACACTCATCCGTTTGCCACCTTCAAAATTGAAAGGTTTTGTAACAACGGCCACGGTCAGAATACCCAGTTCACGTGCCACCTCGGCAACCACGGGGGCAGCACCGGTACCGGTACCACCGCCCATACCGGCAGTGATGAATACCATGTCCGCGCCAGACAGGGCCTCGGCAATGCGGTCACGGTCTTCCAGGGCGGACTGGCGACCAACCTCCGGGTTGGCACCGGCACCCAGCCCCTTGGTGATGTTGCCACCGAGCTGGATGATCTGGCGGGCGTCCAGGTCGGTCAGTGCCTGGGCGTCGGTGTTGGCGCAGATAAACTCCACACCTTCGATGTCGCTGCTGAGCATATGCCGGACAGCGTTACCGCCGCCACCGCCTACACCAACAACCTTGATAACAGCGTTTTGCTGGACATTATCAACGAGTTCAAACATTCCCCTACTCCTTCGTGCTGTTTTTCAGCCTTCTCCAGACTGATTTTTTTCGAGATTGTGTTTTCGAGATACCTTCGTTTCCGGCCCCTGAGGGCCTCACAACCACCGGATACCGTCAGAAATGACCGGTAAACCAGCTTTTTATGCGCTCAGCCAGCGAGGGAGCATCCTCGCCCCTGAGCACCGGTCCCCGTCCCAGCTCCATCTGGCGGAAACCATGGATCAACAAGCCCACGCCGGTGGCGTAAATCGGGTTGTTGACCACTTCCGTCATCCCGGACACTTTTTGCGGACTCGCAAGCCGTACCGGCATGTGGAAGATTTCTTCGGCCAGCTCCACCACCCCTTCCATGGTGGAGGAGCCGCCGGTGATCACGATGCCCGCCGGGACCAGGTCTTCAAAGCCCGAACGGCGTAATTCCGACTGCACCAGGGTGAACAACTCCTCGTAACGGGGTTCCACCACCTCTGCCAGCGCCTGCCGGGACAGATCCCGGGGGGCGCGGTCGCCGACACTCGGCACCTTGATGGTTTCCTCCGCTCCGGCCAACTGAGTCAGGGCGCAGGCGTACTTGATCTTGATCTCCTCGGCATTCTGGGTCGGCGTCCGCAATGCCATGGCAATGTCATTGGTGACCTGGTCACCGGCGATGGGTATGACCGCGGTGTGACGGATTGCACCACCGGTAAACACCGCGATATCGGTGGTACCACCGCCAATGTCCACCACGCAGACCCCCAGCTCCTTCTCGTCCTCGGTGAGGATCGCGTGACTGGATGCCAGTTGCTCGAGGATGATGTCGTCCACCTCCAGACCGCAGCGGCGCACACACTTTTCAATGTTCTGCGCGGCATTGACCGCGCAGGTCACCAGGTGGACCTTGGCTTCGAGGCGAACACCGGACATGCCCATCGGCTCCTTGATGCCCTCCTGGTTATCAATAACAAACTCCTGGGGCAGGATGTGCAGCACCTTCTGGTCGGCCGGGATCGCTACCGCCTGTGCGGCATCGATCACCCGGTCGATATCCGCCTGGGTCACCTCCCGATCGCGGATCGCCACGATGCCATGGGAGTTCAGGCTCTTGATGTGACTGCCGGCAATCCCCGCATAAACCGAGTGAATCCGGCACCCCGCCATCAGCTCCGCTTCCTCCACGGCCCGCTGAATTGCCTGAACGGTGGTTTCAATATTCACCACCACGCCCCGCTTCAGGCCGCGGGAGGGGTGCGAACCGATACCGACAACCTCAATGGTTCCGTCCATCTTCCGCTTGCCTACAATCGCAACCACTTTGGAGGTTCCGATATCAAGGCCGACAATCATGTTTTCCGCTTCAACCGATGACATGCGTTTCACCAAACCTCAGGTTTGAAAATGGTTCTAGGATTTCGCCCCGGATGCCGGATCCAGGTTCTTCCACTGGACCGCCACACCATTGGTGTAACGGGCGTCCACTCGCCTGACCTCATCCGCTCGGACGGCCAGCCGGCCCTCGTACACGGTCAGGAAGCGCTCAAATCTTTCTTCGACCTGGTCGCGGCCAAGGGCAACTTCGATGCCATTGGCCAGCGTCAGGGTCCAGGCGCCGCGCTCTTCCAGAGTCAGCCCGGCAAAGCCGATTCCCCGCTCGGTCAGCGTTTCCGCGAAACTGCGGGCCATCCGGATAACTTCGCTGACCCGCTCATCCGGCCCGGACAGCAGCGGCAGCTTACCGGCCACGTCCCGGTTCGCCGGTGCGAACAGCTGGCCGGAGCGGCTGACCAGCTTGTCGTTGTTCCAGTAGGCCAGCGGCTTCTTCTCACGAATTTCGATCAGCAACCGGTCCGGCCAGACCCGCTTGACCGCGGCACTCTCCACCCAGGGCCGTTGCTCCAGGTCCGCTTTCACATCGGCCAGATCGGTGGCAAAGAAGCTCTTGCCCAACCAGTCACCGGCCTCGCGCTCAAGGGCGGTGCGGGTTTCGCCGACCAGTTGCCCGGCGACATCAATGGCCATAATCTTGCGGTCCATCGCCGCCAGGACCTGGCCCGTGCCCCAGGGCACCATGGCCGCCAGCAGGATAATGACGCCCCCGAGACCGACCTGCTGCCAGGGTACGGCAGCCAGCAACTGGCGCAGCGGGCCGAAGCTGCTGCCTTCCGGCCCGATCGACGTTGCACCCCGGCGCCGGGGCGGCTCGGGCGGAACTGCCCGACTCCTTACCAGAATCCGATCAAGCATGACCGCTCTCCAGTGTGTCTTTCAGGATTCGTACCACCAACTCTTCGAAACTGATGCCAGCTGCCCGTGCGGCCATGGGCACCAGGCTGTGGTCGGTCATTCCGGGAACCGTATTGACCTCCAGCAGCCAGAAGCCGCCGTTCCGGTCCTGCATGATGTCCACCCGCCCCCAGGTGCGACAGCCCACCACCCGGAACGCATCCACCGCCAACTGCTGCAGCCTTTGCTCATCAGCCGCGGCCAGGCCGCAGGGAATCTGGTAGCGGGTGTCATCCGCCAGGTACTTGGCGTCGTAGTCGTAAAACACGTGATCGGTGCTCAGACCGATGGCCGGCAGTGCCCGGTCCTGCAGCACACTGACCGTGAACTCGGGACCTTCGATCCACTCTTCCACCAGTACCAGGGGATCATGGCTGCACGCATCTTCGTAGGCCTCCACCAGTTCGCCGCGGTTGCTGACCTTGCGAATGCCGATGCTGGAGCCTTCCCGGGATGGCTTGACACTCAGCGGTACCCGCAGCTCCGCCAGGATGTCATCGGCCTCGTCGATGGACGCCATGGTACGGAACTTGGGTGTCGGCAGGCCGCAACCGGCAAACACGTACTTGGTGCGCAGTTTGTCCATCGCCAGTGCCGAAGCCAGTACGTCACTGCCGGTATAAGGGATACCGGCTTGTGACAGGATCGCCTGCAAGGTGCCGTCCTCGCCGCCGCGGCCGTGCAGGGCAATGAACACCCGATCGAACTCCGGGTTTTCCACGGTTTTCAGCAAGCAACCCCGGACATCCACGGCAAAGGCGTCAACACCAGCGGCCAGCAGGGCCTCGAGCACGGCCTGGCCGCTTTTCAGGGAGACAGCACGCTCGGCAGAGTCGCCTCCCATGAACACCGCAACACGGCCGAAGGCCTTGCGGGTCGGCTCATCAATCCGGAATCCGTTGGCTGCGGTCGTCACTGCATTCATTTCACTCACCTGATATCACTCCGGCAGCGGCCAGACGCGCTGCAACACCGCCAATATCACCGGCGCCCTGGGTAATCAGCAGGTCGCCGTCCTGCAACACGTTGGCCAGCAGGCTTTCTATCTCGCTGTTGTCTTCCACGAACACCGGTTCGAGTTTGCCCCTCTGCCGGATGCTGCGGCACAGAGCCCGCCCATCCGCCCCGGGAATGGCCGGTTCCCCGGCAGAATACACCTCCATCAGCAGCAAGCCGTCCACGTCCGACAGCACTTTGACGAAGTCTTCGTAGAGGTCCCGGGTCCGGCTGTACCGGTGCGGCTGATACAGCATGACCAGACGACGGCCAGGATATGCGGCCCGGGCAGCGCGAATTACCGCGGCGACCTCGGTCGGGTGATGGCCGTAATCGTCCACCAGGGTGACCGTGCCCCGGGTTGTCTTATAGTCGCCATACACCTGGAAACGACGCCCCACTCCGCCGAAGCCCTGCAGGCCCCGACAGATGGCAGCATCATCAACACCCTCGTCCGTTGCCACGGCAATCGCCGCGAGGGCATTGAGCACATTGTGACGACCAGGCATCTTGAGCTCGACCTGAAGGTCTGAACGTCCTCCGGGGCGCCGCACCAGGAAGCGGGTTTTCAGGCCGTCAAAACAAATGTTGTCCGCCCGGTAGTCGGCGTCGGGGTTGTCGATGCCATAGGTGATAATCGCGCGGGAAATCCGCGGGATGATTTCACCCACATAATCATCATCCACACACATCACTGCGACCCCATAGAACGGCAGGTTGTGCAGAAACTCCACGAAGGTCTGCTTGAGCTTCTCGAGGTCCCCGCCATAGGTGTCCATGTGGTCGGCTTCGATATTGGTCACCACCGAGATCACTGGCGTCAGGTGCAGGAATGACGCATCACTCTCATCCGCCTCGGCAACCAGGTAGCGTGAACCTCCCAGCTGGGCATTGGTGCCGGCACTGTTGAGCTTACCGCCAATCACGAACGTGGGATCCAGCCCCGCTTCCCCGAGGATCGACGCAATCAGGCTTGTCGTGGTGGTTTTGCCATGGGTACCGGCAACGGCAATGCCGTGGCGGTAACGCATTATTTCCGCCAGCATCTCGGCCCGTGGCACAATCGGGATACGTCGACTGCGGGCCGCAGCCACTTCCGGGTTTTCGGCTGATACCGCAGACGACACCACAACCACGTCCGCGTTCGCACTGTTGTCCTCCCGGTGCCCGATAAACACGGTGACGCCCAGCGCCCTCAGACGATCGGTAACGGGGCTGTCCTTCAGATCCGATCCGGAGACATCGTAGCCCTGGTTCTTCAGCACCTCGGCGATACCACTCATGCCCGCGCCACCGATACCCACAAAGTGGATACTGCGGATGCGGCGCATTTCAGGCACCTGATACACCAGTGGCGGGTTGGTTGCTTCAGCCATTAGCGGCCTCCAGACAGTAATTCACGACTCTCTCCGTTGCATCAGGGCGGGCCAGCGAACGGGCTGACTGCGCCATATTCAGAATCCGGTCTCGATCGGCGCCGAGATCCCGCAGGGTCTCCGCCAGCAGTTCCGGGGTCAGGCGGCTTTGCGGGACCAGGATGGCGCCTCCGGCGGTCACCATCTGCTGACCGTTACGGGTCTGGTGATCGTCCACCGCATGGGGAAATGGCACCAGAATCGCCGCCACGCCCGCAACGCACAGTTCCGACACCGTCAGCGCACCCGCACGGCAGACCACCAGGTCCGCCCAGCGGTAGGCGTCCGCCATATCCTTGATGAACGGCTCGACACTGGCCTCGACACCGGCATCAGCATAGGCTTCCCGGGCAGCTGTCAGATTTTTCTCACCACACTGGTGGCGCACCTGCGGGCGGTCCGCGTCCGGCAGCAGGGCCAGAGCCCGGGGAACGCACTCATTAATGGCCCGGGCGCCAAGGCTACCGCCAACCACCAGCACGTTCAGCGGCCCGCTGCGCCCCGCCAACCGCTGTTCCGGTGCGGTGACTGCCGCCAGATCCTGACGTACCGGATTCCCGGTACAGCGGGTAACTACTCCGGCGCCAAAACTCTGCGGAAACGCCTCCAGAACAGTCTTGGCAAACCGGGCCAGAATCCGGTTGGTCATACCGGCAATGGCATTCTGCTCGTGAATCACCAGGGGGGTGCGGGTCAGCCAGGCGGCCATGCCACCGGGACCGGTCACAAAACCGCCCATACCCACCACGCAATCCGGCCGCACCTTGCGAACCACCGCAATCGCCTCACTCAGTGCCCGCACCAGCCGGAAGGGTGCCATCAACAGGGCAAGCGTGCCCTTGCCGCGAAGTCCGGAAATGTGGATCAGCGACAACGGAATTCCGGTATCGGCAATCAACCGCTCTTCCATGCCACCCCGGGACCCCAGCCAGAACACCTGATGGCCGCGTTCTTCAAGCATCCGGGCCGTGGCGAGTGCCGGGAAGACATGTCCCCCGGTGCCGCCAGCCATGATCAGGAAGCGCTTGTTACTCATAGACGGCACCTCCCCTGACCGGCCTGGCTACGTTTTCCCCATCACCGGGCGCATTGCTCAAGCTGTCGAGGCGCTCCATTTCCACCCGAGCCAGGACGCCGATACAGACACAGGTCACCATCAGGCTGGAGCCGCCGTAGCTCATCAGCGGCAAAGTCAGGCCCTTGGTTGGCAGCAGACCGGTATTGACCGCGATGTTGATACTGGCCTGCAGGCCGATCAGCAACGTAATGCCATAGGAGAAGCAAGCGGCGAATGGCATGTTGGCCTTTTCGGCACCCCGGGCGATGGACAGGCCGGCAAACACCAGTACAACGAACAGCACCAGCACCGCCAGCGAGCCGACCAGCCCGAACTCCTCTGCCACAATCGCAAAGATGAAATCGGTATGGGCCTCCGGCAGGTAAAACAGTTTCTGCACCGAGTTACCGAGGCCAACGCCGGCCCAGTCACCGCGACCGAACGCGATCAGTGACTGGGTAAGCTGGTAGCCGGTATCAAACTGGTCCTTCCAGGGGTCCAGGTAACTCACCACGCGCTTGAGGCGGTAGGGCTGGGTGACAACCAGGATCACCCCCATCACCACGCAGAAGCTGATCAGCGGCAGGAAACGGGTAAGCCGCACGCCGCTGAGAAAAATCATGCCCAGGGCGGCGGTCATCAGCACCACGGTGGCGCCGAAATCCGGCTCGATAACCAGCAGGACCGAGGCAACCGTCAACACGCCGACCGGCTTGATAAAACCGACCCAGGTTGACAGCAGCTCGTCGCGGCGGCGCACCAGGTAACCGGCCAGATAGGCAATCAGGCAAAGTTTTGCGATTTCCGACACCTGCACGTTGAACAGGCCGAACGGAATCCAGCGGGTCGATCCGTTCACGGTCATGCCGAGAGGCGTCAGCACCAGCACCAGCACCAGCATGCCAAACCCCAGGAGCAACCAGCCGCTCCGCTCCCACCAGGCAATGGGGATATTGGCCGCGATCAGCGCGAGTACACAGCCGAGCGTGGCAAAGATCAGCTGCCGGATCACGTAGTGGTAACTGTTGCCCAGGGTTTCCGCCGCCATGTCCATGGAAGCGGACGAAATCATGATGACCCCGAACACCATCAGGGCGGCAGCACTCAGGATGAGCCATGGCAACGGGCGACGTGCCTGTTCGACAGTACCGGAGCCGAGCAACAGGTTTGCCTTCATCCCAGCCCCTCCACCAGGTTGCGGAACTGGTCACCCCGGTCCAGGTAATCCCGGAACATGTCGAAACTGGCGCAAGCCGGTGACAGCAGCACCCGGTCCCCCGCGCGGGCCAGGCCCGCTGCCGTCCTGACGGCTTCCACCATGGAGCCGGCAAATTCGACCGCTACCCTGTCACCGACAACGCCGGCGATGGTCGGCCCGTCACGTCCAATCAGTACCAAAGCACGACAGTGGTGGGCAACCGGCTCCGCGAGCGGAGTGAAATCGGCGCCTTTGCCGTCACCACCGGCAATCAGCACGATCCGTCCCTGATCGGTGGCCAGGCTCTCCAGTGCCGCCACGGTGGCACCGACATTGGTGCCCTTGGAGTCGTTGATGTATTCGACGCCGTTTACCCGGCGCACCAGCTCGCAGCGATGGGGCAACCCCGGGAAGTTCCGCGCCACTTCCAGCATGGCGTCCATCGGGAGCCCGGCGGCATAGCCCAGCGCGAGCGCGGCCATTACATTGCTGATGTTGTGGCGACCAATCAGCTGCAATTCCCCGGCACGGATCAGGTTATCGAAGCCGAAGGTTATCCAGGTGCCGTTATCATCGTCGCGGGTGCTGAAGGTGTCCGGATTGACCCGGTGAAATCCGAAACACAGGAAGCGCAGGTTGTCCCGCTTCATCGGGGTACTGAGAGCATCATCAAGATTGACGATGGCATTCTGGCATCCCCGGAAAATACGCTGTTTGGCCTGGAAATAATCCATCTTGCTGTCGTAACGGTCCATATGGTCGTCACTGACATTCAGCACGGTGGCGGCCAGAGCTCCCAGCTCTTCCGTAGTTTCCAGCTGGAAGCTCGACAGTTCGAGTACATACAGCTCCGCTCCCCGACCGAGCAACTCCAGCGCCGGGGTACCGATGTTGCCGCCGACAGCGACCTTGCGACCAGCCGCCGCGGCCATTTCACCCACCAGAGTGGTTACCGTGGTTTTACCGTTGGAGCCGGTAATCGCGATAATTGGTGCATCGGCGGCCTCGGCAAACAGGTCGATATCACCACGAATCCTTGCCCCCCGGGCCGCTGCCGCCTGAATGGCCGGCTCTGCGATGGCGATTCCCGGGCTAACTACCAGCTCATTGAAGCCGGCAAACAGCGCGGGATCGAAATCTCCCAGGTAAACCGGCACATCCGGCCAGCCTGCCCTCAGGGTATCGAGGCCTGGCGGATTGTGGCGACTGTCTGCGACCGCAACGTCACGGCCCAGCGCGCACAGATAACGCACGCAGGAAAGCCCGGTCTTGCCGAGCCCTACTACCAGTGTGCGACGATCTGATGCGATAACACTCATGACGCTGCCTTGCTCTCTAGCGAATTTTCAACGTAGCCAGCCCGATAAGGACCAGCACAACCGTAACAACCCAGAACCGGACGATAACCCGGGGCTCCGGCCAGCCTTTCAGCTCAAAATGATGGTGCAGTGGCGCCATCCGGAAAATCCGCCGCCCGGTCAGCCGGTACGAGGCCACCTGCAGGATGACCGAGATGGTTTCCATGACGAACACACCGCCCATGATAAAGAGCACGATTTCCTGTCTGACAATCACCGCAACCACACCCAACGCCGCTCCGAGCGCCAGCGCGCCCACGTCGCCCATGAAAACCTGGGCCGGATAGGTGTTGAACCACAGGAAGCCGAGTCCGGCACCAACCACGGCGCAGCAAAACACAATCAATTCACCGGTTCCCGGTAGCTGGGGAATCAGCAGATAATTGGCAAACTGGGCATGGCCCGATGCATAGGCAAAGATCCCCAGCGCGCCCGCGACCATAACGGTGGGCATGATAGCCAGGCCATCCAGCCCATCGGTCAGGTTGACCGCGTTGCTGCTCCCCACAATCACGAAATAGCTCAGCAGGATGAACAGGACCGGCCCCAGAGCCAGCGAAACGTTCTTGAAGAACGGGACAAACAACGAAGTTTCCTGGGGCATCGAGGAACTGTAGAAAAGTGCAATCGCCGCCCCGGCACCAATCAATGACTGCCAGAAATACTTCCAGCGGGCGGGCAGGCCGCGGGGGTTACGCTCCACCACCTTGCGATAGTCATCCACCCAGCCAACCGCACCGAACAGCAGGGTGACCAGCAGGGTAATCCAGACATAGCGGTTGCCGAGATCTGCCCACAACAGGGTGCTCACAGCAATCGCCACGAGAATGAGCGCGCCCCCCATGGTGGGCGTACCGGCCTTGCTGAGGTGAGTCTGCGGACCATCGTCACGTACCGCCTGACCGATCTGGTACTGGCTGAGCTTGCGGATCATCACCGGACCGATCACCAGCGAAATCACCAGCGCGGTCAGCACCCCCAGAATGCCCCGCACGGTGAGGTACTGGAATACCGTCAACGAGGGGAAGTAGGTTGCAAGAAGCTCAGTCAGCCAGAGCAGCATCAGTTATTCACCTTTTGTGTTATTCCCTCCACCACGCGATCCATGGCGGAACTGCGAGAACCCTTGACCAGCACCACGACCGGCCCCGACAACCCTTTCATCAGCCGCTCAACGGCCTCATCATGACCGGCACAGGCTTGCGCCTGGGCTCCAAACCCTTCTGCATACCCCTCGCAACCCGGTCCCACCGTCAGCAGCCGGTCAACGCCGAGGTCGCGGGCAACCTGCCCAACGTCCCGGTGCAACTCAAGGGACTTCGGCCCCAACTCCGCCATGGCACCCAAAACGGCAATGCGCTCACCCGGCTGTCGCGCCAGAGTGGCCAGCGCCGCTTTCATCGAGGCGGGATTGGCGTTGTAACTGTCATCAATCACGGTCAGTTCGGGACCCAGCGCAAGGAACTGCAGCCGCCCCTTGACCGACGCGAGGCCCTCAAGCCCCTCCTTCACGGCGCGATCACTGGCACCCAGGCCACGGCTCGCCGCTACCGCCAGCAAGGCATTGGTCACGTTGTGCGCCCCTTTCAGGGCAAGACCGATGTCGGCAGACCAACCGTTCGGCCCATTGATCCTGAAGCGCTGCTCGTCAGGACCGGAGGTAATCACCTCGGCACGATAGTCCGCGTCACTGCCGCTATCGGTGCTGACACTGACCACGTGGCGGGTTCCGGCTCGTTGCAGCCACTGCAAATACGCCGGGTCATCCCGGTTAAGCACGACCAGGCCGGTGGCCGGCACCCCGTCAATTATCTCCCCCTTGGCCTGCACGATATTCTCGTAGCTGCCAAAACCTTCGAGGTGCGCTTCACCGGCATTGGTGATGATCGCCACATCCGGTCGGGTCATGGCAACGGTGTACGCGATCTCGCCAAGGCCACTGGCCCCCATTTCAATGACGGCGTAGCGGTGCTTCGGCCCGACCCCGAACAACGTCAGCGGCACTCCGATGTGGTTGTTCAGGTTGCCGCGGGTTGCCAGGGTTTCACCGTCCCGGGACAGGATGGCCGCGGTCATCTCCTTGACGGTGGTCTTGCCACTGCTGCCGGTAATGGCGACAAAACCGGCCCGGCTTTCATCCCGGTTGGCGGCCGCCAGCCGGCCCAGAGCGACCAGGGTATCTGCGACCAGGATCTGGGGCAGGTCCACCGTGCTGTCAACGGTATCCACTACCGCACCCGCAGCCCCCGCCGCCGCTGCCTGGGCAAGAAAACGATGGCCGTCAAAATTATCGCCCTTGAGCGCAACAAACAGCTGCCCCGGGCCGATCGCCCGGGTGTCGGTGCTCACCCCGGTAAAGCATGCGTCCAGCTCCGGCGCCGGCACATCCAGCACCCGGGCCGCGTCGGCCAGAGAGAAAGCCCGCATCATGCCACACCGCCATTCAGGGACAGCACACCGCGGACCTGCTCGGCATCGCTGAACGGCGTACGCTGGCCGCCGGATTCCTGCCAGGCTTCGTGCCCTTTGCCGGCAATCAGCACCACATCACCGGCCGCAGCAAGACTCACCGCAGTGCGAATGGCTTCGGCACGGTCATGGATGACACGTACCGCTGCCGGCCTTTCAAACCCGGCCAGGATCTCGTCCGCGATGACGGCAGGATCCTCGCTGCGGGGATTGTCATCGGTGACAATCACCAGGTCAGCACCTTTTTCCGCTTCCCTCGCCATCTCAGGACGCTTGCCGCGATCCCGGTCACCGCCACAGCCGAACACACAGATCAGACGGCCGGAAGTGTGAGGGCGCAAGGCCGCCAGTGCATTGGCCAGGGCGTCTGCGGTATGGGCATAGTCCACCACGACCTGGGCACCACTGGCGCCCGAATAGGTTTCAAGCCGGCCAGGAGGCGGCGACAACCGGGCCACTGCCGTACGCACACGCTCGACCGGCACGCCAAGGCTCAGTACCGCACCCATTGCCGCCAGCAGGTTGCTGACATTGAAGCTGCCGAGCAGTGGCGCGGATATCGCAAAACTTCCCCATGCACCGTCAATTGTGGCGTCAAAGCCGAGGGCCGACGGCTCATAGTTCGTCAGCCACAGTTCAATCTGCGACTCATGCAGGCTGTAACGCACCAGATCGCACTGACCCTGCAACTGTTCCGCCAGCTGACGGCCGAACGGGTCGTCGAAGTTGAGGACGGCAAAGTGCAGCTCCTCCCGCTCGAACAGGCGGGCCTTGGCGGCGCCGTACGCTTCCATCGACCCGTGGTAATCGAGATGATCCCGGGTCAGGTTGGTAAACACCGCCCCGGTCATCAGCAGACCATCTGTCCGGCCCTGATCGAGCGCATGGGAAGAAACTTCCATGGCCGCCGCGCGACCGCCCTGGGCCTGGACCTGGGCCAGCACCCGATTAACCTGCACCACATCCGGAGTGGTGTGGGTGGCCGGCTGCAAACCGCCAGGCATGCCGTAGCCAATAGTGCCAATGACGCCGCAGGGCGTTCCGGTTTCCTGCAGCAGCTGGGCAATATACTGGGTAACCGACGTTTTGCCGTTGGTCCCGGTGACACCAATCAGCCGCAGGCGCTGCGACGGGTGCTCGAAAAAGCGCGCAGCAATGCGGCCGAGCCGACCACGCAGGTCCGGCACCGGCACGATAAGGGCGCCATGTCGCTCACTGCACTGAGCCATATCCGCTGCCTCCAGGAGGACTACGGTTGCGCCGCGCCTGATCGCCTCATCCACATAGTGGTCGGCCGATGTCGTCGCGCCGGCCATTGCCACGAAGGCGTCCCCGGCACGGACTTCACGGCTGTCCGTTCGCAATCCGTGGATGGTCACATCGAAGACGGAAGGCACCGCCACAATGCCCTGTAACAGCGTACTGAGTGATGCGATAGACATAGTCCTAACCTCGCTCACCGGTTGTTGCCGGACCACTCGACACTTTGCCGAGTTCCAGTTCAGGCTTTACATTCAGCAGCCGCAGGGCATCACTCATCACGCGGGCAAATACCGGAGCGGCAACTTCGCCACCGTAGTATTCACCGGACTGAGGCGCATCCACGGCCACTACCGTTACAATCCTTGGGTTATCAATAGGTGCCATACCGGCAAAAATCGCTTTGTACTCACTGTCCTGGTAGCCGCTGCGGCCGACCAGGTGCACAGTTCCGGTTTTGCCACCCGCCGAGTAAAAGCCCGGTCTGGCCCGCTTGCCAGTTCCGTTTTCAACCACTTCCCGAAGCATTTCCCGCACCTGATAACTGACTTTTTCGGACAACACCCGCTCCCCGGCAGGCGGGGCATCCTGGCGCAACAGGCTGACCGGGTAACGGATACCACCGTTGGCGATGACCATGTAAGCCTGGGCCAGCTGCAAGGCGTTCACGCTCAACCCGTAACCGTAAGACAAAGTGGCTTCTTCCACCGGCCGCCAGCGTGGCGGCGATGGCAGGACACCCACGGCTTCACCCGGAAAACCAATACCCGTTGCCTGACCAAGGCCAACCCGGTAATACAGATCCCGGATCAGGTCACCACCCAGCTCATTGGCGATATCACTCATGCCGACGTTGCTGGATTTGGCAATGATATCGGTCATCGTCAGCACACCGTGATTACGGGTGTCACGGATAGTAAAACGACCAAAGCGCCGGTACCCCGGCGCTGTATCAATGGTGCTCTCAAGCCTGAACTTTCCCGATTCCAGTGCCGCGGCCATGGCAACCGGTTTCATGGTTGACCCGGGCTCGAACAGATCGGTTATGGCCTTGTTCCGCAGCCGGTCCGAGCTGAGCTGGCGGCGGTCATTGGGGTTATAGGACCCCTGGTTGACCATCGCGAGCACTTCGCCCGTGTCCACATCAAGCATCACCAGGGTACCGCCGCGTGCATTATGGGCACTGACCACTGCCTTCAACTCGCGGTATGCGAGATATTGGAGCCGCAGATCAATACTCAGAGCCAGATTGCGGCCCGGACTGGCATCGCGAATCAGCGTCAGATCCTTGATGACCCGACCACGATTGTCCTTGAGCACCCGCTTGCTGCCGGTCTCGCCGCTGAGCCACTCGTTGTAGGAAAGCTCGATACCCTCCTGGCCCGCTTCGTCGATGTCGGTGAAGCCAACCACATGGGCGGTCACCTCACCCGCGGGATAATACCTGCGGTATTCCCGACGGCTGTATATGCCGGGAATATCAAGTGCCAGGACTTCCCGGGCCAGGCTCGGCTGGATCTTGCGCCGGAGGAAAATAAACTCGCGCGCGGCATACTGGCGCAAGCGCTCACGAAGCGTTGCCTCATTAAAGCCCAGCAGCCGAGCTGCATTGGTCAGTCGCGGGTCTTCGGGATCCATCTCGGACGGGTTGGCCCAGACCGTCTGGACCGGCGTACTTACGGCCAGCGATTCGCCGTGGCGATCCGTGAGCATGCCGCGGTGAGCGTCAATGGTTTCAACGCGGATGGTGCGGACATCGCCCTGTTCACGCAGGAACTCCTGATCAATGACATGGAGATCCACCAACCGCCACGCCAACACCCCCGTAACCAGCAGAAACACACCCAGCACAGAGCCGAACCGCCAGGCCTTAAGCCCGGCAGCGATCCGCTGCAACCCTGACTGCTTCTGTCCCTGACCCGGCAATTTAGCCACCTGTTACGGATTGTTGTTATCTGTTCAGTTGGTTCCGGCTACCGTTCCCGGCACCAGCACGATACTGTCCTTTCCTGGCACGACCATTCCCAGCTGACCTGCAGCCTGCTGTTCTATCCGTCCATGGGCGCTCAATGCGCTTTGCTCGAGCAGCAACTGGCTCCATTCCCGTTGATAACCATCCCGTTCTGCATGCAGCCCAGACAGAGTGTTGAACAGCGCACGATTGTCATGCGCCGCAACGACCACGCCCACGGCAGACGCTATCAGCAGCAAGGCGAGAGCCATAGTGATGACCACATGCCGCTGCCCCAGCCCGGCAAAGATGGTGCGCGACAACTGCAGGCCGCTGACCACACCTTCCCGTACGGTCTGCCGGCTCAGTACGGCCGAGGTCCTGGCCGGTTTCTCAATGGTTACCGCGCCCACGCTCAAACTCCTCCTTTTGATCCGGACCGATCTTTGCGGCGTTCAAGAACACGCATCACCGCACTCCGGGACCGGATGTTGTCACTGACTTCCCCGGTATCGGCCTTGATGGCCTTGCCTACCAGGGCAAATTCCGAAGCCTGCTGCTCCGCCGTCACCGGCAGCCCCCGCGGCAATTGCGGCCCCCTCGCCAGGTCCCGCATGAAGCGTTTGACAATGCGATCTTCCAGCGAGTGAAAGCTGATCACGACCAGCCGGCCACCGGGCAGCAGATTATTGACGGCAGCCTCAAGCCCGGCTTCAAGATCCTCGAGTTCACGATTGATAAAGATCCGGATCGCCTGGAAGGTCCGGGTTGCCGGATGCTTGTGCTTTTCTTTTTTCGGGACCGCTGCCGCGACCAGCTCAGCCAGCTCCCGGGTCGTGGCTAGCGGTGCTTCCTGGCGCTGCTCAACCACCCGACGCGCAATACGGCGGGAGAACCGCTCCTCGCCGTATCGCCAGATGACATCAGCGATTTCCTGTTCACCGGCTGTTGCCAGCCATTCCGCTGCACTGGGCGCCTGCTGCGGATTCATCCGCATATCCAGCGGACCCTGACGCATGAAACTGAATCCACGACTCGCATCGTCCAGCTGCGGCGAGGACACACCGAGATCCAGCAGTACCCCGTTAACCCCATGCCAGCCCTGCTCGCTCGCTGCCTTCTCCAGCTCCGCAAAGGACCCGTGAAACAGCGCAAAGCGGGCGTCGTCCGCGGCCAGCTCGCCGGCAAAGCGGATCGCCTCCGGATCTTTGTCAATACCAAGCAGGCGACCTTCAGGGCCGAGCCGATCGAGAATCAGCCTGCTATGGCCACCGCGTCCGAAGGTGCCATCGATGTAGCGGCCATCCGGATCATTAACCAGATAATCAACCGCCGAATCCAGGAGAACCGAACGGTGCAGCGCCTGACCGCCCTTCTCCTGACCAGTTCCGGAGGTCATAGGGACAGCGCCTCCATGGCCGCCGGCATTTCATCCTCATCCGAGGATTCATCCAGCCAGGCGAACCAGCGCTCTTCGCTCCAGAGCTCCAGCTTTTTGCCCTGCCCAATCAACATCAGTTTTTTCTCCAGCCGCGCATAGCTGCGCAGGGTTGGTGGCACCAGGATACGGCCTGCCGAGTCAAGCTCCAGCGGAGTGGCGTGACCAAGCAGCAACCGCTGCAACCGGCGCGCAGCCTTGTTCATATTGGGCAGGGCTTCAATCTGCGGGCGCAGGGCCTCCCACTGGGGCTCCGGATACATCAGCAGGCAACGCTCTTCATCAGCATTGGCCGTCAATACAATGCGACCGCCACACACATGCGCGAGTTCCTCACGCACGCGGGCGGGGATCGCCAGGCGACCCTTCGCATCCATATTGATGGCATGACTGCCAAGAAAGTTGCTCATTCGCGCCGACTCTCGGGCTTACGCCCCGGATATTTGGCCCATTTGCTGGCACCCGATCCCTGGTGAAACGGTGAACTGGCGCCAAAAACCCACCTCAACGCACTAATCCACCACCAAAAACCACAAGTAACCACTTTTTCCCACTTCTGCACACTATAGAAACACACCTGCCACAATGCAAGCGCCGCCAACAGCGTCGTACCAGCAAAAGTTTCTTTTAAGACAATGAGTTACAGGCTTCGACGGAGAGAAAACCGAAGATTACAGATAAGAAAAACTTGAAAATCAAAGACATGAATTCAAATTCGGAGGGAAAAAATGAACTATAAGATTATTTGGCTATAAAGCTGATGCCGTCAGAACGATCGGCATCACAAAAAGGAAAAAGGAGAGCTCGCCGGTAAGCCGGGTTCTGTCATGGACAGTCATTCATCTAGGACCTGCGTCACCACAGGCCTCAAGCAACCTACCCGAATCCAGCGCGGGCCACGCCATTGGATTCCTATTTGGTCTTGCTCCAGGTGGGGTTTACCATCGCCGTGGACTGTTACCAGCCACGCGGTGCGCTCTTACCGCACCATTTCACCCTTACCGGTGCCCGGAGGCACTTAGGCGGTATACTTTCTGTTGCACTTTCCGTCGGCTCGCGCCGCCCAGGCGTTACCTGGCACCTTGCCCTGCGGAGCCCGGACTTTCCTCCCCCGATCGAAACCGGCGGCGACTGTCTGGCGAGCTCAGGCGAGACGATACGCGGGTGCCCGCCCGCGCGCAAGACAATTTGCCCCGCGCGCGGAAGATCCACGATCAGTCCTCCCGCAACCTCAGGGCACGCTGGTAAAGTTCATTTTTCGGCATCCCGGTCAACTCGGCCACCAATCTGGCCACCTTTTTGACCGGGAGCTCCGCAACCAGCATGGCCAGCATTCGATCAACATCCACGGCATCGGGCGCGTTGGCGGTCAAATCCGCCCCACGCACCATCACCACGAACTCGCCGCGGGTACCGTGGCTGTCTTCCCCGACCTGTTGCCGGACGTCACTGGCACTGCCGCTGTAGAACGTTTCGAACGACTTGGTAAGCTCCCTTGCGACAACAACCTCCCGCCCGGCCCCCAGCACATCGACCACGTCATCCAGAAAGTCACTGATCCGGTGCGGCGATTCATAGAACACCAGGGTTGCGGTTTCACGAGCCAACCCCTCGAGCGCGGCGCGACGCGCCCCTCGCTTTGCCGCCAGAAACCCTTGAAACAGGAAGCGATCGGTCGGCAGGCCTGCGGCGCTCAGCGCCGCCACCATCGCACAGGGCCCGGGTACCGGACTGACCCGGAAGCCCCTGGCCCGGGCCTCCCGCACAACCACGAAGCCCGGGTCGGAAATCAATGGCGTACCAGCATCGGAAACCAGCGCCACGCTCTCCCCTTTTGCCAGGCGGTCAACAAGACTGGCAGCGCGATCCCGCTCATTGTGATCATGCAGTGCCAGCATGGGCTTCTGGATCGCCAGATGCTGCAGCAGACGTCCGCTATGCCGGGTATCCTCGGCGGCTATAACGTCCACCGACGCAAGAATCTTGATGGCACGCGCACTGATGTCATCCAGGTTTCCAATCGGCGTGGCAACGATATAAAGGGTGCCAGCCATGGAAACCCCGGGGGCGTTCTCGGTACTCACTCAAACCTCTTGGCGACGGGCGCTTTACATCAACGTCATGTGAATTGTCCCGGGAGCTGGTAAACTTGCGACCCTGGAAATAATTAATCGTCGCTGGGCATGATGCCGCCGTTTGGCCGGAGCCACAAGCGTAAATCCCGGAAGTATTGTGAGCCTGACATGACTAACCGTTCCCTGAACGCACCATTGTTTGCCGCCCTGCTGGCTTTAGCGCTCGTCACCGCCGGCTGTTCGTCCGTCAATCTGCAGTCCCACACTGCCACGTCACCTGAAGAAGCATTGCAGGTTGCCGCGGGCCAGGGCAATCGCGAAAGCGCAGAGAGCTATCTGCTGAGGACGGCACGGCAGTTCCAGAGCCAGGGCAGTCACGAAGCGGCGCGCCGCATTCTGACCAGCGACCAGCTAAAGTCCCCGGCACCGGCCAACCGGAATGAAGCCCTGCTGCTCGCAATGTCCGGCGCCGCTGCCCTGGCCGATGAGCAATGGGCGCAATCGCTGGGCCAGCAACTGACAATCGACCAGTTCCGCAACTACCCACCGGACACCCTGGCCCGTGCCGGTAACCTGCAAACCGAAACCTTTCGCCTTGGCGGCCAGCCGTTCAAGGCCGCAGAAACGCTGATGCTGCTTCGGGACTCCGATCCGAACGCCGATATCCAGAGTATTCACGACCGCATCTGGCAGCTGCTGAAGGACGCCTCTGACCAGCAACTGGAAGCGGCGGCCCGTGAAGCGGTGGGGTTTGAGAGTCAGGGGTGGCTGGAACTCGCATCGGTCATGCGCACGCCAGGGGCCGGCATCGAGGAACAAGGCAACGCCCTCAAGGGCTGGCAGGCCCACTGGCCCGGCCACGCGGCCTCCGCCACGCTGCCCGGCGAACTCAAGCTGATCGCCAGCATTGCCACCAGCCGACCGGATTCCATCAACCTGGCAGTGCCTTTGAGTGGACCGCTGGCCGCCGCAGGGCAAGCGATCCGCGACGGCTTCCTGGCCGCCTTCTACACCGACGAAAGCACAGCCAACCAGGACATCGAGATCAGCATCACCGACACCCACGGCAAATCGTTTGCCGAACTTTACCAGACACTGGCCGCCAAAGGCCCCGACCTGATTATCGGACCACTGGAGAAAGAGGGAGTCGGCCAGCTGGCGGCCATGGAGAACCTTCCTGTCCCCGTACTCGCCCTGAATTACCTGCCGGATGACACCGCCACCCCCGCCGGCCTCTACCAGTTTGGCCTGTCCGCCGAGGACGAGGCGAGGCAGATTGCCGACCGTCTGACTGCCCGAAACTCAAGCCAGGTGCTGGCACTGATTCCGGCTGGAGAGTGGGGGGATCGCCTGGAGCGCGCACTGACATCACAACTGGCAGAGAACGGCGGTGTCGCCCTGGATATCGAACGCTTCTTCCCCGAAGACAACTTCCGCGCAGTTACCGCGGAACTCCTGGCCGTCAACAGCTCCCGGGATCGCGCCGTCGACGTAGAGCGTACTGCCGGGGTGAACGTAGAGTTCGAACCACGGCGCCGGCAGGATGTGGATGCTATTGTGCTGGTGGCTGCCCCGCTGCAGGCTCGACAGTTCAAGCCGCTGTTTGCGTTCTACTTTGCCGGCGATGTGCCGGTCTATTCACCGTCAGTGGTCTTCGACGGCACCGCCGACCCGTCCCGCGATCGCGACCTGGACTCGGTAATTGTTACGGACATCCCCTGGGTGCTGAAGCCGGACAACGACTTCCGCGACACTGCCACCGCACGGCTACCCGGCTACCAGGGCCAGCTTGGCCGCCTGTTCGCAATGGGCGCTGACGCCTATCAGTTAAGCAGCAGCCTCCCACTGCTGGAACAGATCGAGGGCACCTCCATTGCAGGCCAGACCGGTGAGCTGAACATGTCGCCAGGCGGCATCATCCACCGCCGCCAATTGTGGGCACAGTTCCGCAATGGCCGCCCGGCCCTGATCGAAGAAGACGAACAGGAACCAGAAGCAGCACCGCCAAGCGCAATCACCAGCGAGTAACGCATTGGCAACTACACCGATGGAGACCCTATGCCATGGATGGCAGCCAAACCAGAAAATCAACCGGCGATCACTTCGAGGGCGTAGCCGCCCGCTACCTTGCCAGCAAGGGCGTTCACATTATTGAACGCAATGTCTTCAACCGTGGCGGCGAGATAGACCTGATCGGCCGGGATGGAGAGTACCTGGTATTTTTCGAGGTGAGGTACCGGGGCAACGGCAGCCTGATCGGGGGTGCAGAATCCGTTACTTACCCCAAACAGCGGAAACTGCTCAGGGCTGCCTCGTTTTATCTTCACCGCCACGGCCTGTGTAACAGCCCCACCCGCATCGATGTCGTGGCCATCGCCCCCGGCAGCCGGGCCCGTTACCAGGTTCAGTGGATCAAAAACGCGATTCAGGCAGAAACATGAGCGATACCGAAAGCCTTATCAACCAGTGGTTTGCCAACCATATGGAGCAAACCGCGATGACCGCAAGCATGACCGCGCCGGCCATCGAGCGGGCCGCCGAGGCACTGGTCCATACCTTGCTTAGTGATGGCAAGATCATTACCTGCGCCAACGGCAGCGCCAACATTCTCGCGCAGTACTTTTGCACAGCCCTGCTGAACCGGTTCGACCAGGACCGGCCGGCGCTCCCCGCCATCAACCTGGGTGCGGATGCGACTACTTATTCAGCCATTTGCCGTGACAATCGCTTCAATGACACCTTCTCCCGCCAGGTAAGGGCCATCGGAAAGCCCCATGACCTTTTGCTGGTCGTGGTGGATGACGGCCACAAGGCCAACCTTATCCAGGCCATACAGGCGGCCCACGACCGCGAAATGAACGTCGTCGTACTCAGCGCGCGTGAGAAAACCGACATCACCTCGCTGCTCCATCCGGAAGATCATGAGATCAGCCTCAACGACCTGGACAGCAATCAGGCCGCACCGCTGATGCTGGTTGTCATCAACGCGCTTTGCGCACTGATCGACCACAAACTGTTTGGCGCATAAAACCAGCCCACAAAAAAGCCGGCAAACGCCGGCTTTTTCAATTCAGGACTGCTATTTGACCACCTTAAGGGATGGGCGCCCCGAAGGCCGCTCCGAAGGGCCGCGATGCCCCCCGTCGTCATGCGGATCCTGAGGCCCATCGGGATCGGGAGAGCCCGGCTCACTACCAAACACCATCCCCTCCCCGTTTTCCTTGGCATAGATCGCCACCACCGCCTGCAGCGGAATAAACACCTGCATCGGTACACCGCCAAAGCGCGCGCTGAATTCCAGAGCTGCATTCCCGATTACCAGCCCACGTACCGCACCCGGGCTGATATTCAGCACGATCTGGCCGTTGGCGACGTGCTCAGTGGGAACCTGTACCCCCTGAACACCGGCATCCACCACAATGTAAGGCGTGCATTCATTGTCGAGAATCCACTCGTTGAATGCGCGCACCAGATACGGGCGGCTAGACATCATTCTGACTGGGTTATCAGACACTTAGACTCCCCGACTCATTCCTGGCCACGTTTACCGTATTAGCTGCGAATATCTTCTTCGAGATCAGACAGGCTGGCCTTGAAACCTTCCCGCTCGAAAATGCGCTCCATGTACTTCAGCAGTGGCTTGGCCTGCTTCTCGGAAAACTCGATACCCAGTGATGGCAGCCGCCACAGGATCGGCGCAATGCAACAGTCAACAATGGTGAACTCTTCCGAGAGGAAGAAAGGCATTTCACCAAACACCGGAGCCGTAGCCAGCAGACTTTCACGCAGCTCCTTCCGGGCCGCCTCCGACGCCTTGGCATTCGGCTGCGCCAGAATCTGGTCTACCAGTGCGCACCAGTCGCGCTGGATACGATGAATCATCAGCCGGCTGTTAGCGCGGGCCACCGGATAGACAGGCAGTAATGGCGGATGCGGGAAGCGCTCATCCAGATACTCCATCATGATATTGGGCTCGTAGAGCACCAGATCACGATCCACCAGGGTTGGCAGGGCATTGTAAGGATTAAGATCAGCCAACTCCGCAGGGGGGTTGTCCGGATCCACATCCACAATATCAACCGTCACTCCCTTTTCAGCAAGCACGATGCGTACCCGGTGGCTGTAATGGCTAGCCGGGTCCGAGAAAAACGTCATCGATGACCGCTTGGTCACAACGCCCATAGAACTACCTCACGATTGAACAAATCGAAACGATCCTGAAACACAAAAATCCAGCGGGCCGACAAGGCCCGCTGGAATTATCAGGGATCCGGATTATACCTGATTTCTCAGTGCACGTCTTTCCAGTACTCGCGATTGAGCAGGTAAGCGAACACGAAGAAGATGGCAACGAAGATCAGCACGAAAATGCCCAGGCGCTCGCGCTCAACCTTGACCGGATCTGCCATATAGGACAAGAAGTTGGTCAGGTCGTACATCGCCTTGTCAAATTCCGCGGCCGTCATACTGCCTTCGATGGCGTATTCCGGGCAGGCATCGCCATTCTTCACATTGCCGCTAAGAGGCTCAACGGAGGCTCCAACACCAATACTCGGCGGCACTGCGCACAAGCCCTGCAGGTCAACCATAACGTGCGGCATACCCACATTGGCGAATACCACGTTGTTTACGCCCAAAGGACGGGTTTCATCCTTGTAGAAGCCGCGCAGGTAGGAGTAAACCCAGGCTTCGCCCCGCAAACGGGACTCGAGGGTCAGATCGGGTGGCGGCGCACCAAACCAGCCCGCAGCCATATCCTTGCTCATGGAGTTCTTCATCAATTCACCAATCTTGGCACCGGTGAAAATCAGGTTCTCCTCATAAAGCGCTACCGGGACCTCCAGGTCATCTGCAACCCGCTTGTAGCGGGCATATTCCATGGAGTGACAGCCCATACAATAGTTGGTGAACAGGGACGCCCCACTTTGCAGGGATTGTTTGTCGGTGTGGTCAGTCTCGATGTGGTCGAGCGGCACACCCGCGCCGGCCGCCAGCCCGAGGGCTGGCAGGACTGCGATGAAAAGACCAAAAATCAGCTTTCTCATTATCCTGTCACCCTCTCTGGTACTGGCTTGGTTTTCTCCATGCGCGTATAGAACGGCATGAGGATAAAGTAGAGGAAGTAGACCACGGTCAGAATCTGGGCGACCGTTGTCCGCCCCTCAGTGGCAGGCACCAGACCGAGATAGCCCAGAATTACGAAGCTCACCGCGAAGACGGCCAGTGCAATCTTGCTCAACCAGCCCTTGTAACGGATGGAGCGAACAGGACTGCGATCCAGCCAGGGCAGCACAAACAGGATAGCGATTGCACCACCCATCACCACCACACCCCAGAACTTGGCAGGAAGGCCGATGAAGTCGACCGTTACCGCACGCAGCATGGCGTAGAACGGCGTGAAGTACCATACCGGTGCAATATGCGCCGGGGTCTTCAGAGCGTTTGCCGGCTCAAAGTTGGGTTTCTCGAGGAACAGTCCACCCATTTCCGGGAAGAAGAACACCACGATGAAGAAGATGAAGAAGAATACCCCCACGCCCAGCAGGTCGTGAACGGTGTAGTAGGGATGGAAAGGAATACCGTCTTTCGGAATGCCGTTCTCGTCCTTGTTCTTCTTGATATCGATACCGTCGGGGTTGTTCGAACCCACTTCGTGCAGCGCCAGGATGTGCAGGACAACCAGACCCAGCAGAACGATCGGCAGGGCCACCACGTGCAGCGCGAAGAAACGGTTCAGGGTGATGCCTGAAATCAGATAGTCGCCGCGAATCCACAGCGAGAGATCTTCACCAATCACCGGGATGGCACCGAACAGGTTAACGATTACCTGGGCGCCCCAGTAGGACATCTGGCCCCACGGCAGCAGATAGCCCATGAAGGCCTCCGCCATCAGCACCAGGTAAATCAGCATACCGAAGATCCAGATCAGCTCGCGGGGCTTCTGGTACGAGCCGTACATCAGACCGCGGAACATATGGAGGTACACCACGATAAAGAAGGCAGAGGCACCGGTGGAGTGCAGATAACGCAGCAGCCAGCCCCACTCCACATCACGCATGATGTATTCGACGGAAGCAAAGGCGCCTTCCGCAGAGGGGTTGTAGCTCATGGTCAGCCAGATACCGGTAACCAGCTGGTTAACCAGCACCAACATGGCCAGGGAGCCGAAGAAGTACCAGACGTTGAAGTTTTTCGGCGCGTAATACTTTGCCAGGTGTTTATTCCAGGCCTCAACGATTGGCAGACGGTCGTCTACCCACTGAATCAGTTTCTGCATTACGCTGCCTCCGGATCAAGACCAATGGTGATGGTCGCATCATCGTCATACCGATAAGGCGGAACCTCCAGGTTCAGAGGAGCCGGCTGCGCCTCGTAGACCCGACCGGCAAGGTCATACCGGGAACCATGACACGGGCAAAACAGACCGCCCAGCCAGGCATCACCAAGATCCGCTGGAGCCACTTCCGGACGATAGGAAGGTACGCACCCGAGGTGGGTGCAAAGCCCCACAATGACCGCGAGCTCGGGCTTCAGGGAACGGTAAACACCTTCCACATAAGCCGGCTGCTGCGGGGCCTCGGACTGGGGATCTTTGACCTGGTCATTCAGGGACTCGATGCCTTCGAGCATCTCGGGAGTTCGCCGAATGATCCAGACCGGCTTACCGCGCCATTCAACGGTGATTTGCTGACCGGGTTCAATCTTGCTGACATTGACGGTGACCGGTGCACCCGCCGCTTCCGCTTTGGCACTGGGATTCCAGGATGCCACGAACGGGACGGCTGCACCGACGACGCCGACACCACCCACCACGGACGTTGCACCGATCAGGAACCGGCGCCGGCCTTGGCTAACGTCGCCATTACTCATTATGGTTTTCTCCCATCAGGCGAGGCGCAGGCACCCTGAAACGGATACACCACGCGTCGAAAAGGACTTCACAACCCAAAATTATAAGCGCACAAATGGTAATGAAATTACCCAGACCTTACAAGTCGGAAAGCCTGCACCAGAGCCCACTTCCCTGCTCCAGATCAATTTGCCAACAAGTGGTCATGCAACAAAAAACCCGGCCAGCGGCCGGGTTTTTTGCAGGGTCTGTCCCGAAGCGATTAACGCTTGGAGTACTGAGGACGCTTACGCGCCTTGCGCAGACCAACTTTCTTACGCTCAACTTCACGAGCGTCACGGGTAACATAACCCGCCTTGCGCAGTGCAGGACGCAGAGTCTCGTCGTAATCCATCAGGGCACGGGTCAGGCCGTGGCGAATTGCGCCGGCCTGGCCACTGATGCCACCACCTTTTACAGTGATGGTGATATCAAAACGATCCGCAGACTCGGCAACCACCAGCGGCTGACGAACGATCATACGAAGAGTCTCACGACCGAAGAAATCTTCAATGGTGCGACCGTTGATAGAGATGTTACCGCTTCCCGGCTTGATGAAAACCCGAGCCGTGGATGTCTTGCGGCGACCAGTACCGTAATTTTGTGCTACAGACATATCCGCCTTCCGTTAAATGTCGAGTTCTTTGGGCTGCTGGGCTGCGTGAGGATG
>Ga0207716_100095_pt1 | contig 108055 bp, 117 predicted proteins | sample TtaePargueraPR_FD_187739 | JGI IMG/M metagenome (GOLD analysis project Ga0207716, IMG submission 187739) | Aerobic enrichment media microbial communities from Bioluminiscent Bay, La Parguera, Puerto Rico - Tt and P2 (5) (SPAdes) | ecosystem: Environmental > Aquatic > Marine > Unclassified ... | reverse complement strand
GAGCGATCAATAGGGGCCACGACAGCAGGAGAAACCCGGTGTCCCGAGGCGGCGACGTCTCTATTTACTTAGTTTTACTGAGACGCACGCGCCTCGGGATACGCTCTATTCGTCACAACCGCAGGCGCACGCGTCGGGCGGCAAAGGGTGTTGGCAATGTCAGTCGACCAGGAAATAGGTGATGGTGGTGACCACGCGCACCTTCTTGTCGATCTGCTTTTCCGGCCGGTCATTGGGGATCTCAACGGCGGGCAGGATTTCGAACACGCCCTGATTGGCGGTCTGGATATCGCCGACCTGCGCCCCGGATTCGGCGGCGAACTGTTCGGCGGTTTCCTTGGCGCGCTGGGTGGCTTCGGTCAGCATTTCGCCCTTGAGGTCGTTGATGCCGGTGAACACGAAGCTGGCCCCGGCGCTATAGGCGTCGGAGGAGAACACCACGCCCTGGCGCAAGAGATCGGCGACCGAACGGCTCGCCTCGGCCAGATCCTGCACCCGGTCGGTGGTGACCAGCAAATCCTCGGTCAGCACGAAACGGTATTCGTCGTTCATGGCGTTGGCGTTGTAGCCCGCCGCCCGGTCTTCAACGAGCACGTTCTGGACCTGGATTTCGGTTTCGGCAAAGCCGCGAGCGGACAGGAATTCGCGCACCGAGGCCTCGGAGGCTTCAAGGCTCGCCCGCGCCGCCTGCAGGGTCGGGCCGGTGGCCACGAAGCGAATGGGCCAGAAGCCCAGATTGGCCTCGACGGCGCGTTCGGAAAGCCCCTTGACCGTGACCACGCGCAGCGGCTGGCGGCTTTCTACCAGCGAAGTACCGACAAACCAGCCGGCCAACGCCATGCCGGCCGCCAGAAAAACTGCGGCAACAATTGCGACGATTTTCATGCTAGTCCCTCTGCGAATATCCCCTGGCGGGGAGTTGAGCGCCGCGATCATGGCGCGACAATGGCATAGGAGGAGCTGGCTGAATGGCGCATGAACACAGGATTTTCGGGCTGGGCGTGGTGGGCGCCGGCATGGCGGCAAAACCGCACGCCCTGGCGCTCAACGCGCTCAAGGACCAGGTCGCCGTGCGCGGCGTGTGGCGACGCAACCGGTCCGAGCTTGACCAGTTCTGTGCCGAATATGACCTCCCCGCGGCCCAGAGCTATGAGGCCCTGCTGGCCGACCCGGCGGTGGACGCCATTCTGGTGCTCACCCCGCCCAATGCCCGCGAAGAGATCGTGGCTGCCGCCGCCAAGGCAGGCAAGCATGTGCTGATGGAAAAGCCAGTGGAGCGCTCCACCGAAGCGGCAGAGCGCATCGTTGCCGCCTGCGACAAGGCTGGTGTGACGCTGGGCATTATTTTCCAGCACCGGTTCCGCGCCGCCTCAAAGGCCCTGGCCGAAAAGGTGGCGAGCGGCGCTTTGGGCGATTTGCAGGCCGTGCATCTGGTCGTGCCCTGGTGGCGCCCGCAAGAAGGATATTACGACAAGCCGGGTCGCGGCACATTCGCCCAGGATGGCGGCGGCGTGCTGATCACCCAGGCGATCCATTCGCTCGACCTCATGCTCAGCCTCACCGGCCCGGTCAAGGCGGTGACGGCCCTGTCCGCCACGACCGGACTGCACCAGATGGAAACTGAGGATTTCGTGGCCGGGGGCATGGAATTTATCAATGGCGCGGTTGGCGCGCTGATGGCCACCACCGCCAATTTTCCGGGTGGGCCCGAAAGCCTGACGCTCAACTTCAGCAAGGCCAGCGCCACGCTGACCGGGGGCAATCTGACGCTGAACCGGTTTGACGGGCAGACTGAGACCGTGGGTGAAGCCAGTTCGTCCGGCGGCGGCGCCGACCCGATGGCGTTCCCATTCGACTGGCATATGGCCCAGATCGCCGAGTTCGCCGATGCCGTGCAGCAGGGTCGCCAGCCGGTCTCGACAGGTCACACCGCGCTCAACGTGCACCGGCTCATCGACGCCCTGATCCGCTCGGGGAAGGAAGGGAAAAGGGTGGAGGTATAGCTTCAAATAGCGGGGGCCGCGGACGCACACCTCTCCCCTTAGGGGAGAGGTCGGCACGAAGCGAGGCCGCCAGTATCGTCAGGCCACCCGGGAAATATCCGGCACGGCGTCGAGCAGCATTTTGGTGTAGTCGGCCTGCGGATTGTCGAAGATGGCGTCGGTTGGGCCCTTTTCGACCAGCACACCATTATGCAGCACCCCGACCGCGCTCGACATCTGCCGCACCACTGCCAGGTTGTGGCTGATGAGCAGATAAGTCAGGCCGAATTCGTCCTGCAATTCCTGCATCAGGTCGAGCACCTGGGCCTGCACCGAAACGTCGAGCGCCGAGGTGGGCTCGTCGCAGACAATGAATTCGGGCTGGCTGGAGAGGGCCCGGGCGATGGCGATGCGTTGGCGCTGGCCGCCGGAGAATTCATGCGGGAACTTGCGCATGACCGAAGGATCCAGCCGCACCCGGGTCAGCAGTTCGGCCACCCGGTGGTCGACCTCGGTGCGGTTGCGGGCAAGGCCCAGGGTCCGCATCGGCTCGGCGATGATGTCGGCCACCCGCCAGCGAGGATTGAGGCTGGCATAGGGGTCCTGGAAGATCATCTGCACCCGCTTGCGCCGCTCCTTATGCCCGGCCCCTCCAGCCCAGATATCATGGCCATCGACCGTGATTTGCCCCGAGGAAGGACGCAGCAGACCGACAATCATCTTGGCGCAGGTGGATTTGCCCGATCCGCTTTCACCCACAAGGCCGAAGGTCTTGCCTTTTTCGATGGCGAAACTGACATCGTTGACGGCGCGGAACATCTCGACCTTGCCGGGCAGGAGCTTGAGGAAGCCACCGCCCCCGATCTCGAAGTCGCGCACCAGGTGCTTGACCTGCACATAGGCGCCGTCGTCATTGGCGGCCGCTTCAGGGGCCACATCACCGGCCTGGCGCTGGATGGTCGGGATCGAGTTGATCAGCTTGATCGTATAGGGCTCCTGCGGGCGGCGAATGATGTCGCCCACCGTGCCGGTTTCGACCACCGTGCCCTGATGCATCACCACCATGCGGTCGGCCGTCTGGGCAATGACACCCATATCGTGGGTGATCAGCATCACCGCCGCACCGTGATTGGCGCAGAGTTTCTTGAGCACCTTGATGATCTGGGCTTGCACCGACACGTCGAGCGCCGAGGTCGGCTCGTCGGCAATGATCAGTTCCGGTTCTGCCGCGATGGCCAGTGCGATGACGACGCGCTGGCGCATGCCGCCCGAGAACTGGTGCGGATAGCTCTCCATGCGCTCGGCCGCCTTGGGGATGCCGGCTTCGGTGAGCAGATCGATCGCCTTCTGGCGTGCTTCGGCCTCATTGAGCGGCAGATGCGTGCGGATGGTTTCGATCAGTTGCTCGCCGATGGTGTAGAGCGGGTTGAGGCTGGTGAGCGGGTCCTGGAAGACCATGCCGATGCGCCTGCCGCGCAGTTTGGCCTTGGCTTCTTCGGGCAGATTGTCGATCCGCTCGCCCTTAAGGCGGATTTCGCCGGATGCGATATGGCCGGGCGGCTCGATCAGGCCAATGACGGCCGAGCCGGTCATGGATTTACCGGCGCCCGACTCGCCCACCACGCCGACCACTTCGCCGGGCATGATGTCGAAGCTGACCCCGCTGACCGCGCGAAAGACGTCGTTGCGGAAGGGGAATTCGACCACAAGGTCCTTGATGGAGAGTACTGGCTCGGTCATCAGCGCAACTTCGGGTTGAGGGCGTCACGCAGCCAGTCACCCAGAAGGTTGACCGACAGGGCGAGCAGAACAAGGGTGACCGCAGGGAAGAGCAGGATCCACCATTCGCCGGAGAACAGGAATTGCTGACCAATGCGGATCAGCGTCCCGAGCGAGGGCTGGGTGGGCGGCACGCCGACACCGAGATAGGAGAGCGTGGCTTCCTCGATAATGGCCAGCGCCAGCCCGATGGTGCCGATGACCAGCACCGGGCCCATCACATTGGGCAGCACGTGGCGCAGCAGGATGATGAACGGGTTCACCCCCAGGATGCGGGCGGCGGATACATAATCCTTCTGCCGCTCGACCATGGTGGCGCCGCGCACGGTGCGGGCGAACTGCGCCCAGTTGGCCAGGCCGATGGCCAGGATCAGCACCCAGATGGCCGCGCCCTCCTGCTGGTTGGGCGGAATCAGGCCGCGGGCGACGCCGAAGATCAGCAACGCAATCAGGATGGCCGGAAAGCTCAGCTGCACATCGGCGACGCGCATGATGACGGCATCCCAGATGCCGCCCAGATAGCCGGCGACCAGACCAAGGCCGACCCCCATGACCATGGCGAACAGCGTGGCCGAGAAGCCGACAAAGAGCGAGACGCGCGAGCCATACATGATGGTCGAGAGCACATCGCGGCCCTGATTGTCGGTGCCCAGAATGAAGTAGCGCCCGGCAAAGGAATTCGAATTGGGCGGGGTGAAGCCGTCCATCAGGTTCAACGTGGCCGGATTGAACGGGTTGTAGGGGGCAATCCAGGGGGCGAGCACCGCCATCAGGATCAGCACCAGCGCTACGATCGAGGCGACGATGGTGACCGGCGAATGCCGGTAGGACCAGACGATGTCGGACTTGAGAAAGGTCCGCCAGCGCGACGTCTTGGCCGCCACGACGGGCTGCTCGGGGGAATGGGGCAGATCGGTCACCGACTACCTCCCGGATTTGGCGCCGTCGCGCAGGCGCGGATCGACGATGAAATAGAGAATATCAACGATGAGGTTGATGACCACGAAAACCAGCGCCACAAAGACGAGGTAGGCGGCCATGACCGGGACGTCGACGACGGCAACGGAGTTGACGAAGAGCGAGCCCACGCCAGGCCACTGGAAGACAGTTTCGGTGATGATGGCAAAGGCGATGACCGAACCCAGTTGCAGGCCGGTGATGGTGATGACCGGGACCATGGTGTTCTTGAGGGCATGGCCGAAATTGATCGCCCGCTGGCTCAAGCCACGGGCCTTGGCAAAGCGGATATAGTCCGTGCGCAGCACCTCGAGCATTTCGGCGCGCACCAGCCGCATGATCAGCGTTAGCTGGAACAGCGAGAGCGTAATGGCCGGCAGGATGATTGAGCGTAGTCCGGATTCGGTGAGGAAACCGGTGCGCCACCAGCCCAGATCCACCACCTCGCCGCGCCCGAAGGAAGGCAGGACCTTGAGTTCGACCGCAAAGACATAGATCAGGCCAATACCGATCAGGAAGGTGGGCAAGGACACCCCGATCAGCGAGGCAGTCATGATGACGCCGGTGGAAAAGGCTCGAGGCCGCAGGGCAGTGTAGATACCCAGAACAACGCCAAGCACCAGGGCGATGCTGGCCGAGGCGAAGGCCAGTTCGATGGTGGCCGGCAGGCGCTCCATGATGAGCTGGCTCACCGGCTGCTGCAGCCGATAGGAGATGCCGAACTGGCCCTGCAGGGCATTGCCGACAAAGCTGAAGAACTGGATGTAGAAGGGCTCGTTGAGCCCCAGGCGCTCGCGCAGCGCCGCATGGTCGGCCAGCGTCGAATCCTGGCCCAGCATGGAGCTGACCGGATCGCCGACATAACGGAAGACCATGAAGGCGATGAAAGCCACCGCAAGCATGACGATAACGGACTGAAACAGCCGTCGCGCAATGAAGGCCAGCATACTGGGCCCCCCATAACTGAGAACCGCCGCGCGGGCTTCGACTCCGCGCGGCGGTTCAGGATTGCAGGACGCTTACTCGGCGAACACGACAGTGGTCATGTTGGGCTGGTTTTCCGGGTGCACCGGCAGGGTGATATCCTCGCGCATGGCATAGGCCAGCGTCTGGTTATGCACCGGCAGGAGCACGCGGTCGGCCTTCACCACTTCCCAGATCTCCGCAATGGTCGCATTGCGTGCGTCGAGGTCGGTTTCGGTGCCCAGCGAGATGATCTTCTCATCCAGTTCCGGGTTCGAGTAGCCGCCGACATTATATGTGCCGTGCGTTTCGTTCTTGGTGTGCACCAGATCGTTGAAGATATAGGCGCTGTCGAAGGTCGGAACGCCCCAGCCAAGCAGGTAGAAGTCGGTCTCATCGCCCAGGATGATCGGGCTGTGCTCAGCAATCGGGCGCGAGGCCAGCGTCACATCGATACCGATCTGACCCAACATACCGACATAGGCTGTGGAGATGGCTTCGTCATTGACGTAGCGGTTGTTCGGTGTGTCCAGGGTCACAGAGAACCCATCGGGGTAGCCAGCTTCAGCCAGCAGTTCCTTGGCGCGTTCCACATCGGGAGCGGGATACTGGTCGAGTTCCTCGGTCCAGCCATTGACGAAGGGCGGGGTTGCCACGCCGGTCGGGATAGAGTTGCCGCGCATCACCACCTGCTGGATGGCATCGCGATCAAGCGCCAGTTCCATGGCTTCGCGCACCAGCGGGTTGTCGAACGGGTTGCTGTCGGTGATGTTGGAGGAGCGCAGCGGCTCGTCACCGAAGCGATAGCCGAAATAGATCACGCGGTTTTCCGGACCGGTTTCGACCTTGAAGCCGGGCGAATTCTGCAGGCGCTCAATATCCTGAACCGGGACGTCCTGAACGATATCGACGTCGCCCGAAAGAAGGGCAGCAATGCGGGTGGCATTGTCGGCGATCGGCAGATAGACGATCTCGGTTACCTCAGGCGCCTCGCCCCACCAGCCGTCGAAGACGGAGAGCACAGAGCGCACGTCGACCTCGCGCGAGGTCAGCATATAGGGGCCGGTGCCATTGGTGTTGAGAACGGCATAGTTGGATTCGCCGGCGGCAAAATCCTGGACTTCCTCGACATTATTGGTCTCGGACCAGGTCTTGTCCATGATGAAGGTGTTGGTGACGTTGTTCGGGTAAAGCGGGCTCGGGCCGACCATCTGCACCTCGACGGTGTAGTCGTCCACGGCGCGCACTTCTGCCACTTCGGCATGAAGCTGCTTGAGATTGGAGCCTTCCGAGCGGGCGCGGTCGAGCGAAAACACCACGTCCTCGGCGGTGAAGTCAGCGCCGTCGTGGAACTTGACGCCTTCGCGCAGCTTGAACACCCAGACGGTCGGATCACCTTCCTTGACATACCATTCGGTTGCCAGGCGCGGAATCAGCGTGCCTTCGGTATCGCGCCACATCAGGGTTTCATAGATGTGATGGGCGAAAGTATGCGTGACGCCCTGGTTCTGCGAATGCGGATCCAGCGTGAGCGAATCGGACGAACGCGCCCAGCGGACCGTCTCGGCCTGGGCAACACCGGCGAGCATCGTCGAGGCGATCAGGACCGCCGCGATGCGGGTCAGTGAAGTGTGCATGAATAGTCTCCCGTTCCTTGAAAACGCCATCTCAATGGTTGCCCAAAGGTGGCTTGGGCGACACCAAAGCGTAGATTTAACAGGAGCGCAACGGGAATCGTTGACCGTTTGGTCAATGCTATCGCCGGTAAATTGGCAATCCACAGAAATGGACGGTTCCTGACTGATCCGTTCGGCTGGCTCTGCAGGCCCTTGACCCCTGCCCCGGCGCGGCCTCATCTGCGTGCATGATACAGTCCATCGCCACCATCGCCCTGGTCGTCGCCGACTACGAGGAGGCCATTGCATTCTACTGCGATACGGTCGGTTTCACGCTGCTCGAAGATACGCCGCTGGCACCTGGCAAGCGCTGGGTGGTGTTGGCGCCACCGGGCGGAGACGGTGCGCGCCTGTTGCTGGCAAAGGCCGACGGTCCAGACCAGGAGGCGGTAATCGGCAAGCAGACCGGGGGACGGGTCATGCTGTTTCTGCAAACCGACGATTTTGACCGCGACCACGCCCGCATGCAGGCCAATGGTGTGCGTTTTCTCGAAGAGCCACGGCGCGAGGCCTATGGCACGGTCGCCGTCTTTGTTGATCTTTACGGGAACAAATGGGACCTCATCGAACCGCAGCGTTGATTGGCCTGGCTCTGTTCTGCGCGAGCCCGGCCGCCGGACAACAGCCCGGCTGGCACCATTCCCCCTTGCCCGGAGAAGGCGACCGGGCCAGCATGGGCTGTGCGCGCGAGAGCAATGCGGATAATTTTGCCTGCCTTGTCGTCCGCTGCGAGGATGACTACGCGGTCGGCGTGCATGTCCATACGAGCCGCCCCTTAGGTGACCGCGGCACTTGGGAAATGACTCTGGATCGGGAAACAAGGCAGCTTGATGCCATTGCCGGCTCCTCGCCCTATGGCGCGCGTATGGATGACCCGGATGGCTGGCTTTTGGATGGATTGCGTCAAGGCACGTTTGTTTATCTGCGCCACAAAGCCGATATGGATGGGGCGTTCGCCTTTATCGACCTGTCCGGATCCTTCCGATCGATCGTAGAGGCCTTGCATTGGTGTGCGCCACGCGTGCCAACAGCCGAACAATTCGGGTCGGCAGACGTTGACCCACCAGAGAACAATGGAGAAGCACAATGAATCGTCGCCCCCTTGGCCGCAGCGAACTGGTGATCGAACCCTTGGTGCTGGGTGGTAATGTGTTTGGCTGGACGGTCGATGAAGCACGGGGCTTCGACGTTCTCGATGCCTATGTCGGCTCAGGGTTTTCCGCGATTGACACCGCCGAAGGTTACCCCAACTGGGTGCCGGGCAACCCGCCTGGCATGAGCGAGACGATCATCGGGAAGTGGCTGAAGGCACGGGGCAATCGGGACAAGGTGCATATTTTCACCAAGGTCAATTCGGGCAGGAAGCAGGGCGGGCTGAAGCCCGACGCGATCAAGGCAGGCATCGAAGCGTCTCTCAAAAGGCTGCAGACCGACTATGTCGATCTCTATTTCAGCCACTGGCCTGACGCCGACTCCAGCCACGAGGAGACGCTGGAGACCTATGACACCTTGATCCGGGCGGGCAAGGTGCGGGTCATTGGCGCCTCGAACTACAGCGCCGACATGATGCGGGAAGCGCAACAGACCGCGATCGTCAAATCGCTGCAGCGTTACGAGGTGACCCAGCCGCGCTACAATCTCTACGACCGCGCCGAATTCGATGCGCTCCGCCCCTATCTCATCGAGAACGAGGTCGGCTCGATTGTCTATTACAGTCTCGCCTCGGGCTTTCTGACAGGCAAATATCGCAGTCAGGATGATCTGGGACAGTCGGCGCGAGGCAGCGGGGCCGGACAATACCTCAACGCCAAGGGCCTGAGCATTCTGGGCGCGCTCGATCAGGTTGCCGCCGAAACGGACGCAACGCCTGCTGAGGTGGCACTGGCCTGGCTGGTGGCTCAACCCGGTGTGAGCGCACCGATTGCCTCAGCCACCTCGGTCGAACAGGTCGAGAGCTTGGCGCGCGGGGTGCGCCTCAAGCTAAGCGCAGAAGCAGAAAAACTGCTGAACGATAGCGGGCGGTGAACGGCAAATGGGCCGCACGGCGCAAAACAGCAAAAGCGCTACAGATTGAGCCCTAAAAAATTGAACAGCGCCTCAGACTTGACGACAGATCGCGATTACTGGCATTGCGAGATGAAGTTATCGCAAAGCTGCGGAGCGATACTCAGCCGGGCCGGTCCTGAACCAGAATACACTATCTATTGGCCGCAGGCTCGTCTTGTCCCGGCAGGAGTCCTGTCAAGATGTTTTCAGATCTGGAGCCGACGCGCGACGTGTTTGTTGCCGGCCGGCGCGGCGTTCGCCACACGGGCGTGCGGCGTGCCAATGAAAAGACCGTGCTCACGGTCGTCGCCTTTAATTCGGGCGCCTCGAATGCCGAGATCTCGCGCTTATCAGGCCTGGCGCCGCAGACGGTATCCGCCATTCTGATCGATCTTGAGCGGGAGGGACTGATTGTACGTGGGCCGGTTTTGCGGGGTCGGCGCGGACAACCCGCCACACCGATTCTTCTGCATGAGAATGGGGGCTTTGCAATCGGCGTGGAGATCGGCTGGCGGCATCTTGATGTCGTGCTGATCAATATGCATGCCGACATCCTGCAGCACCACCATGAAGACCACGCCTATCCCGACGCCACCTCGCTGTTCGACCGTATCGGCAGCGTTGTCGAGACGTTCCGCCGTACCTTGCCGCAGCACCATCGGTCGCGGCTGCTCGATATCGGCCTGGCCATACCCGGTTCGCTGACCACTGATCTGGACCTTTTCAATGCGCCGCCCGAGCAGGTGAAGCGGTGGCGCGAGATCGACCCTGTCGCCGAGCTGGCGGGGCGCAGCGGACTTGAGATCACCCAGATCAATGACGGCAATGCCGGATGCTGGGCCGAACTGATTGCGCTGGCGCCGCCGCGACCGGCCAATGTCGTCTTTCTGATGGTTTCGCAATTGCTGCTGGCCGGCATGGTGAGCGATGGGATGCTGTGGGAAGGCGCGACCGGCCACGCCGTCGATTTGGGCTCTGGCCTCGTCCACGTGAACGGCAGAGCGCCGCAATTGGCGCACCAGGTCGCCTCGCTCTTCGCCCTGCGCGCCCGGCTCGCCGCCGCCGGCTTTACAGAGGCTGAAGGGCCGGTGGCGAACTGGGACCTAGTCGCAATGGCGCCCCATGTCGAGGCATGGGTTGGGGAGGCGGCACAAGCCTTGGCGCAGGTAGTCCACAATGCCAGCATGATCCTTGAGCAGCCGCTGGTGGTCCTTGATACCGAGCTGGGCGCTGGGATTGGGGCCAAGTTGGCGGAGCGCTTGCAAGTCGAAATGGGCCGGTTCGCGACACGCGGCTTCAAGCAGCCCCGCGTTGTCAATGGCCAGCATGGCAAGCTGTCTCCTGCCATTGGCGCTGCAGAATTGCCGCTCTACAGGCGCTACTTTTGAACCTTGGTTGCGGCCCGTGCCGGTTCCAGCGCATCACGCAGCCGGGCGCTGGGGATCAGTACGACCGTATGATGCGGCGCAATGCGGTGCTCCTCGCCAGTGCGGGGATTGCGACCAATCCGCTCGGCGCGGGAACGCACATCCAGCGTTCCAAACCCACTTAGCTTGACTGACTCGCCACGTTTTAGGGCATCACCGATCAACTCGAACATGCGTTCGCCGATCTGGACAGCATCGTGACGCGACAGGCCCGTCGCGTCGGCGACGCTTTCCCCTAACATGGCTCGGGTGACTGTTTTATCCACTCCAAACCTCCTCGCCCCATTAAATTCATAGGAGGAAGATAAACGGCTGTCCAGTGCCGCACGCGATCACAAAAAACATGATCCTGCGCTTCAGGATAATTGACATTTTTTAGAATGGTTATAAGCTAGCGGCAACGTTCATGAGGGCCATCAGCCCAAAAGTGCTCGCGCGACGCAGCAGAAAGGCTTCCAGTGAGACTGACCCGCCAATCCAACTATGCCATCCGTACGCTGGTCTATTGCGCTGTCAACGAGCCGGGTTTGAGCCGGGTGGCCGAAATCGCGCGCGCGTATGGCATTTCGGAATTGTTTCTATTCAAGCTGATCAAGCCGCTGGTGGAAAACGGGCTGCTGCAAACCGTGCGCGGGCGGCATGGTGGCATCAAGCTGGGCAAGCCCGCCCAGGATATTACCCTGCTTGAAACCATCCGGCTGACCGAAGAGAATTTCGCGTTGGCGGAATGCTTCGAGGACGGCTCGGACTGCCCCTTGATCGGTGAATGCGATCTCAATGGGGCGCTGCGTGAAGCGCTGGGCGCGTTTTTCGAGGTGCTGAACCGGCACACCATTGCTGATCTGGCCAGCAAGAAGCGCTCGATCCGCGAAAGGCTCGGTCTGACGGCAGACGAGGCCGTCAACGCGGCCTAACCGAAAATCTGATAACAAAACTCAAATATGAGTTTGACAATCATATTTGATCATGGTTGATTACGTCCATGGCGCTGCGACCCCTTGGGGCCTGTGGGTCTGAGCGCCAGAACATGACGGGGCTTGCTGCTACCGTCTCCCCGGGCCGGCCAGGATCCTCAACGTCCTGGCCGGCCTCTTTGCCTTCCTTTGATTGATCTGCGTCCGCCCCTGTGCTCTATCCGGGGCCGAATGCTTCCGGACACAACATGGCCCAGCCTCCCCTACTTTCTCTGCAGGATATCCAGCTCACCTTTGGCGGCACGCGGCTGCTTGAAGCGGCAGAGCTGATCGTTTCACCCGGCCAGCGCATCGCACTGGTCGGTCGCAATGGGTCTGGCAAGTCGACGCTGCTCAAGATCGCGTCGGGTGAGGTGACCCCTGACAAGGGCGCACGCTTCGTCGAGCCCAGTGCCACGCTGCGCTACCTGCCGCAGGAACCGGACCTTTCGGCCTATGCAACGACGCTGGCCTATGTCGAGGCGGGCCTCGGGCCAGGCGATGACGAATATCGCGCGCAGTACCTATTGAGCTCGCTGGGACTCACCGGCGCGGAAGACCCCAAAAAGCTGTCGGGCGGGGAAGGCCGCCGCGCGGCGCTGGCCCGCGTGCTGGCGCCCAAGCCCGATGTTCTGCTGCTCGACGAGCCGACCAACCATCTCGACCTTCCCGCTATCGAGTGGCTGCAGGCCGAGCTGGATTCGCTGCGTTCGGCCCTGGTGCTGATCAGCCACGACCGGCGCTTCCTCAGCGACTTGACGCGCGCCACCGTCTGGCTGGACCGAGGCGTGACGCGCCGCCTCGACAAGGGGTTTTCTCATTTCGAGGGCTGGCGCGACCAAGTGCTGGAAGAAGAGGAACGCGACCGCCACAAGCTCGACCGCCAGATCGTGCGCGAGGAGCATTGGCTGCGCTATGGCGTCACCGCGCGGCGCAAGCGCAATGTCGGCCGGCTCGAAAGGCTGGCCGGTTTGCGGCAGGACCGGCGCGAGCAAAGACGCGTGACAGGTTCGGTCAACATGCAGGTGAGCGAGGGACGCACCTCGGGCGCGCTGGTGGTCGAGGCGGAGAATATTTCCAAGTCCTACGGGCCGCGCGTCATCGTCGGGGATTTTTCGACGCGCGTTCTGCGCGGCGACCGGATTGGTATTGTCGGCCCCAATGGTGCCGGCAAGACCACGCTGATCAAGATGCTGACCGGCCTCGACAAGCCGGACAGCGGCAAGATCAAACTGGGCTCGGCGCTAGAACTGGCGATGCTCGATCAGGGTCGCGCGAAGCTGCATCCCGAAACGCGCCTAAAGGAAGCGCTGACCGGGGGTGGCTCGGATACCTTGCAGATCAACGGCCAGCCCAAGCATGTCGTTGGCTACATGAAGGACTTCCTGTTCGGCCCCGAGCAGGCAAACACCCCGATCGGCAAACTGTCGGGTGGCGAGCGCGCCCGCGTGGCGCTGGCCCGGGCGCTGGCCTTGCCCTCCAATTTCCTGGTGTTGGACGAGCCGACCAACGATCTCGACCTCGAAACCCTCGACCTGCTCGAGGAAATGGTTTCGGACTATGCCGGAACGGTCATCGTGGTCAGCCATGACCGCGACTTCCTAGACCGCGTTGCCACTTCGGTGATCATCGCCGAGGGGGAAGGGGTCTGGACCGAATATGCCGGCGGCTACTCCGACATGGTGATCCAGCGCGGCGAGGGCGTCACCGCCCGCGAACCGGCCCTCAAGGCGCATCGCGCGGGCAAGACCAGCCTGACCCAGACATCACTGGCGACCTCGGCAGCCGCTCCCAAGCGCAAACTGAGTTTCAAGGAAAAGCACGCGCTCGAAACCCTGCCCAAGGACATCGAGAAACTCGATAGCGAGATTGACGCGCTCAACACGGCGCTGGCGGAGGCCAATTTCTACACCCGTGACCCCGCTGGCTTCGCGGCCAAGTCCAAAGCGCTGGAAGCCGCCGTCGCCCGAAAGGCGAAGGCTGAGGAACAGTGGCTGGAGCTAGAAATGCTGCGCGAGGAACTAGAGGGCTCCTGACTCGCCTCAGTCCTGCCAGTCAAAAACCGGCTGAGCCATGAACTGCAGACCTTCGGTTTCCCCGGCAATACGGCGAAGCAGCAGGCTACCCAGATTGCGGCCCGCAGCGACAAAATCTTCCGGCACGGTTTCAGCTCCCGGCTGGAACTGGGCGAACATCGAGGAGGATTGCTTGGTCACGACATGGGCGGTCTTGCCCACCACTAGCCCCGCATCTGTCAATCCGCCAGTTACCGCCAGGGCCGAAACTTCCGAAGCGCAGACATAACCATCAGGCCCGTCGGGCCGCTTGGCGCGCTTGATGACATAGTTGCGGATGGCATCGGTCGGGCTGCCCAGATTGACGTCCGCGGCAAACTCGAAGGTGATACCGGCCTCGCGGGCAGCCCGTTCCATGCCGGCTTTCAAATGCTCGGTATAGGTGAGCGCGCTTTCGGGCAGGATGATCGAGACCTTGCGGCAGCCTTTCGCGGCCAGGCGCAGCGTCGCGCCGTAGGCATAGGCCTCATTGTCGTAATCGGCAAAGGGGTGCGCCTCCGGCCACCGGCTGCGGCCATGACTGACAAACGGAAAGTCATTGTCGAGCAGGAAGCGGATGCGCTCGTCGAAGGCCTCGGCCTTGGAAAAGATCACGCCATCGGCCATGCGGTTACGCACGATGTGCTGGATCGGCTCAATGGGTTCCACATTGCGGAATAGTGGCGTTATGACAAGGTGATAGCTGGTGTTGCGCAGCGCCTCGGTAATGCCGGTCACAAGGCTGGTGCCGAAGCCATAGATCTGTTCGTCTGGCTCGAGGATGAGCGAGATGACATTGGTGCGGCCGGTCTTGAGGCGCAGGGCCGCCCGATCCGGCATATAGCCGATCTCGGCAGCGATCTTTTGGACGCGGTCACGCGTTTCCTGAGCTAATTCGGGTGCATTATTCAGGGCGCGAGAAATGGTGGTGACCGCCAACCCCGTCATTTGTGCGATGGTCTTGAGCGTGGGCTTGCCCGATGGCTTTGCGCCCCGCTTGCCGCGCGAGGCGGGCGGTACTTCTTCCTGCGACACCAATGTTCCCCTCAGACCCGCCGGAAACCGGCGGGGACGCCTAATCGGCAAAGAACATCAGATTGCGGGGTTCGAAGCAAGACGCATACACTTGTGTTTTAATATGAGCGCTGTTATCAAAATTTTATGGGTCGAGGCTTTTCGGGCAGGGTTTTGCGCGATTATCGGCAAATACGCATAAAGGTGCACTGGCAAAACCCGACCGCGTTCCCTATTTTGCCATTGCGCCGCCGCAATGGCGTGCCAATCAAGCGTCCAACACCCGCAAGGAGAGGAATGACGATGACGACATCGAAGACCTTCACGATCCATGCCATGTGTTCGACCGTAGTAACCTGCATGCGAATTTCCAAACGCTGGCAAGGGTCCTGTCGCGCAAAACGAATGTGATCTGATCCGTCACATCCTCGTCTCACAAAACCGATAGACCCCGCGCTGCCAGTCCCCGGATCACCTTCAAAATGAAGGAATCCGTGTTGGACGGACGCGCAAGTGGAGTTTCCACCCATGCAGGAAAATAATCTGAACAGGGCCGAAAAGCTCAGGCCCATTGTGATTGAAGTTGCCGGAGAACCGCAGGGCGTGGTTGTACCGGATGCTGAAGGCTACAGGTTCGTGGCGGTCAAGCTGCCGGCCTTTGCCATGGACGGCAGGCACTTCCCTTCTGTCGAGACCGCCCATCTGGCGATCAGTCGCGCCGTAGCGGACGGCGATGCCGCATAACAAAGCCGGTGGCACGACCACCGGCTTTTTCGTTTCCGGACCGAAAGCTTAGCCCTCAATCGTCATTGGTTGCGTTCAACTCCGAAGGCCGACGGCCTTCTGCCATTGGTAATTCCGGATCGAGGGCGGCCTCTACCGCCGAGGCCAGCGCATCGACATCTACCCGTGAGGCGCCGGAAGCTGCCTGTCGTTCCAGTTCGGATGCCAGGGCCGTGATGATTGCCTGATGCCGCAGTTCTGCGCTATCCCTAGCCATTCCCATCAATCGAAATCCCCTGCTCATCAACCCGCACCTCTATGCCCGGCTGGGCCTGTTGCTGCTGATAGGTATAGATGCCAAAGGCGACCAATGCGATAACCAGAATGGCGATCACGCCGTAGAGGCTGTTGCGGGACAAGGGTATCTCCTGACGCTTGAATAGACTTGGCTCAACGCACAAGGTCCCTAAACGGTTCAATCCTCTGCAATGCGGCGCAGCGCCATGACAAAAGCAGTGACACCGATGCCGACAGAACTCGAATTATCGATCACCAAAGGCTCGACATCGGCGGGCAGAGCTGCCCCTTCGCGTGCAAGGCGCGCGACGATCTGGTCGCGGTTTTCGCGCCCCCGCTTGGACAGGCGCGCGGCGCGCAGGGAAATCTCAGCGGAAATCTGGATGACCCGGCAAAGCGGATATTTGGCAATCGCCTCGGGCACCGCATGGCGCGAGATATTGGCAATGACCACGCGGCCCAGCGCCAGATCGGTATCGACGCCAATGGGCAGAGCATAGTCCAGCCCGTGGGCCTGCCAGGTCAGGGCGAACCGTCCGGCTTTCCTGGCCCGGACGAAGTCATCGCGCTCAAGGCTGATATGGTCCTCTAGATCAATATCGGCGGGCCTCGTCACCAGCCGTCGCACGAAGCTGAAGCGCTTGTCGCCGTCCAGCGCCTTGCGGGCGCCGCCGATCAGCGTGTCCTTGCCGACCCCGGAAGGACCGATAACCAGCACCAGCACTCCAGGAGGACGTTCGCTCAACTCACACGCAGTCCTTCACGCCAGACGCCCCGCACCACGGGCAGAGGCGCCTGCGCTGCAACCCGCACCAGATCGGCCCGCTTGCCCGTCATGATTTCTCCCCGATCATCGAGCCCGGCCGCGCGCGCCGGATTGACCGTTACAGTCGCAAGTGCGGCCGGCAAGGCAAGACCTTCAATGCGCTGCGGCAGCAGGAAGACGGCCTGCAACAGGGCAAAGGGTACATAGTCGGAGCTGAGAATGTCCAGCAGGCCTGCTTCTACCAGATCGGTAGCCGAAATATTGCCCGAATGGGATTTGCCGCGTACCACATTGGGGGCGCCCATCAAAATCGCCAGCCCCGCTTCATGCGCGGCGGACGCCGCTTCGAGCGTGGTAGGGAATTCGGCGATGGCCACCCCGTCCGCCTCGGCCTCCTCAACATGGGCCAGGGTCGCATCGTCATGGCTGGCCAGGGCAATCCCCATGGCGCGTGCACGTGACACGATCGCCTGCCGATTGGGGGCAGAATAACGCTTGTGTTCGGCCAGGCGCGCATCAAGGTAAGATTGCAATTCCTCGGGGCTACGGCCCATCTGCTTGGCATAGAAACGCTTATAGGCATCAAGCGAACGGAATTGGCGCTGGCCCGGCGTGTGGTCCATGACCGAGGCAAGCCGCGTCGTCGGATGGTTTGCCAGCGCGTCGAAGTGATCGACCACATCGTGGCTGGGCAATTCGCAGCGCAGATGAATGAAATGCTCGGCCCTTAGCCAGCCGCCGGCGCCACCGGCCCTGACGGCATCAACCAGATGTCGGGCATGCGAAAGCATGTCAGGCAGGTCTATATCCGAGCCGATACGCACAGCGTCAAATACAGTGGTGATACCCGAGCCGGCGATCTGTGCATCATGGGCATGGAGCGCGGCCAGCGGATCCCAGAAGACGCCCGGGCGCGGCCGATAATGGTTCTCCAGATGGTCGGTGTGCAATTCGACCAGTCCGGGAATGAGAAAGTCGCCCTCGATATCGTCGCCCACACGACTGGACCCGGCGTCGATCTCGGCAATCCTGCCATCGCGCACCACCAGGCAACCCCGGATTACTTCGTCGGGCAGGACAATCTGCGCATTGGAAAAGACCGTTTCGGACACTGGCCTCAGCCTCGCAAAGGAAAATCGGCGATGCGGTCGAAGGGCAACTTGTTCTCTTTCTCATGGAACAGGGTCAGCCGATCGAGCGTGACCGGATCGTTGAGAATCGGCCCGAACCAGGTTTGCGCGGCCTGTAACACTTCATCGTGCTCAGCCGGTGAAAGGCGGTCGGTCAGGGTCATGTGGAAACGGAACTGATCAAAGACATAGGGATAGCCATAGGCGTCCAGCAGTTCTTCCTGGCGTGGCGTCAGGCCCCGGGCCGCCCGTTCGGCGCGGTCACGCGGCTTGAGCGGCGCCCGGAAAGGGTCGAAACGCTCCACCACGGTGGCAGCGAAATCCTGCAGTTGCGTATTGTTCGCCTCTTCAGGCATCAAGGCCAGAAAGCCGTCGAGCGAAGCGATCCGCAGCTTACCCAGGGGCACGGTCGGCAACTCACCTGCCGCTTCCTTCATCGCGGCGCGCAGGCTCTCTTCACTCCGCCCCGACGCAAGCGCCATTGGCGGCTTGAGCGTAGCGTGGAAACCATAGCGGCCGGCAGACTGGGTGAGATTGAGCAGGCGGGTCCGCTCCATTCCGGCAACGGCGCCATCATAGGACACCCCGGAGGCAGGGTCGCGGCCAAGCCAGAGCGCAGCGCGCTCCCAGAGAAGGTCGGTCACCGCGGGGGCGTAGTAAATTGCGAATCTCTGCGACATGGGACCTCCTGAACGCGGAGCTAATGGACCTATATGGCGGGCGTTTGACAAGTCGCGGGACTGGACAAATGCGTTTCCGGTGGCGACAAGGTGCCATCCGGCAACCCAGAAGACAGCAATCCCATGGACCGCTCCCTGCTCGAACGCCTGTTTCGCCAAGCCGTTGCACAGGCGCAGCCGGCCTTGGCGGTCGAACGGCATTTGCCAGCGCCACCCAAGGGCCGCACCGTGGTGGTCGGGGCCGGCAAGGCTTCGGCGCAGATGGCAAAAGCATTCGAGTCGGCCTGGTCCGGCGACATCTCCGGCCTGGTGGTCACGCGCTATGGCTATGCAGAGGCCTGTGAACGCATCGAGATTGTTGAGGCAGCCCATCCCGTGCCCGACCAGGCGGGGCAAGTGGCAGCGCGCAGACTGCTGGAACTGGTTTCCGGGCTGACTGCAAATGATCTGGTAGTGGCCCTGATTTCGGGCGGTGGCTCTTCCCTGCTGCCCGCCCCCGCACCGGGCCTGGACCTCGAAGATGAACAGGCGATCAACCGGGCGCTGCTGGCTTCGGGAGCGCCGATCGGGGTGATGAACCTGATCCGCAACCAGTTTTCGACAATCAAGGGCGGGCGCCTCGCCGCAGCCGCAGCGCCGGCGCGGGTGGCAACGCTGGTGGTGTCCGATGTGCCGGGCGATGATCCGGCGCTGGTGGCCTCCGGTCCCACGCTGCCGCTGTCCGGGGGACGGGCCGAGGCGCGCCGCTTGGCAGCGCTCTATCGTCTCGATCTGCCCGAAGCGGCACGGCGTCTGCTGGAGAGTGAAGACAATCTGCCGCCTGAACCAAGCGACCCAGGCTTTTCCGCCAACAGCGTCGCCACCATTGCCTCAGCGGCCTTGTCGCTGGAGGCTGCCGCCGATATGGCGCGGCAAGCCGGTATCCAAGCAGCCATCCTGTCCGATTCCATTGAGGGTGAAGCGCGTGATGTCGCGCAGGTGCATGCGGCGCTGGGCAGGGAAATTGCGGCACGTGACCGCCCGTTTACCAAGCCCGTGCTGTTGCTGTCAGGCGGCGAAACGACCGTGACGCTGCGCGGCAAGGGGCGCGGCGGCCGCAATGGCGAATTCATGCTTTCGCTCGCCATTGCGCTGGACGGGGTCGACGGGATTTCGGCATTGGCCGGCGATACCGACGGCATTGACGGTTCGCAAGACAATGCCGGCGCCTTTGTCGACGGCACGACAGCGCGGCGCATGCGCGAAGCTGGTATCGACCCGCAAGCGGCGCTGGCCAATAATGATGCCTATACAGCCTTCGAGGCCATCGGCGACCTCTTCGTCACCGGCCCGACCGGAACCAATGTAAATGACTTCCGCGCCATTCTCATTCGTTGAATCTGCCTTTTGACCGTCGCCTTGGCGTGCCATGCTGTCATCGAATTGAGGGAGGCAGGCATGGCACGTGTAACCGGCATTGGCGGCATCTTCTTTCGGTCCCGCGACACCAAGGCGCTGGGGCAATGGTACGAGACCCATCTGGGGATCGCTGAGTTCTGGACTCAGCAGGCGGGCTTCACCGTCTTTTCGCCCTTCCAGCAAAGCAGCGACTATTTCCCCTCTGACAAGCAGTGGATGATCAATCTGCGCGTCGATGATCTGGACGGGATGATAGCGCAACTCAAGGCGGCAGGCATTGCCATCGAAACACGGCCGGATGAATGGGACAGTGACGAAACCGGGCGGTTTGCCCGGATTCACGACCCCGAGGGCAATCCCATCGAGCTGTGGGAGCCGCCCCCACCGGCACCCACCGCATAAAAATCATACTTTTATCACTTTGAGGTCTTGGCAGGTGCTGGCAAGACCTGCTCTATAGCCGCGTTTTTGCTGCAGGGGGAGTTCTGGCATGGCCAAGCGCAAGATCGCCATTATCGGCGTGGGCAAGATCGCGGTGGACCAGCACATACCGGTGATCGAGGCCTCCGAGGATTTCGAGCTGGCCGCGACCGTCTCCTCGCGTGGCGTGGCGCATGGCGACCTGCCGGTGTTCCGCACGCCAGCCGAACTCTATTCGTCCAAGCCGGAAGTTGGTCTGGTGTCGATCTGCACGCCCCCCGGCGTGCGCCATACGCTGGTGCGCGAGGCGCTTGATGCCGGCAAGGACGTGATGATGGAAAAGCCACCGACCACCACGATTTCGGAGCTGGACGACATCTTCGCACATGCCGCACGGCTCGACCGCGTGCTGTTCCAGACCTGGCACAGCCAGTACAATGCCGCGGTGGATCGCGCCAAGGCGATCCTGTTCGAACAGGGCGTCAGCAAGGTGCGTATTGATTGGCGCGAAAGCGTGCGCAAGTGGCATCCGGGCCAGGACTGGGTCTGGGAGCCCGGCGGTTTCGGGGTGTGCGACCCCGGTATCAACGCCTATTCGATCTTCACCAAGATCATGCCGTTCCCGGTTTTTATCGAAAGCGCGCGGCTGATCTTCCCCGCCAACCGGCAGACACCGGTGGATGTGGAGGTCCAGTTCAAGTCTGGCCAGGCGCACCGCCCCGACATGTCATCGGGGTTCAACTGGCTGGAGGAAAACGGAGAAATCTGGACCATTCAGGTCACCACAGGCACCGGGGACGATCTCAAGCTCGAACGCGGTGGCCGCACCTTGCGCATCAATGGCGAGGTGGTGCTCGAACATGGCGACGAAGAGTATGCCGGCATTTATGATCGCTTCGCAGATCTGCTCGACGCCCGCGCATCTGATGTCGACGCTACTCCGCTCAAGCTGATGAGCGACGTGTTCTTCCTTGGTGCCCGCGAGAATGGCCCTGACTTTGAGTGGTAGGCACTAGAGCGGTCTTTTCGTTTCGTTGAAACGTCAAAAACTGTCCCAAGTCCACGTGTTGTCGCGTTTCCGCACCGCAAACCGTTGTGGCTTTTTCCGAGAACGCTCTAATCCTGCGGCTCGGTGATCCGGGCCGGGCGGGGTTGCTGCCGCGTCTTGCGGTTGGTGTACCAGCGGATCCGGATACCCTTGGCGATCAGGCGCAGCGCTTCGAAGTGAATGCTCGCCGTGACCTTGAGGGTCATCAGTGGGTGGGTCACGAAAAGGCGTATCAGCTTGGCGTCGGTCAGTTCCTGACGGTCCCCTGTGAAGGCGGCATAAAGCAGAGGCTGATCGTCCTGGGTCTCGTTGATCGCGATACGCACCTTGTCGCCCGGCGGGGTCAGGCGGAATTTGTAGCGGCAATTCATGTCGATGAAAGGCGACACATAGAACGCCTTGTCTGCCGCCTGCTCGGCACTGGCGGGCAGCACATAGCTATGACGCTCGCGGAACGTGTTGTGCACTTCGTAAATTGTGGCCAGAGGCCGGCCCGATGCATCGTCGCAGAACCAGACGGTGAGCGGATTGAACACATAGCCCAGAATGCGCGGATAGCACAGCAAGCGCACCCGGCCCGCCGGGCCCAGCCCCTCGCCGGCCAGTTTCTGGTTGACCCACTCGCGCAAGGGCAAGTCGTCCCCATGGTCGGCGTCGCGGAACGAGAACAAGGCACGGCGGTTGTGGCCGAACCATTTCAACCGGTTCAGCAAAGGCAATTCATCGAGATCAATGAGGAGCGAAAAGACCCGATAGCGCAGATAGTGCTTTTTCGGGCGGTGCCGCTGATGCACCACGTGGCCCACATAGATGGCCGAGTTCAGGTTCATGCCACCAGCGCCGCCTCGGGGGGCGCAAGGGTGATCCGGCCGGAGGGATTGGGCACGGTCCAGGGCCGAGGCAGCGACCCCATGGCCTCGGCAGCGGCGAGGCCGGACTGCAATCCATCCTCGTGAAAGCCGCGACCGAAGTGGGCGCCTGCAAAAAAGGTACGGTTCTGCCCCTGGATCTGCCAGAGATTGTCCTGGGCATGTATCGCCGCACTGTCGAACAGGGGGTGGGTATATTCGAAGCGCGTAATTTCCTGCTGCGGGTCGGCCGGCGGATTGAGCGTGACGAACAGATCGCGTCCCTCAAGGCTCTGCAACCGGTTCATCCAGTAACTCACGCAAAGCTGGTTCTCGGACGAAATGTGATCGGTCGAGATGTAGTTCCAGCAACACCAAACCTTGCGGCGGCGCGGCATATAGGTCGCATCGGCGTGCAACACGGCCGTGTTCGTGGTGTAGGAGAAGGCCCCGAGCAACTCGCGTTCCCGTGCACTGGGCGCATCGAGCATGGACAAAGCCTGATCGGCATGAGTGGCGATCAAAATAGCATCGAATTGATCCACTTGGCCGGTGCGGGCGGTGACAGTGACACCGGCGGCGTCACGGACCACCTTGGCGACGGGCGTGGCAAGCCGAAGCTGACCGGCAAAGTCCTGCAGCAGAGCCCCCACATAGGCCCGGCTACCTCCAGCGACGGTGCGCCAATTTGGGCGTTCCCACAATTGCAGCAGCCCGTGGCTTTCAAAGAAGCGGACAAAAGCAAACAGGGGATAGGCACGAATATCTTCGGCCTTGGACGACCAGATCGCCGCCGCCATGGGCAGCAGATGTCCCTCCACGAAGGATCGTGAATAGCGTTGAGCCCGCAGATACTCATCCAGCGTCAGGCCGCGCATGTCGGGCTGAAGCAGCGCCTTGGGTGCTTCACGATAAAAGCGCAGCAGATCGCGAAACAGGCTCCAGAAGCGCGGACGGAAGGCATTGCGGCGCTGCGCCAACATGCCCGAAAGCCCCTCTCCGCAATATTCGAACGTTCCGCGGTCAAGCGAAGCGGCAAAAGACATTTCGGTGGGAATGCTGCCGACACCAAGATGGGCCAACATGGCCTGGAAGTTGGGGTAGTTCTTGTCGTTGTAAACGATAAAGCCCGTATCGACCGGACCGGTGCCGGGCACGTCGATTGTATTGGCATGACCGCCAGGGCGATCATCGGCCTCATAGAGGACAACATCATGGCTTTTGGATAGCAACCACGCCGCTGACAGGCCAGAAACGCCGCTGCCAACAACTGCGATACGCTGACGCGTGGCGGGCGAGCCTGAGAATCCTGTGGCAGCGTGAAACATGCTTTATGTCCTGAGTGTTTGATTTTTATACGTCTGCGCCGCGAGCATGGATCAACCACGTGGCGATTTTTTTCGTAAGGGGGCTATGAACGTTTTTTTGTATCGCACCATGATCCATCCGACGCAGGCTGGCGTATTTCGGACATGTCACTTGCGATTTACCCACTTACCGGACCATGCGAGGATGCTGTCAGACCACAGCGCCGCCGCCTTGCCGTGCCCGCGCCAGAACAGGGCCAGAATCGCATGACGCACCGGACAGACGCCGCCGCACCACCAACCGAGACCGGCGCACAAATCGTGGCGATCGCTGCCCGCGCGGACATGGCGGCTTTCGAAGCATTGTTCAAGGATTTCAGCCCGCGCGTACGCGCCTATCTGCTCAAACTGACCCGCGACGGCCAGGCCGCCGAGGACCTGATGCAGGAGACCATGCTGGCGATCTGGCGCAAGGCTGGGCAATTCGATCCGGAACGCGGCCAGGCTTCGGCCTGGATCTTCACCATCGCCCGCAATATCTGGATCGATGCCTGGCGCAAGCAGAAACGACCGGCCTTTGATCCAGACGATCCGGCACTGGTGCCGCCGGCCGAACCCGACGCGCCGGACCTGCTGGAACAAAAGCAGAGTGGCGCGGCGCTGCATGAGGCGCTCAAGACCCTGCCGCAAGAACAGGTGGAGCTGATCCGCCTCTCCTTTTTCGACGAAGACTCGCACAGCACCATCGCCGCCCGCACCGGGCTTCCGATTGGAACCGTGAAATCACGCATCAGACTGGCCTTCGGACGCCTTCGCGCGGCGCTGGAGGAATTGAAATGACCATTCATCACCATCTCAACGACGACCTGCTTCTCGACTATGCCGCTGGCACACTTTCCGAAGGGTGGTCGCTTGCTGTTGCCTGCCACCTGGCCATGTGCCCGCAATGCCGCGACCAACTGGCGCTGGCCGAAGCCACTGGCGGCGCGCTGCTTGAAGAGCTCGCGCCAGTCGAGGGGCCTGCCGATAGCTGGGAGGCCTTGAAGACCCGGCTGGCTGCAGCGCCACAGGACAAGGCGGCGCCGGTTGCGCGGCCCGCCAGCGCCACTATCCCCGAGCCGCTGCGCAGCTATCTGGGCGGTGACCTCGAGACCATCAAATGGCGCAATCTGGGCAATGCCAAGCAGGTGCTGATCAAGACCGGCGACCCGACCACGCAAGCCCGGCTGCTGTGCATTGCCGCTGGCAAGCCGGTGCCGGAGCACAGTCATGGCGGGCGCGAGCTGACAGTGGTGCTCAAAGGCAGCTTCCACGACGAGGTCGACCGCTTCGGCCCCGGCGACATCGAGGATGCCGATGGCTCGCTGACCCATCAGCCGGTGGCCGATGAGCACGAAGATTGCATCTGCCTGGCCATTACCGATGCACCGCTGAAATTCTCCAGCCGTCTTGTGCGCCTGGTGCAGCCTATTCTGGGAATCTGAGGAGGGGATATGTTCGGCTTTTCACTGCTGACCGTGCTGGCTGCCTATGGCGGTACGGCGCTGGTGTTCTTCGGTATCGACTTCCTCTGGCTCACCGTATTGGGCATCGGTTTTTACCGGGCCGAGATCGGTGATCTCTTGCTTGAGCAGCCGAACCTGGTGCCGGCGGCGCTGTTCTACCTGTTTTATGTCGCCGGGCTTGTCGGCTTTGCCATTCTGCCCGCGCTCAATGCCGGAAGCTGGGTCTGGGCGCTGCTGGCCGGGGTGGCGCTGGGGCTGTTGGCCTATGGCACCTATGACATGACGAACCTCTCCACCCTGAAAGGCTGGAGCCTGCAGATCAGCCTGATCGACCTGGCCTGGGGCGGCTTCCTGTCGGGCATTTCGGCCCTGGCCGGATATTGGGTCGCGAAACTCACGACTTAGCCCCGCATCCGCGCGGTGATGGCAAATGCCAGCCAGTGCGGCAACACGCCGAGGAGTTTGAGCGGCCAGATCAGGCGGCGGGGAAAGGCGGTTTCAAACCCCTTGCCGTCGAGCCCCTTGAGGATGCGGTCGGCGGCCTCGGCCGGCTCCATCAGGCCCGGCATGGCGAAATCATTCTTGTCAGTGAGCGGGGTGCGGACAAAGCCGGGGGTGACCAGTCGTACATCGACCTGCGGCCAGAGTTCGCTGCGCAGCGACTGGGCCAGGTTGACGATGCCGGCCTTGGTGGCTGAATAGACCTGTCCATTGGGCAGGCCGAAAATGGCGGCGGCCGAGCCGAACAGCACCAATTGGCCGCCATAGCGGATATGCTGCGCGCCGATCTGCGCCACGTTGAAGGTGCCGGTCAGATTGACTTCGAACACTTTTGCCGCCTCGTCCGGATCGGCCTTGGAGAGCGCGCCGGGATTGTAGATGGCGGCGGTGGAGACGATGCGGTCGAACGGGCCGTGCTGGCTGGCGGCCTCAACCAGGCTGTTCCGGTCGATGGCGTCGGCGACGACGGCGTGATGGCCGGGGCCGATGCGGGTGAGCGCGGCATCGAGCGCGTCCTGGTTGCGACCCGAGATCACCACCAGGGCGCCGCGCGCCGCATAGGCCTTGGCCATGGCCTCGCCAATGCCGCTCGATCCGCCGATGATCCAGATTTTTTCGTTGCTCGCCACTGCGTTGGGCTCCTGTATTGTGCTTGTAAGGAGATACGCAGACGCAGCGGGGATGGATGCAGGGGACGGGGAAGAAATGTGGGGGCGTGCGGAGATGGCCATCCGAACACGGTTCGGATGGTTTTTGCTGCAGCATCGCCATTCGAGCGTAGCTCTCATGGCCTGCCTTCCTAAAATCTCTCCACTGGAGAGATTTTGCCTGACGGCACGTCAGGCAGATCCGGAGACAGATTGCGTCTCGGATATTTTTTATGAGACGAAACCTGTCTCCGGAGCCGGATTTCTATTGGATTTGTCGTCCCCATTGATCGCTCGTCGCAGGGTGGCGCGCATCCAACCCGCGGGCGATGCGCACACCCGCGACCGGCTCTCCCCTTGCTTCAGTCGCATGCTGACTGCCCGTGCGGGGAGATGGCGCTAGGTTAATCCAGGTCTGCCAGGCGGGGATTATTTTTTGCCGAGGCGTCGGGCTCGGCAAAGCCCGGGGGCACGGGCGGGCCGATGCGCGCGGCGCGCCCGGCTTCAAAGCCACGCTCATAGGCCTGGTTGCGATTGACCAGAATCATGCGTGTGAATTTGTCCCGCAGGCCGGAATTGCCCTGCGCCGCCGCGCTTGTCTGCGTCAATTGCGGCTTCAACCGCTTGACCGGCGTGGTGGCCCCATCGAGCCGCCAGCTCCAGCAGTTTTCGCCCGCATTCCAGAAGGTGTGGCAGCGCTCGTAATTTTCCAATTGCGCCAGCACCTGGCCGAGCTGCACGCAGAGCCCGGCCAGATCGGGCGCCGCCACCGGCAGTCGGTCGCGGGGCTCACGAAACGGCGCGCAATCAGCCATCAGCCCTTCGGCCAAGATGCGCACGGTTTCGGACAGTTCCTGCCGCCCGCGCCGCGTGGCGAGGGTCGTGACATCCTTGTGCAGCGCGGTGAGGCGAATAACCAGGGTTTCGTGGCGGCCGGCAAGGCTCAGCGAGGGTGGTGGGCCGTTCCGGCGCGCGACGGGCGGTTTCTGCGCGGGTTCGGCCGGGCCAGAGGCGATGGGGGGATTTTTGAACACGGATTGCTCCTGTCGGAAGGGGGGTGGATGACAGGAGAGGGTAAGCGGGGGTGGAGGGGCGGGGAGAAGTTTATAGGGGCTTGCTAGTTCGTCTGACCGCCAATGGACTGAACCCCTGCCTTACACTATGCGTAGCAAAAAAGGGTATCTACAATGCATTTTGATAAGATCGCGACGGAAGAGCGACCTTCCACAGCTTCCGACATACCTACCATCTATGAAGTAGGCGATGACGCCTATATTTTCTGCCCAGTTCGTAGAAAGCCTTACAAAGTCACCGGAAAGCCCGAGGAACTGGTGCGGCAATGGTGGCTTTACAGACTACATGTTGAGTATGGTTACCCCTTTGATCAAATGGCGATAGAAGTGCCCGTATCCGTGGGGTCTGGGGAAGCCAAGAAAGCTGCTGACATCGTCATATATACTGACAATAAGAAGAAGACTCCCAGGATCTTCGTTGAGGTTAGAAAGCCGAACCGAAAAGACGGTATAGAACAACTTCAGGTCTACATGAACGCAACTGGTTGCCGGATTGGGCTCTGGAGTAACGGCACACCTCCCCACGTTTACTTGCTGCGCCTCGAACCAAATGAACATTCCGAAGAAGCAACTTGGCGCGAGTTGCGAAATATTCCGAGAAAATCCGAGAAAATTTCGGACGTTGACTCACCGATAACTCGGGCCGAACTTGAACCTGTACAAGATTTTCTCTCATTGTTCCGCGAATGTGAAGACTTTATAAAGGCCCATGAGGGTGCCGACGCGTTCGATGAGATTTTTAAGCTGGTATTTTCAAAGCTCTACGATGAGCGAAGAAATCTCAAAAATGATCAGTCTCGGGCCCAATTTCGTGTCGGCGCGTTTGAAAGTGCCGCAGACGCTAGAACCCGCATTGTGTCTCTCTTTGATTCTGCGAAGAACCATTGGGCAGGCGTATTTGAGGCAAGTGATGCTCTTAACCTTGGGGACGAAACCCTAGCGTACTGTGTATCCGCACTCCAGAAGGCTTACCTTTTGCGCTCGGACGCAGACGCATTGGGAGCTGCATTTGAAGTTATGATCAATCCTGGGATGAAGGGGGACAAAGGCCAGTACTTTACGCCGCGACACGTGGTTCAAATGTGCATCGACGTGCTGAATCCCAGGGATAACGAGTCAATTTTTGACCCCGCCTGCGGTAGCGGCGGATTTCTTATCTACACGATGGACAAGGTATTCAAGGACATCGCTTCTGATCGGGACGACCAATCTGAAATACTAGAGAACCAGAAAGATTATGCATCAACTTACGTATTTGGGATGGATTACGACCGGACACTTGCCAAAGTAGCTAAAGCATACATGCTGATTTGGGGCGACGGTCGCTCAAATATTGCGGTTGCTGACGGACTAAACGAGAACTACTGGGATCAAGCTACCCAAGCGAAGTTTATGGTGGGCGCCGGCAAGGAGCGCAAGCCTCGCGGGTTCGACATCATAGCAACGAATCCACCGTTTGCGGGGGACATAAAAGCCGAAGATACTCTTTCGAAGTACGAAATCGCCTACAAAATAAAAGGAAACAAGAGGAAGAGGCTCTCTCAAGTCTCAAGGGACAAATTGTTCATAGAACGTTGTATTAGCCTTCTAAACCCGAACGGAAGAATGGCTATAGTTCTTCCTCGCGGTGTTCTGAAAAATTATAACGATGAAAACATCAGACGTCACATAATAACTCACTGCCGAATTGTTGCTGTGGTGGGGTTAACGGGAGATATGTTTAAACCTTACACCAATACGAAGACATGCGTTTTGTTCGTTCAGAAACGTCCGCAAAAACTTGATGACATAGCACTTGCTGAGGCCGATCCAGACATCGTCTTTGCCCAAACAACTCAATCGGGCAAGGATAGGTCGGGGCGGCTCGTAAGAAACGCTGAGGGAGTTATCGCCTCAGACCTCCCTGAAATTAGTGAGTTTATTAAGGCAAATGTGGAGTGGGCATAATGCCGATGGTAACGCTTAGGGCTTTTGCGGCGACCAAACTTGACCTACCAGGCGCGCATGACGAACTACAACTGCATAACCATATTTTGGAACCCGAGTTTCACCAGGAGCGCTATGCTGGAGCGGTCGAGCGGGCAGAAAGTCATTTAGGCGCATTTCAACTTGGCGACATCAACGTTGTTGCGAGGGCTATTGGACGCGGGCGCCAGCCCTCGTATGCTGACGATGACTCCGACCCAGAGAGCCTTGACTACGAAGGAATGATGAACCGAAGCGGTGCGCGCCTAGACTCAAATGGTGGGAGCCGGAACATCTGTGCCTTAAAGTCCAATTGCATTCGAAGTGGCTACGTTGACCTGGATCTTGCCCGATCTGTTGAGCGCTCTTTCTACCTAAAGAATGCCGAAAAGGCCGGAATTATAGAAAATGATCTACTGATCAACTCCACTGGGGACGGGACGATTGGCCGAATTGCGGTATATGATAAATCGTTTCCTGCCCTAGTTGACGGACACATATCCATAGTAAGATTTCGTGACCCGAAACTTGCATGGTACTCTGCATCCTACTTGCTGTCGGACGAAGGGCAGCGACAGATATACAGATACATAAACGGCTCGAGCGGGCAGGTAGAAATATACCCACAGGACATCGCGAGGCTCTGGATCCCCGGCAATTCAGACGAAAAAATAACCGAGATCGCAAATGCCCTCAGGGAGGCCAATCAAAAACATGAAGAATTTTTTAACAGGCTGACGGTGGCGAAATCGTACTTCCTTGAGAATGTCGATCCGGCATAGCCGGGAGATGTCTGCGTTCCCAATTTCCATTGAATGCACCTGATCCCACTTGCTTCGCAGGGCTCACGCGGCAGGCACCGGCGGGCTCTTCCCCCTTCTTCAGGGGGAGGGATGACATTGAGCCTGTTGAGGGTTTTGGGACACCCGCCCTCGTGGTGCGAGGCTCCGCTGGCGCTGCGCACCTCACCATGAGGCCCGTGGGAAATCGTGCTGGAAATAGCTGGATGTTTTGGAGCCCTCATCCTGAGGTGCCGCGCAGCGGAATCGAAGGGCGGGGGCGTTGGGCTGTGCGGTGTCGAGAAATCACCCCCACCTAGCTTTTCCAGGGCCCTTCGGGCCGAGCGGCGCTACCCCCCATCAAGGGGGAGGTGAAGGAAGGATTGTGCCTGTTTGGGTCGGGCGCATCAGATAAGGCCCCCTCACCCGGCGCTGCGCGTTGGCTCTCACCCTGCGTGCATAGAGCACTCCGGGCCTAGCTGCCAAAAATTGCTCCACTGGAGCGATTTTGCCCTGCGGGCCGGAGCGAAGCCCCGCGCGCTTGCCCTGCCCCGGCTCAGGACGCCGTCTGGCTCTGGCGGCTGAGCTGGCGGGCGATGAGGCCGTAGACCTGGCGGGCGTCGGCGATGCGCTTGAAGCCGGTGCGCGTCTGGGAGGTATAGGTGCGGTGCCGGGGCAGGCCGTTTTTCGTGCGGGTGGTGCTGGTGTGGAGCTGGGTTTCGCGCTTGAACCAGACCGTGCCTTCAACACCGTCTTCAAGCTCGAGCGCATTCATGTCGGCCAGGGGAATGCGCTTGAGGGCGCGCCGGCCGAACAGTTCGGTGGCGATGAAGGCGGCTTGGTCGGACATTGCGTACCAGCTATGGGTGCGCTCATAGGCATCCCAGAGGGGCGCGCCAATGACCTGATGAAGGCCCAACAGCACGAAGGGAATGCCGAACAGGGGGAAGAACTCAAAACCCATGCTCGCGTTCTGCGTCATGGCCGAGGTCGCCATGATCCAAAACACGGCAAAGGCGGTGAAGACCAGGCCAAAGGGCAGGCGGGCGGTGAGGAAATCTCCCAGCCGGACCCCCGGCGCAGGGCGGCCCTGCCAAAGGAGTTTTTCGCCGGGCGCGAGAAAATCCGTCCAGCCTTGCGATGGTGCCACGCGTAATTCTCCCTGGTTCGACGTCGCCCGGATTGGCAGGGCGGCCGGAGAATAGCGAACGGAGTTGTCTGGCACCCTACCCTGAACAAGGGAGGCGGCTTTGCAACGATGCCCCGTTTGAATCTCGCACGAGAGAGGTGACGGGGTGATCGTTCTTAGTCGTCGCCCATCTTGAGGGCTTTGATGAATGCCTCTTGTGGGATTTCCACACTACCAAACTGGCGCATTCTCTTTTTGCCCGCCTTCTGCTTTTCCAGCAGCTTACGTTTGCGCGTGGCGTCGCCGCCGTAGCACTTGGCCGTCACGTCCTTGCGCATGGCGCGGACGGTTTCGCGGGCGATGATCTTGCCGCCAATGGCGGCCTGGATCGGGATGACGAACAGATGCGGGGGGATCAGCTCCTTGAGCTTTTCGCACATGACGCGGCCACGTGACTCAGCGACAGTGCGGTGCACCAGCATGGAGAGGGCATCGACCGGCTCGGCATTGACCAGGATCGAGAGCTTGACCAGGTCGCCGGCGCGGTGTTCGGCGAGCTGATAGTCGAAGCTGGCATAGCCTTTTGAGATCGACTTCAGGCGATCGTAGAAATCGAACACCACCTCGTTGAGCGGCAGTTCATATTCGACCATGGCGCGCTGGCCGACATAGCTCAGATTGGTCTGGATGCCGCGGCGGTCCTGGCAGAGCTTGAGGATCGCGCCGAGATATTCGTCGGGGGTGAGAATGGTCGCCTTGATCCAGGGTTCGCGGATTTCGGCGATCTTCATCACATCGGGCAGGTCGGCGGGATTGTGCAGATATTGCGTCTCGCCATTGGTCATTTCGACCTCGTAGACCACGGAGGGGGCGGTGGCGATGAGATCGAGATCGAATTCTCTGGAGAGGCGCTCCTGGATGATTTCGAGATGCAAGAGCCCCAAAAAACCGCAGCGGAAGCCGAAGCCGAGGGCGGCGCTGGTTTCCATCTCGAAGGAGAAGCTGGCGTCGTTCAGGCGCAGCTTGCCCATGGCGGCGCGCAGCTCGTCAAAGTCCGAAGCATCGACCGGGAAGAGGCCGCAGAACACCACCGGCTGGGCCGGGCGGAAGCCGGGCAGCGCCTTTTCGGTGGGTTTCTTGTCTTCGGTGATGGTGTCGCCGACATTGGTGTCGGCCACTTCCTTGATCGAGGCGGTGAAGACGCCCAGCTCGCCCGGGGTCAGCTCCTTGACCTCGACCAGCTTGGGGGTGGTGACGGCGACGCGGTCCAGCTCGTAAACGGCGCCAGAGGCCATCATGCGGATCTTCTGGCCCTTCTTCATCACCCCATCGATGATGCGGACGAGGACAACCACGCCCAGATAGGTGTCGTACCAGCTATCGACCAGCAGGGCCTTCAGGGGCGCATTGAGCTCGCCCTTGGGGGCGGGGAGGCGCTTGACGATGGCTTCGAGCACGGTTTCCATGCCCAGGCCTGTCTTGGCCGAAATTTCCAGCGCGTCGGACGCGTCGATGCCGATGACGTCCTCGATCTGGGTCTTGACGCGCTCGACATCGGCGGCGGGCAGATCGACCTTGTTGAGCACCGGGACGATTTCGTGATTGGCGTCGATGGCGTGATAGACATTGGCCAAGGTCTGCGCCTCGACGCCCTGGCTGGCATCGACCACGAGCAGGGAGCCTTCGACGGCGGCCATCGACCGGGAGACTTCATAGGCGAAGTCGACATGGCCGGGGGTGTCGATGAGGTTGAGGATGTAATCCTCGCCATCTTCGGCCTTGTATTTGAGACGCACGGTCTGCGCCTTGATGGTGATGCCGCGCTCGCGCTCGATATCCATCGAATCGAGCACCTGGGCCTTCATCTCGCGCAGGTCGAGCCCGCCCGTCATCTGGATCAGACGATCGGCCAGGGTGGATTTGCCATGGTCGATATGGGCGACGATGGAGAAATTGCGAATGTTCTTGAGCGGCGTGGTCATAGCCGTGGCTGTAGCAGAAGCGCGGGAGCCGAGAAAGATGGTTTAGCGGGGGTTAACCGGGGTTTTGCGGCAACGGGAGGGCGGATGGCGCGTTGAAGAGCCATGCACAGGTTCACCCAGACTGCCATCGCCGCCCTGCTTATCGCGACCACCCCGGCTGCGGGGCAGGATTTGTTGCAGGATTTCGAGCGTTTCGTGGAGGATGTGCTGCCCGAGCGGGTGGCGCCGGCCACTGTTCGGGAGGCGCCGATTGAGCCGGTCGCGCCGGTGACCCCGACGCCGCGTGATGAACGGCCCGCAGCGGAGGAAGACGCCGAGGCGGATGATGCGCCACCGATGCCCCGCCCGCGACCGGCAGGGCAGACTGCGGTAGAGGAAGATTCCGCGCCAGAGGTGGATGATGCCGAGGCGAAAAGCGCTGTGCCGGTTGCCCGCGCGGAGCCGGAGCCGGAACGGGTGTACCAGACGGCCTGTCCGGCGCTGCTGGAGGGCCGGGTGATCGGGGAGATGCTCGATCCGGTGGCCGAAGGGATTTGCGGGGTGCGCTCGCCGCTGTCGATGACCGGCGTGCGGGTCAATGGGCGGGAGATCGGGTTTACTGCGCCGGTCACCACCAATTGCCAGATGGCCGGGGCGATTGCCGACTGGGTGGGCGCGGTGGATATTTATGCCGGCGCAGCGCTCGACAGTCCGCTGGCGGGCGTCACCACCGGCACCTCATTGATGTGCCGCAACCGTAATGGCGCGCAGGACGGGTTCGTCTCCGAACATGGCTTTGCCAATGCGCTCGACGTGGTGGGGTTCACGCTGGAAAATGGCCAGAGCATTGCCGTGGAGGCGGACTGGCTGCCGGCGGCGGCACCGGCGGGGCGGCTGTTGCGGCAGGCGCATGGGGCGGCTTGCGGGCGGTTCACCACGGTGCTTGGCCCCGAGGCCAATGCCGAGCATGAGGATCATTTCCACCTGGACCTGGGGTGCCACGGACAGAACTGCACAGCGCAGATCTGCGAGTGATCAGCACGGATCGCAGTTGGGATGATGCGGCGGCAGATCGGCCCAGTCATGCAGGGGCATGCTGTCGGGATGGGGTGTGCGGGGGCGTGACGGCACGAACTTGCCGAACCACGCCAGAAGGCGGGTCAGGAGTGACATTTTCTGTCTCCGGAAGTGATGAGGGATTTGCTATGAGCTCATGATGCGCCCGCAGAGCTGCACCTGCAATGGACAAGGCCTGCACGCCGATATAGAAAATCTATATGACAAACCCCTTCCCCATTCCGCTCAATGCACTGCGCGCCATCGAAATTGTCGCCCGTCGCGGGGCGCTGGCGCCGGCGGCCGAGGAGCTGGGCGTGACCATTGGCGCGGTCAGCCAGCATCTGCGACGGGCCGAGGACCGGCTGGGCATGGAATTGTTCGCGCGCACGCCGCAGGGCATCAAACCGCTGCCAGCCCTCATGCAGGTCTTGCCGCAACTGACTGGCGGCTTCACCCAATTGCAGGATGGCCTGGCGAGCCTGACGGGCGCGCATGAGGGCGTGCTCAACGTGACGGTGGGGAGCGTGTTTGCCTCGCGCTGGCTGATCTGGCGGGTCAACAAATTCTCCGCGCTCTATCCGGGCCTGGAAGTGCGGCTGACAGTGACCGGGGCAATGCTGGACCTGAGCCGGCCCGATATCGATTGCGGCATCCGCTATGGCGACGGAACCTGGCCGGGGGTCAATGTGAGCCTGATCGGCGGACAGGAATACCAGCCGGTCTGTTCCCCCCTGATCCGCGACCGGGTGAAAAACCCGGCGGACCTGGCGCATGTGCCGGTGATTGCCGACCAGACCAGCATGCTCGACTGGCCGGCCTGGCTGAAAACAGCGGGGCTGGACCCGGCCATGCCGCTTAGTGGCCCGGTCTATTCGGATGCCTCGCTGGCCTTTGATGCGGCGATTTCCGGGCAGGGCATCTTGCTGGCCGCCGACATGATGACCGCCGATGCGGTGAGCGATGGGCGGCTGATCCGCCCGTTTGATCTGCCGGCAGCGGGCAAGCGCGGCTATTTCCTGGCAACGGCCAAGGGGCGGCGGGAGCCCAAGAAGCTGGGCTTTTTCCGTGACTGGCTGGCCACGGAAGTGCCCGCGAGCGTGCTGGGCTATGTGCACCAGAATGTACCGAACACGGCGACACTGGCGCCATTCTCCAAATAAATTCGCGCATGCCTTGCATTGTGCCGGATAATCTTGCGCAAAATTGCCATGCGCCGGCCGATATGGACGCTTTGTTGCGCAGGTGTTCTGATAGGCTGATCCGATAGTGACTGGATCGGGGGATCGGCATGGACGACGTACTCATTCTTGGCGCCGGCATTGTCGGCATTGCCACCGGCATTCACCTGCTGCGGCGCGGGCGCAGCGTGACCCTGGTCGACAGAAGTGAGCCGGGGCACGAGACCAGCTTTGGCAATGCGGGGATCATCCAGCGCGAGGGGGTGCGGCCGCATCCGTTTCCGCGCGACCTGCAAACCCTGCTGCAGGTGGGGCTGCATCTTTCGACTGCGGCCCGCTATGAGCCGCTGGCGCTGCCCCGGCTGGCGCCGCCGCTGTTGCGCTATTGGTGGGAATCCTCGCCCGAGCATTATCGCAAGGTGGTGCAAAGCTATGCGCCGCTGATCGGGCGCTCGATCATCACCCATGCTGACCTGATCGACGCCTGCGGCCCGGAGGCCGAAAGCCTGATTTCGCGCTATGGCTGGCATCTGGCTTTCCGCAGCCCGGAAAAACTGGAGAAGGAAGCACGCAAGGCGCAGGGCGATCATGACCAGTTCGGGATCGGCTATGAGGTGCTGGACTGGCCGGCACTGCAAAAGGCAGAGCCCAGCCTGACCGGCGGCCTTGCCGGCGCCATTCACTGGACCGACCCGTGGACGGTGCGCGATCCGGGGGCCTTGGTGACCGCCTATTTCAATCTGTTCGAGAAACTGGGGGGCACGTTTGTCCGCGGTGCAGCAACAGGTCTGAACCAGGTTTCCGAGGGCTGGCAGGCCGAGATTGCGGGCCGACAGCTATCTGCCAAGCAGGCGGTGATTGCCCTGGGCCCGTGGGCGCCCGATGTGCTGGACAGGCTGGGCTATCGGCTGCCGCTGTTCGTCAAGCGCGGCTATCACATGCATTATGGCAGCGCCGACGGCGCAGCGCTCAACCATTTGCTGCTCGACCCGGAAGTCGGCTATGCCATGGCGCCGATGGCCAAGGGCATCCGCATTACCACCGGGGCCGAATTTGCCGAGCGCGACGCCGCGCCAACCCCGATCCAGCTTGGCAAGGCAGAGGCCGCGGCGCGGGAATTGTTCCCGCTGGGCGAGCGGCTCGACCCGCAACCCTGGAAGGGCGCACGCCCCTGCACGCCGGACATGATGCCGATCATTTCGAAGGCCCCCAGGCATCAGGGTTTGTTCGTGGGTATCGGTCACGCCCATCACGGCTTTACGCTGGGACCGGCCACCGGCGAATTGCTGGCGCAGGCGATGACCGGGGAAGAAACCGCAATCGATATCCACCCGTTCCGCATGGCGCGGTTCATGGGGGGCTGATCCGCCTGGGCGCTCACGACCGGGCAGACCGGCGCGATGCCGATCTGCCCGCGTGGTTCAGCCTTCGAGCAGGCGCCGGAGCTTGGCGAGCGCGGTGTCGCTGTCTTCGCGATAGGCAATGGTGCCCTCGAACTCGCCCTCAGCATTGACCAGGAACACCGAGGCGGTGTGGTCCATGGTGTAGTCGCCACCTTCAAGCGGCACTTTTTCGGCATAGACGGCCCAGGACTGGGCCGCCTTGGCGATCTCTTCCGGGGATCCGGTGACGCCGGTGACACGGCCGGTCCAGCTCACATAGTCGCCAATGACTTCCGCCGTATCCCGCTCAGGATCGACGGTGACGAAAAAGGCGTTGAGATCGTCTGCCTCGTCGCCCAATGCCTCGTACCAGCTGGCCATTTCGGCCAGCGAGGTGGGGCAGACCTCGGGACAATGGGTGAAACCGAAGAACAGCATGGACGGACTACCCTTGAGGCTGTCGCGATTGAACGCCGCGCCGGTCGCGGTCACCAGTTCATAGTCGCCCTGCCCCAGGGCGACCGCCTGGGCCGGACGTGTCATGGTGGTGTAAACATAAAGCCCGGTGGCCCCCAGGGCAGCGACGGCCACCAGGGTCCAGAGCACGGTGCGGATATGGGACAGGGCCATGGGTCAGTGTCCCATATGGGCAGAATGGTCTTCTGCCGGGGCGTCAGCGGCGGAGCCGGCTGCGATCAGGTCCAGCGTGATGGTGCCGGCTTTTTCGAAGGTCAGCGTGACCGGCACGGCATCGCCCTCGGCGATCGGATCGGTGAGCCCCATGAACATCAGGTGATAGCCACCGGGTTCAAGCACCACGGTCTCACCAGCAGGAAGGACCAGACCGTCGGGGAGCTGACGCATCTTCATCACATCGCCCTCCATGGCCATTTCATGAATCTGCCCTTCCTTGGCCACCGGGGTTTCCACCGCGATCAAAGTATCGTCCTGGGCGCCGGTATTGGTCAGGGTCAGAAAGCCACCGGCGACCGGGGCGTTGGGCAGGGTCGCGCGGGTAAAGGCGCCCGAAATGGTCAGATCGCCAATGCTCGTTTCGGCAGGTGCGGCCATGGCCCCATGATGGGCGTGTTCGTCCATGCCGCCGGCGACCAGGGTGAGGCTGGGCGCGGGCATGTCGCCGCTTCCGCTCACATCGGTCCAGGCCTCCTCGCCATTGGCGCATTCCTGGATGGTCGGGAAGTAGAAGGGGCCTTCTTCGAGCGTATCGGCAAAGGTGCCGCGGAAGACAAATTCGTCATAGAATTCGTTGGGCAGATTGCCCTCTGACCAGACGATCTCGGTGACACCTTCGGACATTTCGGTGCCGTGGTTCACATAGGTGTTCTGATAGGGCCCGGTAACGGTATCAAGAGTCCAGCCCGCCTTGGGCATGGGCTTGACGCCAAAAAAGCCCTCGGGGATCAGCACGCGGACGGTATGGGTGGCTTCGGTGCCGCATCCATGGGGAATGCGGAGCACGGCCTTGTAGCTGGCGCCGAGATTGGCCTGCTGAACCTCGAGGGTCGAGTGGGCAACAGCCGGGGCGGCCAGGGTGATGAGGGTGGCGGCGGCCAGGCTGGCGCGCGCGAAAGAACCGATCATGGGTTCGTCTCCAGTCAAAGAAATGGTCTGATACCGGCAGGAGACCTGCCGGGAAGGCTTGAAATCAGACCGTGACAGGCGGCGCGCGGGATTGCCCGACATGATCGGGCAGCAGGGACCGGTGTGGACTGGGGGCCTGGGCGAAGCGAATGATTTCGGTCGCAGCCGGGGGCGCAAGGGCCGGTGCCGGCGGGGGCAAGGTGGCGAGCTGATGCTTGGAGACACCGGTGGCCGGGCAATTGAGCGCGGCGGCCTCATGCGGGTCGCCATTGCCGTCCTGCGCCAATGGCTGACAGACCGACCAGGAATCCAGGGTTGAGAAACCGATGGCGTTGAGATCGCGCTGCAGGCCCGCGGCCTGATGCAGCGGCAGCAGCAGCGTGAGCACATAGATGGCCAGCACCGCGACGGCGATGCCGGTTTCGCGGAGCATGATCTGCGCTGAGCTGTGGGTCCTGCTGTTCACGGCTCACTCGATAGCCCGTACCTCCGGCCTGCTCAAGAGCAATGGCGGGGAGCGGGCCCTGCACATTGTCGCAGCGCAAATGGCAGTTGCCTCTAGTTTAGAAACATTCTAAACATAGTCTGGAATGGTTCTAAACTATGGAGGGCGCCATGCTGCGTCTCTGGCCCGATAACCGCCGTGACTTCGCCTCGCTGTCAGAGCGCGAAATTCTCTCCCTGGCCGTAGCGGCCGAGGAAGAGGATGGACGCATCTATTCGGAGTATGCCACGCGGCTGGGCGAGACCTATCCGGGCAGCGCGGCGCTGTTCGAAGGCATGGCGGCCGAAGAGGACGAGCACCGGCGGCGCCTGCTCGATCTTTATGTCGAACGCTTCGGGACGCGGCTGGTGCCGATCCGGCGCGAGCATGTGCGCGGCTTCCTGAGCCGCAAGCCGGTGTGGCTGCAAAAGTCGCTGACCCTGGAGCAGGCACGCCAGCAGGTGTGGGAAATGGAGGAAGGGGCCTATCGGTTCTATCTGGCTGCGGCCGACCAGGTGAGTGACGCGGGAATCCGCAAGCTGCTGGGCGATCTGGCGGCGGCCGAAAAGGGCCATGCCAAGCGCGCCGACCAGATCGATGACAGTGTGCTTGGGGCAGAAGGGCGCGAGAGCGAAAGCCAGGAACAGCACCGGCAGTTCCTCTTGACCTATGTGCAGCCGGGGCTGGCCGGGCTGATGGATGGATCGGTGTCGACGCTGGCACCGGTGTTCGCCGCGGCCTTTGCCACCGGGGACACGCACCAGACGTTTCTGGTGGGCCTGGCCGCAGCGGTGGGCGCGGGTATTTCCATGGGCTTCACCGAGGCCGCTTCCGATGATGGCAAGCTGACCGGGCGCGGCTCGCCGATCAAGCGCGGGCTGGCGGCGGGCATCATGACGGCGGTGGGCGGACTGGGGCATGCCCTGCCCTATCTGATCGCAGATTTCTTCACCGCCACAGCCGTTGCCATTGCCGTGGTGCTGATCGAGCTCTGGGCCATCGCCTATATCCAGAACCGCTATATGCAGACCCCGTTCTGGCGGGCGGTGATGCAGGTGGTGCTGGGTGGCTCGCTGGTATTCGCGGCGGGGATCCTGATCGGCAATGCCTAGACGGCGCGCTGCGCCCGCTGCCGCATCCGCAACCAGGCCAGGCCTGAAACGACGAGGACCGGAACGATGACCAGCAGCGACTGGGTCCAGCCGGCCTCGGGACCGAACAGCACCGCGTGCATGCGCCGGCCGGGCAGGAAAGTGAAGGCGCCTGCCAGGACAAGCGCGCCGATATAGAGCCCCTGCATTTCGGCGCGGTGGCGCGCCACATTGCGCTCCACGATGATGGCCTTGAGGCCAACATAGAGCGTGTAATAGGTGAACAGCGAAAACAGGTGGATGGGGCTGAACGGCCCGATCAGCCTTATGTCGTGGATAAACAGGGCCGAGGTGGCGGTGATGAACATCAGCAGCACCCAGACCCGCCCCATCGCCTTGTGCAGGGCGGTGCCCTTGCGGCGCCAGAGGACGAGGGCGCCGAGCAGGGTGGCCGCGATGGCGGCGAAGGCATGGATCTGGATGACAAGGTCAGACTGCAGCAGGGGCGAAAGAGACATCGAACAGCGCCATATTGGTGAGGGTAAAGACTTTGCCTCACCTCGATGCTTGGCTAGATTGGCCGCGACAACAGCAAGTGCCCCAATCGCAGGTCTCATTCGTGAATAACAGCCCATGGCAATCCACGCTTCGTGAACTGCAGGGGTTGTCGCGCGATGCCCGGTTCTGGACCGTACTGGCCGCGATCGCGCTGATCGTGGGACTGGTGGGACCGTTCGGCACATATCAGCGGCTCGATGTCGCCCCACGCCTGGCCTATTGGGGTGTAATCGTCTTGAGCACCGCCTTTGCCGGAACATTGCTGGTCGGCTTCGTCGAACGGCTGCTGCGGCCGCGGCTCAACAAATATGCTGCGGCGCTGCTGGCCGGAGCCCTGCCCGGGCCATTGCTGGCGGCCATCGTGGCGCTGGTCAACATTGTCGTGTTCGGGCCGGGCGGGACCGGCTTCGACCTTGTCACGCTGGGCATCTATTGCGCGCTGATATCGGCAGCGGTGACGCTGGTCAGCGCGGTGCTGGAGCGGCCCGCCCGAACGGACCCGGCACATGTCCCACCAGCCCTGCTGGAGCGGTTGCCGCGTCCGCAACGAGGTCCAATAAGACGCATTTCGGTTGCAGATCACTATGTCGAGGTGACGACCGACAAGGGCAGCAGCCTGATCCTGATGCGGCTCTCCGACGCCATCAGGGAAACCGCACCGGTCGCCGGATTGCAGGTGCATCGCAGCCATTGGGTGGCGCTCGACGCGGTCAGGCGCAGCACGCGCCAGAATGGCCGGCCGGCGCTGGAGCTGGACGATGGCAGCATCGTGCCGGTGAGCCGGACCTACCTCGCCGCCGTGCGGGCGGCGGGCTTTCCGGTCTGAAACAGGTGCAGCCGGTCATCGATGATTTCGCCGACGCGAGCGCATTCCTGGGCGATTTCGCGGACAAAGTCGGCCAGCATGGGGCGGTCAAGCACGGCGGGATTGCGCACCACCATGGCGGTGTCGCGGTGCAGCGGCTCGAACTCGAGCGGTGAGATTTCCACCAGGCGACCGGCGCGCACATCCTCTTCCACGGCTGAATTGACGAAGAAACCCAGCCCCTCGCCTTTCATTGCCAGGCGCCGTGCGGGACCGGTGGGCAACTCGACGCTGGTCCGGGCCAGCCGGACCAGGGCCGCGGCACGCTCCGGATCAGCCTGCCACCAGCGCAGGGCAATGACGCGGGGCACCAGCGTCAGCACCTCATCGATGGTGGGCTGGCCCGAGAGCCTGGCCGCCACTTCGGGGGAAACCACCAGCGGCACGCGCTCGCGCATGATGATAAGCGGCTCAAGATCGACCACCAGCGGATCGATATTGGGCCAGCACAGAATCCCCATTTCCACTTCGCGCTCATGCAGCATGGCAGCGATCTGGGCCTGACGACCTTCGCGCACCACCACGTCGACAGACGGGTATTGCGCCTGAAAGCGGATGAGGCTTTCGGTGATCAGGGGCGAGACCAGGGTGCGCAGCGAGCCGATCGAGACCCGGCCACGCTCGACCCGGCGCAGCGCCTCGCGCCCTTCCTGGGCCGTGCCGATGATGCGACGGGCAAAGGGCAGAAAGGTCATGCCCTGATCGGTCAACGTGACGGTGCGGCCACGGACAAAAAGCGACACGCCAAGCAGGTTTTCAAGGGCGCGGATGCGCATGGAGGCGGTGGCCTGGGTGATGTTGAGATAGGCCGCTGCCCGGGTGAAGGACTGGTCACGGACGATGCGGTCGAAGGTGCGAAGCTGATCGAGATCCATTGGAAAGGCTTATGCGAATTGAACTTCTGCACTGAACATCGCTGCTCAGATAGACAATGTCGATGCGTCGATTTGCTCATAACGCATTGCGTTATGTAACGCAGGGCGTTATATTCAGCCCGTGATCCAAAGCTTTTCAGATGGCGAAACGGAGCGTATCTGGCAGGGGCGGCACAGCCGCAAACTGCCCGGTGATATTCAGGCCATCGCCCTGCGCAAACTGCGTCTGCTGCATGCGGCCCGGACCATAAGCGATCTTCGCGTGCCGCCGGGAAATCGGTTGGAGAGTCTCAAAGGCAAACGCGCTGGACAATGGAGCGTTCGCATCAATGACCAATGGCGGATCTGTTTTGTTTGGGAAGAAGGAGGACCGCGCGATGTCGCAATTGTCGACTACCATTGAAGAGGTGCTGCCCAATCCGCATCCGGGAGAAATCCTGCTCGAGGACTTCCTGAAGCCGATGGGGTTGAGCCAGAATGCTTTGGCCCGCGCCATCCACGTACCTCCCCGGCGCATAAACGAAATCGTCTTGGGTGAGCGCAGTGTCAGTGCGGACACAGATCTTCGGCTCGCGCGGTACTTCGGCCTGTCGGAAGGATTTTTCCTGTCACTGCAGGCAGAGTTTGACCTGATGAAGAAACGGCGCGAAATCGGCGCGGACTTGCAAGCTATCGCACCGCGGGCAGCTTAGTCCTTATTGATTTGCCGCGCCCGCTCGGCCTGCGCTTTTTTCTGCTGGCGGCGGCGTTCGGCGTCGGTGAGGGCGGCGTCGCCCATATGCGAGAGACCGCGTTGCCGGGCCAGGTCCATCTGGCGCTGGCGCTCGGCGGCGGCCTGATGCTTGGCGGTGTCACCGGCGCAATAGGGGCAGGAGATGCCTTCGTGGAAATCGGCGTGGCGCCGGTCAGCCTCGGTCAATGGATGGCGACAGGCGCGGCAGAGGGTGGCATTGCCCAGTTCGAGCCCGTGGCCGACCGAGACACGCTCATCGAACACGAAGCATTCGCCGGAAAACCGGCTTTGCGCCTCGGGCACCACTTCGAGATATTTCAAAATCCCGCCCTTGAGATGAAAGACCTCCTCAAAGCCCTGGCTCAACAAGTATGACGAGGCTTTTTCGCAGCGGATGCCGCCGGTGCAGAACATGGCGACCTTCTTATCCTTTTTCGGATCGAGGTGCTTTTCGACATAGTCCTTGAATTCGACAAAGCTCGAAGTGTGCGGATCGAGGGCGCGCTGAAAGGTCCCCAGACCCACTTCATAGTCATTGCGGGTATCGACCAGCACCACGTCATTGCGCTCGATCAGCGCGTTCCAATCCTCGGGTTCGACATAGGTGCCGACCTGACGGCTGGGATCGACCTGGGGCGCGCGCAGGGTGACGATTTCGGGCTTCAGGCGCACTTTCATGCGCAGGAAGGGGGCTGTGTCGGCAAATGAATATTTCACCTCGGCGCCGGCAAGCCGGGTGCCGAAGGGACCGGAGGCGAAGAGATAATTGGCCAGCGCGTCGATGGCCTCAGGCGTGCCGGCGACGGTGCCGTTGATGCCTTCGGGGGCGAGGATCAGCGTGCCCTTGATATTGCGGCCACAGCAGAATTCGGCCAATGGGCCTTTCAGCGCTTCGGCATCGGGCAGAGCTGCGAATTTATAGATGGCCATCACCTTGTATGGATGAGGGGTCTGGGGCAAACTGGACATGGATTTCGAGCCGGGCGCGTTCATGGCGCCGCTCATACCACCGGCCGCGCCCGGCGTCACGGGGCGGCCGCTGCCACAAAATTGGGAGAGACACCATGACCTATCGGGCCGATCCGGCGCGCTATGACACCATGCAATACCGCCGTTCGGGCATATCGGGGCTGAAGCTGCCGGTGGTGAGCCTGGGGCTATGGCAGAATTTCGGCGGCACGCGGGACTATCCCAGCGCCATGGAAATTCTGGGCTATGCCTTCGACCAAGGCGTGACCCATTTCGACCTGGCCAATAATTACGGGCCGCCGGCAGGATCGTCCGAAGAGCTGTTCGGGCAGGTGATGGCCCGCGACTTCCGGCCCTATCGCGACGAGATGATCATTTCGACCAAGGCAGGCTACAATATGTGGCCGGGACCCTATGGCGAATGGGGGAGCCGCAAGTACCTGCTGGCGAGCCTCGACCAGTCGCTCAAGCGCATGGGGCTCGACTATGTCGACATTTTCTATTCGCACCGCTTCGATCCCGACACGCCGCTCGAAGAAACCATGGGCGCGCTGGCCCATGCGGTCAAATCAGGCAAGGCGCTTTATGTCGGCATCTCGTCCTACCCGGAACAGCAGACGCGCGAAGCGCATCGGATCCTGAAAGAAATGGGGGTGGCGACCACTATCCACCAGCCGAGCTATTCAATGATCAATCGCTGGATCGAGAACGATCACACGATTGATGCCTGCGGCGAGTTGGGGATCGGCGTCATCGCCTTTTCGCCGCTGGCGCAGGGGGTGCTTTCGGGCAAGTATAATCGCGGGCAAACCGAAGGCGCGCGGGGCGACAATCCAAACGGCACCTTGCGCGCCAGCCATATCGAGCCGCGGGTGCTCGAAGCGGTCGACAAGGTGGGCGAGATTGCCAAGGCGCGCGGCCAGTCCATGGTGCAACTGGCGCTGAGCTGGGTGCTGCGGCGCAAGGAAATGACCTCGGCGCTGATTGGGGTGCGGACGCTCGAACAGCTCAAAGACAATCTGGGCGTGCTGAACAATCTCGATCTCAACGATGAGGAGATTGCGGCGATCGACGAGGCCACTGCCGGCGGGCAGATGGAGCTGCATCCGCGACCGCAGGGCTGGTTGCGGTAAGGGTTCGCACCCCCACCCAACCTCCCCCTGAAGAAGGGGGAGGGGTCTGCCGGTGATCGCCGCCAGACCGAGGATGAACTCGATGCGCTCCTCCCCCTTCTTCAGGGGGAGGTTGGGTGGGGGTGCGTCGGCGCCCTCACGCCATCATCGACTGCAGTGCGCCCATGGCCGCCAGCGAGCCGGTGTTGCTTGCGAAGGTGACCGAGTGCATGCCGGTGACGAGGTCGCCGGCGGCGAAGATGCCGGGGCGGGAGGCGGCCTGCATATCGCCAATGGCGATCATGGTGCCGGTCGGGGTGTCTTTCATGTCGAGGCCAAGCTGGGCATGCAGATCGGCCGAGGGGCGATTGCGCGGATGGGCATAAAGCGCATCGAGACCGATTTCGGTGCCGTCTTCAAGCGTGACCCCGCGCACTAGGCCCTGGTCATGGGTGATGCTGGTGAGCTTGCCATTTGTGATCCTGACGCCGCGCTTTTCGAGCTTGTGGCGCTCCTCCTCGGGGATGTCGTGACCATCCAGGATCAGGGTGATGTCGTCGGTCCAGTTGGCGTAGAGCGTGGGACCATGCAGCGACATGGGCGAGGAATAGAGCAGGCCCCAGCGTTTTCCGGCCACTTCATAGCCGTGGCAGAAGGGGCAGTGGATGACCGTTTTGCCCCAGCATTGGGCAAAACCGGGAATGTCGGGCATTTCATCGACAATGCCATAACTCAGGATCAGGCGGCGGCCGGCAATGGTTTCACCATCGGCGGTGGTGACGCGGAAATCATCGGGCTCGCCGGTGACGAGCTGGGCCCTGGCGCCGACCAGTTGCACCGTTGGATAGTGCTGGACCTGGTGGCGGGCTGTGGCGAGCAATTCGCCCGGCGGGATGCCGTCATGGCCGAAGATATTGTGGGCGTGTTCGGCGTAGCGATTGCGGTTGAGGCCGGTGTCGAGCACGGTGACCTTGCGGCGGGCGCGGCCCAGTTGCATGGCGGCGGTGAGGCCGGCAAAGCTGCCGCCGATGATGATGACATCCTGCATGTTTCAGGTCCTTTTCTGGGCGAGCAGAACCGTTCGCTGCCACGGCCTGGCAGCGCCTGAGGCCCGCTCTGGGGTTGGTAATGTCAGTCCAGGCGGGGGAACCCCGCATGGAGCGCGTCGGTGGCCAGGTCGCTCAGGCGCACCCGCTGCAGGCGGGCGGCCAAGAGGGCCTCGGCATCATCGAGAAAATCGTGCATGACCCGATCGACCGACCGAACAATGGCGCAGGTGACGTCGCCCGGATCGCTTTCGGTGCGCACCAGCATCCGCTCACCAAGAGCGGCATAGACATCGCGCAGGGTGATTTCGGTGGCCGGACGGCTGAGCGTCCAGCCGCCATTGGGCCCCTTGCTGGCATCGACTATCGCCGCCTCGCGCAATTCGCCCAGAATGCGGCGCACGACGACGGGATTGGTCATCAGGCAAGTGGCCAATGCGGCCGAGCTGAGCTGCTTGCCGGGCTGGGCGTGGAGGTGCACCAGGGCGTGCAAGGCGATGGAAAGGCGGCTTGATCGTTTCATGTAACTTTTATTGTTACATATAGAGCGCCTGTCAAGGGGGGTTATCTTTGCCCCGCTTGCCAGCTTAGAGTGAAGACCTTGATCTTGGGAGGATCGCCATGCGCCTTGCAGCTTTACTCATTGCCCTGTGCGCCGGCCTGACTGGCCCGGCAGCGGCACAGGACGCGGGCAGCCAGGCGGTGATCGACCGCATGAAGGCGGGCAAGCTGATACCGATCAGCGATGTGGCCGTGCTGATGATGGGCGCGGAGCGCTGGTGCTACCGGCTGCAGGACGGCAATTGCGCCTGGTCCGATATCTATCTGGCGGTGAGCGAAACCGGGGCAATCTATGAGATTTCCAACCCCTGGAGCGAAGAGGTCGACATCTCCTTTGTCGACCGCGGCGTCTTCAAAGAGGATCGCTATATCTGCGAGACCGGCAATGACTGGGTGCCCACAGTCCGCGGTTACGAGAGGACCGATGGCACGGCCATTGAAGGTCGCGCGCTGGCAGCGCTGAAGGAGGAGATCTACAGCATCGTCAGCGTGGAGGATGACGATGACTGTTTCGACTATCTCTATCAGCATCAGGACAAGGCCGCAGAGACGGTGACCCTGCTGCAACGCCAGTATATCGACGGGGAAACCAACCCCGCCGATGATGCGCTGGTGACGCTGTATTTTGATGCCGACGCAGCCGGTGAGCTGGGCTGGTATTGGTAGGCAAGACGTCCGCCCCCCACCCTAGCTGCGCCAGGACACGGTGCGTCCAGCTTTACGACCCTCCCCACAAGGGGGAGGGAATGGGGGTCGGGTGCCTGCTGGCGCGGCGCCTATAGGGCTCCGCCCCTGAGGCTTTCGGCAAGCGGGGCGGGCCGTTCGACGGGTGTCTTGATATCGACAGTGCGGCCGTCGCGCGCGGCGATCTCGAAGGCTTCCATCACCTCGAGCACATGCAGGGCCAGATCGCCATTGGCGCGGTGCGGCCGGTTGTCAAGAATGGCGGCGGCCATGTCGGCGACCCCGAGCGAGCGGTAATTGCCGTCCGCAAAGGGGGCCTCAAGCTTGACTTCGGCCCAGTCCTGGTCGCGGCCGCGCCTGCGCAGCTCCACCGTGCCGCCGAAGTGGTTCGGATCGGGCACGATCAGGGTCTGCTCGGTGCCATAGAGCTCGAGCGGGACGTGCTTGTGGGCGGCGACATCGAAGCTCATGGCGATCTGTACGATGGCGCCATTGGCAAAGCCGAGCGCGCCGGTGACATGGGTGTCGATATGCACCGGCATGGTCTGGCCCTTTTTGGGCTCGGAGGTGATGGTGCGTTCGGTCCGCAGGCGCGAGGACATGGCCGAGACCTTTGCCACGGGCCCAAGCAGATTGACCAGGTCGGTGATGTAATAGGGGCCCATGTCGAGCATGGGGCCACCGCCCAGGTCATAGTAAAAGGCCGGGTCGGGATGCCAGCTTTCGTGGCCGGGGCTCTGCATGAAGGCGGTGCCGCCAACCAATTGCCCCAGTACGCCGCTATCGACCACGGCGCGGGCCTGCTGATGGGCGCCGCCGAGGAATGTATCGGGTGCCGAGCCGATGCGGAGGCCCGCCGCATTGGCGGCGTCGAGCAGCTTCCGGCCTTCGGCGAAGGTGATGCCGAGCGGCTTTTCGGAATAGACATGCTTGCCCGCGGCCAGGCATTTGAGGCCGACTTCGACATGGGCCCGCGGGATGGTCAGGTTGACCACCAGATCGATGCCGGGATCGGCGAGCATGTCATCGACACTCATCGCCTTGAGGCCGAATTCATCGGCGCGGGCCTGGGCGGCTTCGGGCCGCATGTCCGAGAGCGCCTTGACGTCGAGCACGCCGAAGCCCGGCAAACCGTCCTTGCCCAGAATGGCCTTCAAATAGGCCGACGAAATATTGCCGGTACCGATAAAGCCGATACCCAGGCGCCTGGCGCTCATCTGCGCATTCCTCCCAAAGCAAGTCAGCGTTTCAAGGAAACGCCGCGCCTGCTTCCCATTGTTGATTTGTCGCGCCCGCCGGTCACACGCCGTGCCGGAAGCGCTCCGGATGTACGTGCGTCAGCCTAGACCGGGCAGGGCGGAGTCGGGAAGTGGGGGCTGCGAAATTGTGTGATTTTTCTTCTGCGCTGGTCCTCAGGGAATTCTACCCCACCAGCACAGAGCGATCGCAGCGCACGCCATAGACGCGCACATCGGCCTCGCCCAGACCCAGCCCCAGGGCGGAGAGCGTGGCGTTGATCGTGTTGTCGAGCAGGGGCGCCAGCGGCACGAGCAGGCTGCGCACCGCCTGGGCGATGAGATGGGGCGGCGAGAGACCAAGGCCCAGCACATTGACCGTGAGGTCGAGGCGGGCGAGCAGCGCATCCGCAAGGGACGCCACCAGCGTTTCGGTGCGCGCCGTCCGCATGGTGCCCGCGGCGATGTCGGCTGAGGAAAATTCGAGCCGGACCGGGCTGGTCTGGGCCAGCTCGACCATGGCCGCGCCGGTGACGCGCAGCAGCAGGATATTGATCAGGCGCACCGGGGCGGCCGAAGGGGGCACGCCGAAATCGGCAAGGCTCGCATCGCTCATCTCCCCAATGCTCAAGCGCAGCACGCCGGGGCGCGTGGCGATGGTGGCGCTGCCATGTGGCGCGCCGATGGTGGGACAGGTGGCCACTTCGGCGCGCGCCTCGGCGGGGGCCAGATCGAGCCAGAGCGGGAGCTTGACGCCGGCGCCGAGCAGGGCCGGTCCGCCCAGCAATTCGGCCCTGAGGCGCAAGCGAGTCTGCGCGGTGCGGATGATGGTGCCCAGGGGCCCAAGGGCAAACCAGCCGCCACCCTGCGGAGGCTCGCCAATGGCGAGATCAAGTTGCAGCGACACCAGCCCCGGCACCGCAGCCCCGAGATTGAGCGAGACCTGGCTGTCGCCATCGCTGAGCACGGCGGCGGCCGAGAGCAGTTCGAGCACAGACAGGGACAGGTCGGCGACCCCGGCGCTGCCAAGCTCCAGCCCTCCCAGCCGGCCCAGGTCGATCAGCTTGCCCAGCTCCACATCGGCGCCGGTGCCGGCGGTGGCGAGCAGCATCAAGGCGGATTGTGCAGTGCCATTGGTGAGCGATGCCAGCGCGGCGGCAATATCCCCTGCCCCGGCCTTGGTCGTGAGCAGATCGTCGTAGCTTCCGGCGGTCACGCCCAATTGGGTGGCCAGGGCGTCGAGAAATCCCAGTGCATCGATCTGGGCCGCGGCGAGCGCGGTGTAGTCGAGCACCGACAGGGACAGTGTGGTGCCGAGCAGGCCCGACAGAATGGCATTGGCGAGGCCATTATTGAGGCTGGCGAGGCGCGAGCCGACCGAGAAGGACACCTCGGGGGTTACCGCCGCAATGCCCGATGCCTGGAGGGTCGGCACGGCGGCAAAGCTGGCCGCGAAATAAAGCCTGCCGGGCCGGTTGAGGGTGACCGAAACGGCATTGTGCGGGGCCTGTCCGGGCCTGAAGCGGTCGGCAATGTCCGGTTCGGTCGGGTCATAGCGACCCGGAAGGACAGTCAGCCCATCCGTGCTGGCGGGGGCAAGGAGCTGCGCCTCCGCCAGCACGGATTGGGCGATCTCGGTGGCGCGGGAGGGATCGGCCGCCGCCGAGATGGCCGCCAGATCGACTGCGGCCTGCAGGACGCGACGCTCGTGATAGAGCGCGGCCGCATCCACCGCCAAGGCCGACACCATGGCGGAAACAGCAAAACCGAAGGCGAAGAGCACGGCCATATTGCCACGCTCATCACGGCGGAAACGGGACCCGCTCACAAGCCACCCCGCCGGATGGTCGCGCCATGGACAATGGTCTTGCCCGGCAGCGGCAGGGGTGGATAGAGATTCCAGATCGGCAGATCGGTCGCATCATAGCTCAGGCGCACGACATATTGCGCCGGGTCGGCAGGACTGTCGCCGATGGTGTGGGTGAGGCGGGCCGGATTGAGCAGCGGATAATCGCCCGCATTCTGCGCCAGATAGGTGGCAACCAGGCTGTTGCGCTCGGCCTGGTTGAGGCCGGCAATGGCGGTGCGCGCTGCATCGGCGGCCAATTGCTGAACGGAATGGGCGGCGCCGAAATAGATGCCATAGGCCAGCATGCCGGTGAGCAGCAGCAGGAACACGGGCGTGAGTATGGCAAATTCGATGGCGGCCGTGCCGCGCCGATCATTGAGCAGACTTGCGCCGGGCCTTCGCATTCATGCCTCCCAAGGCGAATGAGCGGGTTGGCGACAGCATGGACCGGACCGCCACAGGGAGCGGTAAAGCGCGGTATTGGTAGAATTGCGGGTCGAGTAGGTGACTTTCCTTGTCCGAATGAACCGGCTAGGAGAGAACCGATTTCAGGATGCCGCACTTGACCAGCCGCAATTACCTTTTCGCCCAGACTGCAGACGATGTTGCGTTGACGCGGTTCATCGCCCTGGCGGGGTCGGCGACGGGCTTTCTCAAGGGGGCGCCGGGCGGGCCCTTGCCGGGGTGGCACAGTCCGGGCCAGGACAACAGGGCGTTCCTGGAGGAGCTGTATGAACGGCTGGCAGTGAGCTATCCGGAAGCCGGGCAACCGTTTCACGCGGTGCGGCTGTGGACCAATCTGATGTGGCAGCCGGCTTACCTTTCGGTCATTGCGGTGCATCTGCATGGCGCGCTGCCGGCAGTGACGACGCTGGCGCAGGCGCGGCAAAACCTTGACGTCAATGGCTATCGCCTGGCCCCGGGACCGCAGATGGAGGGCAGCACGGAAGAATTGATCGCCAGGGCGGGGCGCGATCTGCGCGCCATGGGCGATAGCGTGCTGGACGAAATCAATGCGGTGACCAAGCTCAAGCAGACCCCGGCGCTGCGCCTATTGGCCGACCGGATGCTGGGGCTGATGGTGCGGCTGAAACACTTCCGGCCCGAGATCAGCATGGCAGAGCAGTATCGCTATTGCGATCTGTGGCTCTCGGCAATGGGGCTGGAGGGACAGGGCGGGCTGGAAACGCTCGACCTGCCCAATGGGCAGCAGGTTGCCATCATGGCGCGCAAGGGCTGTTGCCTCGACTATCTGGCCTTTCCCGAGCGCTACTGCGCCTCCTGCCCCAAGCTGAGTGATGATGAGCGGCGCAATCGCGAGCGTACCAATATCATGGCTGAGCTTGAGGTTCGGGCTCAGTCGAACGTCTCGTCGGCATAGACACCCCAGAGCTCGGCCTGCTGCACCCAGCCCGAATAGGCCTGACGCTCGCCCGGTTGGCCGGCCGAAACATTGCACCAGGTACCGTCGCATTCGCTGATCGAAACCCGGACGCCGGGTGCGAGACGGGCCCGCACCGCTGCATCGGCGGATTGGCCGGTATGCATCTGCACCTCGCCATTGGCCAGCAGAGGCGTGGCGTAGCCGGCGCGATTGCCGGACAGCAGGCTCTGATGCACCCAGCCCTCGTCGCCTTCGACATCGCGGATCTTACGCCAGGTATCAAATTCCTGGATAATCTCCACCGGCACGCCAGAGACGGTGTAGTTCCAGGCGATTTCATAGCGCGTGCCGGGGCCGACACGGACATTGATCGGGTGCGAGCGGGTCGTGACGAAACGGGGCAGCGGCAGGCCGCTGGGATTGTCCTGCGCCTGCGTGGCAGGCGTGGCGATGGCAGCGGCGCACAGGGCCACGAGAATGGCGAATACAGTGCGCAGGCGGGCCGGCAGAGCTGGCAAGAACAACATCACTTTGCAGACGGGTTTGATTTGCCCTATCACTAGCGCGATATCCTTAATGGTCGCTGAAGGCGACACTTGCGCCGGTGACCAACCGGCCCCTCATTGGTGCGCATGACATCGAGCAAACCCAAGATCCTGGTGACCAGACGGCTGCCCGCGAGCATTGAAGCGCGCATGGCGACCCTGTTCGAAACCGATGTCAATGACGCCGATCTGGCCCTGAGCGGGGACGATATCCTGGCCGGACTCGCGGGCAAGGATGTGCTGGTCTCGACCATTACCGACCATATCGACGCGGCGCTGATCGGCCGGTTGCCGCCCAGCGTGCGGCTGATCGCCCAGTTCGGCAATGGGGTGGACAATATCGACCTCGACGCGGCCTGGGCGGCCGGGCTGACCGTGACCAATACCCCTTCGGTGTTGACCGAGGACACCGCCGACATGGCCACGGCGCTGATGCTGGCGCTGCCGCGCCGGCTGGTGGAGGGCACGCAGATGCTGTTGCGGGACCGGGCCTGGGCGGGATGGTCGCCCACCTCGATGCTGGGGCACCGGCTGCGCGGCAAGGCGCTGGGCATTGTGGGCATGGGCCGGATTGGCACGGCGGTGGCGAGCCGCGCCCGGGCCTTTGGCCTCAATATCCACTACTACTCGCGCAATCGCCGCCCACCGGCCATCGAGCAACCGCTCGAGGCGCGCTATTGGGACGATCTGGACGCCATGCTGGCCGAAGTGGATATCGTTTCGCTGCATACCCCGCTGACCCGCGACACGCATCATATCCTGTCTGCTGCGCGGCTCGACCGGATGAGGCCGGGCGCTTATCTGATCAATGTCAGCCGCCCCGAACTGCTTGACGAGACCGCTCTGATCGAGCGGCTGGAAAGCGGGCACCTGGCTGGCGCGGCGCTCGATGTGTTCGAGAACCGCCCCGGCATCAATCCGCGCCTCTTGGCGCTGGCCGAGACGAACCGGGTGGTGCTGACCGCCCATATGGCGTCGGCCACGCTGGAAGCGCGGGTGGAGATGGGGGAAGCGGTGATCGTCAATATCCGCACCTTCATGGACGGGCACCAGCCACCGCACCGGCTGCTGCCCGACGGCCCCCTGCCCCGCGCCGCGCGCGCTTAAGTGTTGCAGCATTTCCCCAATCGGCCGACCAACTGGGCCGCGATCCTGTCGCGCGCTTGCGTGGCGGCGCCCTGCCCCCTAATCGTCACATTGTCGGGGGCGTGGGGCGCGTCCGGGCGACGAGCGTTTTTCCGGGTGTCAGGAGTGGCCCGTGCCTTGGACGAATAAAGCGGCAATTCTGGCGGCTGGCCTGATGATGCTTCCTGCCCCGGTGCTGGCGCAGAGTGCGCTGCCCTTCACGCAGGACGAGGGACGCCTGGTGCTCGATGTGCTGGGGCAGCGCCTGACCCTGCCGCCGCCGGACTGGGTGGGGTCGGACGCTGATCTGGCGGCCATTTCCGAGCGGGTTTCGACCCGGTTTTTCGAAGATGGCGGACAGGCGCAGCTCACGATCTACAAGCGCGGCGAGGGCGAGGCCTTCTGGTCCAGCCTTTATGGCGCCCGCATCAGCACTGAGACCGACATGGACCTGGCCGAGTTCCGGTCGCGGGTGGTCAACGTTTATGCCCAATCCTGCGATCCGGACACGGTGGCGCTGTTCCAGCTCGAGCCCGATGCGGAGGATGCGCTGCCGCCGCTGGGCTATGTGTGCGGTGCCTATCTCGACGCCTTTACCGATTTTGCCGGACAGGGCGAAGTGATGGTGATGGGGTTTTACAGGTCCGAGGCCGGGCTCGGCCTGGTGTTCCAGGAATGGCGGGGCGAGGCGTTCGACGCCAGTACGCCGTCAAGCTGGCCGGTGCCCGCCGAGACGGTGGAAGCGCGCATGGCCCAGTTTAAGTCCGAGGTCTCGCTGACGCTTCTGGATTGACGGCGCCCCTGTGAGAGCCTAAGCCGCTTGCCCATGAAAAAAGACCACAAACCCGCTGGCCCGAGCCAGCGCATGCTGCGCGTCGGGGAACTGGTGCGCCATGCCCTGGCCGGGCTGTTTGCCCGGGGTGACATCGAGGACGAGGCCCTTGCCGGCGCGGTCGTGACCGTGCCCGAGGTGCGCATGACGCCGGACCTCAAGATCGCCAATGCCTATGTGATGCCGCTGGGCGGCACGCATGCCGAGGAGATCGTGGCGGCGCTCAACCGGCACCGCAAGTTCATCCGTGGCCGGGTGGCGCCGCAGATCGACCTCAAATATGCCCCGGAAATCCGTTTCTTCGTGGACGATACCTTCGAGGAAGCCGGCCGGATCGATGCGCTGCTGCGCTCGGACCGGGTCAAGCGCGACCTCGACGACGATAGCGACGACAGCCAAGAAGACTGAGTTTGAACCAGCCAAAGTCCAAGAAGCGCGCCATCTCCGGATGGGTCGTGCTCAACAAGCCATATGACTTCACCTCCACCCAGGCGGTGGGCAAGGTGCGCTGGCTGCTGAACGCCGCCAAGGCGGGCCATGCCGGCACGCTCGACCCGCTGGCCACCGGCATCTTGCCCATCGCCCTGGGCGAGGCCACCAAGGCGGTGCCGCAGGTGCAGGACGGGATCAAGATCTATCGCTTTACCATCGGCTGGGGCAAAGCCACCAGCACTGACGATACCGAGGGCGAGGTGATCGCCACCTCCGATGTGCGACCCGAACAGGGGGCGCTCGAGGCGGTGCTGCCGCGCTTTATTGGCACTATTCTGCAGCGGCCGCCGGCCTTTTCGGCGATCAAGGTGGATGGCGAGCGTGCCTATGATCTGGCCCGGGCCGGCGAAAAAGTGGAACTGGCCGAACGGCCGATCGATATCGACGCGATCGAACTGGTTTCGCATGGGCCCGAGGAAACCGTGCTGGAGGTGACCTGTGGCAAGGGTACCTATGTGCGGGCGCTGGCGCGCGATATTGCCGAGGCGCTGGGCACGGTGGGGCATGTGACCAAGCTGCACCGCGCCGCGGTCGGTCCGTTCACCGATGAGGACGCGGTGAGCATTGAAGAACTCGAGGCCGCCGAAGCCGGGGCGGCGCGCGATGGCCTGCTGCTGCCGGTTTCGGCCGGCCTTGAGGATATCGCGGAAATCCGGCTTGATGCCGGCCAGGCCAAGGCGGTGGGGCACGGCAATCCGGTGCTGTTGACCGGGGCCAATGCCCCGGTGTCGATGGACGAGTGCTGGGTGAGCTTCAAGGGCAAGGTGCTGGCCACCGGCCATGTGGAATTCGGCCAGTTCAAGCCCGGCCGGGTGTTCAATCTTTAGGGCGTAGCCGCCCGGCCATGGCAAAGGTCAGCACGAGCAGGGGGATGAGCATGGCAAAGGCCATGCGCACGCCGAAGCCTTCGGCCACGCTGCCGATCAGGACCGGGGCGCCCAGATTGACGAGCTGGAAGATCAATGTGGTTGCCGCCACGTTCTGACTGGCCGGACGATCCCCCAGCCGCGCGGCCGCGGACAGTGTGAGCGGAAAGAGCACGCAGATGCCGATGCCCACGGCCAGGAAGCCGGCCAGTGCCGCATAGGCATTGGGGGCCAGGACAATGGCCAGCATGCCCAGCACGGCCAGGGCGGACAGACTGCGCGCCACCCGCACCGGGCCGAATCGATCAATGACGCGATCGGCGACCAGGCGCCCGCCTGCCATGGCAAAGAGCAGGGCGGGAAGGGCCAATGACTGCACAAAGGGGGCGACATTGAAACTGTCGCGCAGATAGATGATTGACCAGGCGCGCGAGGCTCCTTCGGTCAGCCCCGCACCCAGACCGAAGGCCACCAGCCCCATGGTGGCCCAGCTTGGCCAGGCCAGCTTTTTCACCGCGCCGCCGGCGTGAGGACGGGGCGGCATGTCGGGCATGGGCAGAACGACGAACCAGATCAACCCGATCAGCAGCGGCACCAGCGCCCAGAGATGAAGGGCCGGCGTGACATGCAGGCCGCGCAGCGCGGCGCCAAGCAGGGAGGTGAGCAGGAAGCCGACGCTCCAGGCGCCATGACAGGTATTCATCACCCGGGCCGAGGTGGCCGCCTCGACCCGATCGGCCTCGACATTCATGGCGATATTGGTGAGCGAAAAGCCGACGCCGTTGAGCGCGAGCAGCACGAACAGGGCAATCGGGTTGAGCAGTACCGTGGCCAAGGCGGCGGTGATGACCACGCTTGGCAGCAGCCAGAGGATCATGCGGCGCGGCCCGAAGCGCTCGACGATGACGCTGGAAAACAGAAACATCGAAAGCGCACCCAGCGGCTGGCCGATCAGCACCAGGCCAAGCTGGCCTTCGGTGAGCCCGATCAGCTCCTGCAGGTCCGGAATGCGGGTGTGAATGGCGCCGGCGGCCAGGGCATGGGTGAAAAACAGCGCGACAATGCGCCAATGGGTGAAAAGCATTATGCGTCAATACTTTGGAATTGCTCTGAAGGGAAGGCTCAGGCGATTGGCCCGGGGTCCATCAGGGCGTGAATGCGGTCGGCTCCCATGCGGGCGAGTTTGAGCATGAGCGCCTTGCGGCGGGCGGGAGCAAGCGGGGTGTCGGGACTGTCGCGCAGGATCGCGCCATCATGGCCATCGGCGACGATCAGCCCTTCCGTTTGAGGAAATATCTCGCCGTCCAGCTCGGGCGGCTTGGCGAAAAAGAAGCGGTCGGAAAATTCGCGATATTCAGGCCATTTGCGATCGACCTGGAAGTCGATAAGGCTCGACTTGATCTCGATGATCCAGATCTCTCCCTTGGGCCCGACGGCCAGCACATCGGCGCGGCGGCCATTGGCCAACGGCACTTCGGCATAACAGGCCATGTCGTGCCGCTCGCGCAGCATGCGCATGACCCCGCGCTGGACGCGCAGCGCGGTGGCCGATTGGCGCAGGTCAACGATTGGTGGCAGATCAGCCATTGGGTCCGAGCGGTTCGGGCGGCATGCCCAGGGGAGTTTCCACCTTTTTGGAGCCCAGCGCAAAGCTGGAGGCCCAAAGCCCGGCCAGCAACAAGGGCAGGCAGACCAGATAAGAGGCGCGGATATTGATCAGCTCGGCCACGAAGCCAAGCAGGGGCGGCGCCAGGAAAAACACTACGACGCTGACCTGGCCGATGGCCGCGACATTGACGGCAGCCGGCCGGTCCGTGCGCTGCGCCGCGGCCGAGACGGCCAATGGATAGACAGCCGAGCAACCCGCGCCCATCAGCGCGAAACCGGCCAGTGCCAGCTCAGGCCCCGGCGCGATGCCGACCAGCAGGGCACCGAGGCTGGCGGAGCCGAGCATGATCATGGCGACATTGCGCGGCCCGAACAGGGCTACAAATGGATCGGCGGTCAATCGCAGCAGGGCCATGAAGAAGGCGAACAGGGTCAGGCTCATGCCCCCGACAATGGGTTCGACGGCAAAGACATCGCGCATATAGATGGCCGACCAGTCGATGCCGGCCCCTTCCACCAGAAAAGCGGCAAAGCCGATCAGGCAGAGCGGCAGCAGGCCCAGATTGGGAAAGGCAAACCGATGTCCGGCCGCCTCGGTCTGGCTGCGGGCGGTCCTGGGCGCATTGGTGGCACCATAGATCAGATAACCGCCGATCAACACGATAATGGTTGCGACGAGCGCAAGGTGCAGCCCCGCCGACAGGCCCGACTGGCGGATCACGGCGCCGAACAGGGCGGTGAAGAAGAAGCCGACACTCCAGAAGCCATGTGCGCGGTTCATGTAGCGCTTGCCGGTCAACGTCTCGAGCCGGTCGATTTCCACATTGAGATTGATCTCGAGCGCACCGGCCAGCAAGCCGACCACGAGCAGAACCACAAAAACCGCCGGCGCGGTAGGCAACCAGGGGATGATGGCAAACAGAATGGCCGGGCCCAGCGTGGTGAAAAACGCGGTGGTACGGAAACCCAGCTTTTCTACAAGCGGGGCGCCGGCCGTCAGGGAGATCAACGAGCCGATGGCCATGCCGATCATGGTCAGGCCCAACTGGCCCTCGCTGACGCCGAGATGGGTCTGCAGCTCGGGCAGGCGGGACATCAGCGCGCCGGTGGCGACGGCGAAGAAGAAAAAGCAGGCGTAGATGCGGTGCTGGGGGGCGATGGTCACGGCGTCACCGTCTTGATGACCGGGCGCGGCGCCAGCACATGGGCGGTGAACAGGCCCAGCAGGACCAGCGGAAAGCCGACGCCGAAGGTCCATTGGATGCCGAAATGCTCGGCGATGAAGCCCAGAAGCGGCGGGCCGAGCAGGAAGGCAGTGAAGGAGAACTGGGCCAGCGCGGCGACATTGATGGCGGCGGGGCGGTCCGTCTGCTGTGCGGCGGCGGACATGGCCAGCGGGAACAGGGCGCTCGAGCCGAAGCCGATCATGGCAAAGCCGCAATAGGCGAGCAGCGCCGAGGGGGCCAGAAAGGCCAGCACCACGCCGCCGCCCAGAATTGTCAGCAGGACCCGTGCCACGGTCACCGGGCCGAAACGATCGACAAAGCCATCGGCAAAGAAGCGGGCAAAGGCCTGGGAGCCGGCCACCACGGCAACGGCGATGCCGGCCCAGAACGGAGTGGCGTCAAAGATGTTGCGCATATAGATGGCCGACCAGTCGATGCCGGCGCCTTCCATCAGCATGGCGGAGAGACAGACAGCCACCAGCGCCATGATGGTGGCGGTGGGCCGGGCCAGGCGCGGGGTTTCATCGGTGCTCGAGCCCGTGCGATGCGCGGCGGGCTGGAACTGGCCCAGCACGACGAGCGTGGCCAGCAGCACCACGGGGATCATGATCATCAGATGCCATTGCGGCGCCAGGCCCGTGCGGGCGATGAAGGACCCTACGATGCCGGCCGAAAAGAAGCCCAGGCTCCAAAAGGCATGGGCGCGGCTCATGATGCGGCGGCCAATGGCGTGTTCGACCCGGTCGGCCTCGATATTGATGATGATTTCGATGCAGCCAATGGTCAGCCCCACCGGCACCAGCAGCAGGAAGAAGGCCAGCGGATTGGCAGCCCAGACGGCGGCGGCAAACAGCACCGAGAGCAGCGGAATGGCAACGAGCAGGATGCGCCGATAGCCCAGGGCCTCGATGAAGCGGCCGGCAAAGGTCAGCGAAATCAGCGTGCCGACGGCCGAGCCGATCAGCGCCAAGCCAAGCTGGCCTTCGCCCACGCCCATGGCTTCCTGGATTTCGGGCAGGCGCGGAAACATGGCGCCCATGCAGAACGAATAAATGAAGAAGGCCCCGAAGACCTTGATCTGGGGCGGCAAGACAAGGCCGAATCGCATTTTGATAAAGTGCTCAAGGAAGGTCGATGGCCGGCACGCTAGGCCATTTCCCGGCAGGTGAGAATAGGGCGGGAAGAGCGCTGGAGTGGTTTATTGCAACGTTTGCATTCCGGTCACACCGGCTCGGGCGCGAAATGATCGTCGCGCACCACATTGATGCCGCTGACCAGGTTGCGGACGATTTCGAGGCGGCGGAACTGACCGGACCCGCGGCTATTGCCGTACCGCTGTTCGACGCCGGGACGGCCGCGCCGGTCGGGGCCGAAATAGCGGGGCGTTTCGTAGTAGACCAGGTTCTGCCCGACCTGCCGCGTGATCCGCTCGAGCACCCGCTTGCGGGTGAAGGGCATGGTGATGACGTCGTCAAAACCCATATTGATGCAGCCGCTGATCGCCTCGATCGAGGGACTTTCGGAAAAATAGATCAGCGGGGAAAAGCGCAGGCGCCTCGTGGTGCTGAAGCGCACCGCCTCGGCAATGCCGCGCAGGCTTTCGAGATGTTCGGTGGCGGCGAACAGAAAGAAACAGATGGGCGTGGTCTGGGTCTGCTGTTCGGCCTGGGCCATGGTCGAAAACGGGCTGACCCCGGCAAAGCCCAGCCCCCGCGCCAGATCGAGAAGGGCCGTACCCGGACCATTTTCAGGTCCGACAACATAGGCGTATGCGCGCATGGCATCGCTCTCAATTATTTCCTGCGTCCAGCGCGAATACTAAGACAAAGCTGCTAACACACCGCTAATGCGCGATATTTTCTCAATGCTTCAGCCAGCAATGCGCTCACCGCGAAACAGGGGGCCCTGCTCGCGCATCAGGGCGGCGATGCGCTCGGTGACGGTGCGCACCGCCGGGGTATGGCGCTCTTCATGGTGGCAGACCAGCCATTGCTCGGTTTCGAGCTCGGGGATGGTGCCGGCCATGCGCGACAGGCGCGGATCGGCATCGCCGACGAAACACGGAAAGACCGACATGCCGGCCCCCGCGGCGACCAGTTCGAGCACGCTCATGGCGTCATTGCCGCGGGTGGCGATGCGGTCGCCATGGCGGGCATGCAGCCAGCGGGCCGAATGGGTCTGGCTGCTGTCTCCTGCCGCGCCGACGAAGTAACCGGCAGCAACGCCACTGATCAGTTCGGGGCGGGCATAGAGGCCATAGGCCACCTTGCCGACCAGCCGTCCGGCCAGCCATTGCTCGGTCGGTCGCTGATTGCGAATGCCGATATCGGCGTGGCGGCGGCCGATATCGACCTTGTGGCTGGCGGTGACCAGCTCGACGCCGAAGCGGTCCGCCGCAGTCCAGATCTGGCCGATATGGCGGGCGATGAAGGCCGAGGTCCAGGGCCCGGCCGAGACCCGCACCACGCGTTCGCCGATCGATCCGTCCTTCCAGCGCCGGAGCGAGAGCATGGCCGCCTCGACCTCCTCGGCGCGCAACAGCAATTCCTCACCCGCCGGGGTCAAGGCGTAGCCGGTCTGGCTGCGCACAAACAAGGGCTCGCCGATCTGATGCTCAAGGGCGGTGACGCGGCGGCCCAGCGTGGCGGCGGAGAGGCCCGTGGTCCCGGTGGCGGCGCTGAGGCCACCGAGCCGGGCGACATCGAGGAAGAGCCGCAAATCGTCCCAGGAGAAATCCACTTTTCATTCCTGCAATGTGCCTTTCGACTTCAATCGTAGCGCAGAGGACCGCATTTGCGCAATATTTGTCTCGCCGCCTTACAGGACGAGGCGGAGTCAATTGCCTGTAGCACCAAGAATGAAACGCCGACTCGCCGGGTCTGGCGGCTGGTGGCTGCATGGCCATTTCGAGGAGACGAGACGATGTTCGAACCCGTCAGACGCCGGCTCTATGCCTGGCATATGCGCAACTATACCCGCCGCCGGCTCGCCATGCTGGATAGCCGGATCCTGGCCGATCTGGGCATTGAGCGCGACCAGATCGATGACGTGATCGCCCGCATTGACATTGAGGGAGACCGCAAATGATGTGGCAACGACAATTGGGGCGCACCGGCCGCATGGCCGGTGCCATTGGCCTGGGCTGCTGGGCGATTGGCGGGCATTTTACGCTGGATGGGCGCAATGATGGCTGGGGCGATGTGGATGACGCCCAATCGATCCGCGCCTTGCAGATCGCGCTTGATCTGGGCGCCAATCTGTTCGACAGCGCCGATGCTTATGGCACCGGCCATAGCGAGCGGGTGCTGGGCGCCGCGCTCAAGAGCCGCCGGGACGAGGCCATCATCGCCACCAAATTCGGCTTTACCTATGACGAGGCCAAGCGCGCCCTGCTCTCGATCGATGTGAGCCCCAGTTACATCGAGTGGGCCAATGCGCAATCGCTCAAGCGGTTGGGGGTCGAGCAGATCGATCTCTACCAGATCCATCCCGGCGAGCTGACCGAGGATCAGGCCGACGCGGCCGCCGAGGCGCTGGAGAAATTGGCCGAGGCCGGGCGGATCAAGGCCTGGGGCTGGAGCACCGACAATGCCCAGGCCGCGCGGCGGATGCTGGATTATCCGCATTTCGCGGCGGTGCAGCAGGAGCTCAACGTGCTGCATGACGGGCCGGAGATGCTGGCGCTCTGCGCCGAGGCGGGATTGGCGAGCCTTAATCGTTCGCCGCTGGCCATGGGCCTGCTCTCGGGCAAGTTCTCGGCCGCGAGCCGCCTGCCGGGCAGCGATGTGCGCGGCGCCGGCCATTCATGGGTCAAGCATTTCAAGGATGGCACGCCGACACCGGAAGCCCTGGCCCGGATCGAGGCGCTGCGTGACCTTTTGACCAGCGGCGGCCGCACGCCGGCGCAGGGCGCGCTGGGCTGGATCCTGGCCCGTTCGCCCCACACCTTCCCCATTCCCGGCTTCAAGACCGAAGCCCAGGTGCGCGACAATCTCGGCGCTTTGGAAAAAGGCCCGCTGCCCGCCGCGGTGATGGCGGAAATTGATGCAATTATGCACGCAGACATGATGGAGGCTTGAGATGAAGAGCGCGCGATTGGGACGCTTCGGCGCGGTGAGCCGGCTGACATTGGGCGGCGGCGGGATCGGGCAGGTGTGGGGGCCGACCTCCGAGGACGAGGCCGTGGCCACCTTGCGGGCGGCGGTCGATGCCGGGATCACGCTGCTCGATGCGGCGCCGGGCTACAAGATCTGTGAAGCGATGATCGGGCGGGCCTTTGAAGGCAAACTGCCAGACGGCGTCCGGGTGACCACAAAGTATAGCCTTGGCACGGTGGCGCCGGACCAGGCCTATGACCAGCTCCGTGCATCGCTGGAGCATAGTCTTGTCGCCATGCAGCTCGAGCGGGTCGACATGATGCTGCTGCATTCGGAAATCCGGCCCGATGATTTCGAGTATCCGCCGGGCCAGCCGCCCAAGGATGAGCGCTCGACCGCGCTGACCTTTTATCGTGAAGCGGTGCGGCCGGCCTTTGCGCAACTGGTCAGAGACGGGCTGATTGGCGATTGGGGGATTACCGGGATCAACCACGCGGCGGCCACCATCGCGGCATTGTCCGATGGTCCCCTACCCGCCGCCGTGCAAGCGATTGCCAATCTGCTCGACAGTCCGGGCGAAATGAATGGCACGGGGCTCGATCCGCGGCCGCGCGATGTTATTGCTGCCGCCAAAGCGGCCGGCGTGGGCGTGATGGGGGTGCGGGCCGTGCAGGCCGGGGCGCTGACCGGAGCACTGGACCGCGATGACAATTCGCCCACCAGCCGTGACTTTGCCCGCGCCGAACCTTACCGCGCGCTGTGCCGGCAATGGGGCGCGTCGCCGGCGCTGATCGCGCATCGCTATGCACTGGGCATTGCCGGGGTCGATACGCTGGTGCTGGGGGTGAAGAACCGGGCCGAACTCGATGAGGCGGTGGCGGCCGAGACCCTGGGCCCGCTGGAAACCGAACAGGTCGCCGCCATCGAGGCGCTGGGCCTGCGCTGAGACAAAAAAGGGCCGCCCCGAAGGCGGCCCTTTTCATCCCGGAAGACGGGTGAATATCTTAGCGCTGCGCGATGCAGACAGAGGTGACGCCCTTGTTCTGGAAACCCAGAGCTGCGGCGGCCCCCTTGGAGAGGTCGATGATGCGCTTGCCCACGAAGGGGCCGCGATCGTTGATGGTGACTTCCACGGACTTGCCGGTGGATTGGTCGGTCACCTCGACCTTGGTGCCGAAAGGCAGGGTGCGGTGGGCGGCGGTCATGGCGTTCTGGTCGAAGATCTGGCCGGAGGCAGCCGTCTTGCCGTGAAATCCCGGGCCATACCAGGAGGCGCCGCCACACTGGGCATAGGCGGCCGAAGCGGAGAAGGCGAGGAGGGTTGCGGCCGATACGGCGGCGATTGCGATACGCTTAGTCAATGGTCTGGAGGCTCACTGAAGTTTTCGATGCCGCTTCAATAGAGGCAGTGCCCGCCCGAATCTGGGCCGTTTGGGCCGCCTGCGACGTCCCGCCCCAGTTTGTGGCCGCTCTGCCGCAGGTTTCCAAAGCCTTGCGCCAGTCGGGGCGGCGCAAGATCACGTAAACCTTAGAAACTGAATCCACGGATTTACGTCCAACCTGTCATGCTGAGGCCCAAATCTGGGCAATAGAGGAACCGGTTTGCGGAGTGTGGCCATGCGGCAACGGTTCCGGCAAACCAGACATCCGGGCGCGATCTGGTGGCGGCCACAGCAGGCATTTGGGCTCGATTACCGCTCGCCCCGGCCAGAATGGGGCATCAATGTGGCTGGCGGGGTGGACTTCGGGCAAAGAAAAAGGCGATGGCCGGAAGCCATCGCCCAGTTGGTCAGGGAGAGAAACGAAGAATGTGGTGCAATCAGCCCTGGGGCTGAGGCACAATGCGGAGATAGGGTTTTACTTCCTTCCAGCCACCCGGGAATTTGTCCTTGGCCGCTTCATTGGAAACAGCGGGGACGATGATGACGTCTTCGCCATTCTTCCAGTTCACCGGGGTGGCAACCTGATGTTTGGCGGTCAGTTGCAGGCTGTCGATGACGCGCAGGATCTCATCGAAATTGCGGCCCGTCGAAGCAGGATATTCGATCTTGAGCTTGACCTTCTTGTCCGGCCCGATGACGAAAAGCGAACGTACGGTCAGCGTGTTGTCGGCATTGGGGTGGATCATGTCGTATTTGCGCGCGACCTCACCCTGGGTATCGGCCAGGAGCGGGAAGTTGAGGGCCGAGCCCTGGGTTTCCTCGATGTCCTTGGCCCAGCCGGCGTGATCTTCGAGCTTGTCGACGGACAGGCCCAGCACCTTGACGCCGCGCTTGGCGAATTCGTCCTTGAGCTTGGCGGTGTAGCCCAGTTCGGTGGTGCAGACCGGGGTGAAGTTCTTGGGGTGGCTGAACAGCACCGCCCAGGATCCTTCGATGAAATCGTGGAAGTGGATGGTGCCCTCGGTGGATTCGAGAGTGAAGTCCGGGGCGGTATCGCCAATCAGGATTGCCATGGTCGTCTTCCTCTGCCCGCGCTGTCGCAGGTCTGCTGTCTATTGTGATGGCTAGAATATCGTGCTGATGCCCCCCGATTGAAGCGGAGGCAAGCGGAATGGTTTTGCCTTGTTCAGGCCCATTCAGGCAAGCCGTTGCCGTTGCGATCTGTGGATCGAAATGAGGCTGGTCAGCCCAACAGCGCCATGAGGCGGTTCGGCACGGCCGGATTTTGCAGCAGCAGGATCGCGCCAAAGGGGATGGCGGCGAAGACTATGGCCGCAGACGGGCTGGCCTTGAGCAGCCTGGCGATCATGTAGACCGACAGGCCAAAGGTGGCATTGAGCAGCAGATCGGCCGCATTATCGGCCAGATAGGCGAGCAAACCCGACATGAACCCCTCCCGGGACATCGACTGCCCGAGAAGGCTGGCACCGACTCATTGCGCGGTCATGGCGGGTTTGATGGTGTTTTAATTCAAATCGTATCGAGTGCTATTGCACCAGGACCGAGCCTTCGACCGCGGGCTGTGGCGTGGGCGCGCCATTTTCCCAGGTCACATCAAGCCCGTTGAGCGGCACCACTGAAAGGCTCATCTTGCCCGAGCCCTGCTGGATCTGGCGGGCATGAGCCAGATAGACCAGCGCGTTGTTGGCCGCATCATAGATGCGGGTGACGCGCAGCGACTTCCAGATCAGCGAGCGGCCTTCGCGGAAAATCTCCTCGCCAGCGCCGCGGGTAGAGATGTCGCCCACGGTAATCGGGCCGACTGCCGAGCAATCGAGCGCGGAATAAGAAGGGTCTTCGAACCAGTTGCCCTGGCTCAGCCGGTCGATAAAGGAGCGATTGAAGAAGGAGAGGTGGCACACCACGCCCTCGACATCGGGATCGGCCAGCGCCTCGATCGAGATGTCATTGCCAGTCCAGTCGACCCCGACATTGCCCACCTCGTTGCGATTGCCACAGGCGGCAAGGGAGATGGCCGCGGCGGCGACGATGGCAAGGCGGGCGATGGAATGCATGGAGGTCCTCCGGCTGACCGGAACAAGATGGTGGGTCGCGGCGCCCGGTGCAAGATGACCGCGCAAATCCTAGCGCACGACCCGTCCGTCCATCACCTTTTCCAGCCAGCGCACCAGCAGGGAAAGCGAGATGGTCATGGTGAGGTAGAGGAAGGCGACGACGTTGTAGGTCTCGAAGAACAGGAAGCTCGAGGAGGCCGAGAGCTTGCCCAACTGGGTGATGTCCTGCACGCCGAGCGCCGAGACAAGGGCGCTGTCCTTGACCATGGAGACGAAATCATTGCCGAGCGGGGGCAGAATGGTGCGCAGGGCCTGGGGGAAAATGATATGGCGGAAGCAATGCCAGCGGCTCAACCCCAATGATCGGGCCGCCTCGATCTGGCCGCGCCCCACCGCCTCGATGCCGGCGCGGAAGATTTCGGCGATGAAGGCGGAATAGCACACGGTCAGCGCGAAGATGGCACGCCAGACAAAGTCGAAGCCGCGTACCGTGGCCGGGGCCAGAAGACCCCAATCGATCAGCGGAGCGAAGACCCAGTTGAAGCCGGCCACCATGGCAGGCGCCGCGACAAAGGCAACGTAGAACAGAAACACCAGAATGGGGATGCCGCGAATGATCTCGACATAGAATGTCGCGACCTCGCGCAGCACCCGATTGCCCGAAGTGCGTGCCAGGGCGATCAGCAGGCCCAGCGCGGTGGCGGCGACAAAAGCCAGGATAGTGACCCAGAGCGTTGTCAGCACACCGCCCGAGAGGGTGCGGAAGATCGAAGCATAGGTGCCGTTGGTGGTGATGGCCCACAGCCCCAGCACGAAAAGCAGGCCGATGGCCAGCAGCCACCAGGGCATGCGCGAAAGGATGGAGGGGCGGCGGGGCTGGTAGGTCATGGGGTGTACTGGACTTTTGGCGCCAAAGGCGGTGGGTGGTCCTGAACCCCCACCCTTAATCCCTCCCCTCAATGCGGAAGGATTGAGGGTGCGGAGGAGCCGCCAGCATGGGGATATGTCGGTAACGCGTCCTATTCCGCTGCGTATTCGAAGAACCAGTAATTGATGCGTTCGTCGAGCCAGCCTTCGTCGCGAAGCTGGGCGAGGGCCGCGTTGACGGGTTCGACCAGGTCCGAGCCGGGGGTGAGGATGAAGCCGAAGGGGTCGGACTTGATGGCTTCGCCCGCCTGCTTGAACGAACCCGGATCGGCGCCGATATAGCCGGCCGAGGCGGCCTGGTCGGCGATCACCGCATCAACGTCGCCCGATTTGACGGCCTGTACGGCGGCGCCGAAGCTGTCGAAGGTCTTGACCCGCGGATTGGCTTCGTCGCCATCGAGCACATCATAGATGGCGGTGTAGAACGACGAGGTGCCGGCCTGGGCACCGAACAGGAGATCGGTGTTTTCGGCAAAGCTTTGGGGCCCTGTAATGCGCTCTTCATCGGCGCGGACGAGGAAATATTGCTCGACGGTGATGAAGGGATCGGTGAAGTCGATCTGTTCTTCACGCTCCTCGGTGATGGTGATGCCGTCGGCACCGATGTCGAACTGGCCGGTGCGCACGCTTTCGATCATCACGTCCCAGGCGGTCAGATCCCATTCGACAGTTGCATTCAGGCGCCTGGCGACCTCGTTGATGACATCATATTCCAGCCCGATGCCCTCTCCGTCAGGACCGGCGAAGTTGAGCGGATAATAGGCGTTTTCGGTGACCGCCTGGATGACCCGGCCCTCAAGATCGGGGAGGTCCTGGGCGGCGGCCGGCAGGGCGAAGGCAGCCAGCGCGGCGCCGGCCATCAGAAGTGAAGTGATACGCATAGTGTTGGCATCTCCCGGACAGGTTTCGCCGGGAGACTAATGCAAGCGGCCCGGCTTTGGGAATGGGCGTCAGGCCTGGTCGTTGACCTCGGCGCCTGGGCCGTTGGATTTGAGCGAGTCGATGGCGTTCTTGGCCGAGGCCTTGGAGGCATAGGTTTCAGTGCGGGCCATGGTCTCGCCATTGGCGGCGACAAAGCGCACGAAATGCTGGCCGTCCTTGGATTCAACGATCTCGAAGCGATAGCCCGTGCCCTCTTCGCCCTTGCACAGGTCGACCGTGATGGCATCGGGTGCGTTCTTCTTGAGCGAGTCGATGCCGTTCTGGGCGCTGGCCTTCTGCTTGTAGTTTTCGGACCAGAAGATCTTTTCGGAATTGTAGGAAAAGTCGAACTTGAACTGATCGTTGGCGGCAGGGGTGATGTTGAACTTATGTGCCATGACGCAGGCCTCCCAAGCTGGCAGTGATGGGCAGAGACTAACCTACTGAGAGGAATTGGAAAGCCTCTTACTCTTTCAGACCCGCCCGGTCGAGATGGCCCAGATCGCGGCCCGGATCGATGCGGTCGCGCACCATCTGCTTGAGGACCCGGCTATCGGGGAAGCCGCCATCGCGCTTGCGCTCCCAGATCAGCTCACCATCGAGATGGATCTCGAAAATGCCGCCAGTGCCAGGAACAAGCGCGACCTGGCCAAGCTCGATGCCGAAGGTGGAGAGCAGTTCCTGGGCCAACCAGCCGGACCGCAACAGCCAGTTGCACTGGGTGCAATAGGCAATGGTGATGGCCGGGCCGCTGCTCATTTACCGCTTTTGCCGGCCTCGGCCGGATCGACCAGGGTGGAAAGAATCTGATCGACCAGATCGAGATCCTGCCGCTTGCCGGCCGCCTGCTGTTGCAGATCCACGAGATAGGAGGTGGTGTAATAGAGCCGCCGCGCCAGCATGGTGGCGATATGCAGGCTCATTTCCGGGTGGGCCTCGAGAAAGGTCAGTGCATCGGGAATTTCATAAGCCCGCACCTCGGAGAGGGCCTTGACCGTGGCGGAGTGCGGCATGTCGAGCAGGACCGCCATTTCCCCGAAGATCGAGCCGGGCTCGTCGACATGGGTGACCTGGGTGCGCTCGCGGATGACCTCAACCTGCCCATCGATGAGCACCAGCAGTTTGCCCAGCCGTTCGCCTTCGGGCAGCATGATCTGGCCGGACTTGAACCGGATTTCTGCAAGTTCACTGCAATAGTCGAGAATATCGGCCATTGGCCCCGCCTCCAATGTCTGCCGGACCCCGCCGTCCGGTTGGTCATCCGAGGCGAAATCTAAAGCATTGGCCGGACAAAGCAAAGCCGCCCGGACAGAAGTCCGGGCGGCCAGTGACTTGCGGTAGATGGACTTACTGGATCCACACAATGGTGCGCGAGCTGCTGTCGACAAGGGCCGGGCGGCCATCGACATAGACATAGCCATAATAGGGGTCTTCGGGCACGGGGGTGATGGTTGCCGTGTCGGGCAGGACATAGCCCACCACCACGTCGCCTTCGGCATTGACCGGCTCGACCGGGTTGGCAATGGCGAAATCGGCGGCCGACTGGTTCACCACATAGCCGGGCGACTGCACCAGCGTGTTGGTGTTGAGGTCAACGATCCAGACGCGGCCATTGGCATAGAAATAGCCATGATCCGGGTCACCCTCGACCGGATAGATGGTCACGCCGGCGGGCACGGTGGCGCCGACATCAAGCGAACCTTCGATCATCACCGGCTCGACCGGATTGGTGCCGGCATATTCGATGGTGGAGGTTTCGATGCCGGCTTCGGCACCGATCACCGCGCCGGCAAAACCGCCGACCACCGCGCCGATGGGGCCACCAGCCAGAAAGCCCAGCGTTGCGCCACCGGCAGCGCCGCCGGTTGCGCCGATGGTAGCGCCGGCTTCAGCATCGACAACACCGGCATCCTGCGCCATGGCGGGCAGCGACAGGCCAAGCGAAATCACGGCCGCGGAGGCCAGAAGGGTCTTTTTCATTTTTGTCATTCCTTTCATGCGGCGATCCTTTGGACCGCCTCTTTCAAGGGGAGCTGCCTGGGGAAGGCTGGCTCATTTCCGCCCCTTGCCCAACAAACGGCGACGCCCAGGATGCGTTCCGCACGGACAGGAATGTGATGAAGGATGTGGCCGTTTGGTTACAGCAGCTTTTCGATGGCCGGGGCGATCTCGGCCGGTTCGGTGGTGGGGGCAAAGCGATCAACCACCTTGCCGTCCCGGTCGAGCAGGAATTTGGTGAAGTTCCACTTGATGGCCTCGGTCCCCAGGACGCCCGGGGCGGCGGCGGTCAGCCAGTCGAACAGGGGATGGGCGGCCTCGCCATTGACCTCGATACGCTCGAACATGGGGAAGCTGACGCCGAAATTGAGCGCACAGAATTGCGCGATCTCCTCGCTGCTGCCCGGCTCCTGCGCGCCGAACTGGTTGCAGGGGAAGCCGAGAATGACCAGGCCCCGATGCTTGAACTGCTGATAGAGTGCTTCGAGCCCCTCATATTGCGGGGTAAAACCGCATTGGCTGGCCACATTGACGATCAGCACCACCTGACCGGCAAATGCGGAGAGGTCTTGTGGTGTACCGTCGAGGCGATTGGCGGAAAAATCGGCAAGGGTCTTATTGGCTACAGACTTGGTCATGACAATGGCTCTGGGATGGGATCACCCCAGAGCTATGGTGATCGGGCCGCCGGCGCAAGGGTGGTCAACCCTGTGCGGCGAGCCAGTCCGGGTCGGGTTCGATGGGCGTGATGACATCGAGCAGGATGCCATTGGGATCGGCGGCGATGAAATGGCGCTGGCCGAACACCTCGTCGCGCAGCGGCTGGACGATGGAAACACCGGCCTGTTCGAGCCGCCCTGCGTCTGCCGCGGCGTCTTCCACCTCGAAGCTGAGGATCAGATTGGCGGTGGGATGGCGTCCCTGGGGCGGGATGGTCTCATGATCAAAGGCGATCACGGCCAGCTCATTGCCCGTGGCACCACCACGTAATTGCACATACCAATCGCTCTCAAAGACCGGCTCGAAGCCGAAATGCTCCTGATAGAAGCGGCTGGTCGCGGCCACATCCCGGACATGGAGCAGAGGATAAAGCGTGTTGAACATTGATCGTCTCCCTGAATTGGCTTTATCATTACAAACACGCAGCATGTTTGATTGATAGATGCAGGATGTATGAAAGATGGATGTCAGAAGACGTCAGGAGGATCGTCGGACTGCCACGCGCCGGGCCCTGGTCGCAGCCGCTCGAACGCTGTTTGCGCAAAAGGGTTATGCAGCGACCAGCACGCCGGAAATCGTCAAGGCAGCCGGGGTGACGCGTGGCGCGCTCTACCATCATTTTGCGGACAAGCAGGCGCTGTTTGCCGCCGTGGTGGAAGAGGAGCACGCGCTGTTGGCGCTGACCATCCACCAGGCGGCCGAGGGCGGCGAAGATGAGCCCGGCCCGGTCAAGGCGCTGATCCGGGGTGGCGAGGGGTTCCTGGCCGCCATGCAGGACGAAGGGCGCCGCCGCCTGCTGATCGTGGACGCGCCGGCCGTGCTGGGGCGCGCGGCGGTCGATGAGATCGATGCGCGGCATGGCCTGCGCACGCTGGTTGAGGGGGTCGGTACAGCCATTGAAGCGGGCGCCATCAAGGACCTTCCGCCCCTGCCGCTGGCGCATCTGCTCAGCGCCATGTTCGACCGGGCGTCGCTGGCGCCTGCAGACGAGATCAATGACTATCGCAAGGTGATGAAGGCGCTCATCCGTGGGCTGAAGAAGTGACCACCATCCTCACCCGCAAAAGAAAAGCGGGGATCGCTCCCCGCTTTTTTGGCCTTCCGGTCAGAAGACCAGGAAGATGATGATGATAAGCCAGATCGGCACACCGAGCAGCCAGAGGGCAAGTGCCTTGAACATCGCTAGTCTCCTTTTCCTGCGCGCCTAGAACCGACGGAAGACGTCAGCAAAGACGGTGTTGTTGTCGCGGTGATTGCCACCCTTCTGTGCAGCCCAATAGGCGCCGATGGCCGAGACCAGCGAGGAGGCCGCCAGCAGGAATGCTGCAAGGATGGCCGTGTTGCGGGCAATGCGCGCTGCTTCCACCGCTTCGACACGCGCCGCTTCGACATTGGCGATGACGCTATCGACACGCGCTTCGGCCTCGGCAGGCGGCAGGCCGGTATTGGCGGCCACTATAGTGGCGAGATAGGTGCGGTCCTCGGCGGCAACCGTGCCGTCACCCAGAGCGGCCTGGGCAAAGATGCGGCCGGCTTCGTCGCGGGCCACGCCGGGATCGACCGGGGTATCGGCGCGGAACAGGGTATCGATGAAATAGGCATTGGGGTCGAGCCCGTCCGCTGCACCTTCCGAGACATTGGAAGCGGCCGTGGTGGCGGTAGCAATGGTGGTGCCCACGGCACTGCCCACTGCGCCAATGCCACCAACGGCCAGAATGGCACCGATGATCATGGCACCGCCCCAGACCAGCAGGCCATGAGCGCCGTCACGCATATCGCTTTCGTCCTCGGTGGCGTCGAAATTGCGCGCCCGCAGGCGACCCGTGAGATAGCCGCCGGCCATGAAGGAGGAGATCTGGACCCAGAGGAACCAGCTTGCCGCACCAATGCCGATCAGAATGGCCGGGGCGCCCTCACGGGCATTGAAGTCGATGAAATTGAGGCCAATGGCCGAGCCGAAGCTGATCAGTACCAGCGAGATGGCCGAGGCCAACACGATCCCGGCGAAGATGGCCGGCCAATCGACATAGCTGCGTTCGGCCTGGTCCCTGGTGATTTCTGTTTCAACGACGGCAACGCCGGGTGGTGTGTCCATGCTCATGTCTGTGTCCTCCCGTTCTGGCTCAAGCCAGGCCGATGAAGGACAGGATAGCCATGACAATCACGACAAGGCCGACGAGATAGATGATGGAGTTCATGGGGGAAAACCCTCTTGTTGAAAGACGCGAGTGGTCAAACAACTGTGAGGGGGGTGGTTTTGTTCCAGCGGGCCAGCACAGCGAAGCGGGCGAGGATTGCTCCCCGCCCGCTCAATTCACTCGGTAAGCATTGCTTACTTCAGGGCGTCGGTGACGACGCTGGTATAGGCGCCTTCCGGTTCGGCCGTGATGATTTCCTGGTCGAGCAGGGCCTGCACCGTGCGCTCATAGGTATCCATGTCGAGGGCCGGGTCGGTGGCATCGACAAGCTTGGAAACCTCGCCGGTCATATAGAGCTGGTGCTCATATTCGGCGGCACCGGTATCGTCCATTTCAACCACGATCTCGGCGGCTTCTTCCGGGTTTTCCAGGGCATAGGCCCAGCCCTTCATCGAGGCCTTCACAAAGCGTGTATAGGCGTCGACCTTGGCCGGATCCTCCAGCGTGTCTTCCATGACATAGAGACCATCTTCAAGCAGGTCATTGCCCATCTCGGTATAGTTGAAGATGGTGAGGTTATCCGGGCCGTAGCCGGCATCGAGCGCCTGGCCATATTCGTTATAGGTCATGACCGAGATGCAGTCGGCCTGGCCCTGGATCATAGGCTGGATATCAAAGCTCTGCTGCAGCACCGTGACGCCGCCGTCCGAGCCATCGGTGGGGATGCCTTCCTTGTTCATCCAGGCAAAGAAGGGATATTCATTGCCAAAGAACCAGACGCCCAGGGTATGGCCCGGGAAATCGGCGACTTCGGTGATGCCGGTTTCCTCGGGGCAGATCATCATCAGGCCCGAGCGCTTGAAGGGCTGGGCGATATTGACCAGGGGCACACCCGATTCACGGGCGGCCATGCCGGCGGCCATCCAGGTGACGATGATATCGGCGCCACCGCCGGCGATCACCTGTTCGGGGGCGATATTGGGGCCGCCGGGCAGGATGGTGACGTCGAGATTTTCCTCGTCATAAAAGCCCTTGGATTCAGCGACCAGATAGCCGGCGAACTGGGCTTGCGTGACCCACTTCAATTGCAGGGTCAGCGCGTCCTGCGCCAAGGCGGTGCTGGCCGAAAGCGCCAAGGCGCCTGCAACGAGACCTCCGATAAACTTTTTCATGTTGTCGTTCCCTTTTCCCTTTACGTCCGTCCACCACGGACAGACGGATGCCAGAAGGTGACGCCCCTTTCGATGAGGGCGATCACCCCGTAGAAGGCGGACCCCGCGACCGCCGCAACAGCGATCTCCGCCCAGACCAGGTCGATGGCGAGACGCCCCACCCCGGTCGAAATCCGGAAGCCCATTCCCACAATGGGCGTTCCGAAGAATTCCGCTACGATTGCGCCGATCAAGGCCAGAGTCGAGTTGATCTTGAGGGCGTTGAATATGAAGGGGCCCGCAGCGGGGAGCCTTAGCTTCATAAGGGTTTGCCAATAGTTGGCGGCATAGGTGTGCATGAGGTCGCGTTCGATGGCCGAGGCGGCGTTGAGCCCGGCCACGGTATTGACCAGCATGGGGAAGAAGGTCATGGCGACCACGACGGCGGCCTTGGATTGCCAGTCGAAGCCGAACCACATGACCATGATCGGGGCGATGCCGATAATGGGCAGCGCCGACATGAAATTGCCGATCGGCATGACCCCGGCCTTGAGGAAAGGCGAGCGATCCACGGCAATGGCGACGATGAGCCCCGCCAGGCAGCCCATGGCATAGCCGGGCAGTACGGATTTGATGAAGGTCTGCACGAAATCGGCCCAGAGCGTAGGCACTTCGGCGGTCATGCGCGCCCAGATCGCCGAGGGCGGCGGCAGCAGCACCGGCGGTACGTTGGCGCCGCGGGTAATGGCTTCCCAGGCGACCAGCAAAGCAAGGCCAAAAATGATCGGGATGACCAGACCCGTGCCGGTTTCGGGCAATTGGCCCTGGCGGATGGCGGCCGACAGGCGCTCGACAAACAACCAGGCAAACGCCCAGCTCGCCACCAGCGCCCACCAGAAATGGGCCGGCACGGCGCCCTCGGCGGGCAGCGCCAGGATTAGCGCCACGGCGCCGAACAGCATCAGCGCGCCGTCGAACCAGAGGCTGAACGGCAGCGCCAGCCGGACCAGCGACGCCGCGCCGAGTGCAAAATAGAGGGTCAGCAACGGGGCGGTGCCAAAACTGGAAAGGCCGAACCCCAGGCCCAGAAGCGCGGCGCCGCCGGCCAGGAGGGCCAGTGCCAATTGCATGGCGGTCAGGCCGGTGCGGTTCATGCCCGTGCTCCCATGCGCGTGTTGACCCATCTTTCAGCCGCGCCGACAATCGCTACCAGCACAGCAGCGAGGCCCGCGGCGATGAACAGGGCCGCCCAGATCTGCACCGTCTGGCCGTTATAGGAGCCGGTGAGGAGGCGCACGCCCAAGCCTCCACCCGAGGCATTGGACAGTTCGGCGACGACGGCACCGATCAGCGAAATGGCAATGCCCACTTTCATCGAGGCAAAGAGGAAGGGCATGGCGGCGGGCCAGCGCAATTTCCAGAACACCTGCCAGCCATTGGCATCATAGGTGCGCATGAGATCAAGCTGGATGGCCTCGGGCGAGCGCAGCCCCTTGACCATGCCGACCACCACCGGGAAGAAGCTCAGATACATCGAGATCAGCGCCTTGGGCACCAGCCCGGTCAGCCCGACCGAACCTAGGCCCACCACCACCATGGGCGCGATGGCCAGAATGGGAATGGTCTGGCTGGCGATGATCCAGGGCATCAGCGAGCGGTCCGACGCATCATTGTGAATAATGGCCACCGCCAGCGCCACGCCCAGAACCGTGCCGAAGGCAAAGCCGAGCAGGGTTGCCGAGAGGGTTATCCAGGCGTGATAGGCGAGCGAACGGCGCGAGGTGATTTCGAGCGCCACCGTGGCGTTCCAAATTTCGGCAATCACCTGATGCGGCGCGGGCAGCACCGGCTTGTCCTGAGCCCAGGTCTGGGCAGCAAACTCGGTAAAGGGCAGATCGACCAGGTCCGCGCGCGCATTGAGCCGCTCCTGCCAAGGCGCGTTCATCCACACCGCGGCGGCATACCAGAGGACGATGATGGCAAGCAGAATGGTGAGGACGGGGAGGATGCGGGTCATGTCGCCCGTCCCCGGCAGGATGCGCCCCCTCTCCCCTGAGGGGAGAGGGTTGGGGTGAGGGGTTCAGCGTTCGAGTGTGGCCCGGTGCGCATCTCCCGCGCTGAACCCCTCACCCGCCGCTGCGCGGCGACCTCTCCCCTCAGGGGAGAGGTGAAGGTGGCATCGTGTTCAAATGCCTCCATTTTCACACTGCCTCCTCGTCATAGGAATGCCCAGCCCGCAGTCCCTCGCGGACCCGCGCCGCGATTTCGAGGAATTCCGGGGTCTCGCGGATATCGAGCGGGCGTTCGCGCGGCAGGGTCGATTCAATGATGTCGGTGACCCGGCCGGGACGCGGCGACATGACCACGATGCGGGTGGAGAGATAGACCGCCTCGGGGATGGAATGGGTGACGAAGCAGATGGTCTTTTCGGTGCGGGCCCAGAGTTTGAGCAGTTCGGAATTGAGGTGATCGCGGACGATTTCATCGAGCGCCCCGAAGGGCTCGTCCATCAGCAGGAGATCGGCATCAAAGCTCAGCGCCCGGGCGATGGAGGCGCGCTGCTGCATGCCGCCGGAAAGCTGCCAGGGATACTTCTTTTCAAAACCCGAGAGGTTCACCAGTTCCATAGTGCGCTGGATGCGCTCGGCCTGTTCCTGTGTCGAATGCCCCATGATTTCGAGCGGCAGGGCGATGTTCTTTTCGATGGTGCGCCAGGGATAGAGCGCGGCCGCCTGGAAAACATAGCCATAGGCCCGATTGCGGCGGGCTTCCTCGGGGCTCAGGCCGTTGACCGTCAGGCTACCCGAAGTGGGCTTTTCGAGATCGGCAATGGTGCGGAGGAAGGTGGTCTTGCCGCAGCCCGAAGGGCCGATGAAGGAAACGAAGTCGCCCTTCTCGATAGTGAGATTGACATCGGACAGCGCAACGATGTCGCCATCGCCAGTGGGGAAGGTCAGGCCGAGGTTTTGGGCGGAGACGACGCTGGTCATAGTCTAGTCTTTCGATATCTGGTCATCGAACACCTGAATGCCGCGATCATCGAGAAGCTTGTTGATCTTGAATTCAATCGCGTGAAGCAAATACACGATCGCCCCGACGCCCAGAGCAACATAGGCGGCAGCCAAGTTGGCTTGGGACGCAGCTATGCCAGCGCCGAGTGCCGTGGCGAAGGCTATTCCTACACGCGTTTTCAATTGCCCCGCCGATACACTCATCAAACCCCCGTCGCCGGAATGCCAGTGCGTTCCACCTTGCGGGGGGCGACGATTTCCTTCCACTGGCTGAGCGCGCGGTTCACAGGGTTTTTTGCCTCGCGGGCGACGAACTTGCCATGACCCGGCTCGGCCTTGACCTCGCTTTCGACGATGGAGACCTTGCCGCGGCTCAAAACGAAGCGCGGCAGACCCGTCACTTCGAAGCCTTCAAACACATTGTAGTCGATCACCGATTGCTGGGCCTTGGCCGAGATGGTCTTGCTTCGCTTGGGGTCCCAGACCACGAGATCGGCATCCGCGCCGACCATGACCGCACCCTTTTTGGGGTAAAGGTTGAGGATCTTGGCGATATTGGTCGAGGTGACAGCAACGAATTCATTGGGCGTCAGCCGCCCGGTATTGACGCCCTTGGTCCAGAGCACCGGCAGGCGATCTTCGAGCCCGCCCGTGCCATTGGGGATTTTCGAGAAATTACCGACGCCAAAGCGCTTTTGATCGGTGGTGAAGGCGCAATGATCGGTGGCGACGCAGGAGAGCGAGCCCGCCTGCAGCCCGGCCCAGAGCGAATCCTGATGCTGCTTGTTGCGGAAGGGGGGGGACATGACCCGGCGGGCGGCGTGGTCCCAATCGGGGTGGAAATATTCGCTCTCGTCCAGCGTCAGATGCTGGATCAGCGGCTCGCCATAAACGCGCATGCCCTTTTGCCGGGCGCGGCGGATGGCCTCGTGGGCCTGTTCGCAGCTTGTGTGCACCACATAGAGCGGCACCCCGGCCATGTCGGCCAGCATGATGGCGCGATTGGTGGCTTCGCCTTCGACTTCGGGGGGCCGGGAATAGGCATGGCCTTCGGGGCCATTATTGCCCTCGGCGAGCAGTTTTGCGGTCATTGCGGCAACCACATCGCCGTTCTCGGCATGGACCAGAGGCAGCGCGCCGAGCGCGGCGCAGCGCTGGAAGCTGGCGAACATCTCGTCGTCGTTCACCATCAGCGCGCCCTTATAGGCCATGAAATGCTTGAACGAGGTGATGCCGCGGTCGACCACCTCGGCCATTTCATTGAACACCTGCTCGCCCCACCAGGTGATGGCCATATGGAAGGAATAATCCGTCGAGGCTTTGCCCGACTTGTTGTCCCACATTTTGAGGGCCTCAAGCAGGCTCTGGTCCGGATTGGGCAGGCAGAAATCGACCACCATGGTGGTGCCGCCCGCCAGCGCCGCCCGCGTGCCGCTCTCGAAATCATCGGCCGAATAGGTGCCCATGAAGGGCATTTCGAGATGGGTATGCGGGTCGATGCCACCGGGCATGATGAGGCAGCCGGTAGCGTCCAGGGCCTCGTCGCCCGAAAGGTTCTTGCCGATCTCGACAATGGTGCCGCCCTCGATCTTCACATCGGCCTCATAGGAGAGATCGGCGGTGACGATGGTGCCGTTCTTGATGACTGTGCTCATAATGCGTTCCCTTGTCTTTTGGTGTCACACCCTGCCTGCGCCTTCTCCTGAGCGCCGTGGCGAGCGTGAAATTCCTGAAATTACTCCACGATCTCCGCTGTCTCGACCACGGCGTGGAACAGCACGTCGGCTCCTGCGGTCGCCCATTGCTTGGAAATGTCCTCGGCCTCGTTGTGGCTGAGGCCATCGACGCAGGGGCACATGACCATGGCGGTGGGGTAGAGCCGGTTGATCCAGCAAGCATCGTGGCCGGCGCCCGAAACGATGTTGCGGTGGCTGTAGCCAAGCCGGTCGGCGGCGTCGCGGACGGCCTTGACGCAGTTCTCGTCGAACGTCACCGGATCGAAATGGCCGGTCGGTTCGATGGACAGCCCCAGGCCCAGTTCCTCGGCGATTTTTGCCGCCTCGGCCTCGATTTGCTCGCGCATCGAGGTGAGCTTGTCCAGTTCTGGCGAGCGGATGTCGATGGTGAACACCGCCTTGCCCGGAATGACATTGCGCGAATTGGGATAGACATTGGCCTGCCCCACGGCGCCCACGGCATTGGGCTGATGCGCCATGGCGATGCGGTGCACCGCCTCGGTCACACGGGCCATGCCCAGGCCCGCATTGACGCGCATATTCATCGGGGTCGAGCCGGTATGGGCGTCCTTGCCGGTCAGGGTCACCTCGAGCCACCACAGGCCCTGGCCATGGGTGACGACGCCAATATCCTTGCCCTCGGCCTCAAGGATGGGCCCTTGCTCGATATGCAGCTCGAAAAAGGCGTGCATCTTGCGCGCGCCGACGGCCTCCTCGCCCTTCCAGCCGATGCGTTCGAGCTCATCGCCGAAGCGCATGCCATTGGCATCGGTGCGGTCATAGGCCCAGTCGAGTTCGTGCATGCCGGCAAAGACGCCCGAGGCCAGCATGGCGGGGGCAAAGCGGGTGCCCTCTTCATTGGTCCAGTTGGTCACGACAATGGGGTGGCGGGTCTTGATGCCCAGATCGTTGAGCGAGCGGATGACTTCGAGCCCGCCCAGCACGCCCAGCACCCCGTCATATTTGCCGCCCGTCGGCTGGGTATCGAGATGGCTGCCGACATAGACCGGCAGGGCATCGGGATCGGTGCCTTCGCGGCGGGCGAACATGGTGCCCATCTGGTCGACGCCCAGGGTCAGCCCGGCCTCCTCGCACCAGCGGGCAAACAGCTCGCGCCCTTCCTTGTCGGCATCGGTCAGGGTCTGGCGGTTATTGCCGCCGGCGACGCCCGGGCCGATCTTGGCCATCTCCATCAGGCTCTCCCAGAGCCGGTCGCCATTGATCCGAAGGTTCTCGCCGGGAGAGGTCATGCTGCTTACTCGTCGTTCAGGTGGTCAAAACAAATGACTCCGCCGTCGCGCTGGGGCGAACGGCAGGGCCGGGAGGATGGTGTATCAGCGCTGTGTTCCCTCTCCGCGCCGGAGAGAGAGTGGGTGGTCAGCGATTTGACTGCGACGCTGACCATCAGTTCCTACTTCACGCTTGGGAAGCTGAATTCGGCGCCGCCCTTGATGCCGGCGGGCCAGCGGGTGGTGACGGTTTTGAGCCGCGTGTAGAAATGCACGCCCTCGGGTCCGTAGATGGAATGGTCGCCGAACAGGCTTCGCTTCCAGCCGCCGAAGGAGTGGTAGGCCACCGGCACCGGGATGGGCACATTGATGCCCACCATGCCCACTTCGATCTTGTCGGCAAATTCGCGGGCGGCGTCGCCGTCGCGGGTGAAGATGGCCGTGCCATTGGCATATTCATGGCCGTGGATCAGATCGACCGCATCCTGGAAGCTGTCGCGGCGGACCACCGACAGCACCGGGCCAAAGATCTCTTCCTTATAGATCTTCATGTCCGGCTCGACATTGTCGAACAGGGTACCGCCGACATAATAGCCTTCTTCATAGCCCTGCAGCTTGAAGCCGCGGCCATCAACGACGAGCTTGGCGCCTTCTTCGACGCCGGAATCGATATAGCCCAGGATCTTGTCACGGTGCATCTTGGTGACCACCGGACCCATTTCGGCGTCCTTGTCGGTGGCCGGGCCGATCTTCAAGCTCTCGACGCGGGGTTTGAGCTTGGCAACCAGGGCGTCGGCGGTGTCCTTGCCGACGGGCACGGCGACGGAAATGGCCATGCAGCGCTCGCCGGCCGAGCCATAGCCGGCGCCCATCAGCGCGTCGGCGGCCTGGTCCAGATCGGCATCGGGCATGATGACCATGTGGTTCTTGGCCCCGCCCAGCGCCTGCATGCGTTTCCCGGCCTGAGTGCCGCGCTGATAGACATATTCAGCAATGGGGGTCGAGCCAACAAAGGACACCGCCTTGATATCGGGATGGTCGAGAATGCCATCGACCATTTCCTTGTCGCCGTGCACGATATTGAGGATACCTTCGGGAAGCCCAGCTTCCATGAAGAGGTTCCAGGCCAGCATGGATGCGGACGGGTCGCGCTCGGAGGGCTTGAGGATGAAGGCATTGCCGCAGGCAATGGCCGCCGGATACATCCACATCGGCACCATGGCCGGGAAGTTGAACGGGGTGATGCCGGCCACGACACCAAGCGGCTGGCGATCCGAATAGCTGTCGATGCTAGGCCCGACATTGCGGGAGAATTCACCCTTCAAGAGCTGGGGAATGCCGCAGGCGAAATCGACACAGTCGATGCCGCGCGCCACTTCGCCCAGCGCATCGTCATGCACCTTGCCGTGTTCGCGGGAAATCTCGCGGGCGATGTCATGGGCATACTGATCGAGCAGCGCCTTGAACTTGAACATGACGCGAGCGCGCTTCATCGGCGGGGTATTGCCCCAGGCCACTTGCGCCTTGACCGCGTTTTCCACCGCGGCATTGAGCTCGGCCATGGTCGAGAGCGGCAATTCGGCGCTCTGCTCGCCGGTGGCGGGGTTGTACACCGGGACGCGGCGGGTGGATGACGAGACATAGCGCTTGCCGGCGACGGCATTTTCGATGACGTGCATCAGGGCTTCCCCTCCAGATTGGGAACGTTCATTCTATATTCTTCTGTATAGAATTTTTGTTCCATTCTATTCAAGCGTCTTGAGGATGCCCGACAGGGTCGAGACGATTTCGCCGATCTGGCTCTCCGAGATGATCAGCGGCGGGGAGAGCGCAATGATGTCACCGGTGGTGCGCACGAGCAGGCCCTGCTCATAGGCCTTGAGGAAGGCCGAGAAGGCGCGCTTGGTGGGCGAACCGGCAATGGGTTCGAGCTCGATGGCGCCAACCAGGCCGATATTGCGGATATCGATGACGTGCGGCAGGCCCTTGAGAGAGTGCAGCGCATCTTCCCAGGCCTTGGCCAGCGCCGCACCGCGCGTCAGCAACCCTTCTTCCTTATAGGTGTCGAGCGTGGCCAGCGCCGCGGCCGAGGCGACCGGATTGCCCGAATAGGTATAGCCGTGGAAGAACTCGATCAGATGTTCGGGGCCCTGCATGAAGGTGTCGTGGATCTCGGCCGAGACCATGACCGCGCCCATCGGGATGACACCATTGGTCAGGCCCTTGGCGGTGACCATGATGTCGGGCGTGACGCCGAAATAATCGGCCCCAAAGGGGGTGCCCAGGCGCCCATAGCCGGTGATGACCTCGTCAAAGATCAGCAGAATGCCATGCTTCCTGGTGATCTCACGCAGGCGCTTGAGATAGCCCGGGGGCGGAATCAGCACGCCAGTGGAGCCGGCCACAGGCTCGACAATGACGGCGGCAATGGTGGAGGCGTCGTGCAGGGTGACGATGTGTTCGAGCTCGTCGGCGAGATCGGCGCCATGCTCCGGCTCGCCGCGCGAAAAGGCGTTCTTGGCAAGGTCATGGGTATGCGGCATGTGGTCGACGCCAGTGAGCAGCGTGCCGAACATCTTGCGGTTGGTGACGATGCCGCCGACCGAAATGCCGCCGAAATTGACCCCGTGATAAGCGCGTTCGCGGCCGATCAGGCGGGTGCGGCTGCCCTCGCCTTTGACGCGGTGATAGGCCAGCGCGACCTTGAGCGCGGTTTCCACCGATTCGGAACCCGAATTGGTGAATAGCACATGGTCGAGTCCGTCAGGAGCGAGGTCCACCAGGCGATTGGCCAGTTCGAACGCCTTGGGATGGCCCATCTGGAAGGCGGGGGCATAATCGAGCTCACCGGCCTGCCGGGCAATAGCCTCGACGATTTTCGGGCGCGCATGACCGGCATTGACGCACCACAGGCCCGCCGTACCATCGAGCACCTGGCGCCCATCGGAGGTGGTATAGTGCATGTCCCTGGCGGCCACGAACATACGTGGTGCCTTCTTGAACTGCCGGTTTGCCGTAAAGGGCATCCAGAACGCGCTGAGATCGTTTGGCGCAACATTGGACGAAGTGGACACGAACGCTCGCTCCCGTTGAATTTGGCCTGGCCTCGTTTTGGGTCTTGACGCGGCGGTCCGAACTCCGGAAATTTTGACCAGTTGGAAAAATGTTAGCATCCCTACACATTCCCGCAAGGCGAAAATGTCCGGAAAAAAACTCAAGGCCGTCGAGCACCCCCCGGTCAGCGCCAGGCGCCAGCACAAGGCCGATGCCAAGGCGGCCGCGACCCATCCGCCATCACGCCAGCGGCCGCTGACCCGCATCCAGAAGGAAAAGCAGGACATCATTCTCGAAGCGGCGCTGGACGTGTTTTCGATGCACGGCTTCCGCGGCTCGACCATCGACCAGATTGCGGAAGTGGCCGGGATGAGCAAGCCGAACCTGCTCTATTATTTCCCGCGCAAGGAAGAAATTCACCGCCGACTGATCGCCGCGCTGCTCGACACCTGGCTGGCGCCGCTGCGCGATTTTGACGAGAACGGCGACCCGTTCACCGAAATCCGCTCCTATATCAGGCGCAAGCTGGAAATGGCGCGGGACTTTCCGCGCGAAAGCCGGCTGTTCGCCAATGAAATGCTGCAGGGCGCGCCGCGCATCAGCGAGATGATCGAGATCGATCTCAAGGCTCTGGTGGACGAAAAGGCCAAGATTCTGCTGACCTGGATGGACCAGGGCAGGCTGGCCCGCACCGATCCCTACCATCTGATCTTTTCGATCTGGGCGACCACGCAGCATTATGCCGATTTCGACGTGCAGGTGCGGGCCGTCCTGGGCAAGGGGCGCAATGGTGAAGGGCGATTTGAGGACGCGGCGCGCTATCTCGAACAGCTCTTCATGCACGGCCTGTCGCCCAAGCCGCGCGTGAACGGATCAGCCTAGAGCCGATGCACCGGCAGTCAGGCGCTTCTAGCTAGCTGCTGAACGCCCGGACCATCACCAGCCAGGCCGCCGCGCGGCTCGGGCCGGGTCTCGCCGGCAAAGCAGAACGCGCCGCCATCGTGGCGCTTGGCTTCATAGAGCGCCCGGTCGGCCTGTTTGAGCAACGCGGCCGCCGGCTCGCCGAGCCCGTTTGGCACAATCCCAAGGCTCACGCCCACGCTGACATTCCAGCCCACCGAGGCGAGCGGCGCACCGATGGCGGCGATACAATCGCGCGCCAGGTGGACAAGATCCTTGCGGTGATTGCGATGCACGATGGCGACGAACTCGTCGCCGCCGATCCGGGCCAGAAATTCGCCCGGCAGCAATTGAGCAGCCAGTCTCTGCGCCACTTCGATCAGCGCCAGGTCGCCGGCATGATGCCCGAACAGGTCGTTGACCGGCTTGAACCGGTCGAGATCCAGGGCCAACACGGAAAAACTCCTGTCGCCATCGGCGAGCCGGGACAATTCCCCTTCGAGCGCCAGGCGATTGGGCAGGCCGGTCAGATGATCACGCAGGGCCTGACGTTGCGCGGCAATGCGCTGATGTTCGATGCGCCGCACATGACCCAGCATGGCCACGAGACACGCCAATACGCTGCAGATCAGCACCAGCATAAGTGGCACGCGCAGGGGCGCAAAGGTGTTGAACAGGTAGAGGCCCGGCCGATCGGCGGTCCAGGTGAGGAAGTGACTGCCCAGCGGTCCGGACAATAGCGGCAAGGATTGCTGGGACTCCTCGATGGCAGCCGCAGGCGACAGCGCAAGATTGCGCAGGCCGGCCACCTGCCCCAGGCGCTCGAGGGCGGGCGTGATCTGATCTGGCGGCAGGGCCACGAGGATGTCGGCAATTTGGGCGGCCCGCGCCCGCTCATCGGCCATTGATAGGCTGTCGGTTGTCTGCATGACATGCAGTGTCGAGGCGATCAGCACGGCCCCGGCCAGCAGGGCGCCCAGAAATGCGCCAAGCACCAGCCGCCGGATAGGCGCCAGTGCCTTGGCCGGGTCGGACTCCGGCAAAGTCAATAATTTGTTAATTTTCGCGTCCACTGCGCAGACCCTGCATCCAAGCCCATCCTGACCCGGCAATAGTTGGCAAGTGGTTAGCGCGACATGTCTTTTCACATGTTTGAAGCTTCGGGCCGCACCAGCGCCATCAGGGCCAGCGGCCGCTTTTCTGGGTCGGCAAAGAACGCCAGCCATTCCTCAGCGCCATCGGCATGCCGGTGCACAGCATGCGGCGGCTGGAGGAATGCGACCCCCTTGGCCACCAGATCGGCATGAGCCGCCTTGATATCGTCGACGCGGAAATAAAGGATCGATTCGGCACCGGCGTCCTCGCTTTGCTGCAAATAGAGCCTGGTGCCGCCGGCATCGAAAAACGCCATACCCTGGGCCTCGATCAGCAAGGGCAGGCCGAGCACATCGCCATACCAGGCCTTGGCCGCGGCAATGTCCTTTACGGTGCGGGCGATCTGGCCGATGGGGCCCAGAAATGCCGCCTGGGTCATGTCATGCTCCTCCATTTCTGCCACAGTATAGACAGGCTTCGCATTTGTGCCGCAACGGGCCCTGCACACGCCATTAACGCGTGCCGGGCCATGCTTGGCGCCAGGACGCAGAGAGAACGCATCATGCCAGAGCCGAGCACAAGCACACTGGGCCGCAAGGACTGGTTGTGGCTCGTGGGGGTCTGGGCGCTGGTCGCCGCCACCCTATTGTGGCGCAGCGTGAATGGCAGCGCCGGCGTGCCGCTGTTTCTCGACACCGATGACGCCATGCGCATGGTGGTGGTGCGCGATTTTCTCGACGGACAGGGCTGGTACGATCTGGTCCAGCATCGGCTCAACACCCCGTTTGGCGCCGAAATCCACTGGTCACGACTGGTCGATCTGCCGCTGGCCGGACTGGTCTGGCTGGCGCGCCAATTCACCGATTTCAGACAGGCCGAGTGGATGGCCGGCATGGCCTGGCCGCTCTTGCTGCTTGGCGTGCTGCTCTGGCTCAGCGCCCGCACGACGCTGGAGCTGGTGGGGCGGCCCGGCTTGCTGCCGGGGTTGGTGCTGCCGATCCTCAGCCCCGCGATTCTCGCCGAATTTTCGCCCGGCCGGGTCGACCACCACAATGTCATCATCGTTTTGACCATGGCCACGCTGCTGGCCAGCCTTGTGGCGCTGCGCCGATCCGGCGCCGCCTGGATCGCCGGGTTGTGTGCGGCGCTGGCGCTGTCGATCGCCCTTGAAGCGGTGCCGGTCATGCTGGCTGCAATCCTGGCCTTTGGCCTGAGCTATGTCGCCGACCCGGCCCGCGCCGGCAATCTGATGCGGTTCGGCTTGGGCCTTGGCGGCGGGTTGGCGGGCCTGCTGATGCTGGCCCGTCCACCCGGACGCTGGCTGGAGGCGGCCTGCGACATGATCTCGCCGGTCTATGTCTTAGCGGGCGCGCTGGTGGGGCTGGTTTTTGTGCTGGTGGCGCGCCTGCCCGCGCCGCACCGGGCCTGGCAGCGGCTGGGGCTGCTGGCCGGGCTCGGGCTTGCCGCAGGCGCTCTCGTGAGCCTGGTCTATCCGCAATGCCTGGGCGGCCCTTATGCGGCGCTCGATCCCTGGCTGCAGGACAACTGGATCGGCGCCATTATCGAAGCCAAGCCCTGGCATGCCTCGCTACCCGAACTGCCGGCCTATGCCATCACCGTGGGTGCGCCGGTTTTTCTGGGGCTGATCGCAGCGGCCCTGGCCTTTCGCGCGACACCGGAAAAGCGGCTGGGCTGGCTGACGCTGCTGGTGTTTCTGGTGCTCACCATGGTGGTCATGCTGGCGCAAATCCGCGGGGCGCGGCTGGCCATTTTGCCCACTATCCCGGCAGCGGCCTGGCTGATCGCAATGGCGCAGCAACGCTATCTGGCCCGCCGCCAATTGCTGCCTGGCCTGTCGCTTGCCGCTGCCTGGCTGGTGTTTTCCGGGATGATCCTCAGTGTCGTTGTGTCCAGCGTGGTTAATGCCCTGCCCGATGGGCGGGCGCAGCTGGTCAGCGCGACCCGCGCCAGCAAGTTGCCCTGCCTTGCCGGTGACGCCTTTGCCGATCTGCGCGGTCTGCCGCCGGAACGCGTGATGACGCCGATTGATCTGGGCGCGCACCTGCTGCTTGAAACACCACATGGCGTGGTTGCCGCGCCCTATCATCGCAATGAAGCGGGCGTGCTGGACGCTTTCCGTTTCTTCAATCAGCCGGTGAGCGAAGCCCGGCAGATTGCCACCGACCGTGGCCTGGGGCTGCTGGTCACCTGCCCGGCCATGCCCGAAATGCAGGGCACCGGTCTTGGCGAGCCCAACACCGTCTTGAGCCTGCTCGCCGCCGGCACGCCGCCGGACTGGCTGGAGGAGGTCTCCGTTGGCGGACCGCTCAAGGTCTATGCAATCCTGCCATAGCGGATGCGAAAAAGGCGCCCCGGTAAGCCGGGACGCCCTCTGACAGATGGTGATCTAGACGGCGCGCTATTCTGCGGCCACGCCGGTGCCGATGGGGCAGCTCACCCCGGTTCCGGCCAGGCCGCAATAGCCATTGGGGTTCTTGGCCAGATATTGCTGGTGATAGGTCTCGGCAAAATAGAATGGTCCGGCCGGGGCGATTTCGGTGGTGATCTTTCCCAGCCCACGGGCGTCGAGCGCCCGCTGATAGGCGGCGCGGCTGTTCTCGACGATTGCGGCCTGTTCGGGCGTGGTCGTGTAGATCGCCGAGCGATATTGGGTGCCCACGTCATTGCCCTGGCGCATGCCCTGGGTCGGGTCATGCTCTTCCCAGAAGCTCTTGAGGAGGGTGTCGAGGCTGATCGCAGTGGGGTCATAGACCACCTTGACCGCCTCGGTATGGCCGGTGCGGCCCGAGCAGACCTCTTCATAGCTCGGATTGGGCGTATGCCCGCCCTGATAGCCCACGGCGGTGACATGGACACCGGGCAGTTTCCAGAACAGGCGCTCGGCGCCCCAGAAACAGCCCAGGCCAAAATAGATGGTTTCAGCCCCGGCCGGATAAGGCCCCTCAAGCGCCTGGCCATTGACGAAATGGCCCTGTGTTACGGGCATCACCTCGTCGCGGCCCGGGAGAGCCTCGGCGGGTGTGGGGATCGTGGTCGGCTTTTGACGGAAGAACATCAGTTGCTCCTTTCAGCCCTCAATTCGGTGACGAGCGCAAAATGGTTACGCCGGCTCAGATATGCATCAAAACTGCTCTTGGCGCAGAAAGCGTTCGCGACGCGGCCGGCGACCGGCCAGCGCAATGACAATACCGGGCAGGCCAAGAACGGCAAAGGCCGGATAAGTCAGAAGCGCCTGCATGGCCGCATCAAGCAGATCGGCAAAAAAGCGGCTTTCGAAAAACCCGCTCACCGCGGCCAGACTTGGCGGATGAAGCTGGGTCCAGGCGTCACCCAGGCTGGTAAAGACCAGCGCATTGGCTGCCAATGACTTGGTGCCGTCAACCACAAGAAGAACCAGCGCCAAGCCAATCAGCCAGGTGCCCAATATTCTCAAGACAAGCCGCATCTACATTCCCTGTGCCTGACTTGATCAAGTCGAACCGGCCCTGGTTCGTTCCGCTGCCGGGCACAAACGCCTTGTGCCATGCAGAGGGGCGCGCCACAAGCTGCCGGTTGCTTAGCCAATATCGTTATCCGGGCCGTCAAAAACAATCGGGGACGCGCCAAAGTGATCCCTTGCGCCGCAAACGATGATGAGTATATTGCGCCTCGCTTGCAGCGGCCCTCCGGGGACCCGCGAACCCGGCCTTCCAGCCCGGGCATGAAGCGAAGCGGAGAGGTGGCCGAGTGGTCGAAGGCGCACGCCTGGAAAGTGTGTAGGCGGGGAACCGTCTCAAGGGTTCGAATCCCTTTCTCTCCGCCATTCTCCTCCAGACCCGATGTTGCACTTTGGCCCGGAATCCGGGCCTCAGCGGCCGTTGGTCCGCCATTTTGGCGGGTTTCGGCAGCGGGTTTCCTCCGCCAACGGCCCAGATGTTGCACAATGTTGCGGTTTCCCGGGGCTCTCCCGATCCCGCTGCACCGTCTGTCCGACCGTCTGTCCCCACAAGGCTGCGTCGCTGGACTGTGCGAGGCGGGCAAGCAATAGTCCTCACCGATCAGCAAGGACTGGGAGATCGAGCCTATGGTGCGCCGACGCGCCCTATCAGCCCGAGAGGTGGACGCCATCCGCGAGGAGGGCATGCACTGGATCGATGACAACCTCTACCTGCAGATCAGGTCACAGGGAACGCGATCCTGGCTCTTCCGATACTGGGTGGATGGCAAGCCCAAGGTGCTGGGGCTGGGAGCCGTGCGCGATGTGACCTTGGCCAAGGCCAGGGACCAGGCAGACCGCCTGCGGCTGCAGATCCGCGACGGGGATCTCCCTCAGGCACAGAAGAAGGCCATCGCGCCCAAGGCGGCAACCAGCAAGGTGCCGTCCTTCCGAGAATGCGCCAGGGTTTACATCAACACCCATGAATCGGCGTGGAAGAACGACAAGCATCGTGCCCAGTGGCGCTCGACGCTGGAGACCTATGTCTATCCCGTCTTCGGCAACAAGCCCGTGGACCAGATCGAGATCTCTGACGTGCTCAAGGTGCTGGAGCCGATCTGGATCACCAAAGCACCCACCGCAAGCAATATCAGGGGCCGCATCGACAAAGTTATGGGTTGGGCGACGGCCATGGGGTACCGCCAGGGAGATAATCCTGCAGCGCGCGACGGCCCGCTGAGCCATCTGCTCCCTGAGCTGGGCAAGCTGCAGAAGGCTCAGAAGCATCACTCGGCCGTGCCCTACCGGGAGCTCCCCACGCTGTACAAGCAGATTGCCACGCTGAGCTCGACCAGCGCCAAGGCCCTTCGGTTCACCATCCTCACCGCGGCCCGCACCGGCGAGGCACTCGGCGCCCGATGGAGCGAGATCGATCTGGACAACAAGGTCTGGGTCATCCCGGCTGAGCGTATGAAGGCCGCAGCAGAGCACCGCGTGCCACTCAGCGACGCGGCATTGGTCATCCTGAAGCCGCTGCCGAAGGCGGGCGAGCTGGTGTTCCCCAACCCCAAGGGCAAGCCGTTGTCGAACATGGCGATGCTGCAGTGCCTGCGGGGGCTACGAGATGACGGCGCCACCGTGCACGGCTTCCGCGCAACATTCAGCACCTGGGCGCGTGAGCGGACTGACTTCTCGCCCGAGGTCATCGAGGCCGCTCTCGCCCACACGCAGTCGAACAAGGTTATCGCGGCTTACGCGCGAACGACGTACTTCGAGCGGCGGCGGGACTTGTTGGCGGCGTGGGGCGCGTTCTGTTGGGGGAAATCACAAGGTTGAGCGGATTGGGGCCGGAGGCTGTCCGGCAGTTCTTAGGAGAAGGCGTTCGTAAGAAGACACTCGACGACCGTAATTTCCGTTGATGAATTCTGGGCCGAAAACGGACGCTGCATTGCGCCTTAGCGTCAGAAGATTGGCTATGACCACCATACTGGCGTGGGCGGACCCACCTAATTTTCGCGGCACCGACCCTCGACGACGCGTCGCGGTCATTTTGCCGCTCGAAATCTCCAGTCGATGCTCGAGCGCCCGTGGTGCCTACCGCACCAGTCCGGCGTCACCTTCGCGGGTCGGCACCCGCCGGCGGATGTCTTGCTCTCTGGAGCGGCCTGAACCCAAACGCTTATTGTGGCCCCATTTCGCCGAACGTCGCCCCTAAATCAGCGAATTTCAGGAGTGTGACCGCGTGGCCGATACGATCAGCGGCGAATGTCATCGGCACCGGATTAGCGAACACCAGAGCGCCATCGATCCGGATGTCGTTCAGCTTCAGATACTTTTGAAACTCTGCGGCGTGTTCGTGCGCCAAATCCATGCGCTTGAGATGTTTTCCTAACAGATCAGGTTTGCCTTTCTCGTCGCGCTTGCCACGAAATTTGGCGAGTTGTTTTGCGATCTCGCTAGGTGTTTTCGCGAACTGTAGATCCTTGCACTCAAGCAGCAGGATCCTGCCATCGGGGTGCCACGCAAGCACGTCAATATCGCCCGGGTCCGTGGGAAGCTTGCGACCCAGAATGCGGGGGAACGTCACGCCCTTCTCTGCCTTCCACCCGAGCGAACGCATGCGCTCCGCGACTCTTTCCTCGAACTCATCGGCATTCTTGGCGACGATATGTTCCCGCCAGGCTCGCATTTCGCTCGAACGTATCGCGGCAAGGTCATAGTGACCGGAATGATGGTTGTGCAGCTGGATAACGAAGGTGTCGCGAATCATGCCTGGGGCGACCATGATCAGCGACGTCGGCGTATCGTCCAGCCGTAGCAATGGTCGGCGGGAGACTGCCAGCCGACGCCGGAACCGCCAAGGCTGCCGGTCCTGCGCCGTATAGCTCTCTGGTATGGACTTCCATCCGATCCGAGGCAAGAATTCGATCGCCGCCACGAATTCTTCGGAGTCATCGACATGTTCGGACAGTATTTGTACCAGCACGGGCCTTGGCAGCATTTCCCATGCCTTGCCAGTTTCATGCAGACGGTTTTCAAGAGCTTCGAGGGCGTTGCGGAAATCTCCCAGGGAGACGCCGAACTCGGCCTTCCAGGCCTCTACGAACTTCTGATCGATGCCACGTGAGGCCTCTTCCAAGTCGACCGATTCCGGCGCATGCAACAGGTCATCGTAGTCGCGGCGGTTCTGGTCAATAGCGCCGTCGACGAAAGATTGACCGACTGGCGTCACGATCGCATCGAAAAAGGAAATATCGATCTGGACCTCGCCTGCTGGAGAGATCCTCAATTCGGGCTTCATGCCTTCGAAGCGAATGGCGTCGGAATAGCCGCCCAGATTGACGATCATCATCGCCAACGCCATCATGGTCGACAGGTCTGAATCGGCCGGCTCAAAGCCGGTATCGACGGGAGATTCGCACAACGAGGCCTCAAGGATGACCCTGCTGGCATAAGTGACGGCGTTGGCCTTGAGTATGTGCTCGTGGATTTCGCTGCGCGTGTTCGCTGGGTCTGCCGAGAGGTCAAGGATAGCGCCCGACGTGCGTTCCCAGTTGATCTTGTCTACTGCCGCAGCCTCGTGATTCGTGACGACCTTACGGATTAGGGCCCCTCGCTCGAACTGCCGCAGGTACTCGCACAAGCGCTCTTCGGCATGGATCGTTATCGCATTGAGCGCTGCCGTGCAGTCGTCGCGGCCGTAAACGACGCCGCCGGGCCGAGGCACGCCGTGCCATCCCAGCCCCAACCTCTGGGAAGCGTCGTCGAACCGGCTTATGGTCACGACATTGGTCGGCAGGTCAGCCCGCACATGATCGCGAAACTCCTGTGGCGCGAAGGCGTGCAGCTGTCGGGCCTGGTCTGTTCGAACGGCCAGCCGGACCAGCTCCTGAGCGCCAATACCAACACCGGCGACGAGTTGCAGGACGCCTTCGGCGAAGGCTTCTAGGAGGATGACCTCCGAACGATTGTCGGGTCTGGACAGTCCGAGATAGAACGGCAACCCGATCTCGGTAACCACAGTGGCGGTTGCCCTGTCGACGGTTGTCACAATGCCGGCCTGCAATTCTTCGATCGAAGGATTGTCTCTCTCGCTGGGACGCAGTCGGGGCCAGGCGGGCGTGACCAGCTTCCAGGTCAGCTCATCGGGCAGTTGGGGGGCCATCTCGGCGAGGATCGGCGCCAAGCGCTCCATCCAGACCATCTGCATTTCGAAAATCGGGTAAAGCGGTGATCGTTCTTCAACGGGCGCTGTTTCCAGCCACCACGTCCGAGTCCCGCGCCTCCATACGCCACGATACCGGAGTGCGCGTGCGTCCTGCTGCGAAAAATACACCGATTGCACGTTGCCCGGCGAGCGCTTGCCGCCGTCCTTGCGCCGCACCACAAGCGTCGTACCGGAGTAATCGGAAACGACATGTTTGTCGGCACGGTGGTGGTGCTCGATCCTGAGGGGCAGATGAGCGTTTGTTGGGATCAGGATGGTGGCGGCATGGCTGCCGTCCGGCATTGCCCCGTGGGGTACAACGTGTCCATCGTTCTCGATTGCGGCTGCGATCCGCGCCAAGAGACCGTTCACGGCCATCGTCGGAAAGCCCATTGCCTCGGCCGTGCCTTCCGCCAGCAAGAACTTCATCAGGTCTTCGACGGTGCAGTCGTGGCGCCAGCCCAGCACATCAAGATCGTAGCTGCTCAGGCCAGCCACCATCCAATACGGGGGCCTGGCGAAGTTTAGAGCCTGCCCGCGCCCATAGCCGCACAACACGATCAAGGTCATCCCGAGCTTGAAGCCCGGTCGGGCCCTGATTTCGGCGGCGGCTCCATCGATGGCAGTCATGAGATCCTCGTTGGTCTTTTCCGAGGGGCCGGGTCGCGCGAACCCGGTCTTTTCGAAATCGACGAAATCGTCCGTCACCAGGATGACCTGGCACCAATAGCCGGGTTGAAATTCCACCGGCTCTGACGGCACGACCTGGGAGTTCCGGGGCAACTCGGTCGGCGGGAAATCGATGCTGTGAATGATCGGATTGAGCGACAACTCGTCGGTTTGCGCGATGAGAATACTTTGACGCAAGGCGAAGTCTGTACCCAGACGCAGGCAGGTTTCGATGACCGCGCGACGGATCGCGACGCCGAGGCAACTGGGCAGCGCCACTACGATCGCGTCGCGGAACCGGACAAGGGGCTGTCGCTCCAGATTGCTGTCGCCATGCGCGCCGACACCGACAGCGCGGCGATTGGAGGGAAGGCAGAATCCTCCAAGGATTTCAGGATCTAGTCCAGCGTCGACCAGATCGGACTCAGAAAACGTGACCCGTGCGGCGAGTGTTTTGGTGGTGGGAATGTCGTCGACCGGTAGTGCATCGAGCGGATATGGCTGACCCACAGCGTAAGCAGGCAATCCCGATCGCTCGCAGATAAGGTCGGAAAGCTGCAGCAAGGTGCGGCAACCGTGCCGCAAGCGAGCATAGGAGCCGTGAGCCGGCATGTGCTCGAGCGCCGTCAAGATGTGCTGCAGGTGATGTCCGTTCGCCTCGGCCAATCCTTCGAACACACGGTAGTTGACCCCATCGAGGTACACGCGCGTGACGAACACATCCTCGGCTGCGTCCTCCATGTGGCCAAAAACTTGGCCGACCTGCTTGAACCATCGAGCCGCATCCTGCTTGTTCGGCGTTTTTCTGCCTCCGGCATGGGCGACGGCGAGATGCGCGATGGCTTGAAGCCTGACGGTATTGGCCTGCAGCCCCGGCACTGTCAGAAGGCCGCCGGCGGCAGCGATGCTCGCCTGAATGTCGTAGGGCGCTAAAGTACCCTCAAGCTTTTTTGAATGTAGTTCCGCCTGGTCCGCGAGGAACTGTTGTGCTCCGAAAATATCGTCCCGAATCTGATCCATAGGTCAGATTAATTGAAGCGCTCTAGGCCAAGCAACTCTGGAGACCTCTCTGCTTCCGTGATGCCTCGAAGACGGTCTGCCGATCAGGTTCTTCCGACTCCATTCGGTCATTCGGGAATTTCCCGAGATACCCTGAAGCCTGCCCGCATATGAGGTCGCAAACTGCCATAGGCCCGGCTGCCGCTTAGGAGCGATCTGAGCAATCTCGAATGCTGGTGCGCAACTTGGCGTTTCGGCAAACACCAGGAGTTGGCGCTCGGCCAAAGACAGTGATCAATGGCACGCGATAAGCGCTACTTGGAGTCGAACCGGTCGATCACTTCCGTCAATTCGACATGTCCTTGGCAAGCTCCAATCCCTGACGATGTCTCGCCGTTCTCCAGCGATGTGGCATAGATGACGGCCGGATCAGCTTCGATGCAACCTTGAAGGGCAACCGGGCGTGACGTGACGGGGATTAAATGGCTAGTCTCAGGTCCAGGATGGGAGGCGGCACCATGAAGGCCTATGTCGACAAGCTCAGCGCGAACCTGATCGAACAATACAAGCTCTACATCGAGACCTTCATGGTCGATCTCTGGAGTGACCACGGGCTCATTGAGTTCCACGTCGGCTACGCGCTCCGATCGGACCACAAGATGCGGAACTTCGTCATCAAGGTCGAAGCTGCGGAAGCTATCAATGATGTGGAACGCCGGGCGGTCATCGCCGCCATCTTCGTGGAAATCGAAGATGCAATCGACGAGGCCATTGCCGACCAAACGGTGGAAGCGAACTGATGGTGCGGGTGCCCAACACCATCTCCTTCCGGGCTCTCGGCCTCGAACCTGAAGAGAGCTCAGCGTCCAAGCCGCCCTTGCACACCATGTCCGATCGTGAGGCCGATGCTTTCATCAGGCAGTGTGCCGCCGCGCTGCGCTCGCACGCCAGGGATTTCCAGCTCGGTAAGGACAAGGAGAACGCGCTTGCCTGGATGCACGTCACGGACCTCGGGGCGCGGTGATAGACGGATGATGGCTACGCCTGTGCCTCGATCTCTGGAGCTTTCAAAGGCGGTCTTCCTGGGCCGCCTCACACCAGGTCGAGCACAGCGCTGGCCCTAGGTATGGACCATGCTCGCCGACATCAGCGCCGCGCTCTGCAGTGAGGATAAAAGAGAGGCGCCCGCGGTCAAGTCACAACGGCTTGCGGCACCTTCCGAACAAAAAGCCCCAGCCTAGGCCGGGGCAGGTTCGGGACTGAACGGATTATCAGAGCCCCAGCGCATAGCGCCGGGGCATGCGCTAGAACGGGTGGGGGAGATGTTCGTCACGCTCCTAACGAACGCATTCTTCCAGAAGCGATTCCCTAATGATGTAGGCGCCCCTCGACCTCTCTACGCCCGGTGGTCGCTGGCCTCCTGGTCACCCTCCGATCAACAGGTAGCCGCAACGCAGCTGCCATCGCTTCTTGGGAGGTACCATAAGGGCCATCCAGCATGCCGTGGCAGTCATAGACACCATAACTTCCATCCGGGCGCTGTAGCACTTCCCAGCCGTCGATCCTTGCAATTTCCTTGTCCATATCGACCTCCTCAATATCACCGCCAACAGAGCTTAGCGGAACATAAACGGTGGCGGCAATTAACTATGCCAAGTCGGCACGTGATTGAGGCGCCACGCGGGCTGGAAGCGATTGCGGAAGGTAGTATGGCCGGTTGAGAAAAGCAAAACGCCCCTGCACCCGGAGGTAAGGACACAGGGGCGAAAATGCGCTGACTACGGAATGCGCTCAAGCAACCTATCGTAGTTTCGATGTCAATTCGACTGTGAGATCTCTGGAGGGCCAACCTGGACTTGAACCAGGATACCGACACTTGCACGCGTCGGGCGTATTCTTTCCGCCACCGGCCCCTCGGCCAGACCATTGCGGTCGACCGCAGCAAATTCAAGCCTGGGGTGGCAGTCTGGTTATGACCGGCCATCGCATTGCGCCTGCCACCACAACGATGTCACGCCAGTGGTCTTGAGACAGCTCTCAGGATCTCGAATGGCAACTCCGGCGCATCTCGGCCATTTCCTCTCAGACATCTTCATCTGGGGAGGACGACATGAACGTTTCGAACTTACAGTTGCAGGGGCTCTATCTGGCCGTTGCTGCCATCAACAACGCGCTGGTGTCCAAAGGCGTGTTATCGCGCGAGGAAGTCGATACGGCGCTGCGGCGTTCAGAGCAGACCGCCCTGGGTGACGAGCGGATCATGGAAGACATGACACCAGCCAATCGAGATGCTGTCGCCTTCGCATCCCGCTTCCTGATGCTGGCCAACAACAGCGCCTCTAACACGCACACCGTTGGCTTCCATGAGCTGGCCCGCATGGTGGGAGAAACCAAAGGGCACTATCCAGACGAACAGTGACGCATAAGGCTTGAGCTGGACGGAACGTGCCCGCCATCGACTGGATTATGAACATTGCCCCCAGGGTCACCCCACGGGATGTTCGTAATGCTGCCGTGTGCCGGCGACCGGCGCGCGCATCGGCTGTAAACCAGACCGACCACGGCTTGCTCTAGCCGTCGCCACATGCCTGAATGTTCCAACGATGGAGACCTCGAGACCAATTTAATGTGCAATCTCTACAGCCATACCAGCAATCGAGCGGCCATTGCCGCGATGGTCCGTGACATTAAGCGCATTCAATCTGGTCTGGACAACCTTGAGCCTCAACCCGGGATCTTCCCGGATTATCCTGCTCCCATCATCAGGAATACGCCCGATGGTCGGGAACTGGCGAAGGTCCGCTGGGGCCTTCCATCGAGTCAGAAGGCGCTTTACGACGCCGCTTCGCGCCGAGCCGACAAGCTTCGGGCGAAGGACAAGGATGTGGACTTTGACGAGCTGTTGAAAATGGAGCCGGATAGCGGGACCACCAATGTCCGCAACATTTTCAATGGCACCCGTTGGAATTCCCACTGGAACCGCTGGATGGGTGTCGAGAACCGTTGCGTTGTACCCTTCACCAGCTTCTCGGAATTCGACAACACGTTCGAAGATGGCAAGAAGAAAGGTGACACCTGGTTTGCCTTCGACGAGAGCCGCCCTCTGGCCTTCTTCGCAGGGATATGGGTCAAGGACTGGACGAGCGTACGCAAGGTTCGCACCGGCCTTGAAACCACGGATCTGTTCGGCTTCCTGACCTGCGAGCCAAATGACGTAGTGGGCTCAATCCACATGAAGGCCATGCCGGTCATCCTGACCGAATCCGACGAAATCGAGCTTTGGCTAACCGCGCCGAAGGAGGAAGCGATAAAGCTCCAGCGGCCTTTACCCGATGGTGTGCTGGAGATCGTCGCGGTGGGCAAGAAGCAGGATCAGGCCTCATGATCCGAGGACTCCCTGTGTTGCTTGCAATGCTCGTTCCTATGGCAGCGGCGAACGCCCAATCGCGAACCATCTTTATGAATGGCGCCGAACTGCAATCGTCCTGCAAAGACACACCCCAAGTGTGCCTCGGCTATGTCACCGCCGTCGCTGATGCCTTGGAGTCCTTCAAGCCGCCGCTGCCGAGCACCTGCCGGACCAATGCTGTCTCGCTCGAGGAAGTGGTCGACCTGGCGATGGAGGTTTTGGAAGACGACGATACCGACTTGCGCCGGCCCGCGATGAATATCCTTGCTGACGCATTCTCAGCCGAATGGCCCTGTTAGCCGCGCAGTGCCAACACCTATGTGGCCATAGAGGCTGGCCTGTACCAAGTCAGCTCGAAGCTCCGGCTCCCGCAACACGGCGCGGTCAGCTTCGCCTTGAGCCTTCCGATCTCGAAATCATAGCCAAGAGCGGCCACAAGAGTGGGCAAATCCAGTTCCGCCTCTACGCCACACGGCTTGGTCGCCTTTAAACCCTGGTGGTGCCGCTCGCACCGAATGTAGCCCCGCCATTTCTCATGCATCGCCTTTCCCACCGTGGGCGGCATTGAAGGCGGCTGCACATCCCGCTGGATCTGGCATCTGTCCTGATTGTAGTTGGTGCTGTTGACCGAGGGCGGGTTCAGGGCGCGGGGGCATTGCCCGAGCTTGGCTAGCAACACCATCGCTTCAGGCAAGCCAACATCGCCGACAAGCCCAACCAGTCGATCAGCGCGATACTGGCCCTTTCGGCCACAGGGATCGCACTTAAAGCGAAGGGGCGTTGAGCCCATCTGCTTGAGGGAATCGGCGGGCATGTCGAGCGGTCACAAACAATGTTCCCTTTATGTTCATGTGTAGGCTGCGTTTGAGTCAAGGCGCCAAGCGGGATCACATGTCAAAGTTGAAGGGTGTCATGACCGAAGGCTGGTAGCTTTACATGCCGTGGAGGATTCGGTTTGCCAGAGTTTCGCGTGATAGATTTGCGTACAGCAGTCATTGAGCCGGAGACGGCCGTCGAGGCTAGCTCCCCGGAGGAAGCGGCCGATAAAGCCCTGGGCATAAAGGCCTTCCGCTCGGGTGTGCCAAAGCACCTAGTTTGCCGTGTCTACTGGGTAACAAACGGGACCACGAACATGGTCCGTCTCTACAGCCAAACCAGCCATCCGCAGAATTGATCGGAGCTCACGGCAAATAACGGTCGCTCTTGCCCCTTCAGGCTGACAATGCTGGAGAGGCAATGTGCCAAAATACTACTTCAATGTCCGCCAGGTGAATGGCACGACCACCAATGAAACCTATGGCGCAGAGCTTGGGGACGATGATGCCGCGAGGCGAGAGGCCGGTGTGGCCCTAGCTGAGATGGGCCGAGACATGGCGTCGCTGGTCGGCACCATGGAGTTCGAAGTTGTCGTCACCACAATGGATGGCCGAGAAATCGCCCGCCGATGGGCCCGCTTCGTTGCAGACGACTATCGATAGGTTTGCTCTGCCGAAGAGTGACGCGCAAGGCCTGAACTGACCGCCACCGCATGGATTATGAACATTGCCCCTGGGGATGCCCCGCGGAATTGGCGTAACTTTGCAGTTTGCCGCCATGTACACGGTGCTGATGCCGCGCCGGATGTCGATTGAAGCAGCAGGCCGCTAGGAGGATTGATTTGGTACCGAAACCCGTAATGCTGGCCATCCTCGATGGTTGGGGCTGGCGTGAGGATAGGGCCGACAATGCCGTGCGCCTGGCCAACACACCGAATTTCGATCGCCTTTGGGAAAGCTGTCCGCACAGCTTCCTTTCAACCTCCGGTCTGAATGTCGGGCTTCCAGATGGCCAGATGGGTAATTCTGAAGTTGGCCACGTCAACCTCGGGGCAGGCCGCGTCGTCCCGCAGGATCTGATCCGCATTGCAAAGGCCATTGAAGACGGGACGTTGGAGGACGCTGTGATAGCCTCGGGGCTGCCAGCGGCGCTCAAGGCAAGCGGCGGCACTTGCCATCTCATGGGGCTGGTTTCGCCCGGCGGCGTGCATTCGCACCAGAACCACGCGATGGCCCTTGCCCGAATATTGGAGCGATCCGGCATTCCCACGGTTCTTCACGCCTTCACGGACGGGCGGGATACCCCGCCCCAGGCAGCAGCAGGCTATTTGACTGAGATCGGCGCCGTTCTGCCGCAAGGCGTAGATGTCGCCACAGTAACCGGCCGCTACTGGGCAATGGATCGTGACCAGCGTTGGGACCGGGTGCAGAAAGCCTATGATGCGATCATCATGGGCCGAGGGCAGAAATGCGCTACGGCGCAGGACGCCGTCAACAAGGCTTACGCCAACTCTGTCAGCGACGAGTTTGTACCTGCTTCGGTCATCGGCGACTTCAACGGTATCAAGGATGGGGATGGCGTGCTTTGCTTCAACTTCCGCGCAGACCGTATCAAGCAGTTGATGGCGGCTCTGCTCTTTCCTGGTTTCGACGGGTTTACGCGCCAGGCGCCGAAACTGTCGGCAGTCGTCAGCTTGACGCATTATGGTGGTGAGTTTGACCCGTGGTTGAAGCCCCTGTTCGCGCCGCAATCCATCACCAGCGGACTGGGAGAGACCGCGGCGCTCGCCGGACGCAAGCAGTTGCGCCTTGCCGAGTCAGAGAAGTATCCGCACGTCACCTATTTCTTCAATGGCGGCAGGGAAGAGCCATTTACTGGCGAGGAAAGGATCATTGTCGACTCGCCCAAAGTCGCCACCTATGACCTGCAGCCAGAAATGTCGGCCCCGATGGTCGGCGATCGTGCTGTCGAGGCAGTCGGCTCGGAACGCTACGATCTGATCATCGTCAATTTCGCCAATCCCGACATGGTCGGCCACACCGGCAATCTCGAGGCGGCTATTGCGGCAGTCGAAGCGGTCGATCTCCAGCTTGGGCGAATTGTGGATGCGATCCATTCGGCCAATGGCGCCCTGCTGGTGACAGCCGATCATGGCAACTGCGAGCAAATGCGGGATCCTCTCACTGGCGGCCCGCACACGGCGCACACCACCAATCCGGTCCCTGTGGTAATATTTGGTACGGCTCATCAGTCGCTTCGCGGCGGCCGCTTGGCAGATGTCGCTCCCACATTGCTCCAACTCATGGGCCTGTCGCAGCCGCAGGAAATGTCGGGGACATCGCTAGTCTAATAACACCCAGTCCACAGGGGCCCCGATAGGTGTATTCCAGTTAGGAGGTGTCCCAAGCGATGGCAAGAAATGTCTATCGTTTTGACGTTCGGCTTCTAGTGTTGCAACGCCCTCATGTTGAAGATCGGGATCGAAGTCCTTGATGTACAGTTCGGATGGATCGGCAGATGGTCCAATGCACCAAAGAATTTCTGGATCGTCCGGGCACGGTAGTGGCAGCACGGGGCCATTCCCAATTACGGTTTCCCAACGTCGCATTGTGTCGAAATCAGACGTCCACTCCTGCGCCAAGGCATTGCCTCCGCCAAGTATCAAGATGACCAGTAGCATCGTTCTCATCGGTCAGATCTCCAAATTTGGATGTACTGGGGTATGCCGAACCCATCTCGCCCCCAACTGCGGTCAACTAGACTCCTGATTTCAGATGAACGTAATCTGAACATATGGTGAGCTGTAGAAAGGCCCCGAGAGGCTGTGTATTGGACTGTCAGTTTCAACGTCACCTCGCGCCCGTCTGGCGACGCTCGATGTAGCTCTTCCATGAACGCGCGATGTGTCTGTGAAAGACGTTTAGCCTGAAATAGCACCTCCTGCTCCAAGACATCACCTGCATCGATGCGGAATGCACCTATGGTCGTGTCCCAGCCGGCTGGCTGTGGAGACTCGCCCTTGCCAGCAGTTCGCACCCAATGGGTTGCCTGCATTGGTTCTGGAAAGAGGACGCCAAAGTCTTTGCTATCTAGCGACAAGCTCCTCACTTCTGCAAAACCTCTAGGTTCTTCAGGGTCTACTTGAATGCGGACCGCGCTTACCACAATGACCGCTGGCGATTCTTTCCATGCCTCAGAATTTTGAACCGCAGGTGTAGCCGGTCTGAACTGCACACCACGGGTCACTTCGACCCGCATGGGTGTCACAAACTTCACTGGATTGTTCTGGATAGAGACCGGCTCGATGCCCAGTGCTGCACAACAACTTCGCAGAGTTTTGGCGAAGATCGGTCGACCGCTTTCGATATTTTGAACTGTGCCCTCGGCCACACCGATCTCCTTTGCAAGCGCGCGTTGAGATAAACCCAGTTCTTTTCGGCGGCGAGCAATTCTGTGCGCGTCGTATCCTTCGATGGTCCTCTCATCCTCACCCATTTTGCACCCAATCTGCAGACAGCAAAACCTACTGATTGCAGAGCAGAAAAAGCGTTGTCTTGTCCATGCAAATACAAGCAAAAGGAGATGCAGATGTTTGCACTCGCTACTACAGCACTCGCGGCTCTCATGATGACCACCAGCGCAAATGCAACTTGGGCTCCCCCGGTTCTCAGCGATGGGACGATCGAATGGCTTGATGCCTGTGGGGCGGTTGATCCGCCCATTGGTTGGACGTGTGTCTCGGAGAATGGACGCGCCAAGATTGTCCAGGTGAAGGTGGGGGTCGATGTCGTCGATTGGTGTAAGTATGGGCTCGGCCCAAATTGCTACATCGACGAATATGAGCGCTATCGCGATCCTTTCGACCCGTTTGACCTTCTCGAGGAGTTTGTGACTCAGCTTCCGCGCACGATTCCAAGCGTTCGTGGCTCGCATTTGAAGTAACTGTCTTTGGCGGGGCCCCGGTCCCGCCAAATCCGCTGCAGATCGCGTTTACACTACACAGGGCATGCCTTGGCGCCACCTGGCCATCACTGCTGCCGACGACAAGCATCTCGGAGCGCCCGCAGCGCAGATTGAATCTGCCATATCCAAGGCCGGCTACGCACTGGTCCGACCCGGGGAATAACTGCCGATCGGTGTACGCGACGGTCAGGTGCGGACGACAAACAGTCCGGCCAGTACAGCGACCCAGCGTGTTACAGCCGCAGCAACCAGGTGTCCGTGCCAGATGGCTTTGGCGAACTGCAGTCGTTTGTTGGCGTAGAAGAAAACACCAGCCGAATACGACAGACCGGCCAGGGCGAGAAGCCACAGCACCAACCCAGATGTCGTGTTGGCAACGGGAATTGCCGCGTTGGCCCCGATCCACGCCAAGCCTAGATAGATGGGAACCCATAATTTCTGGCCTATCGGGGGCAGGAAGATCTTGCCGACAATTCCCAGGCCGGCCAGCAGCCATAGTCTTGTAGTCAACGACCAAGCCCAAGTACCCGAGAGCAAACACGCGGTGAACGGCGTAGCCGCCCGTTCATGCCGCCTTTAGTTTATGGAACAGGGCGATCTAGTTCGGCGTACGCCCGCAGATTCCGATTCATTGTTGCCGTCAAGCAGCGCGATCCGCAAGCAATCGACCGACCTCTGTAATCGCTCTACTCAAGTCCGCCGGCGCCACTAGCCAGGTGAGACTGCGTTTAACGCCGCGATGACTATTTCTGTACGGATCAACTAGAATTCGGTCTCTGGCATCTACTAGCCGTCAAAGCTTTGCCAGAACTGAGGCAAACGTTGACGCGGGGACGGAACCTTCAACGCTACCGCCAGGGCCTAGTAGCTTGAAGCCAAACCCTTCATTTGCCGCCTTGCGGAAGGCGGTTTCGGTTAAATGGATGAAGCCTCCTTCGAGAAGCGTGCATCCTGCGCCGCAGCCCATGACACTGCCTGAGGCGGCAGTGAACTTAAGTCTTTGACCGAACGACCAAGCCTCCTGGAAGAACATCCAGTTGCCGCCGGTCCCCATGTATTCCACACCTACGCCAAACCCGGCCTTGGTTGAGTAAATGCCGTAAGCGTTCAGGTTGTTGAATAGGCCGTTATTCACCGAAACGCGCTGCGAGGTAATTAACGTATTTCCGGTGTGCTGATCGTGCTTGACCGTTTGGGCTACCGCAGGCGCCATCGTAATTGCGGTCAGCATCAGCGCAACTAGTAACTTCATTCGAATTCCCCTTCATGATGCAAAGGGGTAGCGAACAAGATGTAAGACCCTGCAAAACGAAACCGACGAATTGTCGTCACGACCTCAAGGTCTAATTAATTCACCCACAGGCATGAATGCGTAGCGTGGGCCAGCACCCTTCGGGAACTCAATATAACCTTTCGCCGAGTAATCGGTCATCTGTCGCCTCTCCACTCAGACTCCTGACTCAATCGTCGGCATCAGCTCGAGCAGCTGCTGGTTGTAGGCCGAACCGTCTGCCCCGGCGTGCACACGTCGATGGCAGTTTGGGCATAGCGCAATTACGAAGGCAGGATGGTCAGGTCCCCCGTCGCTGACGCGACGAATATGGTGTGGCTCCAAGTACGGGCTGCCATCAGGTCGCTCGAATGGCGCTACTTGATTACAGCCCTCGCACCTTCCTGCCGCTCTGGCGACAACGTATGTTTTCACATCGTGACTACGCGCATAGACCGACCGACTGGTGGTTTTCGCCCCCTCTGCCGGAATTGCGATGGCGGCATATGCTCTTCGCCGGAGCCCGGGTAGCCCCTCGCTAATTTCGTCGATCTTCATGCTTGCAGCGGCTTCTTCGACTGCCGCCAAGTACCTAAGCTCGAACACGATCGCGTCGCGCATATTGCCTTCGCGATCAGGAGCGCGCTCCAAGTGGTGGTCGGCATAGACAAGCTCACCGTGAAAACGCAGTCCGGACAGCTCCGCACGAAAGAGAAGTAAGCTGCGTCCGTCGGCAGAATGGTCACGGATAGCTCTGTTGCCGCGCACCCACAGCATGTTCCCGACTTGACCCTCACCGAAATACTCGAAGACGCCGTCAGCGCGATGTCGATCGGCATAGCCATGCTCGAGCCCTTGTTCACCTGTAACGATGACGACTAAAGCGTGATTAGCCGGCGTAATTATCCCGCCCCGTTGCTGACCTCCGAACCGCGCATGAATGTCGTTGCGCCGGTTGTATACACGGTCAATCTCAAATCCCCACGACATTCGTATCTCCGATCTGCTCGCATCTTAGCCGCAACACATGTGAAGGCGAGAGACCGAACTTATCCCAGGAAGTAGTGATTAGCGCCGCTCAGCGAGTCTTCAATGCGTACGGCCAAGTGGCTTCGTTTGACCATCGGACCCGCAAGTACCTCTGACGACAGCCAGCTAACGCCTTCAGTTAGAGTCAACCCCTTCGATAAACCCGCCCCCGACCCTCGACGACCTCCGAGACCACCTGCACCCCATATCGCTTCGCCAAGATGCCGCTCAGCGCACCGCGGATGGAATGCGGCTGCCAGCCTGTAGCCGTTGCCATCCCGGCGATCGTGGCGCCTTCGGGACGGGTAAGTAGCTCGAGAAGGATGGCCAGCTTCGAGCCGGCGCGGGGAGTTTTGTCCATAGTGCTTGTCTCCAGTTTGTCCTCGGCGATATGCCAGGGCGTTACTGGAGCAAGCCCGAACTGGTCGGGCGCGCGGTCATTGATGCTTGAAGTTGGTGCGATGTCCAATGGTTCTCGCCGCGATCGGCAAGCGGGCCGCACGGCAGGATTATGACCTTTGGCCCGCCGCAGGTCCGAGCCGGGTGCGATATGCGGCTGTGTGAGCCTGTGTGCCGATCCAAACGCCGTCACTGCCCCATGGGGACTGGTTTAATGTTGGGCGTAGACTTGTCCGGCAAATCGCCGCTTGGTCCATTCTCGCAACAGGCGAGGGACCGACATGGCTGGAACGACACGACGACAGGTAGTTGTGAGAAGCGCAATGCTGGCGCTGTCATCTGCCGGGTTCACGCCCTCCCATGTGGTCGAGCATGGCGAAGACGGTGAGCTGATCAGCCTTGGAGTTCAGCTTGAAGAGCGCAAGCGCGATGTCCGAAGGCTGCACGGCCACCTGCAGCAGCATGGGACAGACCGGGCGTGGCGGGCATGGTCTGATGCCTGTTCAGCGCTTGCCGCGCTGTGTGAGCAGATCGCGCGAGTGCATCCCACCACGCTGCAAGGCGTGGCGATCCATTTTGAGGCGCTCGCCGTCGGCTTGCTGGATGATGACGTGATCGCGGACGAGGCCATTCGGCGCCAGGCCGCGATGTTGCGAATATCGCTGGCGCGACTGGTATGTGGCTGATCGCTGGACGTTCGACAGCGAATCGGGGCGTTCACGGTAGGCACGTGTAGTTTCACACTTGTTTCTGGCGCCAGACCGAATCAATTGATCTCCCTAAGCCCATTTTTACCTGCTGCTTTTATTGTTGATGAGAGATCCATTTACTGGGCGGTCAAAGCACATGGCTGTGGTGGACCCATTTGAATTGCCGACGGTAGAGCCCAGGGAGATTCCACTTCCAGCTTTGCCGAAGCCCCTGACTGAGATCGCGAGTAAGGCGCAAGCGCTTAGCATTGTCGAGCGCGTAGCAGAGCACTATGAGCGGCAGCGCCGCTGGAAGCCGTCCAAGACTCTCAATCTTCTGCTGTTTAGCGCCATCCATTGGTTCGTTCGGAACAAGCATATCTGGCCGCCCGCGGTGTCAATGGCCTTGGCAAAGGCTCTGGACGTTTACGATAGGATTGAGAACAAGTCTCGTGCTGGTCTAGCTGCCCAATACGACGGACGAGCGGACGCCATGGCTGAATTGGGCCTGAAACAGTCGTTGGGGTTGCTGCGCAGAAAACCGACTGCTGGTCAAATGTCCTACCGTTTCAGCAAAAGAAAGCTGTCCATCCGCGCCTTGCCGCGCTTCCTTGCGAAGGAATTGAAGAAGGGGCAGAGGTCGGTGGCCATTACGTCTGGGCTGTTGACTAGAGCTATGAACTCGTCAGCGGCCGAAAGATCGGTGCGAGTTTCTCCACGCAAGATCGAGAGCTGGCGCTCGCTGCCCGGCTACAAGTCTCGAAGGAAAATGGCCAAGGAGTCCTGGCTTCAGCTCTTGCGCGGGAAATGTTCGCTGGCCGCGCATATGGAGAATCTGCAGTCGGGTTTGGCCGCCCTGGATGGCGTGGTTGATGATCGTGCCGCTGAATGGGCCGTCGCCTCTGGTAAACTCACCAGTGATGAACGCTTGGTGGTGTTCAAGTGCATTTCGGGAATGAATCGCGCGGATCGCAGGCTTGAGTGCAAGCAACTGCAGGCGCTCGCCGGAGCGCTCCGGCTTGGACCCATTGGCCCCCAGAAGGTTCGGGCAGCCGGCCACAATTAAATCCCGCACTTTTCGCACCCCCGAAAATTGAGTTCAGAGAGTCGTGCTGTTTTGTTCCGTCCTGTCCAATTCCGGACTAGCAGGAAAGAACACCATGACCACCGATCAAGAACACGAGCTGCCGAAACTGCCGACAGGTTTCAGTGCGGTTGACTTGCCGCAGGCAAGCATAGACCAGCTTGAGCAGTTTGCGATGCCTCCTCGAAAAGGAGAACACCGACTGTATGAACGATTGCTCACACTGCCGCCCATCGTCGTTGAGAGGTACCCTCTGCCGTTTTCTGTACCGGCTCATTGCCACGACAACGTCAATCATCTCGTGGCGAGTTCTCCGCCAGATGCCGTGATACCGGTTGCCGGCTGGATTGATACTGGGACCTACATGGTGCTGCACAGCGTCGCATATATTCCTCAGTATCCAGAAGAGGAGAGATATGTATGCATCACCCCCGGAGACTTCGACTGGCTAGTCTTCCGACCCGACCCAGAACTCCGCTTGATTTGTCCATGGCGTTTCGAACTCAACGGCGTCGTAATGCCGCCAACGGTCCGCAAAAATCCAGAAGCCTCAGCCGCCGCCGCTAAACAAGTGTTGCGGGAGCTAAAGCAAGGCACGGTCCAAGACTGGGGTGATGAACCGCTGTTTGCTGGTCTATACCAAGAAGAGAGGCCAGAAGGCATGCCCGAGTGGGTGGTATGTCGCCCTGGACCTGACGGAAATCACCTGACCTCGCCCGCAGACACTGAGCTGTCGCCGGTCGACGCCGATCCGCAACCCCGCAAGGGAAAACGGAGGTCATCGCGATGACCGACAAGAAGCCAGTCACAGACCCATTTCAATGGTTGTTCGAGATCTCGGACACGGCCGGTGCTTTCGAGCACCGCGCCACCACCGCCATGTGCGACCTGCGGACAATCGACCCTGCACAGTTCGAAACCCTTATGGGCCACTTCAAGTCGCTCAAATTCAATAGCCCCAGAGGCATGGAGCGCTTGCTCAAAGCGGTCGATGACCGAGCACGAGAGATGCGAAAGCAGGAGAGCCAAAAGAGTATCGTTGCCCCTGAACCGGGCGAGGATGGCTTTGTGCGAGGCACTAGGGGGCGAATCCTGAGCAGCGCCCAAAACGTCCGCAATGCCATCGAGAAACTCGGTTACGGCCTGCGCTTCGATTCCTTCGCCGGTCGGGTGATCCTGATCGATCCCTCGGGTCAGTCAAAATTCCTCGGCGACGAGGAGATGAAGGATCTGTGGGTCGAGATCGATGACCGTTTCCAGTT
>Ga0207716_100093_pt1 | contig 109244 bp, 91 predicted proteins | sample TtaePargueraPR_FD_187739 | JGI IMG/M metagenome (GOLD analysis project Ga0207716, IMG submission 187739) | Aerobic enrichment media microbial communities from Bioluminiscent Bay, La Parguera, Puerto Rico - Tt and P2 (5) (SPAdes) | ecosystem: Environmental > Aquatic > Marine > Unclassified ... | reverse complement strand
GGGGACAGACCCGAGGTCAGTCCCCTTATCCACCAGACCCTTCCCGCCGCAGCGGCCCGGGGACTGACCTTGGGTCTGTCCCCTCCTTAACCCCCCGATCTTTCTACCGCAGCGGCCCGGGGACTGACCTCGGGTCTGTCCCCCTGTCACCCCTGTCCCCCCGGTTCACCGCCGAAAAAATCTGGGATTGCGTTCGATAAACGCGTCAATCCAGCGCTCCAGAAAGGACTTCCCTCCCGGGTTCTTCAGGTAGCGCCAGCCCAGTACCGAAATCACCAGCGCGCCCAGTCCATCCACGATCAGGTCCCACATGGTATCGGTCAGCCCCGAGGGGTCGCCCAGCATGGGTTTCTGCATGTTCATGCCGAAGGCGGTGTCCATGGTGAACTCGAAGATTTCCCACAGGGCGCCAACGCCGAGGGCGAACATGAAGGCAAAAAACGCCACGAAACCGGGATTCATGTGCACATGGATTTTCTCGGTTTCGTTCATGATGTGGACCAGCAGGAAGCCGAGAATGCCCAGCAGGAAGCCTGACGTGGTGTGAAGTGCCATGTCCCACCACCAGAACCGGGTGTAGTAGTCGCGAATCTCGCCAAGAAACAGCGAGGCGAAGACAAAACCGATGGCCGCCAACTGGAGTTCCGGCGGGATATGAATCCGGAAACGTCGCTCAAACAGCACCGGGAAAAAGGTGATCAGAATGATCATGGCGGTGAGGAATGCGGTGAACCAGCGTTGCCCCCAGATCGCGAATACGGCCTCGGTAAGCAGGATCAGTTGCAGAAAAAGGGTGATTCTCTGATGGGTAACGCGGATACGCATGCGCAAGTAGTTCCCGGGGGCAATGGCAATACCCTATCACATCATGCACTTCCGTACCGGGTACCGACGGTCTCCTGGCTGTCATCCCGGGGCCCGGGTGCCTCCCGCTGCGCGCCGGCCACAGGGCAGTGGCCCCGATTGTAAACTACACTCAGAATGCGCCGGTTTTGGCGTGCCCTGGCTTTTGATGGGGCCAATACGGTCTGGCATTCAAGGAGTTGTGCGCAATGAGCATGATGAAGGAGTTCAAGGAGTTTGCAGTCAAGGGCAATGTCGTGGACATGGCGGTGGGGATCATCATCGGTGTGGCCTTCGGGAAAATCGTCTCGTCTTTCGTGGCCGATGTGGTGATGCCTCCGCTGGGGATGCTGGTCGGTGGAATTGATTTCTCCAACCTTGCCGTTACGCTGAGGGCGGCGACGGAGGGCGCAGAAGCGGTGACATTGCGCTACGGCATGTTTATCCAGGCGGTCTTCGATTTTGTGATCGTCGCGTTTGCGGTCTTCCTGGTAGTAAAAGCATTAAACAGTCGGCGTAAGAAAGAAGCGGAAACTCCGGCTGCACCTCCGGCACCGTCGGCCCAGGAGCAGTTGTTGATGGAGATCCGGGATCTGCTGAAGCAAAAACCCTGATTCTGGATCTGGGGGACAGACCTCAGCTCTGTCCTCCGTCTGCCCCAGCGGCCAGGTATTTCTCCAGTTCTGCACGAAAAGCCGCCTGCACCCCGAGTCTTTTCAGCATCCAGTAGTGGCCGGCGATCATCCGGTCGATGAAGATGCTTTCCACCGGGGGTTTGAAATAATCCAGGTACTTGAACACCGTGCTGGTCTTGGCCGCAACGTGTTTGTGGAGGTCGGACCCGGCGAAGTCGTAGGGGGCTTCGGTGTCGAAGGGGCGGATCAGGATATCCCGCCACATGGCGTAGTAGGCTTCGTCCACTGCAGGCTGGTTTTCTACCCGGGCGCCAAGGTCGATGAGGTGGCGGTCCAGGGCTTCGTAGTCTTCGGCCAGTGCGGCGATCAGGGCCTTGCGGTAGGCTTCGACGATCTCCGGCTTGAGCTTCTTCACGCAACCGAAGTCGTACATGATGATCGACCCGTCAGGCCGGTAGGCGAAGTTGCCGGCGTGGGGGTCGCCGTGGATGCAGCGGAAACGGAACAGCTGGTCGGCCATGGTGGTGAAGATGCGGTGGCCAATCAGGTTGATGGTGGCCTGGTCGTAATGCTCGGGGGTAACCTTGCTGACGTGATCCCCTTCCACCAGTTCGAGGGTGAGCACCCGACGGGTGGAATGGCTGGCAATCACCGAGGGGATGATGACCCAGGGCTGATCCTTGTGGAACTCCCGGAACAGCCGCAGGTTATTGGCTTCGTTCTCGTAGTCCAGCTCTTCCTTGAGCCGTTCGCGGATCTCGCCGAACAGCTGGTCCACGGCTTCTTTCGGCATTTTCAGCAGCCCGCCGAGCTTCAGGGCGAGCCTCAGCTGTTTGAGGTCGGAGTCGCAGGACTCGTCCACGCCAGGGTACTGCACCTTGACGATGACATCGGTGCCGTCGTGGAGGCGGGCGCGGTGGACCTGACCGATGGAGGCAGCAGCATAGGGCTGCTCCTGCAGGTACTCGAACAGTTCCCCCACCGGCTTGCCCAGCTCGGATTCGATCTGCCCGACGATGACCTCGAAGGCCATTGGCGGCGCTTCTTTTTGCAGCTTTTGCAGCGCTTCGGAGAATTCCAGGGGAAGAAAGTCCTGGGTCTGCGACGCGATCTGCCCCACCTTCATCACCGCGCCCTTGAGTTCGCCAAGGGTATCGGCGATCTGGTCGGCCATGCGGGTATAGCTTTCGCTGCGGGCGCCGTCATCTTCGCCGCGGATCAGGCGCCGGGCACGCTGCCCGGCATACTGTCCCGCCACAGAGGCGGTCATGCCGGCCAGTTTGAGAAATCGCCCGCCGCGTGAGGTTACCGGTTTCTTGCTCATAGCCCTGCCGGGAGTCCTTGAATGGAATGGGGTTATGCCGTTGTACGACGGTCACACCACCTTGGTCTGCAGGAACAGTGCATCTTCCAGTTCCAGTGTCAGGGTCTGGCCGGACCTCAGCTCACCCACACCCTTGGGTGTGCCGGTCAGCACCACGTCGCCCGGCAACAGGGTAAAGTGACTGCTCATGTGGGCAATCAGCGGCACGATGGGGTTCAGCATGTCGCGGGTATCACCACTCTGACGGCGTTGGCCGTCAATGTCCATGGTGAAGGCCAGGTGGTCCTGCTGCAGTTTCTCCACCGGCACGAACGGCGACAGCGGGCAGGCACCGTCGAAGGCCTTGGCCCGTTCCCAGGGTTGGCCTTTTTCCTTGAGCTTGCTCTGGACGTCGCGCAGGGTCAGGTCGAGGGCGAGGCCATAGCCGAGGATGGCGCTCTGCGCTTCGCTGGCCGAAGCGTTGGTAAGCGGCCGGCCGATCAGTACCGCCAGTTCGGTTTCAAAATGCACCTCGCCGCGGTCGCGGGGGAAGTCGATGGGGCGGGTGATGTGGACCGCTGCCGTGGAGGGTTTGATAAACAGCAGCGGCTCGTCCGGAACCGGGTTATTGAGCTCCTTGGCGTGCTCGGCATAGTTGCGGCCGATGCAGACGATCTTGCCCAGGGGCAGGTGGACGGGGGTGCCGTCCTTCCAGTGGTGTTGGTAATCAGGCATAGCGATCTCCTTGATCCTGGAGAGCGCAGATGCCCTGCGCTCTTATTCGCCTTCGAAGGAACAGACAGTATAAACCTGCAAGCCCTCTTCCCGCAGCTTGGCGGAGCCGCCCAGGTCCGGCAGGTCAATCATCGCCGCCACTTCAACAATCTCGGCACCGATGTGGCGGATCAGCCGCGACGCTGCCAGCATGGTGCCTCCGGTGGCAATCAGGTCGTCCACCAGCACTACCTTGTCACCGGGCCGGAAGGCGTCCTTGTGCAGTTCCACCGACGCGGTGCCGTACTCCAGTTCGTAGTCTTCCACCAGGGTGTCAAAGGGCAGCTTGCCCTTCTTGCGCACCAGTACCAGCCCGGCATTCAGCTCGTAGGCCAGTGCCGAGCCGATGATGAAGCCGCGGGCATCCACTGCGGCAACCGCATCGATATGCTGGCCGTGGTAGCGGTGCACGAAGGCATCGATCAGCTTGCGGAACGCAGTGCGATCCTGCAACACCGTGGTGATATCACGGAACGCCACGCCGGGTTTGGGCCAGTCCGGTACGGTGCGGATGGCTTTTTTGATGCTCTCGGAAAAGTAGTCCATAAATTGCCTGCTGCTTTTCAGGTCTGGAGGCGGCCTCAGGCCGCGTCCAGAAAGATGAATTTCAGGATGAACAGAACCGCAATCAGCGCCACGCTGGCATTCAGCTGGGACCAGCGTCCCGCCAGTGCCTTGAGGATGGCGTAGGTGATGAAGCCGAGCGCAATGCCGTTGGCAATGGAGAACGTCAGTGGCATCGCCAGTGCGGTGATCAGGGCCGGCGCCGACTCGGTGATGTCGTCCCAGTCGATCTGCTTGAGGCCACTGGCCATCAACACCGCCACGTAGAGCAGGGCAGGAGCTGTGGCGTAGGCGGGAATGACACTGGCCAGTGGCGACAGCACCAGGCAGGCGAGGAACAGCAGGGCGACGACGACCGCGGTGAGGCCGGTGCGGCCGCCCGCAGCGATACCCGCGGTGGATTCCACGTAACTGGTGGTGGTGGAGGTACCCAGTGCGGCACCGGACATGGTGGCCACCGAATCCGACATCAGCGCACGGCCCAGACGGGGCAGCTTGCCGTCCTTGTCCAGCAGGCCACCCTTGTGGGCTGCGCCGATCAGGGTGCCGGACGTATCGAACAGATCGACGAACAGGAAGGCGAAGATAACACTGATGATGCCGACGTTCAGCGCACCGGCAATATCCAGCTGCATGAAGGTGGGCGCAAGGCTGGGTGGTGCAGACACCAGGCCCTGGAACTCCACCAGACCCAGCGCCATGGCGGCCAGGGTTACGGCAATGATGCCGATCATCACCGAGCCGGTGATCTGGCGGAAGGACAGCGCACAGATCAGTACAAAGCCACCGAAGAACAGCAGGGCTTCCGGGGTTTTGATGTCACCGAGGCCCACCAGCGTGGCCGGGTGGTCAACCACCACCCCGGCGTTCTTCAGGGCGATCAGCGCCAGGAAGAAGCCGATGCCGGCGGAGATGCCAAAGCGCAGCGACATGGGGATGCTGTTGATGATCCATTCCCGTACCCGGAGGATGCTCAACAGGAAAAACAGCACGCCGGACAGGAACACCGCCCCCAGTGCCACCTGCCAGCTGTAGCCCATGCTGCCCACCACGGTGAACGAGAAGAAGGCGTTCAGGCCCATGCCCGGCGCCAGGGCTATCGGGTAGTTGGCCCACAGGCCCATAATCAGGGTGCCGATGGCGGCCGCCAGGCAGGTGGCAACGAAGACCGCGCCGAAGTCCATGCCGGTGGCCGACAGGATGCTGGGGTTGACCACGATGATGTAGGCCATGGTCAGGAAAGTGGTGATACCCGCGATCACCTCTTTACGAGCCGTGGTGCCGTGGGCCTGGAGCTGGAAGAGTTTTTCAAACATGACGGTTCTCTGCCTCGCGGGTTACCTGTCAGGGGTGCCGGTTAAAGGTGCCTGTTAAAGGTGCCTGTTGTCTGGGAAAGTGGGTCAGTGTCAGTGCTGCGGATCCTGGTGGGGATCCCGCTGCAACCGGATATCAAAGCGAACCGCCAGCAGGCGGACCACCACAATGAACAGCAGCCCGATGTTCAGGGCCAGGGTCTCGCTCTCCAGTGCCCACTGGCAGATGAAATACAGCCAGCAGCCGGCGAACGAGATGGACGCGTAGATCTGGTCCTTGCGGAAGATGAACGGCACCTCGTTACACAGGGTGTCCCGCAGGGCCCCGCCGAAGGTTCCGGTCATCACGCCCAGCAGGGAGGCAATGAACCAGGAATGGCCCAGGTCCAGCGCCAGTTGGGCACCAAGGATGGTGAATATACCGAGCCCGATGGCATCCGGCAGCACGATGCGGGCTTCCTTGATGCGGCTGGCATGGGTCCAGTAACTGAATACGATGGCCATTCCGAGGATCAGGATGGGCTGCTCCTGGTGCTTGATCCAGTACAGCGGGTGGTTGTCCATCATCAGGTCCCGCAGGGTACCGCCGCCCAGTGCGGTTACGAAACCAATGGTGAAGACCCCCACCGGATCCATGTTTTTTGATTTGGCAGCAATCATGCCGGAAATGGCAAAGGCGATGACGCCAAGCATTTCAAGGCTGTAGATGATATCGAACATGCCGGACCCGTTATGAAAGAGCTACAGCGCGGGCAAAGCCCGTTTCAGTGCGCGAAGGATAGCTGAAAACGCGGTTCAGTTCATCCTCGCGGCGAGGCTCGGAACGCAGGTAAACCGGTGCGGGTCGTCGCGTAACGGGGCGGTCGGGCACGGTGAGTTCCGCGGGTATATAAATGGTACTTATGCGGTCGGATAAGCGAACTTTATTTGCTTCATGGCATGACTGTGTTTAGCTTGACGGATATCACATAAACGGGCGGAAACCGAGCTCGCAATCCTGTTCAACAAGACGCTATCCAACAAGACGCTATCCAACAAGACTCTATCCAACAAAAAGGGAGCCTCCATGAAAGCCATTCTCTGCAAGGAATACGGCCCTGCCGACAAGCTCGTCATCGAAGAAACTGCCAGCCCTGCGGTGGGCGAGCGCGACGTCCTGGTCCGGGTTCGGGCTGCCGGCCTGAATTTCCCGGATACCCTGATCATTGAAGGCAAGTACCAGATCAAGCCGGAGATGCCATTTTCTCCAGGCGGTGAGATGGCCGGTGAAGTGATTGCGGTGGGCAGCAAGGTCACCCGTTACAAAGTAGGCGACCGTGTTGCCGGGCTGACCGGTTACGGCGCGTTTGCAGAAGAAGTCGCGGTGCCGGAGAGTAACCTGTTGCCGGTTCCTCCGGGCATGAGTGATGAAAAGGCGGCGGCGTTTACCATGGTCTATGGCACCTCCTATTACGCTCTCAAGCAACGGGCCAACCTCAAGCCTGGTGAAACCCTGCTGGTGCTCGGTGCCAGTGGCGGCGTTGGCCTGGCCACCGTGGAGTTGGGCAAGGCCATGGGCGCCCACGTGATTGCCGCAGCCAGTACCGCCGACAAACTTGCCGTGGCGAAGCAGGCCGGTGCCGATGAGTTGCTGAACTACAGCGAGGAGCCCCTGAAGGATGCCATCAAACGGATCACCGACGGCAAGGGTGTCGATGTGATCTATGACCCGGTGGGCGGTGATTTTACCGAGCAGGCCCTGCGAGGTATGGCCTGGAACGGTCGCCATCTGATCATCGGCTTTGCCGCCGGTGACATCCCGAAGATTCCCGCCAACCTGACGCTGCTCAAGGGCTGTTCCGTGGTGGGCGTGTTCTGGGGCGCATTCACCCGCAAGGAGCCGGAAGAGAGCCTGCGCAACATGATGGAGCTGATGAAGCTGTATCAGGACGGCAAGATTGATCCGAAGGTGTCCGAAGTGTTCGCCTTCGAACAGTACGAGCAGGCGCTGGGCGCGCTGACCGGCCGCCGGGCTACCGGGAAGGTGGTGTTGAAGGTATCTGGCTAAGCCCGTGGCAGGGGACAGACCCGAGGTCTGTCCCCGGTGGTTTTTGGTATGGGGACAGACCAAAGGTCTGTCCCCTAGGTGTCCAGGCAGGGGACTGACCTCGGGTCTGTCCCCCGATCAGGTCTGTCCCCGCTCAGGGCGGTGTCCCGCCTCAGAAACTCAACTTGCCCTGGTCAATCTCCGCCACCCGTTCCGGGGTCAGCCGGGTATAACCCTCTGTCCGCGGCAACCAGGCATAGACCTCCTCGTTGCTGCCGGCGCTCAGGGAATATCCGACCTTCTGCATGTCCACCTTGCGGTACTTGAAAGTACCGGTTTTCTCGATGGCGTGGGTCACCCGGACAAACACCGGGATGGCGTAGGGGGGCAGGTTGTCCGCGAGGTAGCGGAACAGCCGGTCGACATCGAGTTCCGCACCGGCATTCTGTGGGACCAGCGTGACCATGCCCGCTTTGCCATTGGTCTGGGGGATCTCCACGCCGTACACGATGGCTTCCTCCACCATGCCGGAGCCGTCGATCACGTTCTCCACTTCGGTGGTCGAGACGTTCTCACCCTTCCAGCGGAAGGTGTCCCCCATGCGGTCGACAAACTGCAGGTGACCGCAGCCGATTTCCCGCAGGACATCGCCGGTATTGAACCACTGGTCACCCTTCTTGAAGGCGTCCCGCAGGATCGACTTTTCGGTGGCCTCTTTCTGGGTATAGCCCTCGAAGGACCACTTTTTGGTGATCTCGCCAATCAGCAGCCCCGGCTCACCCTTGCTGACCTCCTCCATAAACCCTTTCTGGTTGCGGATCGGGTCGCGGGTGCCGTCGTGGAACCGCACCAGTTTGTAGGGCGCGGTGGAGAAGCCGACGGTGTTATCCATGTTGAAGAAGTTGCTGAAGCCGATGTTGCCTTCGCTGGAAGCATAGAGTTCGGCCACCGTGTCGATGCCGAAGCGATCCTTGAACTCCTTCCAGATCGATGGCCGCAGGCCGTTGCCAATCATCTTGGTGAGGCTGTGGTTCCGGTCCTGGTCACTGGCGGGCTGGTTGAGCAGGTAGCGGCAGAGCTCGCCCACGTAACCGAAGGTGGTGGCGTGATAGCGCCGGACGTCGTCCCAGAAGGCGCTGGCGGAGAACTTGCGGCGCAGGGCGATGGCGGAGCCGCCGGCAATCACCGAGCCCCAGCAGATCAGCAGCGCGGTGCCGTGGTACAGGGGCAGGGTGCAGTAGAGCACGTCTTCCGGCTCCATGCTCAGGGACATCAGCCCGAAGCCGCCATACGCCTTGATAAACTTGCGGTGCGAACCGGGCGCGGCCTTGGGCAGGCCGGTGGTGCCGGAGGTGAACAGGTAAATGGCGGTGTCACCAAGCCTGGGCGGATCGCCCAGCTCGGGGTTGACGCCGCGGTGCGCGCTGACTTTTTCCGCCATGTTGACGTAGCCCGCCGGGGCGTCGCCGAACATGTTCAGGGTATTGGCGTCGGCCAGAAACAGGAACGGCGTCGGGTGGCTGGTTTTAAGGTCGTTGCGGACCCCTTCAAAGCTGTCGATCAGTTCCTCACCGACAACCACCATTTTGGGTTCGATGAGGTTGATGCTGTGTTCGAGTACCCGCCCCTTCTGGGAGGTGTTGAGCATGGCACAGGCCACTCCCAGCTTGGCCGCACCGGCAACCACCGCAAGCAGTTCCGGCCGGTTTTCCAGAAAAACCGCAATTGCATCGCCTTTTTCCAGGCCCTGGGCCCTGAGGAAGTGGGCGATGCGGTTGGCCCAGTGGTTGAAGTCCTGCCAGCTGATGCTGCGGTCCTCGAACAGGATCGCCGGCCGGTGGGGGTATTTGCCGGCGTTGCGTTCAATCAGGGTGCCCAGGGTCAGTTCCCGGGTCTCTTTCTTGGCGGCGTAGTAATAGTAGCCCCTGGCAATCGAAGGGAAGCGCCGGATCACTCCGGGCAGCTGGCGAACGATGTCGCGTGCCGATACGTTGTCTTGAGTCATGGTGCTGTCCGTTGGGGTCGCTTTTTTCATTGTCATTGAACGTGAACGTCTGCCCGGTACTCGTTGCAAGGCTGTTTGTGGCACGGTTATCGGGGGTTATCGATCCCCCTCTTCACCAGCGTCAGCGGCGATTTCCACCAGCAGCTGGCTGCGCTTGACCTGGTCGCCCTTGCCTGCCAGTACCCCGGTAACCCTGCCATCGCGGTCAGCGCGGACCGGATGCTCCATCTTCATGGCCTCCAGAACCAGCAGCGGGTCGCCCTGTCGGACTTGCTGGCCGGCGGTGACCAGGACCTCGATGATCGCTCCGTCCATTGACGCCCGAACCTTGCCACTGCCATGGGCCTGGGCACCGGCCGTGGGCTGGTGAGTAATGTCCCGGAATGCCACGGCCTGACCGGACGCCTGCAAATATAGGTGATCACCTGCGATGTGGTATTGGCACCGGTGACGAACCCCGTTGTCGATAATGCATAACAGGCCATCGCGCTGGCTTTCCAGGACGAGGCGGTAGTTGGCATCGCCATGGCTGACGATCAGCTGGTTGGCGGCCTTGTGCACCTGCAGCTGGTAGTGGTGACCGCCACACTCCAGTGTCATCGGGGTGGTGGTGGCGGGGGCGTTGCTCCAGCCATCCTGGCCCGATCGGCCATGGCTGGCAATGGTGGCCGCCAGTGCCAGCTCCCGCATGGAGACCTGGTGGGGGGCCAGTGACGGGTCGTCCCGGAACGCCTGTTGCAGGAAGGCGGTGGTGGCTTCGCCGGCGCCGAAGCTGTCGTGGCCAATGATACGTCCGAGGAAGTAGCGGTTGGTGGTGACGCCGAATACGGTGGTGTCCTCCAGCGCGCGCAGCAGGCGCCGGCGGGATTCGTCCCGGTTCTGGCCCCAGGCGATGACTTTGGCCAGCATGGGGTCGTAGTGAGGGGTGACGGTGTCACCGGAGCGAACCCCGCTGTCAAAACGCAGGCCATCGCCGGTTGCCGGCCCGAACACGTGGAGCGGGCCGGTTTGGGGGGTAAAGCTGTGGGCCGGATCCTCGGCGTACAGGCGCACTTCGATGGCATGGCCGTTGAGCTGCACCTGGTCCTGGCGCAGGGGCAGCGTGCGGCCTTCGGCAACGGCCAGTTGCCAGGCCACCAGGTCCTGGCCGGTGATGAGTTCGGTGACCGGATGCTCGACCTGCAAGCGGGTATTCATTTCGAGGAAGTAAAAGTTGCGGTCTTTGTCGACCAGGAATTCCACGGTGCCGGCACCTTCGTAGTTGCAGGCCAGGGCGGCTTTGACGGCGGCGTCGCCCATGGCGGCACGCAGTTCGGGGGTTACGAAGGGGGAGGGGGCTTCTTCCACCACTTTCTGGTGGCGGCGCTGGACGGAGCAGTCCCGTTCGCCCAGGTAAACGGCGTTGCCATGACGGTCGGCGAACACCTGGATTTCGATATGGCGGGGTTCGATGACGGCCTTTTCGAGGATGAGTTCGTCGTCTCCAAAGGCCTGGCGGGCTTCGGAGCGGGCCCGCTGGATGCTGTCGACCAGCTGGTCTTCCTGCTCGACCAGGCGCATGCCACGTCCGCCGCCCCCGGCAGAGGCTTTGATCATCAGCGGGTAGCCGATGTCGCGGGCGGCTTCGATGAGTTCGTGGTCGCTGGCGTTGTTGCCTTCGTAGCCGGGGACCACGGGGACGCCCGCCTGTTGCATGGCGATTTTTGAGCGCCGTTTGCTGCCCATCAGTTCGATGGCGCTGGCCGGTGGCCCGACAAATTCCAGGCCGGCAGTTTTGCAGGCTTGGGCGAAGGCGGCGTTTTCGGACAGGAAACCGTAGCCGGGATGGATGCAGTCGGCACCGGTTTTGCGGGCGGCGTCGAGTATGGCGTCCATGTTGAGGTAGGAGGCGGAGACCTGGGCCGGGCCGATGCAGACGGCTTCGTCGGCGAGTTCGGTGTGGAGGGCGTTGGCGTCGGCTTCGGAGTAGACGGCGACGGTGCGGTAACCCAGGGCTTTGGCGGTGCGGATTACCCGCACGGCGATTTCACCACGGTTTGCTATTAACAGTTTGCTGAGCATGTTCTTGTTCTCTCGCTTGGGAGCAGGTCCGCGAGGGGGCGGGGAGCGTGGCCAGAAAACCGCTACGAGCACGTCCATGTGCGCTTGTTTCCGGCCATCCCTGGCCTCCAACATTTTCTGGCCACGCTCCCCCGCCCCCTCGCTCCGCAATCAATAGTCGTTGCCTGCCCAGATTGGTGGCCTTTTCTGCATGAAAGCTAACGTACCTTCCGTGCCTTCGGGCCCACGTATCGCAGCAGCGAATTTTTCGGCGGCGCTGTCGAGCAATTGGTTCATGGGTTCGTGGCCCACCCGGTGCAGCAGGGCTTTGGTTTCGGCGGTGGCGTTGGGGGCGCACAGGCGAACCCGGTCCAGGGCCTGGCCGAGCATCCCGGTCAGCTGTTCTTCGGATTCCGCGACCTGGTGGACGATGCCGAGGGAACAGGCTTCCGCGCCGTCGATTCGCAGTCCCAGCAAGGCCAGTCGGCGGGCCTGGGTCAGGCCGATGCGTTCGACCACGAACGGGGCGATCTGGGCCGGAATGACCCCCAGGGAGGTTTCCGGCATGCCGAATTTTGCCGTTGGCCCGGCGATGGCAAGGTCGGAGACGCAGGCGAGGCCGAAGCCGCCACCCATGACCGCGCCTTCGGTGACGGCGATGACGATTCTGGAGGATTCGTTGACCTGCTGGATCATCTGGCCGAAGGCCCGGTTGAGCTGGTAGAACGGATCGTTCCGGCCTTCGCCGGCTTGCTGACCGCGGGCGCCGGCCATGTCCCTGATGTCACCACCGGCGCAGAAGTGGCCGCCGGCGCCGCGGATGACGACGGCGCGCATGGTCGGGTCCTGCTCGACCCGGGTGAAGACGGTCGCCAGTTCGGCCACCATTTGCAGGCTCATGGCGTTGCGTACTTCGGGGCGGTTCAGGGTGACCTGCAGGGCCGGGCCGTTGCGCTCCAGTAACAGGGTTTCGCAGTGTGGTAAGTGTTCCATTTCTGACTCCACGAACTATGTTGGGGGACTTGCAAGCGTGTCCCGGAATCCCGTCCCGCCCGCAAGTCCCTTCTCCCGGACCCCGGTGTCAGCCCCGCCGCTTTCCAGGCAAGGTACCCATCATCTTGCAGATGATCCCGAGCATGATTTCGTCGGCACCGCCGCCAATGGACACCAGCCGCACATCCCGGAATGCCCGTGACAGCGGGTTGTCCCACATGAAGCCGTTGCCACCCCAGTACTGCAGGCAGCCGTCTGTCACCTCGCGGCCCAGGCGGCCGGCTTTCAGCTTGGCCATCGAAGCCAGCCTGGTCACGTCCTTGCCCTGAATGTGCAGTTCACAGGCCTGATAAGTCAGTGCCCGCAGCGCCTCCACTTCGGTCTGCAACTCCGCCAGGCGGAAATGAATTACCTGGTTGTCGATCAACGGCTGGCCGAAGGTCTTGCGCTCGCGGCAGTAGTCAATGGTCTGGCTGATGCAGTTCTCCAGCGCCTTGATCACGTTGGCTGCACCCCACATCCGTTCCTCCTGGAACTGCAGCATCTGCATCATGAAGCCCGTGCCCTCGGCGCCGATCCGGTAGCGCTGGGGTACCCGGACGTCATCGAAGAAGATCTGTGCGGTTTCCGAGGAGCGCATGCCCAGCTTGTTGAGGTGCTTGCTGAAGGTGATGCCCGGCGAGTTCATGGGCACCACGATCAGGGACTTGTTCTTGTGGGGTTTATCGTCGGAGGTGTTGGCCAGCAGGCAGATGAAATCCGCCTTGGGCGAGTTGGTGATCCACATCTTTGACCCGTTGATGATGTAATCGTCACCATCCTTGCGGGCAGTCGTCTTCAGGCCCGCGACGTCGGAGCCGGCCCCCACTTCACTGACGCCGATACAGCCCACCATGTCGCCGGCGATGGCCGGAGCGAGGAACGTGCGCTTGAGTTCGTCCGAGCCGAAGCGGGCGATGGCCGGGGTGCACATGTCGGTCTGTACGCCGATGGCGAGGGGGACGCCGCCGCAGTGGGCCATGCCGAGTTCTTCGGCAGCCACCAGGTTGTAGCTGTAGTCCAGGCCCATGCCACCGTAGGCCTCGGGCTTCTGGATGCCGAGGATGCCGAGGTTACCGAGTTTCTTGAATACCTCGTGAATCGGGAATTCGCCGGCTTCTTCCCACTCATCGCAATGGGGGTTGATCTCTTTTTCGACGAAGTCACGCACGGTTTTCCGGATGGCATCGTGTTCGGGGGTGAAAATCATTTCTTGTTCTCTCCTGTGGTTACCCCAGGGGGTAGATTTGCCTGGCTCAGAGTCGTGCCACGCCAAAGCTGTTGGGTCGCAACTGGCGGGCGTCTGCCTCCCGGCACACGCTCAGCACCAGTGCCAGCACCCGTCGGGTGTCCCGCGGGTCGATCAGTCCGTCATCCCACAGGCGTGCGGTGCCAAACAGTGCGGTCGAGCCGTCTTCCAGCTTTTTGGCGGTGGCCTGCTCGAGGAAGTCGAGGGTTTTCGGGTCCGGTTCGATGCCACTGCGGCGCTGTTTGTCTTCTGCCACGATGCGCATCACCTTGCCGGCCTGGGCCGGTCCCATGACTGCGGTCCGGCTGTTGGGCCAGGCGAAGATGAAGCGCGGATCCAGCCCCCGGCCGCACATGGCGTAGTTGCCTGCGCCGTAGGAGCCGCCGACGACGATGGCAATTTTCGGGACACGGCAGTTGGCAACCGCCTGCAGCATCTTGGAGCCGTGCTTGATCACACCATTCTGTTCCGAATGGGTGCCCACCATGAAGCCTGTCGTGTTGTGCAGGAACAGGATTGGTGTGCCGGCCTGGTCACACAGCTGGATGAACTGGGCCGCCTTGGCGGCGCCGGCGGGCGTGATGGGGCCGTTATTGCCGATGATGCCGACGGCGTGGCCTTCAATCCGGATGGTGCCGCACACGGTCTGGTTGTCGAACTCGTTCTTGAAATCGAGAAATTTCGAGCCGTCGGCGATGCGGGCAAGAATTTCCCGTACGTCGTAGGGTTTGCGGGCGTCTGCGGGCACGGTGCCGAGCAATTCGTCCATGGGGTAGAGCGGGTCCTCCCAACTGACCTCCCGCGATGGCGGCAGCTGCTCGTTCCAGGGCAGGGCTTCCATGATGTTGCGGGCCTGGCGGATGCCGTCGGCGTCGTCCTCCGCCAGGTATTCCGCCGTGCCTGCCACCGTCGCGTGCATTTCGGCACCCCCGAGTTCTTCATCGGTGGCGATTTCGCCGGTGGCAGCTTTCAGTAGCGGTGGGCCCGCGAGGAAGATCTTGGCCTTGTTACGCACCGCGATCACATAATCGGACAGCCCGGGCTGGTAGGCACCGCCGGCAGTGGCGTTGCCGTGGACCACGGTGACCTGGGGAATGCCCGCCGCCGACAGCCTGGCCTGGTTGGCGAAGCCACGCGCGCCCTGGACGAAGATATCGGTGGCGTAATTCAGGTTGGCACCGCCGCTTTCGGACATCGACACCACCGGGAGTTTGTTCTCCAGGGCGATCTGCTGCAGCCGCAGGGTCTTGTCCAGCCCGGCCGGGGTAATGGTGCCCCCTTTGATGGCGCTGTTGCTGGCAACCACCAGGCAGCGGATGCCGCTGACAATGCCGATGCCGGCAATGATACCGCCGCCGGCCATGCTGCCGTCCTTGTCATCGTGCATCTTGTAACCTGCCAGGGAGCACAGTTCCAGGAACGGGGTGCCCCGGTCAAGCAGGCGGTTGATGCGATCCCGGGGCAGCAGTTTGCCCCGCTTGGTGAACTTGTCACGGGCCGCCTCGGCCAGGTCCAGTACCTTCTGCTCCACCTCGCGGAAGCTGGCGATGTGGGCTTCCATGGCTGCGACGTTGGCGCGGAAGTCGTCCGACTGCGGGCTCAGGGTGGATTCGAGTACCTGCATGATGTGCTCCTCAGTCGTCGCTCAGCACTTTCGGCGTGATGGCGCGGTGGAAACCGTTGTAGGGTTCGTTGTTTTTCGCTTTCGCCAGTGGCCAGACCCGGCCCCCCTGGGACGCCGCTCCATCAATGCGCAGGCAGTCACCACTGATAAACGCAGCCCCCGGGCTCAGCAGGAAGCAGATGGCCACGCTCACTTCCGATTCGGTGCCCATCCGCTTGATAGGGACATGGTCGCCCAGGCTGCGGATCCACTGCTTCATATGCTCCGGGTAGTTGTCCATGCCGCTGGATGCGATCCAGCCTGGCGCCACCGCGTTCACCCGCACACCGGATGCGCCCCATTCCACGGCGGCCGTCTGGGTGAAATTCACCATCCCGGCCCGCGCCGCTCCGGAGTGGCCCATCCCCGGCATGCCACCCCACATATCGGCCACGATGTTGACGATGGCGCCGCCGGTTCGGGACAGCGCCTGGGTATAGGCCTCCCGGGCCATCAGGAACCCCCCGGTCAGATTGGTGCGCACCACCGTCTCCCAGCCTTTCTGGTTGATGCCGGTCAGTGGGGCCTGGAACTGGCCGCCGGCATTATTCACCAGGCCGTGCAGTCCGCCATGCTCGGCAATGATGGCTTGGACCGTTGCCTTTACCGATTCTTCCTCGCGGATATCACACACGTGGGCGGACGCAATACCGCCGTCCTCGGTGATTTCCGCCTTTACCGCCTCGACTTTTTCGGCCTTGCGCCCCACCAGGGCGACACGGGCACCGAGGGCGGCAAGTTCGTGGGCGGTACAGCGGCCGATGCCGGACCCACCGCCGGTGACGATGAAGACCTTGCCGGCAAAGAGGTCGGGGTGAAAGATTGATTGGTAGCTCATTTGCTGAAGACCTTTTCGAATGTTGGGAAGCTCTGGCGCCCGGAGGGCGCGTTCTTGTTAATTAATCTTTGACCAGGTCAGCGGGAACCGGTACCGGAAACTCCAGAAGCTGCTGGGCAAATGCCTTGCCCTGGGGATCAATCCGCAGGCTCGCCACACCACCGCCCCCCAGGCTGTGTTCCAGCAGGAAATTGAAGGCATGCAGGCCAGGCAGTGCCCAGCGGGTTACCTTGCCGGTTTCCGGGTTCAGGGTATGGGCCATCCAGTCGGCCACCGCCGCTTCGGTCAGTGCCGCTTCGATAAAAGGCAGATACTCCGGACGGCGGGCAATCACCCCGATGTTGCTGTGGTCGCCCTTGTCGCCACTGCGCGCCCAGGCCAGCCGGAACAGCGGAACGCTGTTGTCGGTGGCCGGTGCGGCAGTACCGGGGGACTGCTCGACGAGCTGGCCCGGATCAAACCCGCCTTCGGTGGCGATGCCCAGTAGCTGCCGCTCACCGCCGATGTCCACCGAAACCGAAACCTCGTTCTTTGGCACCAGGCAGGAGAAAAGACGGATCTTCGGCCACACCGTGGGCCGCCCGCCGACAATGCCGGTAATCCCCGGTGCCATGCCCGTGGCCGCCTGGGCGATCTCCCGGGAGAACAGCACCAGGGCCTGTTTGTTGGGGTGCGCCGTGGCAATCTTTACCACCACTTCCCGGCAGCCTGCGCCGCGGGCATGGGTACCGTAGGTGGTTTCGGTGCCGAGCAGTTCGATACTGGTTTCACTGTAGTCCGGTAAACCGCGTTCGCGGAACAGGGCAGACGTTTTTGCCAGGATGGCTTCTGCCACCTTCTGTGCCTTGGCCGGAGCGTCGATGCCCGCCAGCAGGAAGGTCACCGTGCATTTGAAACCGTCCGGCCAGGTACCGGAAACCTTGTAGCTGTCGGTTGGCGGCAGACCGCGGGCGCCCCGGACGGTGACCCGGTCGGGGCCGGTTTCGGTCAGAGTGACCGCGGTGAAATCACAGGTGACATCCGGCAACAGGTAGGCGCGCGGGTCGCCGATCTCGTATACCAGCTGTTCCGCCACTGTACCGCGGCTGACCATGCCGCCGGTGCCCTCTGGTTTGGTAATGACAAAGTCGCCGCTGGCGCTTACCTCGGCGATGGGAAAGCCCATCTCGGCATAGCCATCGGCGACATCCTGCCAGTCAGTGAAGTTACCGCCGGTTGACTGGGCGCCGCACTCCAGCAGGTGGCCGGCGAGGCTGCCCTGGGCCAGCTTGTCGTAGTCGTTCCAGTGCCAGCCGAATTCGTGCACCAGTGGCGCCAGCACCAGCGCGCTGTCCGCCACCCGGCCCGTGATCACGATGTCCGCACCCTGTTCCAGCGCAGCCACCAGGCCGGGTGCGCCCAGGTAGGCGTTGAGGCTGACCATCATCGGTGGCATGGGCTGGCCGGTGGTCATTTCCGTGATGCCGGCCTTGCCGAGCTGGCTCTTCTTCATCAACAGGTCATCACCCAGCACCAGGGCAATGTTCATGCTCACGCCGGCCTTGTCGCAGAGGGCCTGCAACGCATCGCGACAGGCCACTGGATTGACGCCGCCGGCATTGGCAAGTACCCGGATGCCCTTGTCGCGGATCTCGCCCAGCAAGGGGCCCATGACGGTTTCCACGAAGTCCCGGGCATACCCCTGGGAGGGATCTTTCATTTTCTGGCCGGCCATGATGGACATGGTGATTTCGGCCAGGTAATCCGCCACCAGGTAGTCGATATTGCCGTTGCGGACCAGTTGCGCAGCAGCGGTTTCGGTGTCGCCCCAGAACGCGGCAGAGCAGCCAATACGGACGGTTTTTGCAGTAGCAGGGTCGGAAACAGCCATCGTTTGTGCCTTATTCCTGGTAAGCGCCTGACCCCGAACGGGGTACAGGCAGGGGTGTCAAGCGATGTCGATGACAATACCAAGCAAGCGCTTGGTTTGTAAACAGGGAATTTGCAGGTAGAATTGTCAGCACACTCAGCCTGCTGGAAATGACCGTGAACCGAGACGAAATCCTCAATGCCCTGGTGGCCGACAACCTGGTCTCCGACCCCAACGGCGCCCGTGGCCGCCTGTTACGGGAGGCCGCCAGGTTGTTCCGGGACAAGGGTTATGAGCGCACTACCGTGCGCGACCTGGCGGCGGCCGTCGGTATCCAGTCCGGCAGCCTGTTCCATCACTTTCGTACCAAGGAAGAGATTCTCAAGGCGGTAATGGTTGAGACGGTTCGCCTCAATACTGCGCTAATGAGGGCGGCGGCAGATGCCGCAGACACCAGCCGGGCCAGGTTGCGGGCGATGATCCTCGCCGAGCTGGAATCCATCGTTGGTCAGACCGGTGAGGCCATGGCGGTGCTGGTGTTTGAATGGCGCAGCCTGTCCGACGCTCCCCGTGAGGAAGTGCTGGCGCTGCGTGACATCTACGAGCAGCTCTGGCTGGATGTGCTGGAGGCGCTGAAAGCGGAGGGCGCAATTGAAGCGGACCCCTTTATCGTGCGGCGGATGCTCACCGGTGCCCTGAGCTGGACCGTGACCTGGTACCGCCCCGATGGCGGGCTTGGCCTGGAGGACCTGGTTGACCAGGTGATGGCCATGATGCGGCTGGCGTCCCGCTGAGGAACGGCCTTCGGGCCGTTGGCAGCTTTCCTGTCTCCGGCGATTGTTGCGCAGACACTGGTACGGTTGTGCAACCTGGAACTTCTCGCCATGTCTTTGTTTTACGTCAATTAACCAGAAACATTGTCCCGCTTCCCCGGGCCATTGGCCTCATCGGCATGTTTTCCCGGCATTACAGCCATTTCTGTCCGACAACTTTCATCGCATTCTTGCACCGTCGAAAGAGCAGACGGAATGGCACTGTGGGTTGCCGGTCACGGAACTCGCCCGGAGGCCTGTGATACAACCCTGACCGCTGTCATCCCGACCTATAAAAACAACGTGAAACAGGGCGAACTATGATTTCTACTCTGGCTGAAATTTCCCGCAACGTTGCAGAAGCGCGCACCCGGCTGCTGGGCCTGGTGGCCGTTGGCCTGCTGGCTGGCTGTTCTGCAAACCCCATCTACACCACAACCGGTATCGTGCTTTCCAACTACTCGGAGGGCGAGGCAACCCCCTATGTGTTGCAGATGTCGGATCCGGAAATGGCCTGTGCCCTCGGCGAAGGGGTCGACCCCTTGCTGTATTCCTTCTCCCGGGTAACGGATGCCCCCGACACCACCGGTTCGCTGCTGATGCTGCTGGCGGCCAATTGTTCGGAATACCGCGCCTGGGATGCGGAGCTCGATTACCTGCGGGCGGACTTCCAGGGTAACGTGCCGGCCGCCAAGGATGCCCGGGAGCTGGCCAAGCGGATGAATGCCGAAGTGGCCAAGCGCCGCCTGATGTCGTTTGAGCGCGCGATGCGGGCCTATGAATACGATCCGGGTGTCGAGAATGCCGAGTGTCCTTTCCTGTTTGCGGAACAGGACGAGCTCACCTTCATGCTGGGTCTGCTGACCGGCATGCAGGCCATCGTCAATGATGCCAACTCGGGATCCATGGCGGGTGTGCCCCGCAACATCGCTCCCCAGGCCGAGCGTGCTGCCCAGTGCCTGGATAACGAAAAGTGGGGCGGGCTGCCCAATGCCATCCGCGCCCTGGTGTGGCTGCTGATTCCGGATACCCGTCCGAGCCTGGCACCGGACCCCTGGGTGGTGCTGGAGGACAGCTCCCGGCTGAGTATCGAGAAAGGCTTCCGGGCGTCCATGGCGCTGGAAGCGGTTGCTGCCGAAACCTTCGGTCGTCCGGATGTACTGAAGGATGTCATCGCCCGTTTTGCCGAGGCAGACAACACCATCGAGGTATGGGACGACTACCGCCTGGTGGATGAGGTAGCCCGTGACGTGATCATGTTTTCTTCGGACAAACAGTGGACGGCCAATTACGGCTACCGTACACCGCGAACATTCTTTGGCCAGCTCAGCCCTGAGCGTGCTGGTGAAGAAGTGGAAACCATGAGCCTGGACGACCTGCTGTAAGCAGGTCTGACGAGAATCCCTGACGTTAAACCTTACAAACACAAGAACGACCCGGAGGTCTCTTATGATCCGTAAATCCCTTGCTGCTCTCGCACTGACTGCGGCCGCTCCGCTGGCCGTCGCTGCCCCGGTCAAGATGTGCGTTTTCGATGTCATTGGTGCTAACGGTGATGTCTACAACATGGTCAAGGACTATGCCCTGGAAATGAAGGCTCAGGGTGTAGACTTCGAACTCAAGCCCTACACCGACGAAGGTGTCGCGGTGGGTGACTTCAACGCCGGCCAGTGTGACGCAGTGGCCGCCACTGACTTGCGTACCCGTCCGTTCAACCGCTTTACCGGCAGCATCAGTGCCGTCGGCGCCATTCCGACCTATGACGACCTCAAGACGGTACTGGCAACCCTGGCCCAGGCCAAGGCAGCGCCCCTGATGAAGGAAAACGGCTACGAAGTGCTGGGCATCATCCCGGCCGGCGCGGGCTACCTGTTCGTCAATGACCGCAGTATCGATACCGCCGGCGAACTGGCTGGCAAGCGCATGGCGACGCTGGACTACCAAAAGGACGCCATTCACATGGTGAACCACGTCAAGGCGACCGTTGTCCCCTCTGACATCACCAACTTTGCCGGCAAGTTCAACAACGGCTCCGTGGATACGGCGTACGCCCCGGCATTCGCCTATGAGGCGCTGGAGCTGTACAAGGGAATCGGTGAGAACGGCGGCGTGGTGGACTACCCGCTGGCCCAGCTGACGATCCAGGTGATCGCCAAAGAGGGCGTGCTGGATGCCGATACTGCCCAGAAATCCCGGGAAGTTGCCTGGGGGATGTACGGCCAGGCCATGGACCTGATCACCCGCCTTGAGAAGGCCATTCCGGAAGAAAAGTGGATTCGCATTCCGGAAAAGGACATCCAGGGCTACCAGGAAATGTTCCGTGAGAACCGCCTGCAGCTGCGTGACGGTGCGGCCGGTGCGCCCAAGGTCTATCACCCCAAGATGATGGGCCTGCTGAGCAAGATCCGCTGTGCCTCCAACCCCGGTGCTTCCGAGTGTACGGCGGGTAACCGCGAGTAAGTTCGACAAAGCGAAGATTGACGGCGGGAGTCCATCCCGCCGGATAATAATCAACAAGGGCTGAACCCACATGATCTGGCGAGTGTTGTCTGCGGCCAGGGCGAAGACGCTGTACCCCGTACACCGGGTAATTGGCGTGGTCCTCCTACTGCTCCTTCTATTCACGCTGCTTCTTGGCATGGGCAATTCGCTTCACTCCAGGCTTCTCTGGGTGGGCGAGCAAACCTGGCCGAACTATTATCTGCTGGACCCCGATGCCACCGAGCCATCCTGTGACCTGGCCGTGGACGTGGACGCCGAAGTTCAGCAACGGATCAATGCCTACAAGCCCGATCCCGATGACCTGTTCAGCTCGCCACCCGATGCCGATGCCATTCGCCAATCCCTTCAGCGTAACCTCGAGTTGTGCGAAGAGAAGCACCGGATGTTCGAGATCAACCAGCAGAACGCTACGGCGGCGCTGGGGGTATTCAAAACCTTTGAACAGGGGCTGGCAACGTTCCTGCTCGATAACATCGAGCTCACCAAGTTCCTGTTCATCGCGATGTTTGCGATGGCTGCCGCCATTGCGGCCCTGGATACCGACCACATTGCCCTGCGGCTGCCCCGTAACCGGGCGGAGTGGCGTTTCAGTCAGCTGGTGCAGCTGGTGGTCAATGGCCTGATGGTGACGTCCCTGCTCAGTTATGTGGGCAAGCTGAACGCGTCGCCGGGGTCGGAAAGCACCATAGTCCTGCAGTTCGCCTGGTCGGCGGTGTTTGTCCTGTTCATGGCTATCAATGTGGTTCGCCTGGTGTGGGTGCCGGAGCGGATGCGCGCGGGCAGCCTCCAGCTGTCCTCGGGCCTGGTGATCCCGCTGTACTGCTCCATGGGCCTGATTGCCATGAGCTACTTCTTTTTTGTCGACGGCTACTCCTCCGGTCTGGCGATCTATTTCGGCATGATGAGTAACCTGTCGTCGATGTTCATCAATATCGGCCTGTATGTGCTGGTGGGGATGGCGCTCAAGCAGACCCGGCTGCCCGAGCTGCTGCTGAATGTGATCAAGCCCTACCAGCTGCCGGCACCGCTGCTGGCCTCGGTGATGATCTTTGCCACCGCGTTCCCGACGGCATTCACCGGTGCGTCCGGTATCTTTATCCTGGCGGTCGGTGGTGTGGTGTACGACGAGCTGCGCCGGGCCGGTGCCGGTCGTCAGCTGTCCCTGGCGACCACGGCGATGTCCGGCAGTCTGGGTGTGGTACTCAATCCGTGCCTGCTGATAGTGGTGGTGGCTGCGCTGAACAAGGAAGTGACCACCACCGAGATGTATGACTGGGGTTTCTGGGTATTCATCATGTCGGCGACGCTGTTCTCGGTGATTGTCTGCAAGACCGAGGGTAACTGGAAGCCGAGACCGGCTCCCGGGGCATTCACCGAGTCTCTCCGCCAGTTGCGGCCGCTGGCGCCTTATGCCGCCGTTGGTGCCCTGGTGATTGTGGCGATCTGGGTCCTGCTTGGCCTGAGCTTCAACGAATACAGCGCGCCGCTGATCCTGCCGCTGGTGATGCTGGCGCTGGTGTTCCTGGATTCCAACAAGGACAGCCGCGACGATGGCCAGAGCCGCTCCCATGCCTTCTGGATCCGCAGTACGGCGGCGGCCAGTGATTCTGCGGTCCATATCGGGGCGTTGCTGGCGCTGATCGGGTTCTCGATCTGCCTGGGCGGTATCCTGGAGCGCTCGGATGTCGTCCATGCAATCTTCCCGGAAGACCTGAGCAGCCCCTGGCTGGCGATGCTGGTGATCGTGGTGATGCTGACCTTCATCGGCATGGTGATGGATCCGTTCGGTGCCGTTATCCTGGTTTCCGCCACCATTGCCCAGCCGGCCTTCCAGCTGGGAATCGACCCGCTGCACTTCTGGATCGTTTGCCTGGTGGCCTTTGAGTTGGGCTACCTGAGCCCGCCGGTGGCGCTGAACCACCTGCTGACCCGTCAGGTGGTGGGCGAGACCGAAGTATTGGCGGCAGAGCGCACCGGCTCGGTCTGGCACCGCTACGAGCGTCTGTTGCTGCCGCTGGCGGTAATGGCACCGACCCTGCTGCTGGTGGCCTTCGTCCCGATGCTGTTCTACGCTCTCTGACCCCGCGCACTTGTAACCTTTGAGGGGGCAGACCAAAGGTCAGTCCCCCTCACTTCCTGTTTAAGGGGACTGACCTCAGGTCTGTCCCCCTCCCTTCCCCTTCCCAGCCTCTGTCATCGGGTTTTTTGCATCCGCCGGCCCCCGATGACCGTAGACTTTCCTATGCTTGTAACTCAGGGCTTACATCTTTGGTGTATTCTTGCTCCAACAGGGTTTGGTCGTTGAAAAAGGTTTAAGGACGCATGAAAAACATGAAAGGACGGCTGGTTGCCGGAGGCTTGTCGCTGGCAACGCTGATGGCCGGTTGCAGTGGCGGCGGAGACAGTGACGGAAGTACAGTGATCCAGGCCGACCTGTCGGGCACCATCAGCATCGAGAGCGGAACCCGGGTGGACTCGGATACCGCGGACGATTTCCGGGTCGGTGACGCACTGGCGAACAACACGCTGGCCACCGCCCAGGCGCTGCCGTCCTCGGCGATTGTCGGTGGTTACCTGAGTGCGACCTCGGGTACCTACGCCGGCACGAACGAGTTCCAGTTCAATTACGTGGCCGACGGTAACGACTATTTCCGGATCAATCTCGGAGCCGGTTCCCGGGTAGCCCTGCAGGTGTTCGAGAGTGACGCTTTGCCGGCGCCGGACGTTCGGCTTGAAATTGCCGGTAGCAATGGGGCCACTCTTTACGACAGTGATGTCGAGACCGCCGGTACGCCTCCCTTTCTGACCGTTATCGAACAGTCCGAGGCCGACGCCGGCCCTCACGTTGTTCATGTCAGTACCACCGGTGGCGGGCCGTTCCGCTATGTGCTGACCGTGGCTCCGGAAGGGGCGGCGAGCGTAATGAACACCGCCTACAGCGAACCGGAATTTGTCCCCGATGAAGCCATTGTGATCTATACCGCTCCGTCTGTTGCGGGCCCGTCGCTTTCCGGCGCCGGACACGGGGCAACGCAGGCCGGCAGCTTTTATGCCGGAGATTCAGCCCGGGGCCTGGCCGTAGCGGGCGCCCTGGCAGCGGCCGAGGTACGGCACCTCGGCGGGAATACCTGGCGAGTCCGGCGCAATCCGGGGCCGGGGCAACTCGCTGTGCCAGGGCCGGAACGGGCCAGGCAGCAGGCGGAAACCCTGGCCTGGATCGCTGAGCTGAAGCAGCACAGCGGCGTTGCCAGTGCCGAACCCAACTATTTGTACCGGGCCCAGGCAGTCATCCCCGATGATGATCCGTTGTATCTGCGTCAATGGAACTACCCGCTGATCAACCTGCCGGTCGCCTGGCAGGCAGCACCCGATGGCGGATCGGGAGTGGGCATTGCGGTGCTGGATACCGGGCTGTTCAGCTCGACACCGGATACCTACGGCAACTGGCATCCCGATGCCAACAGCAATGTGGTGCTGCCCAGTACGCGAATTCTGGATTATGTCACCGGCGACCTCGACCTGGACAACCAACCCGGCCGGGATCTCAACCCGGCGGACCCCGGAAACCAGCAGCTGCAAAGCAGCAGCTTCCATGGTACCCACGTGGCCGGTATCGCCGCTGCCACCGACAACACGATCGGTGGCATTGGCGTGGCGCCCCGGGCGACGCTGGTTCCGGTGCGGGTGCTGGGCCGCGATGGCATCGGTTCTTCCGACGACCTGATTGCCGCGATCACCTGGGCCGGGGCGCAGAGTGATGTCGACGTCATCAACCTGAGCCTGGGCGGGCTGGCGCCAACCACGGCACTCAGCGCGGCCATCGACGGAGCCTACGCCAATGGCAAGCTGCTGGTGGCGGCGGCGGGCAACCAGGCCACCGATGAGCTCACTTATCCGGCGGCGTTCGCCCGGGTCGTGGGGGTAGGGGCGGTGGATGCCGGCAAGGTGCGGGCGTCCTATTCCAATATTGGCGGCTCGGTGGACCTGGTTGCACCGGGTGGCGATGCCAGCCGGGACGCCAACCTCGACGGCAATGCTGATGTGATTATCAGCAACTGGGGCAGTGACGACGGCGGTGTGTTCGTACCAGGCTATGCCGGCCTGCAGGGCACCTCTATGGCTGCCCCCCATGTGGCCGGGGTCTATGGCCTGATGAAGGCGGAAATGCCCGGGCTCACACCGGACCAGTTTTTTGCGCTGTTGCGCAACGGTGACCTGACTGAGCCGGTGGGCAGCACAACCGAGTACGGCGCAGGACTGATCGATGCCCTGAAAGCCGTCAGCGCTGCGCTCGACGGCAACATCCCGACGGTCCTGGCGCCATCGCCGACTGCGCTGCAATTCTCCGACCTGGTGCTCAGCCAGTCGCTGGCCTTTAATACCTATCCCTCGAGTGAGAAAACGACGATCCGCTCGGTCACGGTGGATGCCGAGTGGCTGAGCATTGGTCCGGAACTGACGGTTAACAGCGAACCGCCCCCGCAGGTGAGTGTCACGGTGGATCCGGCCGGGCTGGATCCGGAGGTGGTGTATTCCACCGACATCCTGATCAGCTATGACAGCCCCGACAACAGCGTCGATCGTACCTTGCGGATACCGGTCACCCTGCGCCTGGGGCAGGCGGACGACAGCCCGGATGCCGGGCGGCACTATGTGTTGCTGGTCAGTACCGATGCCAGCCGTGATACCATCCAGCAACAGGTGGTGACCGCGGTCGATGGCCAGTATCGCTTTGCCTTCGAGACTGTGGCGCCGGGCGACTATTTCCTGGTGGCCGGTACCGATATGGACAACAACGGCCTGATTTGCGAGAACGGCGAGGCCTGTGCGGAATACCCGGTGAACGGACTGCCGCAGATCATCACCGTCGGGGCTGACCCGATCAGTGGTGTCACCCTGGGCACCAGTTTCCGTCGACCGACCATTTCGGCCCTGGGAGTGCCCCGTTATGGCTTTGAAGGCTACCGGGTGTTGCCGGCAGAAGCGGATAAGATACCCCTGCGGAGCACGCCGACCCCCTGAACCGGTGGGGGGCTTGGCTGGCCCTGGCCGGGCCACCCGTGGCGAACGGTAATCGGACGGTGACTTGCATTGGTGAGCATAGAACGCAGTCACGCAAAGTAAGGCCCAGAAATAACAGTAAGGCCCAGTAATGACGGGAGACAGGACGTGACGTTGAAGTATCTTGTAGCCAGCGCGCTGTTCGCGGTGGCCGTGGCGGGTTGCGCAACCAGCCGGACCGAAACCGCCGGCGGGGCGCCGCTGGCCCGCCAGATCACCGCGTCGGATCATTGTGGTCTGACCGCGCCCGGACTCGTTTACCTGCGGGATGCCTCCGCAGTGAATGCCCTGGAGCGTTTACCGGCCCGCACCATGACACTGGCCGCGCTGCGCAGTGTTGATTTCAGCCGCGAACACCTGGTCTTGGTTGGCCTGGGGCAGCAACGCAGTGGCGGTTATGGCGTGGCCCTGGCGGCCTCGGAGATTACCTCGGATACGCTGCGGTTGACGGTGCAGGTCCGTCGCCCGGCGCCGGGGGCGATGGTCAGCCAGGCCCTTACCACCCCCTGCGCCGTCATCGCGGTCAGTCCGCACGGCTGGGATGAACTGGAAGTTTCCGGCGAGGGCATGACCACTCTGACCCGTCAGCGCAGCGAACTCTGATCCGGCCCAGCCAGCGGGCCGGGTTCCCGCCGTGAGAAAACAATCGTTGAACTTTCCCGGCGAATCCCTAAGCTATGGGCGAGTTTCACATTAACACCCCCGGAGTCGCTCCTCGCCTATGAGCCAGCAACAGTACAATGCCGACGCCATTGAAGTCCTGAGTGGTCTGGACCCGGTCCGCAAGCGCCCGGGCATGTACACCGACACCAGCCGCCCCAACCACCTTGCCCAGGAAGTGATCGATAACAGTGTCGACGAGGCTCTGGCTGGTCATGCCCGCCGTATTGACGTAATCCTGCACACCGATGGTTCCCTGAGTGTGGAGGACGACGGTCGCGGTATGCCGGTGGATATTCACAAGGAAGAAGGGGTGCCGGGTGTCGAGCTGATCCTGACGCGGCTCCATGCCGGCGGCAAGTTCTCCGAGGGTAACTACAATTTTTCCGGTGGCCTGCACGGGGTGGGGGTGTCGGTGGTCAACGCCCTGTCCACCAGCCTGGAAGTGCTCATCAAGCGGGACGGCCAGCTCCACCGCATGACCTTCGCCAACGGCGACAAGGCCACCGAGCTGGAGGTGGTCGACACCGTTGGCAAGCGCAACACCGGTACCCGGCTGCGCTTCATGCCGGACCCGAAGTATTTCGACAGCCCCAATTTTTCCGCCACCCGTCTGCGCCATAACCTGCGCGCCAAGGCGGTACTCTGCCCCGGGCTGACCGTTACCTTCCTGCAGGAGAAGACCGGCGAGAAGGACGAGTGGTACTACGAGGACGGTTTGCGGGACTACCTGCGGATGGCCCTGGCGGATGTCGAGGCGGTGCCGCTCGAACCCTTCACCGGCAGTTTCTCCGGCAACAAGGAGGCCGTAGACTGGGCACTCCAGTGGCTGCCGGAAGGCGGTGAAGCGGTCATGGAAAGCTATGTCAACCTGATTCCGACCGCCCAGGGTGGCACCCACGTCAACGGCCTGCGAACCGGCCTGCTGGAAGCCATGCGGGAGTTCTGCGAGTTCCGCAACCTGTTGCCCCGCGGCGTGAAACTGTCGCCCGAGGATATCTGGGACCGCTGCAGCTATGTGCTGTCATTCAAGATGCAGGAACCGCAGTTCTCCGGTCAGACCAAGGAGCGGCTGTCGTCCCGCGAGGCGGCGGCATTTGTTTCCGGGGTGGTGAAGGATGCCTTCAGCCTGTGGCTAAACCAGCATACCGATGTTGCCGAGGTGCTTGCCGAGCTGTTTATCAGCAATGCCCAGCGCCGCTTGCGGGCCAGCAAGAAGGTCGCCCGCAAGAAGGTGACCTCGGGCCCGGCGCTGCCCGGCAAGCTGGCCGATTGCTCCGGCGGCGACACCGCCCGCTCCGAGCTGTTCCTGGTGGAGGGGGACTCTGCCGGCGGTTCTGCCAAGCAGGCCCGTGACCGGGAGTTCCAGGCGGTCATGCCGCTGCGGGGCAAGATCCTCAACACCTGGGAAGTGGATTCCGGTGAGATTCTCGCCTCCCAGGAAGTGCACGACATTGCGGTCGCCATCGGAGTAGATCCCAGCTCCGACGATCTGACCGGCCTGCGCTACAACAAAATCTGCATCCTTGCCGATGCGGACTCCGACGGTCTGCACATTGCCACTTTGCTGTGTGCGCTGTTCGTCAAGCATTTCCGCCCGCTGGTCCAGGCTGGCCATGTGTTTGTCGCCATGCCGCCGCTGTACCGGGTGGACCTTGGCAAGGAAACCTTCTACGCCCTCGACGAACACGAAAAGCAGGGCATCCTTGATCGCATTGCCGCCGAAAACCGCAAGGGCAAGATCTCCGTCACCCGCTTCAAGGGCCTCGGCGAGATGAACCCGCTGCAGCTGCGGGAGACCACCATGGCCCCGGATACCCGGCGCCTGGTAATGCTGACCCTGGAAGAAGGCGACGACACCGACGAGCGCATGGACATGCTGCTGGGCAAAAAGCGCGCCTCCGACCGCCGTGCCTGGCTGGAAGCCTACGGCAACATGGCTGACGTGGCAGTCTGACACCGGCGGGGACAGACCCGAGCTCAGTCCCCTCAGGCTTATACCTTGCACGCAAGTCAGGGGACAGACCTGAGGTCAGTCCCCTCAAGCTCGCACCTTGCAAGCAAGTCAGGGGACTGACCTCCGGTCTGTCCCCGGGAGTTCGCTCTCAGTAGTTTTTATTCCTCCTAGTGCTTTAAAAAGCATTTCTTATTCTTTTAAGGTTTCCGGCACAAGCGTTATTCTCCCTGCTTTACCTTTGGGAAGCAGGGCATCATGGACTGGCAAGGCTGGTTTTCTCTGGGTCTCGCGGCGACGGCGCTGATCCTGATGAGTGTAGGGCGGTTTGGGCCCCATCTGGTGATGATGGGAGTCCTCGTGGTGCTGAGCGCCAGCGGCATCATCGATGCCAGCCAGACCCTTGCCGGCTTCAGTAACAGTGGTCTGATCACGGTGGTGGCACTGTTTGTGGTGGCGGCCGGGATCCACCATTCCGGGGGCGTCGACCTGGTGGTCAAGCACCTGTTGCGTTCCCCGGGCACTATCCGCAGCGCGCAGGCGCGCATTGCCCTGCCGGTGTCCCTGCTCAGTGGCTTCCTCAACAATACCCCGGTGGTGGCGACCATGATCCCCGCCATCCATGCCTGGTCCCGCAAGATTGGTATTGCGCCGTCCAAGCTGATGATTCCGTTGAGTTACTCGGCCATCCTCGGGGGCACCCTCACACTGATCGGCACCAGTACCAACCTGATTGTCAACGGCCTGTACAAGGAGCTGACGGGGCATGAGGGCTTCTCCATTTTCTCCATCACGGCTGTCGGCCTGCCGGTGGCGGTTATTGGCCTCGCTGCCATGTTGCTGGTGTTGCCGCGGTTCCTGCCGGATCGCAAGGACCAGCAGAAATTCGGTTCCATGCGGGAATTTACCCTGGAAGTGGCAGTGGCCTTCGATGGCCCGCTGGTCGGCAAGTCGGTAGGTGAAGCGGGCCTGCGCGAGCTCGAGCGGCTTTACCTGGTGGAGATCGAACGGGATGGCAGCGTGGTGACGGCAGTGCCCTCGGAGGAACGCCTGCGCGGTGGTGACCGGCTGGTGTTCGCCGGCGATACCCAGGCCATTTCTGACCTGTTGCGGATCAACGGTATCGTACCGTCGGTACATGATGATGAGCCCAGCCTTGCCAAGGACCGTGCCGAGCGCCGGCTGGTGGAAGCCGCGTTGTCGCCCCAGTCCGATGTGCTCGGTATGACCATTCGCGATGCCCGTTTCCGTGACCGCTACGGCGCGGTGGTGCTGGCGGTGGCGCGGGGTGGGGAGCGGGTATCCGGTAATCTCGGCAATATCCGCCTCAAGCCCGGTGACGTGCTGTTGCTGGAGGCGCGGCCGGCGTTTGTAAGCCGCCAGCGCTATAACAAGGATTTCCTGCTGATCAACGACCTGGAAACCGAAACCCCACGCCACGATCGTGCCTGGTTGTCCTGGGCCATCCTGGTGGTGCTGGTGGGGGCGGCAGCCTGCGGTGTGCTCAGTATGCTGAACGCGTCGCTGATCGGCGCGGCGTTGATGATGATCAGCGGCTGCTGCTCGGTGACCCAGGCCCAGAAATCGGTGGATGTGCCGGTCATTCTTACTATCGCCGCATCATTCGCCCTGGGGGCGGCCCTCGAGGAGACCGGCGCGGCGGCCTGGCTGGCACAGAACATTCTTCAGCTCAGCAGCGGCCATCCCTTGCTGACCATGATCCTGATTTACATCGCAGTGTCGGTGCTGACGGAAGTGATCACCAACAATGCGGCGGCGGTGCTGATTATCCCGGTGGTCTTGTCGATGACCTCGTCGCTGGGGGTTGCCCCGGAGCCGTTCGTCATCGCGGTGATGATGGCGGCCTCCGCCAGTTTTGCGACGCCGCTGGGCTATCAGACCAACATGATGGTATTTGGTCCCGGAGGCTACCGCTTTACCGATTTTGTGAAAGTCGGGCTGCCGATGAACCTGTTTATCGGGCTGGTAACCGTGGCGGTAATTGCTGTGCTCTATGACATTGCCTGGTGACCGGCGCAGAAACGACAACGGGACCCGAAAGGGTCCCGTTGTCGTTTCATGATGCGGGTACAGAGTGATCAGTTGTTGCTGGGAACAACGACGCGTTCGTCGAATTCGATTTCCATGTCAGTGCCTCGCTTTGGCCGGTTTCCGATGACATCCCGAAAGGGGGTGGTAAAGATGGACTTAGTTTAGCTCGCTGGTCTAGCCCAGCAATCCGTAAAATCCGCATAAGACCAAAGGCCTACCAGCGTCATCATCAGAATTTCTGAACCTTGCCTCCAAAACATTTCGGTTGGCTTTGCGGGCCGCTGTTCCTAAAGTAGGTGTTCCAATCAACCCAGGGAAGGAGGCGTCTTTTTTAATGCAAGTCAGGAACACATCGTCCCGCTTCGGCCTCGTCAGTGTGGTATTGCACTGGCTGGTGGCGCTGGCGGTATTCGGACTGTTTGGCCTGGGCTATTACATGGTGGACCTGGGCTACTATGACCCCTGGTACCGCAAGGGGCCGGACATCCATCGCAGTATCGGCATCCTGCTGTTTATTGTCATGCTCGGGCGCCTTGCCTGGCGCTGGGGTAACCGGACGCCAGCCCCGCTGGCCACCCACAAGCGCTGGGAAGTGCTGACCGCCCACGCGACCCACGGCCTGCTCTATCTACTCATTTTTGTGGCCATGGTGAGCGGTTACCTGATTTCAACTGCCGATGGGTCCGCTATCGATGTGTTCGGCTGGTTCCGTGTGCCATCGGTAACGGGGCAGATCAAGGGCCTCGAAGACAGCGCCGGTGCCGTCCATTACTGGTCCACCTGGGCGCTGGTACTGCTTGCTGTCACTCACGCCCTGGCCGCGCTGAAGCACCACATCTTTGATCGGGACCAGACCCTCAGGCGTATGTTCGGGCGCTGATGCCCGGGATTAATTCACCATTAACGATTAACTGTTACGCCTTTCATCAAGGGCGATTCATCAAAAAGGGAGAATGACATGAAGAAAACGTTACTCGCATCCGCTGTTGCGCTGTCGGTTATTGCCGGCGCTGCCCAGGCTGACACTCATAGTGGCACTTACGCCTTCGATACCAAGGGCGCCCACCAGTTTGTGACCTTCAAGATTTCCCACCTGGGCTACAGTTGGCTGTATGGCCGCTTCAACGACTTCGACGGCAGCTTCGTCTACGATGCCGAAAATCCGGAGAACAGCTCAGTGCAGGTGACCATCGATACCGCCAGTGTGGACTCCAACCATGCCGAGCGTGACAAGCACCTGCGCAGCGAGGATTTCCTCCATGTCAGCGATTTCGCCCAGGCCACCTTCAAGAGCAAGCGCATTGTGCTGGGTGACGAAGCCGGCGAGGCCGATATCATTGGCGACCTGACCCTGCGTGGCGTTACCAAAGAGGTGACCCTGGATGCCGAGATGCTGGGGCACGGCGAAGATCCCTGGGGCGGTTACCGGATGGGCTTTGAGGCTGAAACCGAGCTGAAGCTGGCGGATTTTGGTATTCCGATGAATCTGGGGCCCGCCGCTGAAACCGTGGAGATTATCATTTCCGTGGAAGGTGTGCGTCAGTAACTGACGTCGGGCCCCGGCGCTGTGTGCCGGGGCCTAGCCCGCCTGATCCTGCTGTAGCCGATCGGCGGTCCGGCAGAGGTGGCGCTGCCGCAGGAATTGCCCCACAAATACCACCAGGCCAACCAGCAGGCCGGCGTACAGGTAGGGTTCGGTTACTGACAGAGTGCCGCTGACGGCAAACTCCACCAGTAACATCAGAGCCAGGGCCAGGCTGCCGTTCACCAGTGCGGTAATCAGCGCATAGCCACAGGCTTTCATGTTGGTGATCATAGTCTTCCGCTCTCATCGCTGACTGGTACCGGCTGCAAACAGCCGGCCATACATTGCAAAACGGTCATCTATTCCGGCCAGCCAGAATACGGCCCGGGCGTCATCCCCTCCATTCGGGAATTCCGCTATTGGAAATCCATCGCGGGATTGGTGTATCCGCGCCACCCTCCATATAATGTGCCTCCAGACAGGGCCCCCGGCGGCCTCGGAATTCACAACTGTCAACAAGGGGCATCCATGCCAGAGTTTCAGACGACGGATGAAGGCTTTGAGCGGGTTTCGCTAAGGGATTACACCGAGAAGGCCTACCTCGACTACTCCATGTACGTCATTCTTGACCGGGCGCTCCCCAATGTCGGTGACGGCCTGAAGCCGGTCCAGCGCCGAATCATCTATGCCATGTCGGAGCTGGGGCTGAAGTCCTCCTCGAAGTACAAGAAGTCGGCCCGTACCGTGGGTGATGTGCTGGGTAAGTTCCATCCCCACGGCGACAGTGCCTGTTATGAAGCCATGGTGCTGATGGCCCAGCCGTTCTCCTACCGCTACCCGCTGGTTGACGGTCAAGGCAACTGGGGCTCGCCGGATGATCCCAAGTCCTTTGCCGCCATGCGGTACACCGAGTCCCGCCTGGCTGCCTTCGCCGATGTGTTGCTGGGTGAGCTGGGGCAGGGCACGGTTGACTGGGTGCCCAACTTTGACGGCACCATGGAAGAGCCTTCCGTGCTGCCCGCGCGCTTGCCCCATGTGTTGCTGAACGGCACCACCGGCATCGCCGTTGGCATGGCCACCGACATTCCGCCCCACAACGTGCGTGAGGTGACAGCCGCCTCGATCCGCCTGCTGGACAATCCGGCAGCGTCGGTGGACGACCTGCTGGAACATATCAAGGGTCCGGACTTCCCGACCCGTGCCGAGATCATTACCCCCAGGCGGGATCTGCGCCAGATGTATGAGACCGGCCGCGGCTCCCTGCGGATGCGTGCCCGCTGGATTCGCGAGAACGGTGAAGTGGTGATTACCGATCTGCCCCACCAGGTGTCCGGTAACCGCGTGCTGGAGCAGATTGCGGCACAGATGCAGGCCAAGAAGCTGCCCATGGTCACCGACCTGCGGGATGAGTCCGACCATGAAAACCCGACCCGCCTGGTCATTGTGCCCCGCAACAGCCGGGTGGACCTCGATGGCCTGATGGCGCACCTGTTCGCCAGCACGGATCTGGAAAAAAGCTACCGGGTCAATATCAACGTTATCGGCAATGATGGCCGGCCGGCGGTCAAGGGGCTGCACACCATCCTGTCCGAGTGGCTGGCGTTCCGCCGCGCCACGGTGACCCGCCGCCTGCAGCACCGTCTCGACAAGGTGCTGGCGCGGCTGCACATTCTCGACGGCTTGTTGATTGCCTACCTCAATATCGACGAGGTGATTGCGATCATTCGTAACGAGGACAAGCCCAAGCCCGTGCTGATGGAGCGGTTCGGGTTGTCATCAGACCAGGCGGAAGCCATTCTCGACCTGAAATTGCGCCACCTGGCGAAGCTCGAGGAAATGAAGATCCGTGGCGAACAGGACGAGCTGTCCGCCGAGCGTGACGAGCTGCAGGCCATTCTGGGCTCGGACGAGCGCCTGCGGGCGCTGATCAAGGCGGAACTGCAGGCCGACGCTGAAACCTACGGTGACGACCGTCGTTCGCCGATCGTCGAGCGGGAAGAGGCCCGTGCCTTCAGCGAAACCGACCTGGTCTCCAATGATCCGGTTACCGTAGTGCTGTCCGAGAAAGGCTGGGTGCGCGCCGGCAAGGGCCACGACCTTGACCCGACCGGGCTCAGTTACAAGGCGGGCGACAGCTTCGCCCTGGCCGCCAGGGGCCGGAATAACCAGCAGGCGATCTTCCTCGATTCCACCGGCCGAGCCTACTCGCTGATCGCCCACAGTCTGCCGTCGGCAAGGGGGCAGGGTGAGCCGCTGACCGGCCGGATCAATCCACCGTCAGGCGCCACCTTTGCCGGCCTGGTGATGGGGGATCCGTCCCGCAAGGTGCTGTTGGTGACGGACGGCGGTTACGGCTTCGTGGCATCGCTGAACGACATGATCAGCAAGAACCGTAATGGCAAGGCTGTGGTTTCCGTGCCCAAGGGGGCGAAAATCATGGCGCCGCTGGTGATTCCGGCGAGTGACAAGCCGCTCTACCTGGGGGCGATCTCCAATGAAGGCCGGATGCTGGTGTTCCCCCTGGGCGAACTGCCGGAGCTGGCCAAGGGCAAGGGTAACAAGATCATCAGTATTCCCTCGGCGCGGGTACAGAACCGCGAGGAGTACGTGGTGGCCGTGGCGGTGTTCAGTGAAGAGGACCAGCTGGAGATCCGCGCCGGTAAACGCAAGATGGGCTTGCAGTTCGGCGATCTCGAGCATTATCTGGGTGAGCGTGGCCGCCGCGGCCACAAGCTGCCCCGCGGACTCCAGCGTGTCGACGCTGTCGAGGTGATTCAAGCTGCCAGCAGTGCCAATGCAGAGGAGCAGGCCGACGGTGAGTGAACTGGTTCTGATTAATGTCTCCGGGCGCGACAAGCCCGGGCTCACCTCGGAGATCACCGGCATCATGGGCCGCTACGATGTCCGGATTCTCGATATCGGCCAGGCAGTGATTCACGATCACCTCACCTGGGGCATCCTGGTGGAGATTCCTGACGAGTCCAAGACCTCGCCGGTGATCCGCGACCTGCTGTTCCGGTTGCACGCCCTTGACCTGCAAGTGCGCTTCGCACCGATCACGGTGGCGGAGTACCAGCAGTGGGCGGAAGGCCGTAACCGGGCCTGCTACATCGTGACCCTGTTGTCCCGTGACATCAAGGCCGAGCAGATTGCACGGGTGTCGGCCATTACCGCCCGCCACGGCCTGAATATCGACAACATCACCCGGCTGTCGGCGCGGCCGTCGCTGAATCCCGCCGACAACCGCATTGCCTGTGTCGAATTCTCGGTCCGCGGCACCCCGAAAGACCTCGAGCAGTTGCGCTCGGACTTCCTCCATATCGCTGCGGAAATGAACGTCGACATCGCCTTCCAGGAAGATTCCATTTTCCGCCGCAACCGCCGGCTGGTGGTGTTTGATATGGATTCCACGCTGATCGAGGCGGAAGTTATCGACGAGCTGGCCCTGGAGGCAGGGGTTGGTCCCCAGGTGGCCGAGATTACCGAGCGGGCGATGCAGGGGGAGCTGGATTTCAGTCAGAGCTTTGCAGAGCGCCTGGCGCTGCTGCGGGGGCTGGATGAGTCGGTCCTGGAGGGGATTGCCGGCCGCCTGCGGCTCACCGAAGGTGCCGAGCACCTGATCCGCAGCCTCAAGTCACTGGGCTACCGTACCGCGATCCTTTCCGGCGGCTTTACCTACTTTGCCCGGCATTTGCAGGCCCGGCTGGGCATCGACTATGTCTATGCCAACGAGCTGGAAATCGAGAACGGCAAGGTGACCGGGCGGGTGTCGGGCCAGATCGTGGATGGCAAGCGCAAGGCAGAGTTGCTGCTGGAGATTGCCGGTCGCGAGCACATCTCGCGGGAGCAGGTGATCGCGGTGGGCGATGGTGCCAACGACCTGCCAATGCTGAGCCAGGCCGGCCTGGGAGTGGCATTCCGTGCCAAGCCTCTGGTCAAGGAGTCAGCCCGGCATTCCATCTCGACCCTCGGGCTGGACGCCATCCTCTACCTGATCGGATTCCGCGAAAGCGACAGTCAGCAGTACTGAGCAACGGCCGGTGCCTGCCGGCCGTTGCCCCGCCTGATGTGCAGTCCCGTTACTGGTCCCCGAAATCGAAGTTCATTTCGGGGACCGGTGCCTGGACGTAGTAGCCCTGGATGTAATTGACCCCGGCCTGCCACAGGCTGGCCATGGTCTGGGCGCTTTCCACCTGGGGAATAATGGTCAGCTTGCCGGCGCTCTGCAGGCTCTTGACCAGTTCGTTGAAGCGGGACTTGCCTTCGTCGCTCTTCTGCAGGTCCTCGGTGAACGAGCCGTCCACTTTGACGTAGTCCATCTCCACATGCTTGAGCGTATTGAAGGGGTTGATGGCACAGCCGAACTGGCTGACCGACACCTTGCAATGCAGCTCGTGGAGCGAGCGGGTGAAATCCCGCGCCTGCTTGAGGTAGTTGTTGACGTCGCCTTCGCGGAACTGAAACACCAGGGCGTCACCGGGCAGGCGTGCGGCCTTCAGTGCCACGCTGAGCCAAGAGCTGAAGGTCTTGTCCTGCAGGGTCTCGCCGGTGACGTTGATCATCAGCCGGGTGTCGTGACCGCTGGTGCGGTGGGCTGCCAGCTGCCGGATGGTCTGCAGGATGACCCAGCGGTCGATCTTGATGGCCATGTCCGAGGGCCCGGCCGGCGGCAGGAAGTCGTAGGGGGACACTTCCTTGTCATCCTTGTCGAGCATCCGCAGGAACACCTCGTAATGCTCCTCACCTTCGCCCCGCAGGTTGATGATGGGCTGGAACAGCAGGCGGAAGCGGTTTTCCTCAAGGGCCTTCTGGATGGCTTCGATGGAGTTGCCCTCGTCGAGGGTCTCGAAATCGGCAGGGTTGTAGACCACGATGCCGTTGCCGCGTTCATGGCCTTCTTTTTTGCGGACTTCGGCGGATGCCATGTGGGCGCGACCGAGCAGGTCTGCGGCCTTGGGCGAATTCTCGGTGATCGCGGCGATACCGATGCTGGCCGTCAGCTGGGCTGTTCGCCCGCTGATATCAAACAGGTGGTCTTCGAGTTTCTTGCGTATCTGTTCACACAGGCCTGCCATGGTCTTGTCGTCGCAGGGTTGTGCCAGGATGCAGAAGGCGTCGTCGCTCAGCCGGGCGAGGGTGCCCTGTTCGCCGACCAGACTTTGCAGCAGGTTGGCCAGGTCGCCCAGCAGCAGGTCGGAACCGGCAATGCCCACCTGGCCCTTGAGCGCCATGAAGTTGTCGAGCGCCAGGTAGGCGAGCGCGCCGTTCTGGTTGGTCTTGCCGGCGGTGACGATCGCTTCGGCCAGGGCATCCATCAGGTACTGGCGGTTGTACAGCCCGGTCAGCAGATCCTGGCTGCTGATCTGGCGCAGTTTTTCCTCCAGTTCGGCATCACTGTGCTCGGGCTGGAGCACAATCTGGGTACAGGCTTCGCCATCGTAGGTGGCGGAGGAGACTGCCATCACCACATTGAGTTCCTGGTCATCGCTGCGCCGGGCGACGCAGTTCAGGGTCTTGCCGTCCTCGCCCGACTCGGCAAAGGCCTTCATGAAGCTCTTGTATTTTTCCTGGCTGTCCGGGGTCAGGGTGTCGAGCACAGGTATGCAGATCAGCTCGTCAATGTCGTCGTAGCCGAGGAACTCCATGTAGGACTGGTTGGCATAGATGTGCATGCCATCGTTAATGTAGGCAATGGCGTCCTTCGAGCTTTCCAGCAGCAGCTGACAGCGTTGTTCCGCTTCCCGCAGGTGGGAATCGAGGATGCGGCGCCGGCGCCGCTCTTCCAGGGCGTTGAGCTCGCGGTTGACCTTGAGCACCAGCAGGTCGCTGTAGTCGAACGGCACCGTATCCTGGGCACCGGCCTTGATGAACGCGACCGACTGCTCCCGGTTCTCGCTGCTGGTCATCAGAATGAACGGAATGTCCTTGTCCATCCGCCGGATCATTGCCAGCGCCTGTTCCGCGCTGAACTCCTGCTCGGTATCCCTGGCCAGCAACAGATCCCAGTTGCCGGTCTTGATCACTTCCTCAAGGTCTTCCTCGGAAGTGATGCGGTGCGCCCGGGTCGCTCGCCCGGCATTGCGCAGCAGGCTGACCAGTGCTTCCGCATCGTTCTGGGACGGATCAAGGATGAGCAGGTGAACTGTCGGATTCTTTTTCTGCATTCGTCAGAAGTCTCATGAAACGCGATGGCTGTGCCGGCTGGCGCTGGAAACACAAGAACAAGGCAGGAACCTTCCGGGCGCCGAAATGATGAAGGCCGGGCTGTAACTCAGGCATGAATGATGCAGGGGTTGCTCGGCAATAACAACCCCTGCCATGGTCTGCCGTCGCGGAACTGAGAACTGGTTGCGGCCTCAAGCCGGTACCGGGAGGAGTCAGGCGGCCATGGGCCGCCCCGGTGTCTGGTGCAGATGGTCAGAGCGAAGGCCATAACGAGTCGAACTCGTCTTCGCTGGTGCCCTTGACGGTATCGCGGGGGGTGGCGGGTTTTGCGATTCCGGTCAGCTCGCGGTTCTGCAGCTTGAGTTCAAACTGGCTGATGCTGCCGGTCGCTGACACCTGTCGCGACAACATGCCCTGGTCTTCAAAGCCGTCATGAAGCAGCGAGATCCTGCTGCCGGCCTGGAACGGCAGCCGCGGAGTGATCAGCGTTGCCGGCTGGTCTTCGGAACGGATCTCCGGCAGTAGCAGGCCCCGCAGGTAGGCGCTGTTGGTGCCCACTTTCTGGATCAGGCGGACGCCGCAGGGCGATGCACTGGGTGCCAGCAGTTCGATCCCGACCTGGGTGCCCTGGTTGCGGACATGGCGGATCCAGCGTACCACGGCGACGCTCCACGGATGGTTGGCCTGCTCACGGATGCCGAGGATTTCACCGGCCTGCAGTGAGGTGGGGATGCTGTTGTCCCAGCTCACGCAGTAGCCGCCCGGGCTGGCGTTCACCAGGGTTGCCTCGTGCGCGACGGGTGCAGCAGTTTCAGTCCTGGCGCTACTGGCGGCAGCGGCGGTACCCTTGCTGCCGCGGAACTGGATAGGGGCGTCGGTGTCATGGCTGGCAGTGCGGACCGGACCGGCATCGTGGGCTTCGGCCCAGACATCCTGCTGGGGCTGCCCGGCAGGTTGCAGGAACACGTTGTCATCAAACCGCGGCCCATGGTTGTCATTGCCGCTGACGAAGTCGTTAAACGATTTCTGCCCGGCAATGAAGTAGTGAGCGGCCGACAGGCCGACACAGATCTGCAGCGAGCCGCGGGTGGTGATCCGGTTGTGATTGCGCTCGGTCAGGATGCCGAGGGCCTGGCTCAGGTGGCTCAGCAGGGTGTTGTTAACGCTGGCGGGCAAGGACAGGCCGCTGTCCCGTTGGGCCTGGCGATGGTCGCTGAGGGTTTGCAGATACGTTCCGATGCGTTCGGACAGCTCGTGGGTGTCGAAGCCGTAGTAGTCCGCGCCAGGAGGTTCGTCGAGAAGGCTGCGATAGGCCGGTGGCGCATCGCAGTCCATATCCACCACGAACAGGGCGCTGGCACGCAGGTCATGGCTGCAGGCAACGTGGTCGGTCCATTGTTCAAACAGATCGTAGGCCTGGTTCAGCTCGTTCTGGCGTAACTGGTTGGGACGCGCGCAGCCCAGCAGCAGGATGCGTTTGTAGCAGTCGTTGACACTGCTGGAGCGGCGATGCACCAGGGTGTCATCCTCCACCGGGAGGTCGGCGAGCCCGTTCAGGACCGCATAGCGATAGAGATGGTGACATTCCAGCCAGCTCCTCGCCGGGCTGGGACAATACAGCTGGTGGGCCCGCAGGATGGTGGCGGCCAGTTCGGAGATGGCCCGGTGGCAGCTGGTCGCCAGTAACGGACGTTGCCGGTCGTTGATGCCGCCCTTCAGCAGGTCGCGGACGCAGAGTTTGTAGCCATTGGCGCAGTGCAGCTGCAGCGCCTGGGACAGATTGGCGATTTTGCGCTGTTTCTCGGGCAGGGCGACGGCCAGTCCGAGGTAGTGGCGTGACAGCTCGTTGCAGACAAAATGGATTTTCGGGCGAATCAGCTCAAGCAGCTGGAGCCGCTGTTGCGGTGGCGCCGACAGGTGAGTGAGCTCGATGATGGCATGGTAGAGCTGGCGTGACGCCTCGCCGATGTTCGCCATGGGCAGGCCATTGACCCAGCTCCGAAACGCTTTCGGGCTGGTCTCGCAAAACGACAGGGTTGTCGCTTTCTGTTCCGGAACATACAGTTCGGGTTTCACGGTTTTGCCATCCTTGTGTTCACGCCATTCGTCAGTGCTTGCAATCGTTATTATCGGGCGCCGTTGTCCGCGGTGTCGCTGCCTGTTTTACGGGCATCATATCGGGGACTTTAAAGGAGCGGGCCGCTGCGCTCAAAGTGACAGTGTCACAAGTTGACAAGATTTGACATCCTGGCCTCTTCAGCGCTTGTGCCGTCGTCCTCGAGTCCCAGGTCGAGCGGGGTCTTGCCGTCCCGGCCGGGGATTTCCCGCACCAGTCTTGGGACCAGGAATCCTGGCAGGCGAGCCTGCAGTTCCCGTGCCAGAGCCCGCGCGCGCTGGTCACTGACATCGAAGTGATGGGCGCCCGCTACCGGGTCGAAGGCATGAAGATAGTAGGGCAGGACGCCGGCGGCAAACAGGGTTTCACTCAGGGTCGCCAACAGGGCGGCGTCATCGTTCACCCCCTGGAGCAAAACGCTCTGGTTCAGCAGCGTAACCCCGGCTGCCCGCAATCGGGCCAGGGCGGTCCGTACCTCATCGTCAATTTCCGCCGGGTGATTGACGTGCAGGACCATAACCACCTGCAGTCGGCTCTGCCGGATCCACGCCAGCAGGCTGTCGCATACCCGCTGGGGAATGACCACTGGCAGCCGCGAGTGGATTCTCACCCGTTGCAGGCTGGTAATGCCGGACAGCTCCGCCATCCAGCGCGCCAGCAGGCGGTCACTCACCGCCAGCGGGTCGCCGCCGCTGAAGATGACTTCGTTGATCTCGGGGGCGGCCCGCAGCACGGCCAGCGCACGTTCCCGTTCCTCGGGGGCCAGGCGATGCTCGCCGTAGGGGAAGTGCCGCCGGAAGCAGTAACGGCAGTTGATGGCGCATTGGCCGGTAATCATCAGCAGCGCCCGGCTGCGGTATTTCCGGATCAGTCCGGTGGCGGGGGTTGCCGCCAGTTCGTCCAGCGGATCACGGACATAGCCCGGTACCTGCTCCTGTTCCTGGTGCAGCGGTAACACCTGGCGTAACAACGGGTCGTCCGGGTCACCGTGGCGGATCCGTGCCAGCCAGGGCCCGGGTACCCGCACCGGAAACAGGCGGTGGCCGGCGGTCGCGCCACCCAGCCAGCGCGCCGGATCAAGACCGAGTCCGGCCAGCAGCGCTTCCGGAGTGGTCACCGAGTCCGATAGCAGTTGTTGCCAGGTGCGGTTGTCGTTATTGGCAAGGCGGGCTTCTATACGGGCAGGAGTTCGCTGTATCATAGCGACCTTCGACATTTATAACGCATCTTTTCAGGTGGTAATTTCATGGCTTCATATTCTACCAACGAATTCCGCAGCGGTCTTAAGGTTTTGCTTGACGGAGATCCCTGCGTCATCCTGGAAAACGAATTCGTGAAGCCCGGTAAAGGGCAGGCGTTCAACCGGGTCAGGCTGCGTAACCTGATGAGTAACCGGGTCTGGGAGCGGACATTCAAGTCCGGCGAATCCCTCGAAGCTGCGGATGTGATGGACCAGGACATGGAGTACCTGTACACCGACGGTGAATTCTGGCATTTCATGCTGACGGATGGTTCCTTCGAGCAGTATGCGGCCGATGCCAAGGCTGTTGGCGATGCGGTCAAGTGGCTGAAAGAGCAGGACGTTTATACCGTCACCCTGTACAACGGCGCACCGCTGTCGGTCACTCCGCCCAACTTCGTTGAGCTGGAAGTGGTAGACACCGATCCCGGTATGAAAGGCGACACTGCCCAGGGTGGCTCCAAGCCGGCAACCCTGTCCACCGGTGCTGTGGTCAGCGTGCCATTGTTTATAACCATTGGCGAAGTGCTTAAGGTAGATACCCGGTCCGGCGAGTACGTCAGCCGGGTCAAGAGCTCCTGATCTGACGCCGGCCATGACCGACGTCGCTGCCTGGCGGCCGACCGCCAGCCGGGAGGCGCTTGAAAGCCGTGCACGCCAGCTTGCCTGGGTGCGCGGCTTTTTTGCACAGCGGGGCGTGCTGGAGGTGGAAACGCCGGTGCTCGGCCACCACGGTGCCTCCGACCTCAACATCGACAGCGTGCGCGCCAGCGTGTTGCCGGTAGCCGCGGCCCCGGCGACCACGGCCTGGTTGCAAACCTCTCCTGAGTATCACATGAAGCGGCTGCTGGCTGCCGGTTCCGGCCCCATCTTTCAGGTGGCCCGGGTGTTTCGGGACGGCGAGCGGGGTAACCGGCACAATCCGGAATTCTCCCTGCTGGAGTGGTATCGTCCGGATTTCGATGACCGCGACCTGATGGACGAAGTAGCACGGCTGGTGTGCGGCTGGCTGGAGTGCGAGTGGCCGGAGATCCACAGCTATCGTGACGTGATGCGGCGGTATGCCGGTATCGATCCGTTTGCGGCCACCGACCGGGAGATTGCCCGTCGCTGCGAAGAGTGGCTGGATCCGGCAGAGTTTCCGGGCATGGCGCGTGACGGCTATCTGGACCTGTTAATGAGTTACTGCGTGGAGCCTGCCTTGCGGCGCTCCGGTCCGACGTTCATCACCCATTACCCGGCCAGTCAGGCGGCGCTGGCGCGGGTCTCGACCGATGGCGACGGCTATCCCGTCGCGCACCGCTTTGAACTCTATGTCAACGGGATCGAGTTGTGTAACGGCTACTGGGAACTGACTGACCCGGACGAGCAGGCGCGACGTTTTGCAGCGGATAATGCAGCCCGCAAGCGGGCCGGAAAGGTGGAGATGCCTGCAGACCAGAACCTGCTGGCAGCCCTGGCCGCCGGCATGCCGTGCTGTGCCGGCGTGGCGCTGGGGCTGGATCGCCTGCTGATGCTCAAGTTGGGTACCCGGGATATCGCCGATGTACTCGCCTTTCCGTTCGAGCGGGCCTGACCGATCGGGGTTGTGCGAATACCGGCCTCGACCGTGCCGGCATAAGGCAACTCAGCCCGCTTTGCGGCCGAATGCCTCGCCCATGCGTACGGTCTTGCCGGGCTTCTGGTCTTCATTCCAGCTAACCGCACCCTTTGGCATGACCAGGACAACGGTAGAGCCGAGGCGGAAGCGCCCCATTTCCTCACCCTTGGCAAACCGGATGGCATCGGCGCCACTGTCGTAGCGGGTCGAGGTGACCAGGCCGGTGCCCGGTGCCACAATGCCGGCCCAGGTGGTTTCCACGCTGCCAACAATCATCGCGCCAACCAGCACCAGCGCCATGGGGCCGAATTCGGTGTCGAAAATCGCTGCCACCCGCTCGTTGCGGGCAAACAGTTCCGGCACATTTTCCGCAGTCGCGGGATTCACTGAAAACAGTTTGCCGGGGATATACACCATCTCCCGCAGGGTGCCGGCCAGCGGCATATGGATGCGGTGATAGTCCTTGGGCGACAGATAAATAGTGGCAAACTCCCCCTCGGCAAAATCCTCCGCCCGCTGGTGGTCGCCGCCAAGCAGTTCCACCAGGCTGAACGACTGGCCCTTGGCCTGGAATACCCGGTCATGGGTCACGGTGCCGAGCTGGCTGATTGCACCATCTACCGGACTGACCAGCACTGCAGCATCGGGATCCACCGGGCGCAGGCCGGGCTTGAGCGCACGGGTAAAGAAAGCGTTGAAGCTGCTGTAGGCGGCCGGATCAGACTCCAGGGCTTCGCTCATATTTACCCCGTAACGACCAATGAACCAGCGGATCACCCGTTGCAGCAGTGCCGGCGAACGGTCACTGTCAGCCAGGCGACCCGCCAGCCGGGACACCGTGAGCTGGGGTGTCAGGTACTGGCTCATTACAAACAGCTTGTCGAACATTACAAAGGATCCTGTGTACTCAAAGGCGGGCATTCTAGCAAAACGGCGGCGGTGTGGAGAATTGAAATGATCCACTACGCGGGCAACTGGCCTGAGGTGCGGTGTTTCGTCACCCAGGCCCCAGCCCGCGGGCCTGCTGCTCGGTCATATCCTGCAGGATACGGTGAAAGCTGTGCAGTCGCTCGGCGCTGATCCGGCCTTCCTGCTCGGCTTTCTCCAGTGCGCAACCGGGGTCGCCCAGATGGCGGCAGTTACGGAATTTGCAGTGCCCGATCAGGTCGCGAATCTCGCGAAAGCCGTATTCGATCTCCCTCGCCGTCATATGCCACAAGCCGAACTCCCGGATACCCGGTGAGTCGATCAGGTCGCCGCCCCAGTCGAGGTGGAACAGCTTGGCGGTGGTGGTGGTATGGGTGCCCTTGCCGGTACTTTCCGACAATGCGCCGACCTTGAGGGACTCATGGGGCAGCAGGGTCTGGATGATGGAAGACTTGCCTACCCCCGACTGTCCGACAAAGACGCTGGTGCGACCACGTACCAGATCCTGGACCTCGCTGGCCGGTTCGCTGCCGGAGGCTTTGGCAGAGGTGCGCACCACCAGGTAGCCCAGGTTCTCATAGCGCTGTAGCAGGTCGTCGATCAGGGGTTGGTTGTATTCATTGATCAGGTCGGTCTTGTTCAGCAGCAGCACGGCCGGAATGCCGGTGTTTTCAGCGGCAACCAGGTAGCGGTCAATCAGGTTGTCGTGGGGTTCCGGTTCCGGCGCGATCACCAGGATGATGTGGTCGATGTTGGCCGCCACCGGCTTGAGCTGACCGAAGTTGTCGGGTCGCTGCAGCAGCGACATGCGCTCGGAGCGGGCCACGATTACCCCGGTTTCGCCGGAACCCGGTCGCCAGATGACCCGGTCTCCGGTGACCAGGCTGTCGATGTTGGCCCGCACAAAACAGCGCACAACCCGGCCCTTGCGTTCGCCCTCCAGCGCTTCGACGTCCAGTTGCTGGCCAAAGTGAGCGATGACTAACCCTGCCTGCTCGTCCCCCAGGTCTCCGGCTTCCAGTTGTTCGTCAATTTTCCGCTCCTTGCGGGCCGCCCGGGCCGCCCGTTCGTCCTGGATCTTGCGGATGCGAAACTGTTGCTGTTTGTTCAGTCGCCGTTTTGCCATAGAGGTCTGCAGTGATTCCTGATGTCAGCTTGCGTATTGGTGTGACATCATACCCTAACCGTTTAACTGCAGCTTGCTTTTGGTACGCTCTGGCGGGCTGCACAGAAATTCGCAGGGTGGCTGCAGGATGCGTTTCCCGGGGCTGTCGGAGGCCATGGATGGCCGGAGATCAAGCGCACATGGATGTGCTTGTAGCGTGCCCCGGGAAACGCATCCTGCAGCCGCCCACCGCCAAATTTGAAAAGCCTGGAGAAAAACATGGCAGACGCCAGCCGCCTGGTCTGGATTGACCTGGAAATGACCGGTCTCGATCCGGATAAAGAACGCATCATCGAGATGGCCACCATCGTCACCGATGCCGAGCTCAATATTATTGCGGAGGGGCCGGTTATTGCCATTCATCAGCCGGACAGCCTGCTGGACGCGATGGACGAATGGTGTACCCGCACCCATGGCGAGAGCGGGCTGACCCGGCGGGTCAAAGACAGCAAGGTTACCGAGGCCGAAGCCGAGCAGCAGACCCTGGCGTTCCTGCAGCAGCATGTCGAGCCCGGGCAGTCGCCGCTGTGCGGTAACAGCATCGGCCAGGACCGCCGCTTTCTGGTGAAGTACATGCCAGCGCTGGAAGGCTTCTTCCATTACCGCAACCTGGATGTCAGTACGGTTAAGGAGCTGGCCCGGCGCTGGCGGCCGGACGTGCTGGCGGGGGTCAGGAAAAAGGGCTCACATCTGGCGCTGGATGACATTCGCGATTCCATCGCCGAGTTACAGCACTATCGCGAGCACTTCTTCCGGTTATAAACCGTGGCGGGCAAGCGCCCATTGGACGTGCTCCCGCACCATTTCAGACGGGAAGTCGGCCCGCTGCTTGAGCGCCTCAATCACCGGAATGGTGGAAGGGGCATTGCCCAGGCCGACCGCCAGGTTGCGCAGCCAGCCTTCGTAGCCGGTGCGGCGGATGGCTGAGCCTTCCGTGCGTTTAAGGAAGGTAGCCTCGGACCACAGGAACAACTCTGCCAGCTCGCTGTTGTCCAGGCCATGGCGGGGCTGGAAGTCCGCTTCGGCCGTGGGCTTGCTGAAGCGGTTCCACGGGCACACCAGTTGGCAGTCGTCACAGCCGAACACCCGGTTGCCCATCAGCGGCCGCAATTCTTCCGGGATGCTGCCCTTCAGCTCGATGGTCAGGTAACTGATGCAGCGTCGCGCATCCAGCACCCGGGGGCCGGCAAAGGCGTTGGTCGGGCAGAGGTCGAGGCAGGCGCTGCAGCGGCCGCAATGGTCATTGTCGTAGGGCTCGCTCAGGGGTAGTGGCGCGCTGGTGAAAATCTCCCCGAGAAAGAAAAACGAGCCGGCCTTGCGGGTCAGCAGCATGGTGTTCTTGCCAATCCAGCCCAGCCCGGCCCGCTGGGCGAGCCCTCGTTCCAGGACTGGCGCACTGTCCACGAACGCCCGGTAGTCGTACCCGGATACCGCGTCGTCGATCTGTCGGGCGAGGCTGGCAAGGCGCTTGCGCATCAGCTTGTGATAGTCCCGCCCCAGGGTATAGCGTGAGATGTAGGCTTTTTGCGGGTCGGTCAGGGTGTCCCGGGGCCGGTCGGGGGAGGGCAGGTAGTCCATCCGTACACTGATGACCCGGGCCGTCCCGGGTACCAGTGATTCCGGGGTGTAGCGCTTGTCGCCATGATCCGCCATGTAGGACATTTCACCGTGGAAGCCGTTGGCCAGCCATGCCTGCAGGCGGTCCGCGTAGGGCCCGGTGTCCGGCAGGGTGATGCCGGTGTCGCTGAAACCCAGCTCCAGGGCCCATTGGTGGATCTGCTCGGGAAGATTGGTTAGCTGGTCGTCGTCGGGTCTGGTCATGGTGCAAACTAAGGCAAGTTTAATTTGATTAAGTTATGACCTTTTTTCTGCTTTTGCTATGCTTTACAGAGATCTGGACATAATTTTTAAACTGAATTCTGTAGCGGGGCTACCACTGCATGCTGGGTTCTGGTGTTTACAGCTTACCAGAGTTGCTCTACACAGCCGATGCTGTGCGGGCGGTGGATCGCTATGTCATTGAGCAAGTGGGGGTTCCCGGCTTCGATCTGATGCAACGGGCCGCCAGTGCGGCGTTTCGGCAGCTGGTGAGGGTCTGGCCTGAGCCCGGTTTGTTGCTGGTGCTTTGTGGTGCCGGTAACAACGGTGGCGACGGTTACCTGGTGGCGGCCAATGCCCGCCGCCACGGTATGAAAGTGGACTGTGTGGCGGTTTCGGATCCGGACCGGTTACAGGGGGATGCCCGCGCGGCCTATCAGAAGGCGATCGCTGACGGCGTCATGGTGCAGCGCTGGAGCGACCTTGACGAGGTGGCCCGGGATGCGGTTTTTGCCCGTTGTGGCCTGGTGGTCGACGCCATGCTCGGAACAGGTACCAGTGGCGCGCCAAGGGCCCCGTTTGATGAGCTGATTCGCCGCTGTAACCTGGCTGGCCAACCGGTGCTGGCGATCGATCTGCCCTCCGGGCTGGATGCCACCACCGGAGTTGCGCCGGGAGCGGTGGTGCGGGCGTCCGTCACCGTAACGTTTATTGCCCTGAAAGCCGGTCTGTTTACCGGGCAGGGTGCGGAATATTGCGGCGCCGTGGTCTTCGAGGCGCTGGATACGGAGGACCAGATCGGTCGCAGTGGCCAGCAACCGGTCGCTCGCCGGCTGGACTGGGCCAGTGTTCAGGCAGGCCTGCCACGGCGGTCGGCAACTGCCCACAAGGGCCGCTTTGGTCATGTACTGATTGTCGCCGGAGACCGCGGCTACGGTGGTGCCGGGCTGCTGGCTGCCGAGGCTGCTGCGCGCTCCGGCGCCGGTTTGGTGACCCTGGCCACCCGCCCGGAGCATGTCACGGCGGCACTGGTCCGCTGTCCCTCGGTGATGGTGCAGGGGCTGATTCATGGCTCTGAGCTGGCGCCCTTGCTGAACAAGGCCTCGGTCGTGGTTTGTGGGCCGGGCATCGGTCAGGGGGCCTGGGGGCAGCAGATGCTCCAGCAGGTACTGGCCAGCGGCAAGCCCCAGGTGCTGGATGCCGATGCCCTGAACCTGATGGCGCGGCGGGTTCCGGTGCGTGCCACGGATCACCTGTTGACGCCTCATCCCGGAGAGGCTGCACGGTTGCTGGACGTCAGTGTGGCGGATATCGAGGCGGATCGGCTGGGCTCGGTTCAGGCGCTGGCCCGGCGTTTTGGCGGTACGGTGCTGCTTAAAGGTGCCGGGACGGTGATTGCCACCGAGGGCGCGTTACCCATCATCATCAGTGGTAGCAATCCGGGCATGGCAACGGGCGGAATGGGTGATGTGCTCAGCGGGCTCGCCGGCAGCCTGCTGGCGCAGCTGGGCGACGCTCCGGAGGCGGCTGCCATGGCGGCTGCACTGCATCTGGCGGCGGCCTGCCAGGCCTCGCAACAGCAGGGGTACATGGGGCTGTTGCCAACGGACGTGATCAAGACAATACCTTCCCTGCTCGCTGCAGCGGAAGTGGCGGGTGCAGAGTGCGACCCGGGAGCCGGAGAGTGACAATTATGGCGGAACAGGCAATGGAGCTTGAGCTGGCAGACGAGGCGGCTACGGTTGCCCTGGGTGGACGGCTGGCCCGGGCGGTCATTGCCAGCGGTCAGGGCCTGACACTGTTTCTTGAGGGTAACCTGGGGATGGGCAAAACCACCCTGAGTCGCGGATTCATGCGGGGGTTGGGGCATCAGGGGGCGGTCAAGAGCCCCACCTATACCCTGGTTGAGCCTTACGAACACCTGCAGCCGCCCACGTTTCATTTTGATCTTTATCGACTGGGCGATCCGGAAGAGCTTGAGTACATGGGGATCCGGGATTATTTCAGCGGTGCTGCGGTCTGTCTGATCGAGTGGGCAGAACGGGGTGCCGGTATTCTGCCGCCGGCGGACCTGGTGGTTCGCCTGCAGCGCCAGGGGCGCGGCCGGAAGGCAATGTTGCTGGCGGGGTCCGCCGCGGGTCAGCGGGTGCTGGACTTGCTGGCGTCTGCAGCAGCGCCGGACAGCGCTGGCTGAGCCCCGGGGCGGCAGTCAGGAGACACGATTGAGCGGGTATATGAGATGAGATCGTTCAGCAAGAAATGGCGCAGCGGGTCAGGATGGCTCGGCTGCCTGACAAGCCTGGCGCTGGCCGTTGCGCTGGCATTGCCGGCCTATGCCGGGAGTGCTGTTGAAGGTGCGCGGATCTGGCCTGCGCCGGACCACACTCGACTGGTGCTGGATACCTCGGCGAGCGTCGATCACAAGGTGTTTGCATTGTCGTCTCCGGCGAGGCTGGTCATTGATATCAGCAATGCCTCGCTGAAAGCCGATTTCGGCCGTCTTGATCTGTCCGGCAGTCCTATTAGGCGCATCCGCAGTGCACCCCGCAACGGGTCTGACCTGCGGGTGGTGCTGGACCTGGAAACGGATATCAAACCCCGCAGTTTCCAGCTCGAGCCTAATCAGCAGTATGGCCACCGCCTGGTGGTTGACCTGGTCAAAGAGGGCGGCGGTGGCGCAGCGGTCCGGCCGCCGCAACCGGTGCTGTCGGATAACGACGCCGGCAAACGTGACGTCGTGGTGGTCATCGATGCCGGTCATGGCGGTGAAGATCCCGGCGCCATTGGTCCTCGCGGCACCCGTGAGAAGGACGTGGTGCTGCGCATGGCCAGGACCATTGCCGAGCTGATTAACCAGAAGCCGGGTTATACCGCCAAGCTGACCCGGACCGGGGATTATTACATTGACCTGCGCAGCCGCACCCTGATGGCCCGCAAGCACAACGCCGATCTGTTTGTCTCGATTCATGCGGATGCCTTCCGTACTCCACAACCGCGCGGGGCCTCGGTGTTTGCCTTGTCCCAGCGCGGGGCGACCAGTGAGACGGCGCGCTGGCTGGCAAAAAGCGAGAACCGTTCGGACCTGATCGGCGGTTCCGGTGGCGTATCCCTTGATGGCAAGGACGACATGCTGGCCGGGGTGTTGCTGGATCTGTCGATGACCGCCAGTATCAATTCCAGTATCGGTGTCGGCGGTCATGTGCTTAATCGGCTTGGCCGGGTGACCAGCCTGCATAAATCAGGGGTGGAACAGGCAGCGTTCGTGGTGCTGAAGTCCCCGGATATCCCCTCCATCCTGGTGGAAGCCGGATTCATCTCCAATCCCCAGGAGGAGAAGAACCTGGCCAGCAGCCGCTATCAACAGAAAGTGGCGAGGGCGGTTTTTGACGGCATCAATGAACATTTCAGCCAGACTCCGCCCCCCGGAACCCTGCTGGCGTGGCAGAAACGCCAGGGTGGTAATGGCTCCGCCGCTAACCAGTACCGTATCCGGCGCGGCGATACCCTGTCTGCGGTGGCCCGGGAAAACCGGACCACGGTCAGTGAGCTGATGCGCTATAACGGGCTCAGCGATGACCAGGTTATCGTGGGCCAGACCATTCGTATCCCGGCTTCCTGAGCGGGCCTGCTGCAGGCGGGTCCATGCCGCTGCACCGGCAGTGGTCAGGGCGGCAAGCTGCCCGGGGTTAGTGCGCGCTTGTGCATCTGTTATCATGGCGGGCTAGCGAATGCGGGGCGCGGGCAACCGTTACCGCCATCCTGATTCGCAAACCCGGTCTCCAAGCGCAAAGGCAGCCCTGATCCATGGCCAGCATCAAGTTACTCTCCCCTCGTCTTGCCAACCAGATCGCCGCCGGTGAGGTAGTCGAACGCCCGGCGTCGGTGGTCAAAGAGCTGGTAGAAAACGCCTTGGACGCCGGCGCCGTTCGGGTCGATGTTGATATCGAGCAGGGCGGCGCCAAACTCATCCGGGTGCGTGATGACGGTTCCGGCATCGAAGAAGCGGATCTGCCGCTGGCACTGAGCCGCCATGCTACCAGTAAAATCACCAGTCTTGATGACCTTGAAGCGGTGGCCTCCCTGGGTTTTCGCGGCGAGGCGTTGGCCAGTATCAGCTCGGTGTCCCGGCTGGCGCTGACCTCCAGGACGGCGGAGCAGGAAGCTGCAGCCCGGGTCGAGGTGGAAGGCCGGGAGATGGATGCGCGGATTTCCCCGGCAGCCCATCCGGTGGGCACCACGGTGGAGGTGCGGGACCTGTTCTTTAACACTCCCGCCCGCCGCAAATTCCTGCGCACCGAGAAAACCGAATTCAATCATGTCGAAGAATGCCTGCGCCGCCAGGCGCTGAGCCGCTTCGATGCCGGCTTTACCCTGCGTCACAATCAGAAGGTGGTACAGAGCCTGCGTCCCGCGGCGACGCCCCTGGACCGGGAGCGCCGGATCGGCGCTTTGTGCGGCCAGCAGTTCATCGACAATGCCGTGGTTATCGACGCCGAGGCTACCGGCCTGCGGTTGTGGGGCTGGGTGGCCCTGCCGACATTTTCCCGCAGCCAGGCGGACCTGCAGTACTTCTTCGTCAACGGTCGGGTGATCCGCGACAAGCTGGTGGCCCACGCCGTGCGCCAGGCCTATCGCGATGTGCTCTACAACAATCGGCACCCGGCGTTCGTGCTGTACCTGGAAGTGGATCCCGCCACAGTGGATGTCAATGTACACCCCACCAAGCACGAGGTGAGGTTCCGTGATGGCCGGCTGGTGCACGATTTCATTTTCCGGACCCTGCACCGGGCGCTGGCGGAGGTAAGGCCGGATGACCACCTGCGCGGTGCCGTCGCCCAGTCATTCGGCCGGGAAGCCGGCCAGAACCAGGCCCCGTCCCGGGGGGACGGTTTCGGCTCGCAACCGGATCTCGCTGCGGCACGTCAGCCGGCGATGGCACTGGGGGGAGGCTACAGTGCGCCCCAGCCGCAATGGCAGGCGCAGGACCAGATGGCGTTCTATAAGTCCCTTAACCAGGGCGGTGGCGCGGCCGGTGCCGACAGCATGGCCATGCCGGCGGCGACCGATCTCGCCGTTGCCAGCCCCACGCCGCCGGTCTCCGGCGATGAGGAGCCGCCGCTGGGTTATGCCATCGCCCAGCTCCATGGCATCTACATCCTGGCCCAGACCCGCCAGGGGCTGATTGTGGTGGATATGCATGCTGCCCATGAGCGCATCACTTACGAGCGCATGAAGCGCGCGCTGGCTGCCCAGGATCTCAAGAGCCAGCCCTTGCTGGTGCCGGTTTCGCTGGCGGTAAGCCAGAAGGAGGCGGCCCTGGCGGAATCCTGCCAGGATGAGCTCCAGCGCCTCGGTCTGGCGGTGGAGCGTATTGGCCCGGAAACCCTTGCGGTCCGCCAGGTGCCCTCGCTGCTGCGAGGGGCAGACACCGAGCAGCTGGTGCGGGATGTGCTGGCGGATCTGATCGAGCATGGTCAGAGTGACCGGGTGGAGGCGATGACCCACGAGCTGTTAGGCACCATGGCCTGCCACGGTTCGGTGCGGGCCAATCGCCAGCTCACCATCCCGGAGATGAATTCGCTGCTGCGGGACATGGAGGCCACCGAGCGCAGCGGGCAATGTAACCATGGCCGGCCGACCTGGACCCTGGTGACCCTGTCCGAGCTCGACAAACTGTTCCTGCGGGGCCGCTGAGATGACCGCTGGCAAACCTGCGGACGGTAATGCGCTGCCACCAGCTATTTTTCTGATGGGGCCGACCGCCTCCGGCAAGACCGACCTGGCCATTCGCCTGTGCGAGCGGCTGCCCTGCGACATCATCAGCGTGGATTCCGCGATGATTTACCGCGGCATGGACATCGGCACCGCCAAGCCAACGGCGGAGGAGCTGGCCCGGGCTCCTCACCGGCTGATCGACATCTGTGATCCGGCCGAACGGTACTCCGCGGCGGACTTTCGCCGCGATGCGTTGCGGGAGATGGCGGAAATCACCCGTGCCGGCCATATTCCGTTGCTCGTGGGCGGCACCATGATGTACTTCAAGGCCCTGCTGAGTGGCATGTCGGACCTGCCATCGGCCAGTCGCGAATTGCGGGCGCAGATCGAGGCGGAAGCCGGGGAGCGCGGCTGGCAGGCGCTGCATGACGAGCTGGCCCGCATGGATCCCATCGCTGCGGCCCGTATTCATCCCAACAACCGCCAGCGCCTGATGCGTGCAGTGGAGGTCATCCGACTGACCGGCAAGCCCATTTCCGGGTTCTGGCAGGGCGAGGGTGTGGCGGCTTCGTCCGGGGTAGCCGAAAGTGTTATCAAGGATTACCCCTATTTCACCCAATGGCAGGCAGACGAATCGTCATCGCTTCCGTATACTGTGGTGCAGCTTGCAGTCGCCCCTGCCGAGCGGCGGATCCTCCATGACCGGATCCGCCAGCGCTTCCTGGCCATGCTCGACCAGGGATTCCTGGACGAAGTCCGGTCCCTGATGGCGCGGGGAGACTTGAATCCCGAACTGCCCTCCATGCGCTGCGTTGGTTACCGTCAGGCCTGGTCCTACCTGGCCGGTGAGTGTGACTACGACAGCTTTGTGGCGCAAGGTATTGCAGCGACCCGGCAACTGGCCAAGCGCCAGCTGACCTGGTTGCGGAAGTGGCCCGATGTACAGTGGCTCGACTCGGGTGACGGGCAAATTGCTGAATCCGCCTTGAAATTTATCAGGCGTGCAACCACATTTAGTTTTACCAATGACGATCCGCATTAATAATTAACAGGAGAACACACATGTCAAAAGGGCACTCTTTACAAGACCCTTACCTCAACGCCTTGCGCAAGGAACGCATTCCGGTTTCCATCTTTCTCGTGAATGGCATCAAGCTCCAGGGCCAGATCGAGTCATTTGACCAGTTTGTCATCCTGCTGAAGAACACAGTCAGCCAGATGGTATACAAGCATGCCATCTCCACCGTCGTGCCTGCCCGGAATGTGCGCATTCCGCAGCAAAATCCGGCCGGAGAAAATGAAGCCGAGGACTGATCCAGCGGATCATTGTCGGTTACAGGTAGTTCCCGAAGCCCGCGTTCCCGTCATACTCTCATCAGAGTGGCCGGGCCCGCGGGTCTTTGCGTTTAATTCACCCACCAAAATTGCGGAGTTGCGCGCCCTTGTTTGAACGTCCAGATGTAGGTGAACGGGCGGTCCTGGTTCACATCGATTTCTCATCCCACGATGAATCGGAAGATCCTGGCGAGTTTCGCGAGCTGGTCAGCTCGGCCGGTGTGGAAGCGGTTGCCATGGTTACCGGCAAACGCAACCAGCCCAGCTCACGGCTGTTTGTCGGCGAAGGCAAGCTGGAAGAAATCCACGAGGCGGTGATCCAGCATGAGGCAGACGTGGTGTTGTTCAATCACGCCCTGAGCCCCAGCCAGGAGCGTAACATTGAGCGGGAGCTCAAGTGCCGTGTGCTGGACCGGACCGGGGTCATTCTCGATATCTTTGCCCAGCGCGCCCGCACCCACGAGGGCAAGCTCCAGGTCGAGTTGGCTCAGCTCGAGCACATGTCGACCCGTCTGGTGCGGGGCTGGACCCACCTGGAGCGTCAGAAGGGGGGTATCGGCCTGCGCGGTCCGGGTGAGACCCAGCTCGAGACCGACCGCCGGTTGTTGCGTGAGCGCATCAAGTCCATTCACCGTCGCCTCGAGAAAGTGCGCCGGCAACGGAATCAGGGGCGCCGTGCCCGCCAGCGGGCGGACATTCCCACCATCTCCCTGGTGGGTTACACCAACGCCGGCAAGTCCACCCTGTTCAACCGAATGACAACTTCCAGCGTATATGCTGCAAACCAGCTGTTCGCGACCCTCGATCCGACCTTGCGGCGGCTTGAGTTGCCGGACATCGGGCCGGTGGTGATGGCCGATACTGTAGGCTTCATTCGCCATCTGCCCCACAAGCTGGTGGAGGCCTTCCGGGCCACGCTGGAGGAAACGACCGAAGCGTCACTGCTGCTCCATGTCATTGATTGCCATGACGAGCGGCGGGATGAGAATATGGAGCAGGTTCATGAAGTGCTCCACGAGATCGGCGCCGACGAGCGGCCGATGATGCAGGTGTTCAACAAGATTGACCTGCTGGAGGACTTCACCCCGCGCATCGACCGGGACGAGAACGGGGTGCCGGTACGGGTCTGGGTTTCCGCGGTGAGCGGTGCCGGTATGACGGAACTGTTCGACGCCATGGTCGAACGGCTGGCGGAAGACGTGATTCACCAGTTTGTCCTGCTCGGTCCTCAGGATGGCAAGCTGCGGGCGCTGTTGCATCAGACCGGGTCGGTGCTGGGCGAGCGGCATACCGACAGCGGTGATACGGTGGTGGAAGTTCGTCTGCAGAACCGGGACTGGCGTCAGCTGCTCAGTCGTGCCGGGGTCAGACCGGAAGACATTCGCCTGAGCGCCGACGAAGTGGCCGGGGGCGAATAAACCCCGCGGCTATTGCCGGGGCGGGGATAAATCCCTAGTATTTGCAGCCATTCGAACAAGTTGGAACGGAGAAAATTATGGCCTGGAATGAACCGGGTGGTAACCGCAACGATAACGATCCCTGGGGAACCGGTGGTCGTCGTGGCGGCAATGATCAGGGTCCGCCAGACCTGGACGAGGCACTGAAGCGCGGTCTCGACAAGCTCAACAAGCTCCTCGGCGGCAAGGGCGGCAAGTCTGGCTCCGGCGGTGACGGCGCCTCCGGCAGCGGTGGCGGCTTCGGGGCCATTCTGGCCATTGCCGGCATCCTTGTTGTTGGCTATGTCATTTTCCAGTCCTTCTACACAGTGGACGAGCAGGAGCGGGCGGTGGTGCTGCGCTTCGGCGAGTACAACCGTACTGAAAATCCCGGTCTCCGGTTCAAAGTGCCGCTGATTGACGATGTCACCAAGGTGCGGGTCACCAGTGTGCGTAATGCGGAGTCCCGCGGCCAGATGCTGACCCAGGATGAGAACCTGGTGTCGGTGGATCTCCAGGTCCAGTATCGGGTGTCCAACGCCCGGGACTACGTGCTGAACGTCAGGGATTCCAACGAGGCGCTGGCCTTTGCCACCGACAGTGCGCTGCGCCACGAAGTGGGCAGCTCGGTGCTCGACCAGGTGCTCACGGAAGGTCGTGCCGAACTCGGTGTCCGGGTGGAGCAGCGTCTGCAGAAGTTTCTTGAGGAGTACGGCACCGGCCTCGAAATCGTGCGGGTGAACGTTGAAAGTACCCAGCCCCCGGCGCCCGTGCAGGACGCGTTCCGTGAAGTACAGCGGGCCCGCGAGGACGAGCAGCGGCTGAAGGAAGAGGCGGAAACCTACCGCAACAAGGTGGTTCCGGAGGCTCGCGGTCGCGCCCAGCGCATGATCGAAGAGGCCGAAGCCTACAAGCAGGAAGTGATCGACCGTGCCCGCGGTGAGACGGCCCGTTACCTGGAACTGCTGGCGGTGTATAAGACAGCGCCCGCCGTGACCCGCGAGCGCATGTACCTGGATGCGGTAGAGGGTGTGCTGTCCAGAACCAGCAAGGTGCTGGTGGATACCGAGGGCAGCAACAATATGATGTACCTGCCGCTTGATCGCCTGGTCAACCGCCAGGGCGCAGCCCAGTCCGGCAGTGCCAGCGATGGTTCCGGCAGTACGGACCAGCCCGACATCCAATCACTGACTGACCAGGTCATCCGTGAGCTGCAGAGCAGACAGGATACGACCGCCCGGAGGGGGAGATAATCATGGGACCTAAAGGCGTAGTGGGTCTTGCAGGCGCCCTCATTGTAGTCCTGCTGGTGTGGTCCAGCGTGTTCATCATTCCGGAAACCCACCGCGGTGTCCTGTTGCGGTTCGGCGAATTGATCGAGACCGACATCCAGGCGGGTATCCACTTCAAGGCGCCGGTGGTTGACCAGGTGCGTCTGTTCGATGTCCGGGTACTGACCACCGATCTGCCGTCCCGTCAGTACCTGACGGTGGAGAAGAAGCCGCTGGATGTGGATTCCTACATCGCCTGGAAAATCCGCGATGTGGATGAGTTCTACCGTTCTACCGGTGGTGACGAGTTCCGTGCCCAGTCGCTGCTGTCATCCCGGGTGGATAACGGTCTGCGGGACGAGTTCGGTATCCGTACCATGCATGAGGTGGTGTCCGGACAGCGTGATGAGTTGATGCACACCCTGCGGGATCGGGTGAACGAAACTTCGGTCACCGAGTTCGGTATTGAAGTGGTGGATATCCGCGTGAAGGCCATCGAGTTGCCGGGCCAGGTAAGCGAGAACGTTTATCGCCGGATGGCCACTGAGCGGGAGAAGCTGGCCCAGGAATTCCGTTCCCGTGGCCGCGAGCTGGCCGAGGGTATCCGTGCCGATGCCGATCGTCAGCGCACCGTGGTTCTGGCCAATGCCTTTGCCCAGGCCGAGGAAACCCGCGGTGAGGGTGACGGCCAGGCGGCCCGGACCTATGCGGACGCCTACAGTGCCGACGAGGAGTTCTACAGCCTGTACCGGAGCCTGCAGGCTTACCAGAAGGCGTTCTCCAGCAAGGACGACATCATGGTGATCGACTCGGACAGCCAGTTCCTGCGCTTCCTGAACGACCCCCAGGGCGGTCAGTAAATACCGCAGCGGGTGAAACAAACCGGAATACCTTGGGTATTCCGGTTTTTTTGTGTGTGCCAACAGTGTAAAATTCTGCCGGTTTTGGTCTGGTTTTTCCGCACTGCTACGGGCCTGGCCCTCAATCCTTTGAATTTCCGGCACTGGCGTCAGCGCCGGGGTCAAAACGGACACTAGAATCGCATGACAGTTTCTGATCGCTGGTTATTGCCGGATGGCGTGGAAGATATCCTGCCGCCGCTGGCAGGACAGATTGAATCACTGCGCCGGGATGTAATGGACACCTGCCAACGCTGGGGCTACCAGCTGGTGATCCCGCCGCTGATCGAATACCTCGAATCCCTGTTTACCGGCACCGGCCATGATCTGGAGCTGCAAACCTTCAAACTCACCGACCAGCTGACCGGCCGGATGATGGGGGTGCGCGCCGACATGACGCCCCAGGCCGCCCGCATCGACGCCCACACCCTGCGTGAAGACGGCGTCACCCGCCTGTGCTATGCCGGTCATGTACTGCATACCCGGCCCCGCCATATGCTGACCGGCCGGACGCCGATCCAGGCCGGTTGTGAACTGTTTGGCAGCGCGTCCGAATCCGCGGACCTGGAAGTCATCAGCCTGATGCTGGAAGCCCTGCGGGTGGCCGGTATGCCGCGGATCCACCTGGATCTCGCCCATGTGGCAATCTACGAGTCACTGATCGGTGATGCCGGTTTCGACCGTGATACTGAAGACCGGATCTTTGACGCCATGGCCCGCAAGTCGGTACCGGAACTTGATGAGCTGCTGGGCGGCTGCGCGGCGGATTCTGCCGGCGGCCGTCTGCGGGAGCTGGCACGCATCAGCGGCGGCCCGGAAGCGCTGACAGAGGCCCGCAAGGTGCTGCAGGGTGCGCCGGATAACCTGATCCGGGCACTGGACCAGCTGGAGCGGGTGGCTGCGATGCTGGCCCGGGATTTCCCGGAAGTCGGTTACGGTTTCGACTTCTGCGAACTTCGCGGCTACAACTATCACACCGGACTGGTTTTTGCCGCCTATGCTCCGGGCCATGGTGACGCGGTGGCCAAGGGCGGCCGTTACGATGCTATCGGCGGCGACTTTGGTCGCGCCCGGCCGGCGACCGGTTTCAGCCTGGACATCCGGGCCCTGGTTTCCCTGGGCCAGCGGGCCCGCAAACCGGTCCGGGCAATCTGGGCGCCGGTCAGCAAGGATCCGGCCCTGGCGTCCGCGATTGCCAGCCTGCGGCTGACTGATACCGTCATCCAGGCCTTGCCCGATGACGAAACCGACCCCGCGACCCGCGGCTGTGACCGGGTTCTGGTCCAGCAGGGCGGGCAATGGGTTGTGGAACCAATTTCCTGAGGTCCCTGCGGGCCCCGGAACCATTCACGAATTCGTAACTGTGCCGTTAGCGTGCAATCGGGCGCGGCCGCTTTGAGAGAGAGACATGGGTAAAAACGTTGTAGTGCTGGGCACCCAATGGGGTGATGAAGGTAAGGGCAAGATTGTTGACCTGCTGACCGACCAGGTTGCTGCCGTGGTGCGCTTCCAGGGCGGTCACAATGCCGGCCATACCCTGGTGATTGAAGGCAAGAAGACGGCGCTGCACCTGATTCCGTCCGGCATTCTGCGGGAGAATGTCGAGTGCCTGATCGGTAACGGCGTGGTGCTGTCTCCGGAAGCGCTGCTGAAAGAAGTCCGTGAGCTGGAGGCCAGTGGCGTGGCAGTCCGTGACCGGCTGAAGATCAGCCTGGCCTGTCCGCTGATCCTGCCGACCCACGTTCGCATCGACCAGGCCCGTGAGCGTGCCCGGGGCATCGACAAGATCGGCACCACCGGACGTGGTATCGGCCCGGCCTACGAGGACAAAGTGTCGCGGCGCGGCCTGCGGGTTGGCGACCTGTGTAACCTGGCCACCTTCGAAGCCAAGCTGCGGGACATCATGTCCTACCATAACTTCGTACTGACCGAGTACTTCAAGGAAGAGGCGGTGGACGTGGACCAGGCCCTTGCGGACCTGAAGGCGATGGGTGAGGAAATCCTGCCGATGTCTGCCGATGTGACCGACCTGCTGCACGATTTCCGCAAGCGTGGTGAGCATATCCTGTTTGAGGGTGCCCAGGGCTCCCTGCTGGATATTGACCTGGGTACCTACCCGTTCGTAACTTCGTCCAACACCACGGCAGGCGGTACCGCAACCGGTTCCGGCTTCGGTCCGTTGTTCCTCGATTACGTGCTGGGCATTACCAAGGCCTATACCACCCGCGTGGGCTCCGGCCCGTTCCCGACGGAGCTGTTTGACGAGGTGGGCAGCCACCTGGCAGTGAAGGGTAACGAAGTGGGTACCACCACCGGTCGCTCCCGCCGCTGTGGCTGGTTCGATGCCGTAGCCCTGCGTCATGCCATCCAGATCAACAGCGTGTCCGGCATCTGTCTGACCAAGCTGGATGTGCTCGATGGCCTGGAAACCGTCAAGGTGTGTGTGGGTTACAAGACGCCGACTGGCGAGATGACCCGTCCGCCCATTGGCTGCGACAGCTACGCTGACATCGAGCCGGTCTACGAGGAATTGCCGGGCTGGAGCGAGAGCACCGTTGGCCTGACCAGCATCGAGCAGCTGCCCGCCAATGCCAAGGCCTATATCCGCTTCATCGAAGAGCAGATCGAGGCGCCGATCGATATTATCTCGACCGGACCGGACCGGGTGGAAACCATCATCAAGCGGCATCCCTTCGGCGGCTGAGCGGCACTGGCCGACGGCTGGCGCCAATAAGCGACGGGAGATGACTTCCGTCGCTTTCTTCTCTTCTCTATCAGGGCTTTTCGGCAATGACGGTGGCCCGCTTCGGCCCCGGATAGCCCTCGATGGTTTTTGTCGGATCGTCCGGGTCCAGGAAGTCCTGCAGTGACTGGAATCGCATCCAGTCGGTGGTGCGCTGCTCCGCCGTCGTGGTTTCGGTCACGTCCACCACCCGTGCATTACGGAAGCCGGTGCGGTCAAGCCAGCGCATCAGCGTGTCACAACTGGGCAGAAACCAGACGTTACGCATCTGGCCATAGCGGTCCTCCGGCATCAGGCTGTAGCCCTCGGGGCCATCCACCACCAGAGTTTCCAGCACCAGCTCACCGCCGGGGCGCAGGGTATCTTTCAGTTCCAGCAGGTGATCGAGGGGTGAGCGGCGATGGTAAAGCACACCCATGGAAAACGTGGTGTCGAACCAGTTCAGGCCCGGCGGCAGGTCTTCCATTCGCAGCGGCAGCAGGTCCACCGGGACATCACCCAAGTACTGCTTCACACTGAGGAACTGGAACAGGAACAGCAACCCGGGATCGACGCCAATCACCTGGCTGGCACCGGCGCCGTGCATGCGCCAGCAGTGGTAGCCGGAGCCGCAGCCGACGTCCAGCACCTTGCGGCCGGTGAGATCGGATACATAGGGCGCCACCCGGTCCCATTTCCAGTCGGAATGCCATTCGGTATCGATGTAGGTCCCGAAAAAGTCGAAGGGCCCCTTACGCCAGGGCATCAACCCTCGCAGACCCTGCTCCAGCGCTTCCGCATCGGCGTCCGACAGCGGTTGGCCGGTGCGCAGGGTAATGGCGGCGGTGTCGGTTTCGCCGGTGACGTTGGCGAGGGCCGGCAGTGTGGCCAGAGCGCCCAGCCAGCGGGGCAGGTCACCATGGGGGTTTTCGTCAAAACGCTGGGCCAGTTGCCGGTGCAGCAGGTCTTCCCAGTCTTGCAGGCCTTCTTTAACCAGTTCGTCGAACAGTTTTTGATAACAGCCTTGCCAGTCGAATCGCGTCATGTCAGCTTCCGGTAATGCAGAACTCTGGGATCAGGATGCCTTGATCGCCAGCATCGAGACAAAGTTGAAGCACTGGTACCACACCATCACCCGCTCGAAGCCGGCGGCCAGCAGGCGTTCCCGGTGGGCCGCCAGGGTTTCGGGGATCAGTACCTGCTCGATGGCCGAGCGCTTCTGGCTGATCTCCAGGTCAGAGTAGCCATTGGCCCGCTTGAACTCGTGATGGAGGCGGGTCTGGATGTCTTGCTCCACCGCCGATTCGAAACGGATTTTTTCGGACAGGATCAGCACGCCGCCGGGGCGGGTGCCTTCGGCTATCCGGCTCAGCAGTGCCGCCCGCCGTTCCGGTGCCACGAATTGCAGGGTGAAGTTCAGGGTTGTGACCGAAGCATCCCGGATCGGGGTGTCGAGGATGTCCTCGCAGAGCAGCGTTACCGGTAGCGGGTGATCGTCCAGGGCAATGTAATGCTCGCAGCGTTCGATCATCGCGCTGGAGTTGTCGACACCGACCAGGGTGCAGTCGCGGTAGGGAATGCCGTGGCGCATGGCAAGGGTGGATGCTCCCAGTGAACAGCCAAGGTCGTAGCAATGGCTGCCCGGCTGCACATACTGCTCGGTAATCACCTCGATCATCGGAATGATGGTGGTATAGCCGGGCACCGAGCGCCGGATCATGTCCGGAAACACCCGTGCTACCGAGGCGTCAAAACGGAAGTCCGCCGGCTCCCGTGGCGTGGCGAACAGTCGGTCGGTTTCCTGCTGCGGGGGTGTCGGGTTGTGGCTCATGCTGGCTCCGGTCTCTCGGTGGGCTCAGGGCTGTCGGTGGTCTCAGGGCTGTCGGTGGTCTCAGGGCTGTCGGGGGGCTCAGGGCTGTCGATCACTGGCATTTTACACCACGATTCTTGTAGTCCACGAGCACGCCGCGGAACTCCGGGTCGGCGTCGGCGGCGATGGCCAGGTAGCCATGTTCGCAAACGGCATGGAGCTCCGAGGGCTTGGGCGACATGCGAAAGGTTTCACCGGGCTCGACGTGGATGGCGGTGAACTCTCCGATTGCGTTGTCCTTGATTGTGGAGTGGCTGATCTTGCCACTGAGTTCCAGCACGGCCACCGTGGCAATGACGGCGCCGATGGCGGTGGCAAGCAGGCTGCGAATGGTAAAGCGGACCTCGTTCTGGCTCATGGAGTCTCCGTTGCTGAAAGTGACAGACCGCGGCTCAGTACTGGCCGGGGATCGAGATAGGTGGCGCCTGCAGGGCGGCAAGCTGCTCCCGCAACGCCAGGATCTGGTCAGACCAGAACCGTGGCTGGCCAAACCAGGGGAAGAACCGTGGGAAAGCGGGGTCTTCCCAGCGCCGCGCCAGCCAGGCGCAATGGTTGATCTGGCGGAAGCAGCGCAGTGGTTCGATCAGGTGGCGCTCGCGGCGATTGAAATCGCGGAACATCTCGTAACCTTCCAGGAGTTCGGCGAACTGCTGGCCCTGGGTAATCTCGTCCCCGTTGAGCAGTAACCAGAGGTCCTGGATGGCGGGCCCGCTGCGGCAGTCGTCCAGGTCGACAAACAGCATCTGTTCCTCGCGCACCAGGATATTGCCGGCATGGCAGTCACCGTGGAGGCGCAGTAGGGCGGTCTCGCCGGCTTCATCAACGCGGCGGGCACAGTGTGCCAGCAGGTCCGGAATCAGGCTGTTCCATGCGGCTTGCAGGTCTTTCGGTATCCAGCCGCCGTCGATCAGGTAGCGGTTGTTCCCGGTGATACCCTCGAGGATGTCCAGCGTGGAACGGCTGGCAAAGGGCTTTTTGGCGCCGATGTTATGCATCTGGCCGAGCCACTGGCCCAGGCGGTACAGCGTGTCGGGTGTGCTGGTGTCCGGGGCCTGGCCGCCGCGCTGGGGGAACACCGCAAAGAAAAAGTCGCCGTGGCGGCCCAGGGTGTCACCGGATGGCATCACCAGCGGTGCAACCACCGGCATATCGCCGTCCAGCAGCTCGAGGGTGAAATCGTGCTCCTCGCGAATCTGGGCTTCGCTCCAGCGGCCCGGGCGGTAGAATTTTGCGATCACCGGTACCGAGTCCTCGATACCGACCTGGTAAACCCGATTCTCGTAACTGTTCAGGGCGAAGAGCCGGCCGTTAATTACGAAGCCGGCGGCTTCCATGGCGTCGAGGATGCTGTCGGGCGTCAGGGCATCGTAGGGATGGCTGGATGTTTCGGTCATAAAGGCCTGTCAGCGTCGGGGGCTGTTATTGGACTGCATATGGGTCAGGTGATACCAGTTGTCGTCAAGTTCCCAGCGAATCCGGGTGATCCCCGGGGCGTGCAGTACGATGTCGCCGGCCCGGGCCTGGACCTGCGCCAGTTCCCGTTCCGCACGTTGCCAGTCCCGGTGGCTTTCACCAAGATCCCGCATGCTGGGAAAGAGCGTGATCAGGGCATCCCGGGTCGACACGTCGTGGGATCGCAGCGAACTCATGATTGCGGTCGAGCCTTCAACCCGCAGCACCCGGTGCTGATAGGGATAATTTGCCACCGTACGGTCTTCCTGCAAGGTCCGGTTGAGGGAAATAACCTCGAAACCCCGCCAGCCGAGCCAGCCGACAAACACTGCGGCCACCAGCATTACAATCACGAACTGCTTTCTGTCCGACATCTCGTTGCTGTCTCCCAGGCTCCGCGCCTTGTCCATGGAGTCGCCGGAAACCCATCCGGCATTGCCGACAGTATAACGGTTTCGGTACCCCCTGAATAACCTTCCCGCCCCGGCAGGTTGGGCGGTTTTCCCTTGCCGGCAAAGTTTTGCGATACTTTTCTGCAAGCCAAACAGGGGTATTGCCGTGACGCAGACAGAACGACTGACAACCGACACCGTGGTGATCGGAGCCGGAGTGGTGGGCCTGGCCACCGCACGGGCGCTGGCCGCAGAGGGCCAGGAAGTAATTGTGCTGGAGGCCGGGCCAAGATTTGGCGAGGGCCTGTCTTCCCGTAACAGCGAAGTGATTCATGCCGGCATCTATTACCCTACCGGCTCGCTCAAGGCCCGCCTGTGCGTGAAGGGGCGCATCCGGCTTTACGAATACTGCAGCCGGCGCCAGGTCAGTGTGCGCAAGACCGGCAAGTGGATTATCGCCACCGATGCCGGCCAGGCCGGAACACTTTCGACCCTGGCTGACCAGGCGCTCGCGAACGGGGTTCCGCTGAGCCCCCGTGACCGCAGCGATATTGCGGCCGCACTGCCGGGCGTGGTGGCAGAGGCCGCCCTGTATTCACCGGAGACCGGCATTGTCGACAGTCATGGCCTGATGACCGCTTTGCTGGCGGACCTTGAGGCCGCCGGCGGTCAGCTGGTGTGCCAGGCACCGGTTACCGGGGCCCGCAGCGACGGCCAGGGTCACATCCTGGCGGTAGGGGGCGCGAGCCCCTGTGAAATTGCCGCTACCCGGGTGGTCAACTCCGCCGGGCTGGATGCGGTGCCGCTGGCCCGCCACTGGCAGGGCTATGATCCGCAGCATTGTCCGGGTTTGTGGTATGCCCGCGGTGTTTACTTCAGCTATTCGGGCCGTCATCCGTTTACCAGTCTGATCTACCCGGTGCCGGAACCCGGCGGCCTCGGAGTACACCTGACCCTGGATCTTGCCGGCCAGGCCCGCTTCGGTCCGGATGTGGAGTGGATCGACGCCCCGGACTTTACCGTTGACCCGGCCCGTGGCAAAGCCTTTGCCGAGGCGGTCAGCCGCTGGTGGCCGGCACTGGATCCGGCCCGCCTGCAGCCTGCCTATGCCGGGGTCCGGCCGAAGCTGACGGGGCCGGAGGGCGGGTTTTTCGATTTCGTTATCCAGGACGAGCACACCCACGGCCTGCCGGGACTGGTCCAGTTGTTCGGCATTGAGTCCCCCGGGCTTACCGCCTGTCTGGCCATCGCCGATGAGGTAGCCCGGCGCCTGCGCTGAGGGCCGGTCCTGCGGCAACTAACCCGGGGTCCTGGCAAGGGCCCAGACCTCAACCTCCCGGGCCCCTGCGTCGAGCAGCGCCGTGGTCAGGACGCGGGCCGTCGCTCCGGTGGTGACCACGTCGTCCACGATGGCGACCCGTGCCGGTGGCATGGCGGTTACCCGGAAGATTCCGCTCAGGTTTGCCAGCCGCTGCTCCCGGCTCAACGCCGACTGGGCCGAAGTCTTGCGGATTCGCTGCACCAGGGCGCTGTCCATACGGATCCCGGTATGCCTGGCAAGCTGTTCCGCCAGGTCTTCGGCCTGGTTGAATCCCCGTTTGCGTCGCCGGGCGGGGTGCATGGGCGCAGGCACCAGGACGTCCGGGGCAGCCGCGATTCGCTGGCTGAGCTGGTCTGCAATGTAGTGGTTGAAGCCGTCAATCAGCGGCGCGGCAAAGGCCCGCTGACCATGGTATTTGTAGCGCTGGATCATCCGGTCAACCGGGTAGCGGTAACGCCAGGGAGCGAGCACGCGGGTAAACGGCGGCGGACTTTGCTGGCATTCTCCGCACAGCGGTCCGGCGCTGGTGTCCGTGAACGGACGGAAGGCCAGGGGCAGGGCGCAGCTGCGGCAATGGCAGAGGTTGACCGGCAGGTCCCCGCGGCAAGGCGGGCATAATCCGGAACTGGCATTGCCGGCAAGGCAGGCAACGCACAACGCCCGGTTTGTTGTCCGAAGGCTGTTAACCTTGAAGTGAAAACAGGTTGACAGCGAAAGCAGTCCCTTTATCATTCGGTTCATCCGTAAACCTTGAAGAGCCGACAAGTTAACAGGACTTTTCCATGACCGCCAGCCAAGCTCACTCGCCCGTTCGTCACGACTGGACCCTGCAAGAGGCCCGCGACCTGTTCGCACTGCCGTTCAACGACCTGCTGTTCCGGGCCCAGACTGTTCACCGCCAGCATTTCGATCCCAATGAGGTGCAGGTAAGCACCCTGTTGTCCATCAAGACCGGCGCCTGTCCCGAAGACTGCAAATACTGCCCCCAGAGCGGCCATTACAACACCGGCCTGGAGAAGGAAAAGCTGCTGGAAATGGAGCGGGTGATGGCCGAGGCGAAGGCCGCGAAAGACAAGGGGGCCTCCCGTTTCTGCATGGGCGCCGCCTGGCGCAGCCCGGCGGAGAAGGACATGCCCTACGTCCTCGACATGGTGCGGCAGGTGAAGTCCCTGGGGCTGGAAACCTGCATGACCCTCGGCATGCTGCGGGAGGACCAGGCGCAGGCGCTGGCGGATGCCGGGCTCGATTACTACAACCACAACCTCGATACCTCGGAAAAGTACTACAACCACATCATTACTACTCGCACCTACCAGGACCGTCTGGACACCCTGGAAAACGTTCGCAACGCCGGCATGAAGGTATGCTGTGGCGGCATCATGGGCATGGGTGAGGATCTCGATGACCGGGCCGGACTGCTGGTTCAGCTGGCCAGCCTGCCGCAGCATCCGGAGAGTGTGCCGGTCAATATGCTGGTGAAGGTGGCGGGTACACCAATGGAAGACGTGGCGGACCTGGACCCGTTCGAGTTTGTCCGCACCATTGCGGTGGCGCGGATCATGATGCCGGAATCCCATGTGCGGTTGTCTGCCGGGCGCGAGACAATGAATGAGCAGATGCAGGCACTGTGCTTCCTGGCCGGGGCGAATTCCATCTTCTATGGCGAGAAACTGCTGACCACGGCGAACCCGGAGGCTGACAAGGACCGGGCGCTGTTCCGCAAACTGGGTATCCGGCCCGAGCAGCGGGAGCAGTGCCGTACCGAAGAACAGGAGGTGGAGGCGATTGCTGACGCCGTGGAATACCAGCAGACCCGGCACCTGTTTTATGACGCCAGCCGTGAATCTGCGTAGCCCCATTGCATAACCCCATTGCGTAGCCCATGACGGGGTAGGCCGGAGCATTCCCCGGCGCTGCCCGCCGCTGGTATTGAGGTATGAACATTGCGTGATTTTGCCGCGGAACTGGCCGACCGCAAGCAGGCCGGCCTCTATCGTACCCGTCGCCTGGTCGAGGGGCCGCAGCAGCCCGGCCTGACTGTCGATGGCAAGCCGTTGCTGTCGTTTTGCAGCAACGACTATCTCGGCCTGGCCAGCCACCCGGACCTGACCCGCGCCCTGTGCGAGGCCTTGCCGGACACCGGGCTGGGCGGGGCGTCATCCCACCTGATCTGTGGTCACCATCGTGCCCATCATCAGCTGGAGGAGCGGTTGGCGGAGTTCACCGGTCGCAGTTCGGCGTTGTTCTTCTCTACCGGTTATATGGCCAATCTCGGGGTGATCTCTGCCCTGGCAGGACGCGGCGACACCATCTTCTCCGACCGTTTGAATCACGCCTCCATTATTGATGGTTGTGTGCTCAGTCGGGCGAAGGTCCGCCGTTATCCCCACGGCGATGTTGATGCCCTGGCGGAAATGCTGGCACAGACAGGTGGTCATAAGCTGGTAGTGACGGACGGCGTGTTCAGCATGGACGGTGACGTTGCTCCGCTGCGTGAGCTGGCCCGGCTCTGCCGTACCCATGATGCCTTGCTGGTGGTCGATGACGCTCACGGTATCGGGGTCCTGGGGCCCGACGGGCAGGGCAGCGTAGCCGCGCTCGGCCTGTCCGAAGACGATGTGCCGTTGCTGATCGGCACCCTGGGCAAGGCGGTGGGTACCAGTGGTGCCTTTGTTGCGGGCCCGCGGCTGCTGACCGATTACCTGGTCCAGAAAGCACGCACCTACATCTACACCACCGCCATGCCGCCGGCGCTGGCGGCGGCTACCTGTGCCAGCCTTGATCTGATTGCCGGGGCCGGGGTGCGGCGCCAGCGGCTGCAGCAGCTGGTGCTCCGCTTCCGGCAGGAAGCGACGGCCCTCGGTTACCGGTTGATGGCTTCGGAAACCCCCATTCAGCCCATCATGGTGGGCGATAACTGGCGTGCCCTGGCGCTCAGCCGTGCCCTGGAGGATCGCGGGATCTGGGTCACCGCCATTCGGCCGCCGACGGTTCCGGAAGGCGAGGCCCGGTTGCGGGTGACGTTCAGTGCTGCCCACAGTGACCAGGACCTCGATCGACTGCTGGCGGCACTGGCCGCTTGCCGTGGTCTGCTCGACAGTTCGTCTGTTGCCGCCGCCCCGGTAGTCCCGGATCGGGTGGGCGCCGGATAATGCCCGTCGCCGGTGCCGGGGAATTACCGGCGATCCTGCTGGGCGGGTGGGCGGTGGAGGCGACCATGGTCGCGCCCGTACTGAACGACTGGCCGGGGCCGGTCACCGTGGTAAGCCTCGACGAGGAGCTGCTGCTGGGCTGCGACAGTGTCAGCGCGGTGGCGGACGCCCTCGCCCGGAGGTATCCCGGTCCCGGGCTCTGGCTGGGGTGGTCGATGGGTGCCCAGGTGGCCATGGCGGTGGCGCAACAACACCCGGACCAGGTGCGGGCGCTGGTTACGCTGGCGGGGTTCCCCTGCTTTGTCCAAACGGCGGATTGGCCGTTCGGAATGGAGCCAGCGCTTTTCCGGCAGTTTGTGTCGGACTTTGCCGACAATCCGGCGCGTGCCTGGCAGCGTTTCCTGCGGTTGCAGATACGGGGTGACGGTCAGGAGTCCGCGGCCCGCGCTGCTCTGACGCCCTGGTTGCACAGGGGGAGCCTGCTGGGGCCGGAGGCCCTGCACAAAGGTTTGACGTGGCTCGCGCACACCGATCAGCGGAAGCTCTGGCGAGAGGTTGGTATCCCGGCCCTGCACCTGTTCGGTGAACGGGACCCGGTGGTGAGTGCCCGGATGGCAGAGATGGTGCTGCCGCCTACGGCCCGCGCAGCGGTGATATCGGGCATGGCGCACTGGCCATGCCTGGGCAGCCTCGACCGGGTCCGGACCGAATTGACCGATTTTGTTGCCACCTTGCCAGGAGGGGCCGTTTGATGAACCGACCGCAATCAATGCTCGACCAGTGGCCGCACACCTCCGCTGCTGCTACCACCCCGGCCACTCACACCACCTCTGCAACCATTGCCCGGGACTTCGGGGAGGCGTCGGCCAGTTACGACAGTGCGGCCCGTTTGCAGCGCCACATGGGGCACCAGTTACTGGTGCGGTTGGCGGATGCGACCCCCGGCGATCTGACTGACATTGTGGATCTGGGATGTGGCACCGGTTATTTTACCGCGCAGCTGCAGGGCCTGCTGCCCACGGATACCGGAGTGACCGGGGTCGACCTCTCGCCGGGTATGATCGACCATGCCCGCGGGCAGCGCAGTCCGGCTATCCGCTGGCTGGTTGCGGATGCCTGTCAGTTGCCGTTTGCCGACGCCAGCCTCGATCTGGTGTTCAGTAATCTGATGATCCAGTGGTGTCCGGATCCGATTCCGGTGCTGGAGGAGTGCCTGCGGGTACTGCGCCCCGGTGGCCACCTGTTGTGTTCCACCCTGCTTGACGGCACTCTGCGAGAGCTGGCCCTGGCCTGGGAAGTGGCCGACCCCGGGCAGCCCCACATCAATCGCTTCGAGCCGGAGCTGGTACTGAAGGAGGCACTGCGTCGGGCTTTCCCCGGGGCGCTGCTGCAGCGGGAAACCGTGGTGCTGGAGTACCCGGGCCCCGCGGCCCTGCTCGCTGAGCTGAAGGCGCTGGGCGCCAGCTTCAAGGGGCAGGGCAGGCGGCCGACGATGACTGCTCCGGGTCGTATCCGGCGTATGTGCGAGGTCTATCCCCGCGCTGCCCGGGGCGGAATCGAAGCGAGTTATGCGGCGGGTTACATCATCGGCCGGAAGCCGGCCAATTCCATTCAGACCGATTCAGGAGCACGTTGACACTATGGCAAGGCATACTTTCTTCGTGACCGGCACCGATACCGGCGTCGGCAAGACGCTGGTGTCTGCGGCGATTCTGCAGGCGGCGAACAGCCGAGGACTCAGAACCGTCGGGATGAAGCCGGTGGCGTCGGGATGTGAACTAACCGGGCAGGGGCTGCGAAACGAAGACGCGCTGATGCTGCAGGCGGCGATGTCCGAGCCGTTGAGTTACGAGCAGATCAACCCGATTGCCCTGGAACCGGCAATTGCACCTCACGTTGCGGCTGCCCAGGCCGGGCGTCAGCTCAGCGCGCAACGGCTGGTGGGCTTTGTGCGCGGGTTGCAGCTGAAGCCGGCGGACCTGATGCTGGTGGAAGGGGCCGGGGGTTGGCGGGTTCCGCTCAACGAGCTGGAAACCTATGCCCGGGTGCCAGCGACCCTGCAGATGCCCGTGATTCTGGTGGTGCCGTTGCAGCTGGGGTGTATCAATCACGCCCTGCTGACGGCAGAAGCGATCCGTCACGACGGCCTGACGCTGGCGGGGTGGGTGGCCAATCGCCCCCGCGAGGAGATGATGAGTTGTGAGGCGGAAACCCTCGCCTATCTGGTCGATCACCTGCCGGCACCGTGCCTTGGCGTCTTGCCCTGGCAAACCGCGCCTGATCCGCTGGCACTGGCGGAACACCTGCAGCTGGATCCCTTGCTGGACCGTTGAACCCGGCATCGAAGCTAATCACCTCTGCTTGAGTCATCCCGGGGACAGACCCCGGGGCAGTCTCCTCGAGCGCCCTTCCAGGGTCGGACTTCCGTCCGACCTGACCGTGTCATCCCCCTCAGATTGCATCCCGGTGACGTCGTCGCAACTGTGGACAAATTTTGATTCCGGCTCTTGACAATCCCTGCCCTACAAACGTATGTTTCAAACAAGTGTTTAATTCCCGTTGCGGCCGCATCGCCATGCCGTGATGGGTGAGTGAACGTCAGATCAACCCGAGCAAACCCCGAGGTAGCGAGCTGTAACCCCGTTACAGTCCTGACCGTACAGTTGAGGTGGATTCCATGCCTGATTACAAAGCGCCCCTGCGTGACATCAAATTCGTAATGAACGAGCTGCTGGACAGCGAACAGCACTACGCCAGTCTGGAAGGTGCCGAAGATGCGACTCCGGATATGGTGGACGCCATCATCCAGGAAGGTGCCAAGTTCTGTGAGCAGGTATTGTCTCCGCTGAACCAGGTGGGTGACCGGGAAGGCTGCACCTGGAGTGAAGACGGCGTGAAGACCCCGACCGGGTTCAAGGAAGCCTACCAGCAGTACGTCGAGGGTGGCTGGCCGTCCATGACCGCCGACCCCAACTACGGTGGCCAGGGCCTGCCGCATTCACTCGGTCTGGTCATGAGCGAAATGGTAGGCACCTCCAACTGGTCCTGGGGTATGTACCCGGGCCTGAGCCACGGTGCCACCAACACTATTGAAGCCCACGGCACCGAGGAGCAGAAGCAGACCTATCTGACCAAGCTGATCAGCGGCGAGTGGACCGGCACCATGTGCCTGACCGAGCCGCACTGTGGTTCCGACCTGGGTACCCTGCGCACCAAGGCCGAGCCCAACGCCGATGGCACCTACGCCATCACCGGCACCAAGATTTTCATCTCGGCCGGTGAACATGACATGGCCGACAACATCGTCCATATCGTGCTGGCCCGTTTGCCGGGTGCTCCGGAAGGTACCAAGGGTATCTCCCTGTTTATCGTGCCCAAGTGCCTGCCCAACGAAGACGGTTCTGCCGGCGAGCGCAACGCGGTGTCCTGTGGCTCCATCGAGCACAAGATGGGTATCCACGGCAACGCTACCTGTGTGATGAACTTTGACGGCGCCAAGGGCTGGCTGATCGGGCCGGAGAACAAGGGCCTGAACTGCATGTTCACCTTTATGAACACCGCCCGTATCGGGACCGCTATCCAGGGGCTGGGTGCCGCCGAGCTGGGCTTCCAGGGTTCGCTGGCCTACGCCAAGGACCGTCTGGCCATGCGTTCGCTGAGTGGTCCGAAGAACCCGGAAGGCATTGCTGACCCGATCATCGTGCATCCTGACGTGCGTCGTATGCTGCTGACCCAGAAGGCCGTTGCCGAAGGCGCCCGCGCCCTGATCTACCTGACCGCCCAGCAGGCTGACATTGTGCACAGCGGCAAGGCCGAAGAAGCCCGCAAGGCCGCAGACGAAGCCCTCGGCTTCCTGACGCCGATTGCCAAGGCATTCCTGACCGAAATCGGCTACGAAGCCGCTAACCTGGGTATGCAGGTGTTCGGCGGTCACGGATTTATCTCCGAGTGGGGCATGGAGCAGAACGTGCGTGACGCCCGCATCGGCATGATCTACGAAGGCACCACCGGCATCCAGGCGCTGGATCTGTTGGGCCGCAAGGTGCTGATGACCCAGGGCGAGTCCCTGCGTGGCTTCACCAAGCAGGTTCATCTGTTCTGCAAGGAAAACGCCGACAACGAGCAGCTCAAGCAGTTCGTTGAGCCGCTGGCCGCGATCAACAAGGAGTGGGGCGAGCTGACCACCAAAATCGGTATGGCCGCCATGAAGAACCGGGAAGAAGTCGGTGCTGCCTCGGTCGACTACCTGATGTACTCCGGCTACGCGGTCTTCGCCTACCTGTGGGCGCGGATGGCCAAGGTCGCCCTCGACAAGATGGCGGAAGGCACCAGCGAGGAGATGTTCTACAACGCCAAGGTACAGACTGCGCGGTTCTACTTCACCCGCATGCTGCCCCGGTCCCGGACTCACGCCGTAACCATGCTGGCCGGCGCTGACACTCTGCTGGATATGCCCGAGGAAGCGTTCGCCCTCTGAGGCGGTCGCTGACGAAAACCCTGAAAGCCCGCTCTCCCCGGAGGCGGGCTTTTTGCTGAGCTGTGTTCCGGCGGGTTTATGAGTTGTGGCCCGCTTTCAGGTAGAATAGCCGGCATAAAAATAACCTGATCAGGGGGCGCAGGCGTGGCCTTGCTCCTTGCGGACACATAGCCGATGGGGTGGCTGTTCCCGGCACCCCATAAGATTGACTGGACTCTGGAGAGTTTTTAGATGGCTGATTATCAGGCGCCTTTACGTGACATGCGTTTTGTACTGAACGAAGTTTTCGATACTGCTTCCCTGTGGGCTTCGCTGCCGAAACTGGCAGAAAACGTCGACCCGGAAACCGCGGATGCGATTCTGGAGGAAGCAGGCAAGATTTCGGGCAGCGTGCTGGCACCCCTGAACCGCGAGGGCGATGAGCAGGGCAGCAAGTGGAATGACGGTGAAGTAACTGCACCGGAAGGGTTCAAGGAAGCGTACCAGACCATCGTGGAAGGTGGCTGGAACGGGCTTGGCGGTAACCCGGAGTTTGGTGGCATGGGAATGCCGAAGACCCTGGTCGCACAGTTCGAGGAAATGATGCAGGGCGCCAACATGGCGTTCGGACTGGCGCCGATGTTGACCGCCGGCGCTTGCCTGGCGCTGGATGCCCACGGCAGTCAGGAACTGAAAGAAAAGTATTTGCCTAACATGTACTCCGGCGTCTGGTCCGGCGCCATGGATCTGACCGAGCCCCATGCGGGTACCGACCTCGGGATCATTCGTACCAAGGCCGAGCCCAATGGCGACGGGTCCTTCAGTGTCACCGGTACCAAGATCTTCATTACCTGGGGTGAGCACGACATGGCGGAGAACATCATCCACCTGGTGCTGGCCAAGCTGCCGGATGCTCCGGCGGGCCCGAAGGGCATTTCCCTGTTCCTGGTGCCCAAGTTCATGGTGGCTGACGATGGCTCCCTCGGCGAGCGCAACAGCTTCAGCTGTGGCTCCATCGAGAAGAAGATGGGCATCAAGGGCTCTGCCACCTGCATAATGAACTTCGATGGTGCCAGGGGCTGGCTGGTGGGCGAGGAGAACAAGGGCCTGGCCGCCATGTTCACCATGATGAACTACGAGCGCCTGGGGGTGGGTATCCAGGGTATCGGTGCCGCCGAGGCCTCCCTGCAAAGCGCCCGGGAATATGCCCTGGAGCGTATCCAGAGCCGGGCGCCCACCGGTGCCCAGCAGCCGGAAAAGGCGGCGGATCCGATCATTGTCCATCCGGACGTGCGTCGCATGCTGCTGACCATGAAAGGCTATGTCGAAGGTGGACGTACGTTCTCAACCTACGTTGCACGCTGGCTGGACATCGCCAAGTACTCCCAGGACGATGAGCAGCGCAAGCACGCCGAAGGCATGGTCGCCTTGCTGACACCGGTCGCCAAGGCGTTCCTGACGGATCGCGGCCTCGAGGCCTGCATCATTGGCCAGCAAGTGTTTGGCGGTCACGGCTTCATCCGGGAGTGGGGCCAGGAGCAGCTGGTACGTGATTGCCGGATTACCCAGATCTACGAAGGCACCAACGGTATCCAGGCGCTGGATCTGATGGGACGCAAGGTGGTGGGCAGCCAGGGCCAGCTGTACGAGCTGTTTGCCGCCGACGTGGCGTCGTTCATCGAGCAGAACAGCAGCGATGAAACCCTGCGTCCGTACCTGGAGTCCCTGGCTGCTGCGCTGGAACGTCTGTCCGATGTGACCGAGCATGTGATCGGGCAGTCTGCAGGCAACCCCGATGCGGTAGGCGCGGCGTCTGTCGAGTACCTGGACCTGTTCGGTTACACCGCACTGGGCTTTATGTGGGCGATGGTCGTCAAGGCGGCGGCGCCCAAGGCCGCGGGAGACAGCTCCGGTTTCTACAGCGGCAAGCTGAAAACCGCGCGATTCTACTTCGACCGCCTGCTGCCGAAAACCGTGTCGCTGGCGGAGAGCATCCGCAGTGGCAGCGATGCCATGATGGCCTTGACCGCGGAAGAGTTCTGACGCCGGTCTGAGCACTCTGACACCGCCTCAATCTACCGCGGCGGTGTCAGAGCCTAGAGCCTGGCCAGGCTTCCGGGGTCGGTGACGAACCGGTTTTCATTACCCTGCAATTCTACAATTTGCCGATGGCGGGTCAGTTCCCGGTCATCCGGCGGATCCTGCTCGTTCCAAGCCTTGAACACTGTGTCAGCTCCTACCCAGGGCAGGCTGTAGGCATCCACCATGTACCCGACCGCCCGCGCAATGTCGCCTTTCACGCCGGCGGGTGGTTCCATGAACTGGGCGCTTTCCCGAATACCACATTCCCGAACCTCGATACCGTCATCCAGTTCTTCGTAAATGGCATTGCGCCGCCGCAGTTCGATACGGGCATGGACCGGGACGATGTTGTGCAGGTCCGAGGCAATCTGCTGGTAGCGCGGGTCCTGGCTGCACTGGCTGGGAGTGCCGCAGCGCAGCGCCGAGCGGACATGGGAGAGGGGGTAGATGTAACCGTCAGTGAGCAAAAAGCCCTTGCTGGTAAAAGTCTTGTTGCAGAAGAAGCTGGTTCCGCCGGAGCGATAGAGTTGCCCCCAGAACTGCTCCTTGATGACGGTATCCGGGTCGGAAAAGCGCGTATTCTGGCTGGCACCGGCCAGAGGAAGGGCAACAAGTGCGGACGCGAGCAACAAGCGGGTCATGATAGTCATACGCCAAAGATACCCCGTATCGTTACGACAGGCTCTGGCGGATCGGGCAACTACCCCGTCTCACTCACTTTTGTCCCTTTCGGACTGATTCCGGCCCATCCGGGCGGAATAGGTACAGCGTCCCTTGCTGAGCAGTGGCTAACTGAAGCGGGGCCGATCCGCGGCAAGGTGTGACGATAGCTTCACACTTTCATCAGTATGGCACATATCTCTAAGGCACATATCTTTACGGCACACATCAACAGGGCTGACCCCAGCAATGTGATGCTCAGGCCCTGATTAACAGGGCCTTTCCGGTTTTCTCCGGCGTTCGGAGATGACCGGCCAGTTCACTTGGTTTTCTTGCGGATCCGGTCGTAGCCTTCCCGCAGGTCTTCGCCCAGTTTACGGACGGTGTTGCCGGCTTCCTGCGAGGTTTCCTGGGCGTCGTGGGCAATGCTGTCGAGCTTCTGGCGGAACTTCTCCCAGCCCTGTTCGAGGTCATCCCACTCGTCCTTGACGTCCTCCTTGGCCAGATGTAACTGAACCTTGGCTTCGTCGCGGTACTGTTTAACCTTCTCGGCCAGTTTTTTCAGGTCCTCTTGCAGACTCATATCAAACACCTCCCTTGATTGATGGTGAGCCTACAATGCTCCCGTCGGCAAAAACGTGTCAAGGGGGGATTGGTTAGAACATGAGCAGGATCAAGTTCCTGCGCGCGCTGCCAGCAGGGTGGCCATCTCCCGCAGGGCAAACCAGGGGGTGTGGTCGGCGAAACCCTTGGTCGCCCGGTCGGTATCACTGCAGAGCTGCAGCGCCTGGTACAGGGCCTGGCGGCTGTGCTTGCGGGAGGCGCTTTCGAGGGCGCGGGCACGCTGCGGCTGGCGAACGCCGTGTTGCTTGAGGAAGTTTGCCGAAGGTTCGCGACGGGCCTGTAGCTGCTTGAGTTCGAGAACCAGGTTGAGATCCCGTGTCAGCACGCTGAGCAGTCCCAGCGGGTTTTCGCCTTCCTGCTCCAGGGCGCCGATGATCTTGTTGGCGTGGGCGGCATTGCCGGTAAGCAGTTCGGTGACCAGTTCGAAACTGTTGAAACGGGCGCTGTTCTGCACCGCCTGCTCGACGATCTCCTCATCCACCGTCTGGCCCGGCGCCAACAGGGCGAGCCGGTCCATCTCCTGGCTCGCGGCCAGCAGGTTGCCTTCAAGGCGCTCGGTGAGCATCTCCAGGGCGCCGCGGGTTAGGGTCAGGCCGCGGCTGCGGGCCCGTTGCTGCAACCAGGCGGGGAACTTGTCGGCATCCACCGGCCAAACGGTGACGTGAACGCCGTGGTTCTGCAGTTCCTTGTACCACTTGCGCCGGATTTCGGCGGCGTCGAGGCGGGCGCTGATCAGGATCAGGATGATGTCTTCGGGGGGATCTGCCAGTACCCGTTCCAACAGGTTGCGGCCGTCGCCGAGCTTGCCGGTGGGCAGGTGGATTTCGATGCGTCGCCGCTCGGCAAACAGCGACATGGCACCGAACTCCTCGCCCACCCGGTTCCAGTCCAGTTGCTGGTCAGCATGGAAGGTCAGCCGGTCCTGGAAGCCTGCTTCCCGGGCGGTCTGGCGAATCTGGTCGCAGCATTCCTGTACCAGCAGGGGCTCGTCACCGGACACCAGGTACACCGGAGCCAGGCCTTTTTTCAGCACTTGCGGAAGCTGGGCCGGCTGGGTCTTCATCGGCGGCTGTCCGCCTCGCCGGTGGATTCCCGGCTGGCCGCCCGGATGGCTTCGATCCGGGTTGCATTCAGGGGTGCCAGGCGGAAGATCACCTGCTGGGCGAGCTGTTGGTAGAGGGATTCCCGCAGGGCCTCTTCTTCCCGTTGCTTGGCCAGCACGTTGGCTTCGTCATAGCGGTAGGTTTCGATGCTGGAGAGCTCGGTGTCGGCAATCAGCGGCACCTGGTCGCTGGTCAGCACATCCATCCGCAGGGTCTGGCGGATGGTGTATTCTGCGGCCGAGGCCTGCAGGGTGATGGCGCTGGCCCGGCGCTGTTCGCGGAATTCCCGCAGCCGCAGCACATAGTCGGCCTGCTCCGGCTCCACAACCACCACATCACCGCCGATCAGCTGTTCCCGGACATCGTTACACAGCAGTTCCGGAACCTGGCTGTCACAGGTAACCGCCAGCGGTTGCAGGGCTGCGGGAACCGGGGCGGAGCCCCGGAGCTGGAAACCACAGCCCGCGACCACCGCCAGGCCGGCCAGCGTGAGCAGGCCGAGCAGGGTGCGAGTGGTCGGGAGCGGTCTGGTCATATCAGCGACTCAGCGGTTGGTGGCCAGGTTGGCTTCTTAGTTGGCAACGACGTTGACCAGTTTACCCGGCACGACGATGACCTTGCGAACGGTCTTGTCCTCGACAAAACGGATGACGTTCTCGTTCTCCAGGGCAAGTTTCTCCAGCCCGGCCTTGTCGATATCTGCCGGTACGTCGGCCTTGGCGCGGACCTTGCCGTTGACCTGCAGCACAACCTGGATCTGGCTGCGCACCATCGCGGCCTCGTCTGCCACTGGCCAGCGCGCATCGACCACCGGTTCTTCATGGCCGAGGGCCTGCCACAGGGTGTGACAGATATGGGGCGCGATCGGCGACAACATCAGCACGGCGGCGTTCAGGGCTTCCTGGCGCACGGCGCGGCTCTGGGGTTCGCTATCGCCCAGCTTGCTGACCTCGTTGAGCAGTTCCATCACCGCGGCAATGGCGGTGTTGAAGGTCAGGCGGCGGCTGACGTCGTCACTGACCTTGGCAATGGTCTCGTGGGTCTTGCGTCGCAGATCCTTCTGGCTATCAGCCAGTTCGGCGATGTTCAGGGTTGGCGCGGGGCCGCCCGCGGTGTGTTCGCTGACCAGTCGCCACAGCCGCTTGAGGAAACGGTGGGCGCCTTCCACGCCACTGTCAGACCACTCCAGGGACTGTTCGGGCGGTGCCGCGAACATCATGAACAGGCGGACGGTATCCGCACCGTGCTGGTCGATGATGGCCTGGGGGTCGATCCCGTTGTTCTTGGATTTTGACATCTTGGTGACGCCACCGGCCGTCACCGGCTGGCCGTCCACCTTGTGGACCACCTGGATCGGCTGGCCCTTGTCGTCCCGTTCAACGGTGACGTCGGCGGGCGAAATCCACACCTTGCCGCCCTTGTCGTCTTCACGGTAATAGGTTTCGGCGAGCACCATGCCCTGGCACAGCAGCCGGTTGAACGGCTCGGAGCTGGTCACCAGGCCCACGTCCCGCAGCAGCTTGTGGAAGAAGCGGGCGTACAGCAGGTGGAGGATGGCGTGCTCGATACCGCCGATGTACTGGTCCACTGGCAGCCAGTAGTTGGCCGCGGCCGGGTCAAGCATGCCCTTGTCGTAATTGGGGCTGCAGAAGCGGGCGTAGTACCAGGACGACTCCATGAAGGTGTCGAAGGTGTCGGTTTCGAGGGTCGCCGGCTGGCCGTCGAAGCTGGTCTTCGCCCACTCGGGGTCGGCCTTGATCGGTGACTGGACGCCGTCCATTTCCACATCTTCCGGCAGCGACACCGGCAACTGGTCATCGGGAACCGGACGCTCGGTGCCGTCGGCCAGGGTCATCATCGGGATGGGCGCACCCCAGTAACGCTGCCGTGACACGCCCCAGTCCCGCAGGCGGTAGTTCACGGTTCGTTTGCCAATGCCGTTGCTTTCCAGGTATTCAGCAATGTCGTTGAATGCATCTTCGCTGGTCAGGCCGTTGTACTTGCCGGAAGACACCAGTACACCCTTCTCGGTGTAGGCCTTTTCCTGCACGTCCACTTCGATGTTCTCGGCCGGTGCGATCACCTGCTTGATCGGCAGGTGGTACTTGAGGGCGAATTCATGGTCGCGCTCGTCGTGGGCAGGCACTGCCATCAGGGCACCGGTGCCGTAGTCCATCAGCACGAAGTTGGCCACATAGACCGGAATCTCTTCATGGGTCAGCGGATGCACGGCGCGGAAGCCGGTATCGATACCCTTCTTCTCCATGGTGGCCATGTCGGCCTCGGCCACCTTGCTGTTCTTGCACTGGTCGACAAACTCGGCCACTTCCACGTAGCGCTCCGCCGCTGCCCTGGCCAACGGATGCTCCGCCGCCACCGCCATGTAGGTCACCCCCATCAGGGTGTCCGGGCGGGTGGTGTACACGGTGAGGGCATCCTCACGGTCTTTCAGCGGGAAGTTCAGTTCCACGCCGGTGGATTTGCCGATCCAGTTGCGCTGCATGGTCTTGACCTGTTCCGGCCAGTCTTCCAGCGTGTCCAGGTCGTTCAGCAGCTCTTCGGCATAATCGGTAATGCGGATGAACCACTGGGGAATCTTCTTCTGCTCCACCAGGGCGCCGGAGCGCCAGCCGCGACCGTCTACCACCTGTTCGTTGGCCAGTACGGTCTGGTCGACCGGGTCCCAGTTCACGGTGGACATCTTCTTGTACACCAGCCCTTTTTCATACAGGCGGGCGAAGAACCACTGCTCCCAGCGGTAGTAATCCGGTTTGCAGGTGGCCAGTTCGCGGCTCCAGTCATAACCGAAGCCCAGCTGCTTGAGCTGGTTCTTCATGTACTCGATGTTGGCGTAGGTCCACTTGGCCGGCGCGGTCTTGTTGGCAATGGCGGCATTCTCGGCGGGCAGGCCGAACGCATCCCAGCCCATGGGCTGCATCACGTTTTTGCCCTGCATGCGCTGGTAGCGGGAGATCACGTCGCCGATGGTGTAGTTGCGGACGTGGCCCATGTGCAGCTTGCCGCTGGGGTAGGGGAACATGGACAGGCAGTAGTACTTGGGCTTGCCGGGCTCTTCCTTCACGGTGAACGTGTTGTTTTCTTCCCAGAAAGTGCGGGCACCCTGTTCAACCTGTTGCGGATTGTATTGCTCGTCCATTCCTGCCATTACCGAAATTACCTTGTGTGGAAAATAGAACCCTGTATCAAAACGATGTCCGGAGCGGGGCGCACATTCTAACGCACACGGGGCCTAACAGGTAGTCTGCGAAAACGCGCAAGCTGTGCCAGACTTGCAGTATAAGGCCCGCGCTTCCCGGGGACTGACCTTGGGTCTGTCCCCGGTGCGGCCCGTATCGTTACCCGTTGTCTCCAGGAGAGCAAATATGACAGAACCGGAACGCAATCACTTGTCTGGCACGGCCCTCAAGGCCTATGACCGGATGCTTGAGCGGGTTCAGGCCCGCTTGAAGCTGATGCAGGACACCAGCCTCGATACATTGCGAGAGGAAGTGGATAAGGCCGTGGAGGCGGAGTACGAGCTTGAGGAGATGACTCGCGAGGAGGCCGATCTGCTCGGTGCCTACCTGCGGCGGGATCTGGAGCACCTGATGCACTTCGTCGATGAAACCGGTGAGGGGCTGAAGGAATGGTTGCAGCTGGATATCTCACTGCTGGAGCATCAGCTGGCGGATATGCTGTTCTCGGTGGCGGACCAGACCCGGCTGGACACCCTGGAGCTGAACCAGAAGCTGGAGGATCACAAGGTCGGCCAGTACATCAGTGGCGAGGTGGCGACGGCCGGGATGTTCCAGTGCCTTAATTGCGGACACATGCGCTGCCTGACCGCCACCAGTCATATTGAGCCCTGCGAGGCCTGCGGCTCCCACTACTACGAGCGTGTCACCAGCCAGTGGCCCCGCAAGGAGAGCTGAGACCGCGGCTTTCCGCCGCGGTCTAGGCGCGCGGCGGAATGACCCGTTCCCTGACGAACACAATCAGGATCATTGCCAGGGTCAGCACCGGCCAGGAGCCGGACTGCATGTAGGGAGTGCTGCCGGAGGCCGAGAAAACCTCGCCCTGCAGCGTAGCGCGGGTGAACTGCGGGATGGTTTCGGCAATCCGGCCTTTCTGGTCAATGATGGCGGTGACGCCGTTGTTGGTGCCGCGCAGCATGTAACGGCCGGTTTCCAGTGCCCGCATGCGGGCAATCTGCAGGTGTTGCAGCGGGCCAATGGAGTCCCCGAACCAGCCATCGTTGCTGATGGTGAGCAACAGGCCGGCGTTGCGGGCATTGCGGGCGACGAAATCCGGGTAGGCAACTTCGTAACAGATAAATGGCATCACGCCGTTGCCATTGGCCTGCAGCGGTGGCTGGTTCTCGGGGCCCCGGCTGAAGCTCGACATCGGCAGGTCAAAGAAGCCAATCAGGCCCCGCAGATACTGCTGTAGCGGCACGTATTCACCGAAAGGCACCAGTTTCTGCTTGTGGTAGGTGCCGCTGCCGTTGCCAATGGCCATGATGCTGTTGTGAAAGGTGAAGTCTTCAATGCGGTCACTGAAGCCGTACCAGGGAATGCCCGTGATCAGCGTGCTGTGATCGCCCAGTTCGCCGGCGATGTACTCGATGATCTTGCCGGCCTGGTCCTGGGGAATGGGAATCGCGGTTTCCGGCCACAGGATCAGGTCGGTTTCCCAAAACTCCTCGGTCAGGCCCAGGTAGATGACGATCTGGTCCCGCAGGAAATCGGGATCCCACTTGATCTGCTGCGGGATATTGCCCTGCATGGAGGCAAACGTTGTGGGCTCGCTGTCGAGCGTGGTCCAGGCCACCTTGTTGAGGGCCGGGCCGCTGAGCCAGAGGGTTGCGGTGAGCAGGGCGGCGACTCCCGCTGCACCGCGGCGCTGTTCCTTCACCAGCCACCAGAGGCCGTAGAGGACAGCCCCGCTGGCGACAACCAGGAAAGTCACACCGTGGACGCCGATGACCGGAGCAAAGCCACCGAGCGGGCCGTCCACATGGGCGTTGCCCAGGTATAGCCAGGGGAAGCCGGTGAGCAGCCAGCTACGGACCCAGTCGCCGAGCACCCAGATGGCCGGGAACAGGATCAGCCGTCGTACCGCGCTGGTGCTGGCAAGCTTGCCCCACGCCCAGAACGCCAGGGCGTGGAACAGACCAAGGCCGACCACAAAGATGACGGTGAGCAGGATCGCCAGGGGCACCGAGGTGTTGCCATATTCGCTGATGCTGACGTAGACCCAGCTGGCTCCGGAGCCGAACAGACCGATGCCGGCAAGCCAGCCGGCGCGAAACAGTTTCCCGGGCGCGAGCGGAATACAGGCCAGCAGGATCAGCAGCACCGAGACCGGACCGAGCCACCACAGCTCGAAGGGCGACAGGGTGAAGGTTTGCAGTGCGCCGGCAACCACGAGGGTTGCCGCGCGCAGCCAGCGGTTGGTAGAGAGCGGTGATTGCAAAGCGGTATTCCCGATTGGTTTTACGACTCGCTGCGGGCTACCTGCAGCAGGCGGATCACCCGGTTGTCGGCGTTGGCGATGGTGAACCTGAAGCCGCCAAACTCCACCGATTCGCCCCGTCGCGGCAGGTGACCGAACTCCTTGAGAACCACGCCCCCGATGGTGTCGAACTCCTCCTCGTCCAGCTTGGTGCGGAAGAATTCGTTGAAGTCCTCGACCGGGGTCACCGCCTTGACCGCAAAGGTGCCGTCATCGCGGGCCTTGATGTGGGTTTCTTCATCGAAATCGTGTTCGTCCTCGATTTCGCCGACGATCTGTTCGAGCACGTCCTCGATGGTGATCAGGCCGGCGGTACCGCCGTACTCATCCACCACAATGGCCATGTGATTGCGGGTTTCCTTGAATTCCTTGAGCAGCTGGTTGAGCCGCTTGCTCTCGGGAATGAAGGTGGGGGGACGGAGAATCTCGCGGATATGGTTCCAGTTGAGGTCGTTGCTGAGCGCCAGGGGCAGCAGGTCCTTGGCGAGCAGGACGCCGATCACGTCATCCTGGCTGTCCCCGATGACGGGGAAACGGCTGTGGGCAGACTCGATGATGTCATTCAGGAAGTTTTTCGGATCCTGCGAGGCTTTCACGGTGACCATCTGGGAGCGGGGGATCATGATTTCATCCACCCGCATGTCGACCACCTGCATCGCACCTTCGATGATGCTCATGGCATCGGCATCGATGATGTTCTGCGCTTCCGCTTCACGCAGGATTTCCAGCACGTCCTCCGGGGACTCAGGCCCGCTGGAAAAGGCCTGTGATATACGCTCCAGCCAGGACTTGTGACTGCCCTGACTGCGACTCGACTGATCGTCGCTCATGAGTCTTTTTCCGTTTCCTCTGTTTCGTAAGGGTTGCCGTATCCGAGTTGCGCAAGCAGCCGGATCTCGAGGTCTTCCATCACCTCGGCATCGTCATCTTCAATATGGTCATAGCCCTGGAGGTGCAACATGCCGTGCACCACCATGTGGGCCCAGTGGGCCGCCAGTTCTTTATGCTGTTCGGCGGCTTCTTTTTCAACCACTGGCGCGCAAATCACCAGATCTCCGGCCAATGGAACCGTTATACCGGCTGGCGCCTCAAATGGGAAGGAGAGCACATTGGTTGGCCCGTTCTTGCCCCGGTACTGGCTGTTGAGGTCGGCGCTCTCTTCCGTATCCACAATACGAATAGTCACTTCCGATGGATGCTCGCCGAGCCAGGCGGTTGCTGCCCAGGTTTCGAGGTCCTTGTCTGCCGGGATTTCCGGTGCCTCCAGGGTACGCTGAAGGTCAACTGTCAGTTTGCTCACCGGCTTGTTGAACTCCCGTCGTCAAAGGCGTCATAGGCTTCGACGATCCGCTGCACCAGCGGGTGACGAACCACGTCTTTCGACTCGAAGCGGGTAAAGCCGATGCCCGATACCTTGCTTAGTACGCCGGCGGCATGGATCAGGCCGGAGTTCTGGCCGCGGGGCAGGTCCACCTGGGTGGTATCCCCGGTGATCACGGCGGTGGAGCCGAAGCCGATCCGGGTCAGGAACATTTTCATCTGTTCCCGGGTGGTGTTCTGGCTCTCGTCGAGAATGATGAACGAGTTATTGAGGGTACGGCCACGCATGAACGCCAGTGGCGCGATCTCGATCACGCTTTTCTCGATCAGCCGGGTGACCTGGTCGAAGCCGAGCATCTCGTAGAGGGCGTCGTACAGAGGGCGCAGATAGGGATCCACTTTCTGGGCCAGGTCGCCGGGCAGGAAGCCGAGCTTTTCGCCGGCTTCCACCGCCGGGCGGACCAGCAGGATGCGCTTGACCTGCTCGTCCTTGAGGGCTTCCACGGCACAGGCGACCGCAAGCCAGGTCTTGCCGGTTCCGGCCGGACCGATCCCGAAGTTGATGTCATGGGTGCGGATGCTGTGCACGTACTTTTGCTGGTTGGCGCCGCGGGGCCGGGCCTGCAGTTTCGGCGTTTTGATGACAGTCTGGCTGCCGTCGAACGGCAGGTCGTCAGGCAGTCGCTCGTACCCGGTCTCGCGGATGAACAGGTGCACGGTGTCTGGCTTGATGTCGTCACTGGCCTCGGTTTCCCGGTACAGGTGACGGATGACTTCGGTTGCCGCGGCCACGTGCTCGGTCTCGCCTTCCACGCGGAAGTGGTGGCCACGGCGGCCTACCTTGACGTTCAGGCGGCGTTCGATCTGCTTGAGGTGCTCGTCGAACGGGCCGCACAGGGTTGCCAGCCGACGCTGGTCAACGGGATGAAGGTCAAATTGTCGGGTATCGGTGGTGTTCAATCGGTCTCCTCAGTACAGCCGGGAATCTACGGGTACGCCCCGCAGGGAGTTGGGGAGGGCTTCCCGGATTTCAACGTCAATAAAGTGTCCGATCACGTCCGCGTTGTCGTGACGGAAGTTCACGATGCGGTTGTTCTCGGTGCGGCCGGCATACTCGCCCGGGTCTTTTTTCGACAGTCCGGTCACCAGGATCCGCTGGGTGGTGCCCACCATTTTGCGGCTGATGTCCATGGCCTGCTGGTTGATGCGCTGCTGCAGGATGGCGAGGCGCTGTTTCTTGACCTCCATCGGGGTGTCGTCAGGCAGGTCGGATGCCGGGGTGCCGGGGCGGGCGCTGTAGACAAAGCTGAAAGAGACGTCGAAGCCGATGTCGTTAATCAGTTTCATGGTGTCTTCAAAGTCTTTGTCGGTCTCGCCGGGGAAGCCGACGATAAAGTCGGATGAAAAGCTGATGTCCGGGCGGATCTTGCGCAGGCGGCGTAACTTGGATTTGTACTCCAGCGCGGTGTGGCCCCGCTTCATGGCGGCGAGAATGCGGTCGGAGCCGCTCTGTACCGGCAGGTGCAGGTGGCTGACCAGTTCGGGTACCTGGGCGTACACCTCGATCATGGCATCGGTAAACTCCACCGGATGGGAGGTGGTGTAGCGGATGCGGTCGATGCCGTCGATGGTGGCGATCAGGGTGATCAGTTCGGCCAGGTCCATGGTGTCGCCATCGTGGGTGGCACCGCGGTAGGCGTTTACGTTCTGGCCCAGCAGGTTGACTTCCCGTACGCCCTGGCCGGCGAGGTGTGCGACTTCTGCGATCACGTCGTCTACCGGGCGGCTGACTTCTTCACCGCGGGTGTAGGGCACGACGCAGAAGGTGCAGTATTTGCTGCAGCCTTCCATGATAGAGACGAAGGCGGAGGGGCCGTTGGCGCCGGGCTCGGGCAGGTTGTCGAACTTTTCGATCTCGGGAAAACTGACGTCGACGACGCCGACACCGTTACCTTTCATGCGTACTTCGGTAATCATGTCGGGCAGGCGGTGCAGGGTCTGCGGGCCGAAGACCATGTCGACGTAGGGTGCGCGGTCGATGATGGCCTGGCCTTCCTGGCTGGCGACGCAGCCGCCGACGCCGATGATGAGGTCGGGTTTGCTGTTTTTGAGGTTTTTCCAGCGGCCGAGCTGGTGGAATACTTTTTCCTGGGCTTTTTCCCGGATCGAGCAGGTGTTGAGCAGCAGGATGTCTGCGTCCTCGGGGTTGTCGGTCATTTCGACCTGTTCGCCGGTGCGCAGCAGGTCTGCCATTCGGGATGAATCGTATTCGTTCATCTGGCAGCCGTGGGTCTTGATGTACAGCTTTTTGGCCATGGGTCTCAACGCAATTGGTGTGTTGGCGCCGGCAGGGTTTGGGCGGCGCTGGAGAAAGTGGACTGCGTATTATAGCGGGGTGATCATTCTGCAACCAGAGTTGTCTCGGGTTGTTGCTAGTTTTGGTGTGGTATCATTTTCGGCTTCGGGTGCATGAAGGTCTTGGGGGGAGACTTTCCAAAACACGCTCCTGGCGGCACATCCATGTGGCGCTTGAGCTTCGCCATCCCTGGCTTCGCACAGTTTTGGAAAGCCTCCCCCCAAGCCCTTCTCCGGCGCCTGAGTAATCCTCAATTCAGCAAAACTTTTAATATGACTCCTGAACGCCTTGCCCGCATCAAGCAAACCCTCGATACCCGCCAGCCTGATTTGTGTGTGCTCACCGACCAGGTCCACAAACCCCGTAACCTGTCGGCCATTATCCGGTCCTGCGATGCCTTCGGGCTGGCGAACATGCATGTGGTGTGGCCACGGGAGGGCTTCCGGGCGTTTCGCAAGACGGCCGGTGGCAGTTTCAACTGGGTGACAACCCACACCCACCGCAGTATGGACGAGGCGGTCAGTCACCTGAAGGGGCAGGGGCATAAACTTTATGCCGCGCAGTTGTCCGAACGGGCGATTGATTTCCGGGCGGCGGATTTTACGGTGCCGTGTACGGTGATCATGGGTAACGAAGTCGACGGTGTGAGTCCGGACGCGGCGGCCCGGGCTGACGAGCATATTGTGATCCCGATGATGGGCATGGTGGAGTCGCTCAATGTGTCTGCTGCCTGCGCGATTATCCTGTCGGAAGCCCAGCGGCAGCGGCAGGTGGCGGGGCTCTTTGATCAGCGCCGGTTGCCGGATGAGGAATACGAGCGGTTGCTGTTTCGCTGGTGTCAGCCAACGGTGAAACGCTATTGCGACGACCGCAACCTGCCATATCCGCCCCTCGATCCGGAAACCGGGGAGTTGGTCGACGGCGTAGGCTGGATGCAGGAGGTCAGAAAGCTGCGGGCCAATCGGCCACGATGGAGCGATAAGGCAGAATCGCTCCTCGAAGAATGATCATGGGGGGCGTCCGTGATGTCAGCTCCCCGCCACCGGATCAGGCTGGCAGGGATGTGCTGCCTGCCGCTATTCCTCGCGGGCTTCCAGGTAGCGCTGCAGCTGTTCGCGCAATGCCTTGGGCAAGCGGGTAATGGTCAGCGCGTCTTTGTCGCGGTCGTAGTAGACCGCCTGGTTGACCAGGTCTGATGAGAAAGACACGCTCATGCCGCCGCCGGAGCCGGCGATGCGCACGAGTTTTTTGACTTTGCGGTGATCCGGGTGGAGGACGCCGCTTTCCGGCAGTTCGGCGTTCTGGCTGGCGAAGTCCTTGAAGCGCTCGGGCTGGTTCTCGTCCAGGTAGCCTGACAGGGCCTCGATGGCCACCGGCTCTCCGAGGGCATGCTGTTCCTTGCAGAATTCATAGGCGCGGGTGCGGACTTCGCCGGCCTTTTCCGGTTCGGACGACTTGGCGAATGCTTCTACGGCATCGAGGAAGGTGAGGGTTTCTTTCTCGACATCCACCTGGTTGGTGAAGCCGCAGAGTTTGATGAACAGATCGCCGCCTTCGCCGGTGCCGCGGGCGTGTACCAGGGTCAGGTAGTTCTCGCCGTTGTTCGCCTGCCAGTCGTCCAGCTCGATCCGCACCGCCAGGTTGAGCCGCGACAGGCTCAGCACGTCAGTGGCGTCCAGCGCCTGGTCGCCGTCAAAGCGCATGGCGCTGTCGTTTTCCAGGATAAACAGGTAGACCACGTCCGCATCGGCCAGGGCTTCATGCACCACCATCAGGTGCCCTTCGAATTCCTCCTGGGCAGCGTTCAACAATTCCTGCCACTGGCCGAACAGCCGGTCGGTCAGCGATGCGAACGATTGCTTGTCCTCCAGGTAGTCTTTCAGCCAGCTGCTGAACGGGCTTTCTCCGATGTCTTCGGCGAACCGGCCGTACTTTTTCCCGGGCTTGCTGTTGAACAGCCGCTTCATCTGCTTGTGAAGGGCCTCGTAGTCGCCCCCCGGCTCGGCGAGGGCAGCACCCGGGCGTACCCGGGCCGGCTGTCCCGGCTGATACTGGCTGGCAAAGAGAGTACGAAGCTGCTTGATGGCCATGAAATCGTTGGTTCCCTGATTGAAAAACGGTCAAAGGCTTATAAACGGACAAAGCCCCGAAAGCTGACCCTCGGGGCTTTGCATTGTACCGGTTTTATGCGACCCGTCACCTTTGCGCGGGGCGGCAATGTCAGATCCGCTGGTTACGGACCAGTTCCCGTACCAGCGCACTGACGGCGCCCGGTATATCCGCCTCATGGTCCGCCGATGCCGTGACATGGGCAACATCGGATCCGAGGTTTACCGCAATCGCTATCAGCCCGTGGGCCGCCAGCAGCTGTGCCGTGCGCCGGCGATCCTCCGGGGTGCCGGCGTTGTCCTCACTGAGCACCACCGTGGTCTTACCCTGGTCAAACAGTGCCCGTTCCACGGCCAGTGCCAGTGCAGTCGCCTGCCGACCGTTACAGGCAATGATGGCTGGCTTCTGGGCCAGGCGGCGGGCGCGGTCTTCAGCGCTGACCGGCTCCCGGGATTCCGCGTCCCCGGCGGTGCCGGCGATCATGCCGGCGCCAATGGTCACGTTGGTCAGCCGGTCAATCACGATAAAGCTGCCGGTGGCGTGATTGCGCGGGTAGGCATCGAACGCCACCGGCTGGCTCAGGGTCAGCTCGCACAGGCCGATTTCATTCAGCTGCAAGCGGTCCGGATTGGCGTGCTGCTCCAGGGTATTGACGTCCGTCTGGTGCAGGATTGTCTTGACCGTGCCGGAGGTAAAGGTCGGGCCGAGCTTGATGTCGTACAGCCGGCCGGTTTCCAGCGGGGCATCGGTCATCCACACCAGATTGGCGCGGAAGCGGTTGCTCACTTCCGGCTCGTCCGCCGGGCGGACCAGCATGTCGCCCCGGCTGATGTCGATCTCATCGGTCAGTGTCAGGGTCACTGCCTGGTCGGTGTAGGCTTCGTCCAGGTTGCCGTCAAAGGTGACAATCTCTTTCACCGTGCTGGTGCGGCGTGAGGGCAGGGCCATTACCGGATCGCCGGGGCGGATTACCCCGGAGGCAACGGTGCCGCAAAAGCCGCGGAAATTCAGGTTCGGCCGGTTGACGAACTGGACCGGAAAGCGGAAGTGTTCGAGGTTCTTGTCCCGTGACACTTCCACCGTTTCGAGGATTTCCATCAGCGGCTGGCCGCTGAACCAGGGTGTGCTGGCACTGCGGTTGACCACGTTGTCGCCTTCCAGCGCGGAGATCGGCACGAAACGGGTGTCGCTCAGACCCAGCCGGGAGGCAAATGCCAGATATTCCTCTTTGATTTCGTTGAACCGCTGTTCGCTGAAATCCACCAGGTCCATCTTATTCACCGCCACCACGATGTGCCGGATGCCCAGCAGCGACGCGATGAAGGAGTGACGCCGGGTCTGGGTCAGCACGCCGTGGCGGGCATCGATCATCAGGATGGCCAGCTGTGCCGTGGACGCGCCGGTGGCCATGTTGCGGGTGTACTGCTCGTGGCCCGGGGTGTCGGCGATGATGAACTTGCGCTTGTCGGTGGAAAAGTAGCGATAGGCTACATCAATGGTGATGCCCTGTTCCCGTTCCGCCTGCAGGCCGTCCACCAGCAGTGCCAGATCCAGCTTTTCGCCGGTGGTGCCCATCTTGGCACTGTCGGTTTTCAGGCTCGCCATGTGATCTTCGTAGATCATCTTGGTGTCGTGCAGCAGGCGGCCGATCAGGGTGCTCTTGCCGTCGTCCACACTGCCGCAGGTCAGCAGCCGCAGCAGTTCCTTGTTCTCGTGTTGCTTCAGGTAGGCCTGAATATCTTCAGCAATCAGATCAGACTGGTGTGACATCTTAGAAATACCCTTCCCGCTTTTTCTGTTCCATGGATCCGGCCGAATCGTGGTCGATCACGCGGCCCTGGCGCTCGGAGCTGGTGGCCAGCAGCATCTCCTGGATGATTTCCGGCAGTGTGGTGGCCTCGGACTCAATGGCGCCGGTCAAGGGGTAGCAGCCGAGGGTGCGGAAGCGGATGGATTTCATCATCGGCGTTTCGCCCTCTTTAAGGGGCATGCGGTCGTCATCCACCATGATCAGGGTGCCGTCGCGCTCCACCACCGGACGCACGGCCGAGTAGTACAGCGGAACGATGTCGATGTTTTCCAGGTAGATGTACTGCCAGATGTCCAGCTCGGTCCAGTTGGACAGCGGGAAGACCCGGATGCTCTCGCCCTTGTTGATCTTGCCGTTGTAGGTGTTCCACAACTCGGGGCGCTGGTTCTTAGGGTCCCAGCGGTGGTACTGGTCGCGGAACGAGTACACCCGCTCCTTGGCGCGGGATTTCTCCTCATCGCGGCGGGCGCCGCCGAAGGCCGCATCAAATTTGTACTTGTCCAGCGCCTGTTTCAGGGCCTGGGTTTTCATCACGTCGGTGTGTTTGGCACTGCCGTGGGTGAACGGGCCGATACCCTGTTTCACACCATCCTCATTGATGTGGACAATCAGGTCGAGACCGTACTTGCTGACCTGTTTGTCGCGGAATTCGATCATGTCGCGGAACTTCCAGGTGGTGTCCACGTGCATCAGCGGGAACGGCGGCTTGCCCGGATAGAAGGCCTTGCGGGCCAGGTGCAACATGACCGCGGAGTCCTTGCCGATGGAGTAGAGCATCACCGGGTTGTCGAACTCGGCGGCAACTTCCCGGATGATGTGGATGCTTTCAGCTTCCAGCTGTTTGAGATGGGTCAGGTTGTAAGTGGTCATCGTGTCCTGCTGTCGCCTTGCTGGCCTTTGCGGCCGGTACGAGTGGAGATCTCCACTTTAACAGAGGGCATCAGGGCATAAGAAGCAGTCTGGTTAGACTTTTAGATCATAATAATATAGCGGCACACGAATGGCCGTGTGCCGGGATGGTGTGCAAAATGTCTGGTCAAAAAATAATCAATGCGTGACCGGTGGTTGCGGACGTCCGCCGTGGATTCAGATCGGCGTCGCCAGGACGCGACTGACAAACTGGTCCACGTAATCGTAGCCGTTATTCTCGAAATCGGTGAACTGAACACCCAGCTGGAACTGGTCCCGGGCAATCCGCCGCAGGTGCACGATGTGACCGGCGGCAGCCACCGCCACCGTCTGGGCGGCAACCACGGGTACCGCGAAACGGGCGGCGACGGGAATGCACGCGCCGGGGGCTGGCGTGGTCTGGCTGGGGACCAGTTTCTTGGCGGTTTCCTGGTCGCAGAGCAGCATCATGCCGGCGCGGGACAGGTTGGCGGTTCTGCAGTTAAGCACATCGCCGTCGGATTTCTTGATGGCGACTTCGATCGAGACATCCGCTCGTTGTTGCTTCCTGAGATTGGTTTTGGAGGAAACTGGCTTCATGGTGACTCGCCTGGCATTTTCTGTTTGTAGGTATGCTGCCTTGCCCATGGGTATCGATCCGGAATGTTCTGATGTTCGGAGTAAACGTAAACGACTGAAAGTTTAATTGTTTGCAAATTGATCAGCAAGAGACCTGTCGTGCGGTCGGGCATGTTAATGGCCGGTGGTGGCAGTTGTGTGGCAGAAATGTGACAGATGTCCCGTGGCGGGCGGCAGCGCACCCGGCATTTACTTAGGACGTTGCTGTTTCGGACCGCTCCCCGGCTGAGGTAAACTGCCACCCCTAATTCACTCTTCTCCCTGATGGTTTATGACAGACAAACCCGTTTCTCCCGGCACCGGCGGTGGCAAGGTCGGTTTTATCAGCCTCGGCTGCCCGAAAGCGCTTGTGGATTCCGAGCGTATCCTCACCCAATTGCGGCTCGATGGTTATGAAGTGGTGCCCACCTACGACGATGCCGACATTGTGGTGGTCAACACCTGTGGCTTTATTGATGCGGCCAAGCAGGAATCCCTGGATGCCATCGGAGAGGCCATCAGTGAAAACGGCAAGGTCATCGTAACCGGGTGCATGGGTGTGGAAGCTGACAAGATCCGCGAAACCCATCCCGGTGTGCTGGCGGTGTCCGGCCCCCATGCCTATGAGGAAGTGGTCGGTGCGGTTCATCAGTACGTGCCGCCGAAAAAGGACCACGATCCGTTTATCGATCTGGTGCCTCCCCAGGGCGTCAAGCTGACGCCGCGGCACTATGCCTACCTGAAGATCTCCGAGGGCTGTAATCACCGTTGCACCTTCTGCATCATCCCGTCCATGCGCGGCGACCTGGTCAGCCGCCCGATCGGCGACGTGATGGATGAAGCCAGGCGCCTGGTGGATGCCGGCGTCAAGGAACTGCTGGTGATCTCCCAGGACACCTCTGCCTACGGCGTGGATATCAAATACCGCACCGGCTTCTGGCAGGGCCGGCCCCTGAAAACCAGGATGCAGTCCCTGTGTGAGGCGCTGGGCGAGATGGGCGTGTGGGTTCGCCTGCACTATGTCTATCCCTACCCCCACGTGGACGACATCATCCCGCTGATGGCCGAGGGCAAGATCCTGCCGTACCTGGATATTCCGTTCCAGCACGCCAGCCCGAAAGTACTCAAGGCCATGAAGCGTCCGGCCCACGACAGCAAGACCCTGGAGCGTATTCGCAAGTGGCGGGAGATTTGCCCCGAGCTCACTATCCGCTCCACCTTTATTGTGGGTTTCCCCGGCGAAACCGAGGAAGATTTCCAGTACCTGCTGGATTGGCTCGACGAGGCCCAGCTTGATCGGGTGGGCGCCTTCACCTACAGCCCGGTCGAGGGCGCCAGGGCCAACGAACTGGAAGGTGCGGTGCCGGAGGAGGTCAAAGAAGAGCGCCTGGCGCGCTTTATGGCCAAGCAGGCGGAAATCTCTGCCGCTCGCCTGCAGGCGAAGATCGGCAAGACCATTGATGTGCTGATCGACGAAGTGGACGAGGAAGGTGCCATTGGCCGTTCCAAGGCGGATGCGCCGGAGATTGATGGCATGGTGTATCTCAATGGCGAGACCGACTTGCAGCCGGGCCAGATTGTCCGCGCGGTGGTAGAACACGCCGACGAGCATGACCTGTGGGCCGAGCTGGTCCGATAAACCCGGTCATGCCCTGAACAACAAAGCCCCGGTCATCCGGGGCTTTGTTTTTTCAGGTTCAGTCCTTGCTTACCCGGGTAATGATGTCTGCGTAATACTCGTTAAAGTTCTTGAACTCAACGCTGTCGCGACCGCAGCAGCGGATGTTGCCTGACTTGATGTCGTACACCCAGCCGTGAATCTCGATTTTCCCGGTGGCCAGTTTGGCGGCAACCACCGGGTGGGTGCGCAGGTGCTGAACCTGCTGCAGCACGTTTTCCTCAATGGCTTCGTTGAGGTATTTCGGGTCCAGAGGCTCATCGCCGGGGATGCCGTGGCGCTCCCGCACGATCTCCATGGCGGAACGGCAGTGGCCCAGCCATTCCTTGACGTGGGGCAGCCCCTTCAACGCGGGGACGTTGAGTGCGCCCTTGATGGCGCCGCAGTCGGTGTGCCCGCAGACAATGATGTGCCGCACGTTGAGCACCGCTACCGCGTATTCGATGGACGCCGTCATACCCCCGGTTTCGTTGCTGTGGGGGGGGATCACGTTGCCGGCATTGCGGCAGATGAACAGATCCCCCGGGTTCGAGCCGGTCACCATGTTCGGATCGATTCGGGAATCCGAACAGGTGAAAAACAGCACGTCGGGATTCTGGCTGTCGGCAAGGGCGCCAAACAGGTCTTTGTGCTCCGGATAAACGTTCTTGCGAAAATCCAGTACGCCGCGAACAATGTGGTCCATGGTTTCTCCTCCTGCCGCTCAGGCAATCTCGATCAGAATTTCCCCGGGGGTTACCCGATCACCTTTGGTGACGTAAACCGCCTGCACGGTGCCGTCAACGCTGGTGTGTACTTCAGTTTCCATCTTCATCGCTTCGGTGATCAGTACGGCCTGGCCGGCAGTAACCGTATCGCCTTCCTGTACCAGTACATCCACCACGTTGCCGGGCATGGTGGTGGTGATGTGGCCCGGATCAGTGGCGCGCTTGCGGCCACTGCCGCCGGTGGCAGCTTCGTACTCATTGAGTGATTCGAACACCACTTCCTGGGGCATGCCGTCCAGGGACAGGTAGAGCTTGCGCTTGCCGGGGCCCGAGGCACCGACGCCGGTCACTGCCACTTCGTAGGTTTCGCCATGAACATCAATGCGGAACTCGGTGGCCACTGCAGTCCCCATCCGGTCGCGGCCCTTGTGTTCCGCCGGCAGCAATTCCTCGGGCTTGAGGGTGCCGTCCTTGCGCTGCTGGAGGAACTCGCGCCCGAGGTCCGGGAACATGGCATAGGTAAGCACATCTTCCTCACTGGTCGCCAGGCTACCAATGTCTTCCCGTAGTCTGTTCAGCTCGGGGCTGAGCTGGTCGGCGGGTCGGCCCTCGTTTACCGTCTCGTTGCCGATGGCCTTCTTCCGGATGTCTCCGTTTACCTCGGCCGGCGGGTGGCCGTAACCGCCCTGCAGGTAGCGTTTCACCTCATTGGTGATGGTCTTGTAGCGCTGGCCGGCCAGCACGTTATACACCGCCTGGGTGCCGACAATCTGCGAGGTCGGCGTTACCAGTGGCGGATAACCGAGGTCAGCCCGTACCCGGGGGATTTCATCAAACACCTCCCGGATCCGGTCCAGGGCGTTCTGCTCTTTCAGCTGGTTGGCCAGGTTGGACATCATGCCCCCCGGCACCTGGTTGATCTGGACCGATACGTCTTCCCGGGTGAATTCGCTCTCGAACTGGTGATACTTCTTGCGCACGTCGTGGAAGTAGTCGGCAATTTCGCTGAGCAGTTCAAGGTCCAGGCCGGTGTCGTATTCCGTGCCTTTGAGAGCGGCAACCTGGGACTCGGTAGCCGGATGGCTGGTGCCGCTGGCAAACGATGAAATGGCAGTATCAATACGATCGGCGCCCGCCTCGATGGCCTTGAGCTGGCACATGGCGGCCAGACCGGCAGTGGCATGGCTGTGAATAACCAGCGGCAGATCCACCGCGGACTTGATCGCGCGCACCAGTTCGAACGTGGCGTAGGGCGTCAGCAGGCCGGCCATGTCCTTGATGGCAATGGAGTCCGCCCCCATGGCCTTGAGCTCCTGGGCCTGCTGGACAAACAGTTCGGGGGTATGCACCGGACTGGTGGTATAGCAGATGGTGCCCTGGGCGTGCTTGCCGGCTTTTTTGACCGCTTTCATGGCGGTTTCCAGGTTGCGCAGATCGTTCAACGCATCGAAAATCCGGAACACGTCAATGCCGTTGTCCGCCGCCTTCTGGACGAACGCTTCCACGACGTCATCGGCGTAATGGCGGTAGCCCAGCAGGTTCTGGCCCCGCAGCAGCATTTGCAGGCGGGTGTTGGGCAGGGCCTTGCGCAGCTGGCGCAGGCGCTCCCAGGGATCTTCCTTCAGGAAACGCACGCAGGCGTCAAAGGTGGCACCCCCCCAGACTTCCAGCGACCAGTAGCCGACCTGGTCGAGCTTGTAGCAGATCGGCAGCATGTCTTCGGTGCGCATGCGGGTGGCAATCAGCGACTGGTGCGCATCGCGAAGGATAACGTCGGTGACTTCAATTTTCTTGGCAATCTTGCTTGCGTTGCTCATGTTCAATCCTCCTGCGGATTACCAGCCGGCGTGGGCCGCAATGGTGGCTGCAATGGCCAGTGCGATTTCGCTGGGATGACGTTTGGTGGAATAGTTCAGCAGCTCCGGGTGGCTCGGCACAAAGCTGGTGTCGAACATGCCCTTGCGGAAATCCGGGTGGTCCAGGATCTGCTGGTAGTAGTTGGCGGTGGTGGTGATGCCGTGCAGGCGCATGTCGTCCAGCGCCCGTTTGCCACGGGCGATGACCTCATCCCAGGTCAGCGCCCAGACCACCAGTTTCAGGCACATGGAATCGTAGTAGGGCGGGATCTCGTAACCGGTGTAGATGGCGGTATCCACCCGCACTCCCGGGCCGCCGGGGGCGTAGTAATGGGTGATGCGGCCGAAACTGGGCAGGAAATCGTTCTTCGGGTCTTCCGCGTTGATCCGGAACTGCAGCGCGTAACCCCGGTAGGCGATATCCTCCTGCCGGTAACTCAGCGGCAGGCCGGCGGCAATCCTCAGTTGTTCCCGCACGATGTCCACGCCAGTGATGGCTTCGGTGATGGTGTGCTCCACCTGCACCCGGGTATTCATCTCCATGAAGTAGACTTCGTTGCCGGTGAGCAGGAACTCCACGGTGCCGGCGTTCTCGTAACCCACCGCCTTGGCTGCCTTGACTGCCAGGCCGCCGATGTACTGCCGTTGCTCCGGTGTCAGTTGCGGGCTGGGGGCAATCTCGATGAGTTTCTGGTTGCGTCGCTGAATAGAGCAGTCCCGCTCGAACAGGTGCACCGCGTCGCCCTGGCTGTCGGCCAGGATCTGTACCTCGATGTGGCGCGGATTGACGATGCACTTCTCCATGAACACCTCGGCCGAGCCGAAGGCTTTGGTGGCCTCGGAAATCACCCTCGGGTACTGGGTTTTCAGCTCCTCGGGGGAGTCGCAGCGGCGGATACCCCGGCCACCACCACCGGAGGTGGCTTTCAGCATCACCGGGTAACCAATCTCGTTGGCCAGCCTGAGGGCGTCTTCCAGATCCGCCAGGTTGCCCTCGGAGCCCGGGGTGATGGGTACGCCCGCCGCCCGCATGCTGTCGCGGGCCTGGGTCTTGTCGCCCATCTTGTGGATAACCTCGGACTTGGGGCCGATAAATGTCAGCCCATGTTGTTCACACAGCTGGGCGAAGCGGGCGTTCTCAGAGAGAAAGCCGTAACCCGGGTGGATGGCATCGCAGCCGGTTTCCAGCGCGAGATTCACAATCCGCGCCGGGTCCAGATACCCGGCCAGCGGGTCTTCGCCCAGTGAGTAGGCTTCGTCGGCACGTTTTACATGCAGGCCGTAGCGGTCCGGCTCGGTATAAATCGCCACCGAACGGATCCCCAGTTCGGCACAGGCCCGCACAATGCGCACCGCAATCTCGCCACGGTTGGCGATAAGAACTTTTTTAAGCATGGGCTTCAACATCGGCGATTCCTCGTCTCGTCGTCCCGAATGAAGGTGGGAAAAGGTTAACGGGGATGACGGATCACGAAAAATTGATATTATTTCGCTTATATATAACTAATATCTTATAGATAGCCTGATTCGGGAGAAATCATGCCCCTGAGTATCCAGAAACTCGCCAACCGGCTGACCTTCCGTCAGCTCCAGGTGTTCAAGGCGGTTTACGACCTGAAGAGTTACAGTCGGGCCGGAGAGCTGCTCGGCCTGACCCAGCCCGCGGTCAGCAGCCAGGTCCGCCACCTGGAGCAGGCCCTGGGCACCCCGATGTTCGATTACGTGGGGCGGCAGCTCTACTGCACCGCCGCGGGGGAGGAAATGGCGGCTTGCGTGCGCTCGGTGTTCCGCGAGCTGGCGGACGTGCAGAACCGGCTGGCGGCCCTGGAGGGCAGGGTGGCCGGTGATCTCCGGCTGGTCGCGGTCAGTACCGCCCAGTATGTAGTGCCCTATCTGCTGCGCTCATTCCTTCAGCTGAACCCCCAGGTCCATGTTTCGGTCGCCGTGGTCAACCGGGCTGTTGCCCTGCAGCGGCTGAATGACAACAGCGACGATCTGGTGATCATGGGTATGGTGCCGCCAGAGCGGCCACTGGCGTCGTTACCGTTTCTCGACAACGAGCTGATACCGGTCGTGCCGGCCGGCCATCCGTTGCTGGAGCTGGAAAGCGTGAGCCCGCAGGCGTTTCTGGATAGCCAGTTGCTGGTGAGGGAGCAGGGTTCCGGCAGCCGTCTGGCGCTGGAGGTTTTCTGTCAGCAGCAGAGGCTGAAGATGGAGCCGGGCATCGAGTTGGGTTCAAACGATGCGGTAAAGCATGCGGTGCTGGCAGGGCTGGGGGTGGCGGTGGTGCCGAAGCTCAGTGTGCTTTCCGAGCTGGCGCTGGGTTCGTTGCGGGTGGTCGATATCACGGGTTTCCCCCTGCGCCGCAGCTGGTGCGTAGTCTACCCCCAGGCCCGTCACCCGACTCCGGCGATGCAGGCGTTCATTGATTATATCCAGCAGAATATTGGTCAGTTTGAGCGGTTGTTTCGGCGGCTTTCTGCGCATGGCGTTTGACTTACTGGCTGGCGACGGAGGCTTGTTTTGGTTCCAGCCTTGTTCTTGCTGCTGAGGTCCTTGGCTGGAGTGTTTTATTGCCTATATCCGAGGAGCCAGGTTGGGTGGGTTTGGGCTCCCTTCCCAAAAATGTGCGGAGCCAGGGATGGCGGAGCCCAAGCGCACATGGATGTGCTTGTAGCGGTTTTTGGGAAGGGGGGCCAAACCCGCCCTTCCCCAAGGCCAGGCAGGCTAGGGCCGAAGTAAGAAGCCTCGACCCAAGCCCGCAACCATCAACCACCAAGCTTGCGAACAAGAATCTCGTTGAACAGCTTCGGATTACCCTGGCCCTTGGAGGCCTTCATCAAAGGCCCCATAAAGCCACCCAGCATCTTCTTCTGCTTCTTCGGATCCGATTCCTGCTGATACTGCGCAACCTGATCCGGCATGCCGGCCAGCACCTCATCGACCATCGACTCCAAGGCACCAGTGTCAGACACCTGCTTCAGGCCCTTGGCCTCGATGATGGCGTCTACATCGTCGTTCTCGCCAGACCACAACGCCTCAAACACCTTCTTGGCGCCAGCAGAGGACAGCGTGTTATCGGCGATGCGGGTGACCAGGGCGCCCAGTTGCGCGCCGGTGATCGGTGCCTCGGCGACAGACTTCTCTTCCGCATTCAAACGGGCTGAGAACTCCCCCTGAATCCAGTTGGCGGCCAGCTTGGCGTCTTTGCCGTGCTCGACGGTTTGCTCGAAGAGCGCGGCCAGCCTGGCGTCAGCAGACAGAATGCCGGCGTCGTAGTCGTTCAGACCGTAGTGCTCCTTGAAGCGGGCCTTGCGGGCATCCGGCAATTCCGGCAGGCGGGCGCGGGCGTCTTCAATGAAGGCGTCGTCGATCTCCACCGGCAGCAGGTCCGGGCAGGGGAAGTAGCGGTAATCGTTGGCTTCTTCCTTGCTGCGCATGGAGCGGGATTCGTCCCGGTCGCCGTTGTACAGGCGGGTTTCCTGCACGATCACGCCGCCATCTTCCAGGATGTCCATCTGCCGTTCCACTTCGTGGGCGATGGCCTGTTCCATGAACCGGAACGAGTTCAGGTTCTTGGTTTCGGTGCGCGTCCCCAGGGTATCCGAGCCTTTCGGCTTCAGGGAGATGTTGACGTCAAAGCGCATGGAGCCCTGGGACATGTCGCCGTCGCAGATGCCCAGCGAGGTGACCAGGCTGTGCAGTTTCCTGGCAAACGCCACCGCTTCCTCGGCACTGGTCATGTCCGGCTCGGTAACCACTTCGATCAGCGGCGTGCCGGCGCGGTTCAGGTCGATGCCGGTCATGCCGTGGTAATCCTCGTGCAGGGATTTACCGGCGTCTTCCTCCAGGTGGGCGTGGTGAATACGCACGCGCTTGGTGCTGCCATCGGCCAGGTCGATGTCCACGTAACCCGGGCCGACAATGGGCTGGGCCAGCTGGGTGGTCTGGTAGCCTTTAGGCAGGTCCGGGTAGAAGTAGTTTTTACGCTCGAACACCGAGCGGCGACCGATTTCAGCGTTGGTGGCCAGGCCGAACATCACCGCGTAGCGGAACGCCTGCTCGTTGGGCACCGGCAGGGTGCCCGGCATGGCCAGGTCAACGGCGTTGGCCTGGGTGTTGGGCTCGGCACCGAAGGCGATGCTGGAGCCGGAGAAAATCTTGGTCTGGGTGGCGAGCTGAACGTGAATTTCCAGCCCGATCACGATATCCCACTGCATGTGTTCGTCTCCTTGTGCGGGCTTATTGGGGTTCACGCTGGTGCCAGTCGGTCACCTGCTGGAACTGATGGGCCGCGTTCAGCAGGCGGGCTTCGGAGAAGTAATCCCCGATAATCTGCAGCCCCACCGGCAAGCCGTCGACAAACCCGGCCGGCACCGACATGGCCGGAATGCCCGCCAGGTTGATGGCGATGGTGAACACGTCTTCCAGGTACATGGATACCGGGTCGGTGTTCTTCTCACCCTGTTTGAACGCCGGCGTCGGTGACACCGGGCTCATCAGCACATCCACTTCCTTGAAGGCGTTGATGAAATCCTGCTGGATCAGGCGGCGAACCTTCTGCGCCTTCAGGTAATAGGCATCAAAGTAACCGGCCGACAGGGCATAGGTGCCCACCAGAATCCGCCGTTTCACCTCGGTTCCGAAACCTTCTGCCCGGGTGCGGGTGTACATATCCATCAGGTCTTTCGGGTCTTCACAGCGGTAGCCGTAACGCACGCCGTCAAACCGCGACAGGTTGGCGGAAGCCTCTGCCGGTGCAATCACGTAGTAGGCGGCGATGGCCAGCCTGGCGTTGGGCAGGGAGACCTCCTTTACGGTCGCGCCCAGCTTTTCGTACTCGCGAATGGCGTTGCGGACCTGCTCCTCCATGGCCGGCGACAGCTGGTCGCTGAAGTATTCCTTCGGCAGGCCAATCTTCAGGCCTTTCAGTGGCTCGTTCAGGGTGGCGGTGTAATCCGGCACCTCGCGGTCGATGCAGGTGGAATCCTTCGGGTCGTAGCCCGCCATCACATTCATCATCAGCGCCGCGTCTTCTGCGGTGCGGGCCATCGGGCCTCCCTGGTCCAGAGAAGAAGCAAAGGCAATCATGCCGTAGCGGGATACCCGGCCGTAGGTGGGCTTCAGCCCGGTAATGCCACAGAGCGCCGCCGGCTGGCGAATGGAACCGCCGGTATCGGTACCGGTTGCCGCCGGCACCAGTCGCGCAGCTACCGCGGCTGCGGAACCACCGGAAGAGCCGCCCGGTACACGCTTGTCACCGCTGGACAGACCCCAGGGGTTAGTCACCGCGCCATAGAAACTGGATTCGTTGGACGAACCCATGGCGAACTCGTCCATGTTGGTCTTACCCAGACACACAGCACCGGCAGCCTTGAAATTGGCCGTTACCGTTGCGTCGTAAGGCGGCACAAAATTCTCCAGCATTTTGGAGCCACAGGTGGTGCGAATACCGTTGGTACAGAAAATATCCTTGTGAGCAAACGGCACTCCGGTCCACACCGTGGCCTTGCCAGCTGCGCGCAGCTCATCAGCAGCCCTGGCCTCAGCCAGCGCCTGCTCTTCGGAGATGGTAATAAAACTGTTGTACTTGCCGTCTTCAGCCTTCAGACGGTCGAGGAACTGCTGGGTCAGCTCCACGCTGGAAACCTTGCCGCTCTCCAGCTCGCGGGAAAGCTCTGCTACGGATTTGTTATGCATGTTGAGTCCTGATATCGCTGTTCGTCAGATCGTCCGGTAAACCCGGTGGCTCATTCAATAACCCTGGGTACCAGGTACAGGCCATCTTCGGTAGCCGGCGCGATCGCCTGGAAGGCTTCCCGCTGATTGGTCTCGGTGACCACGTCGGGCCGCAGGCGCTGAACCGCGTCCAGCGGGTGGGCCATGGGTTCCACCGAATCGGTATCGGCCGCGCCCAGCTGGTCCACCAGATCCAGGATGTTGCCCAGGTCTTTCTCCAGGGCCGCCACCTGCTCGTCGTCCACCTTGATGCGGGCGAGCACCGCGACTTTCTCTATGTCCTTGCGGGAAATGGTCACATTGCCTCCCAGGTAAATGAAAGTTTGGTAAGAAAACAGCACGTCACTCAGCACGTCAGCCCGTGTTGCTCGAAGCCCTCTCCGTAGATCGGGAGCGGTCGGGATGGCGCTGTCCGGAACTGTGCGGAGCCATGGATGGCGGAGCCCAAGCGTACGCGGATGTATTAACAGCGTGTTCCGGACAGCGCCATCCCGGCTGCTTGTGCTCCGGACGTGACTCAAAAATAAACGCGTATCTTAACAGATTCGATGTGGCTGGGCAGGACCAAATCCCTGTTGTCGAAATGTGACAGAACCGGCGCCATCCCTGATCGCGCCTTGCCTGTGGGGGTGCTCGCTGATAAAGTTGCCGCATCATTTCTGCGACTGCAACTCTCAGGTTGAAACTACATCAATGTTGATCAAGAAACTCCGCGGCTTATTCTCCAGCGACCTGTCCATCGACCTGGGCACCGCCAATACTCTTATCTATGTCCGCGACCGGGGTATCGTCCTGAACGAACCGTCCGTTGTGGCCATCCGCACCAGCGGATCCCAGAAGATGGTGGCAGCAGTCGGCGCTGAAGCCAAGCGGATGCTGGGTCGGACCCCAGGCAACATCACCGCGATCCGACCGATGAAGGATGGCGTGATCGCCGACTTCGTTGTTACCGAGAAAATGCTTCAGCACTTCATCCATAAAGTGCATGAGAACAGCTTCATTACACCGAGCCCGCGGGTACTGGTGTGCGTGCCAAGCAAATCCACCCAGGTGGAGAAGAAGGCCATCCGCGAATCGGCACTCGGAGCCGGCGCCCGTGAGGTGTTCCTCATCGAAGAGCCGATGGCGGCTGCCATCGGTGCCGGCCTGCCGGTCGAGGAAGCCAGTGGCTCCATGATCGTGGATATCGGTGGCGGCACCACCGAGATCGCCATCATCTCATTGAACGGTATTGTCTACGCCGAGTCTGTGCGGGTGGGGGGTGACAAGTTCGACGAAGCCATCGTTACCTACGTGCGTCGCAACTACGGCAGCCTGATCGGTGACTCCACTGCCGAGCGCATCAAGCACGAAATCGGCTGCGCCTACGAAGGTCTGGATGTGCGCGAGATCGACGTCCGTGGCCGCAATCTTGCCGAGGGCGTGCCCCGGGCCTTCACCCTGAACAGCGAGGAAATCCTCGACGCCCTGCAGGAGTCGCTGGCGCAAATCGTTCAGACGGTAAAGAGTGCGCTGGAGCAGTCGCCGCCTGAACTGGCCTCTGATATTGCCGAGCGCGGTATTGTGCTGACCGGCGGTGGCGCGCTGCTGCGTGGCCTCGACAAGCTGATCAGCGAAGAGACCGGCCTGCCGGTGATCATTGCCGAAGACCCGCTGACCTGTGTGGCCCGCGGTGGCGGCAAGGCGCTGGAAGTGATCGACCGCGGCGGCATCGGAATGTTCTCCCAGGAGGGGTAACTGTGGCGCAGGGCTGTTGCCTGACACCCGTTCGCTTCCAACCGCCGCTGGTGCCCAGGCACAGCGGCGGTTGTCGTTTGTACCTGGCGCTGGCCGGCAGGAGGACGGGCTATTAAAACCATCTTCGTTCAGGGGCCGATTCCCGGGCTCCGGTTGTTTCTTGTCATTCTGCTTTCTGTTGGTCTGATCGTTGCCGATACCCGCCTGGACCGCGTTGAACCGGTGCGCAGTGCGCTGGGTACCGTGCTGGCGCCGGTGTACTGGTTGGGCAATGCCCCGCGGGATTTCAGCGAATGGGTATCCGGCCTGTTCACCACCCGGGATGATCTGGTGGAGGAGAACGAGGCACTGCAAGCCCGGTTACTGATCCTCGAACGCCGGGCTCTCAAGTACGCCGCGCTGGCGGCAGAGAACAATGAACTGCGACGGCTGATGAACTCGTCGGAAGTGCTCGACGACCGGGTTATCGTGGCGGAAATCGTCAGTGTGTCGCCGGACCCCTATTCCCATGAAGTGGTCATCAACAAGGGCAGCCGTGACGGGGTCCGGGTTGGGCAGGCGATTCTGGATGCCGGTGGCCTGATGGGGCAGGTGGTGCAATCCAGCAGCTTTACCTCCCGCGTCATGCTGGTTTCCGACAGCAGCCACGCCGTGCCGGTGGAAGTGGTCCGCAACGGGCTGCGCTCGATCCTGCTGGGCATTGGCGACAGCGACATCCTCGAACTGGTGTACGTGCCGGACACGGTGGACATCCGCGAAGGGGACCTGCTGGTCAGTTCCGGTCTGGGTGGGCGCTTCCCGCGGGGTTATCCGGTGGCGGAGGTCAGCGCCATTCACAAGGACCCCGGCGACCCCTTTGTCCAGATCCAGGCGACCCCCAAGGCCCGGCTTAACCAGAGCCGACTGGTGCTGGTGGTGTTTTCGCCGCAGGATGATGCCGGTGACGAACTGCCCGCAGAAAGTGGCATCGCCGTCGGTTCCGACGCCGTTATCGGGGAGGAGTACTGATGCTGTCGGTGATCAGCTATCCGGTTTTTGCTCTCAGCGTGCTGGTCTCGCTGGTGCTGAGTATCTCGCTGTTTCCGGTGGACTGGTTCGAGTTCCGTCCGGAGTGGCTGGGGCTGATGGTGTTCTACTGGACGTTCCGCGCCCCGGCGCAGTTTGGCATCGTGCTGGCGTGGTGTGCCGGTCTGCTGCTGGATGTGCTGGAGTCGACCCCGCTGGGGGTCAATGCCATGGCCATGGCACTGGTGGCCTTCCTGGTACTCACGGTGCACCAGCGCCTGCGGATGTTTCCGATACCCCAGCAATGCCTGATGGTGTTCCTGCTTCTGGGGATCAACCAGATGCTGGTTCATTTCATCAAGCAGGTACTGGGGGCGGACAGTACCGGGTTCAGTTACCTCTGGCCGGCACTGACCAGCGCGCTGGTATGGCCACCGTTGTGTATCCTGCTGGATAACCTTAATCGAAAACTGGGATAGGAAGTTCCCATGCGCCCGATCATTCTTGCCTCGGCGTCTCCGCGCAGGGCCGAGCTGCTCCGCCAGATGGGGCTGGATTTTACCGTCTGCCCGGTGGATATCGACGAAACCCCGCTGCCCGGTGAGCTGCCGGCCCATTACGTCGAGCGGCTGGCGCGGGAAAAAGCCGTTGCCGGCCGGCAACGTACCACAGTTGCTGACAGCCTGGTGATCGGGTCGGATACCTCGGTGGTGCTGGGGGAGCAGATACTCGGCAAGCCGGACGATGAAGCGATGGCCGCCGACATGCTGCGCCGGTTGTCCGGCCATACCCACCGGGTGATGACGGCGGTGGCCCTGGCCGCGGCCGACCACTGTACTGCCCGCCTGGTGACCACGGAGGTCCGCTTCCGCGAACTGACTGACGATGAAATCCATGCCTATATCGCCAGCGGCGAGCCCATGGACAAGGCCGGCGGCTATGGGATCCAGGGCCTGGGTGGTATTTTTGTGGCAAGCCTCACCGGCAGCTACAGCGCGGTAGTTGGTCTACCCTTGCTAGAGACCGCCGGTTTGCTGGCGGAGGCCGGTCAGCCGGTCTGGCAGGCCTGGGGTCGTACATGCAGTAAGGAGAGCCACAGTGAGTGAAGAAATCCTGATCAACGTGACGCCGGTGGAAACCCGCGTGGCTCTGGTCGAGAACGGTATGCTGCAGGAAGTCTACATCGAGCGTACCAGCCGCAAGGGTATCGTCGGCAATATCTATAAGGGCAAGGTAGTCCGTGTTCTGCCGGGGATGGAAGCGGCCTTTGTTGATATCGGCCTGGAACGCGCCGCCTTCATCCACGCCTCCGATGTGGTGGCAAGCCAGCAGAACGGCTCCGACGAGCCTGTTGAAGCCCCCCGCACCGTGCCGGATATCCGTACCCTGCTGCGGGAAGGCCAGTCGCTGGTGGTGCAGGTGACCAAGGACCCTATCGGTACCAAGGGCGCCCGGCTCACAACCCAGCTTTCCATTCCGTCCCGTTACCTGGTGTACATGCCCGGGGTCAGCCACATTGGCATCTCCCAGCGCATCGAGGACGAAACCGAGCGTGCCCGGCTGCGGGAAATTGTTGAGCGGGGTGCTGTAGAAGGTGCTGTAGAAGGTGCTATAAACGGTGCTGTAGAAGGTGCCATAGGGGGTGCTGTAGAAGGCGCAACAGAAGGCAGCCCGGAAGGCACGACAGAACAGAAGGTCAGCAGCGGCGGCTACATTATCCGCACCGCGGCGGAATCTGCCGCCGAGCAGGACCTGATCGCCGACATGAATTTCCTCAACCGGCTCAACCAGTCGGTGAACGAACGCATCAGTCGGGTCAAGGCGCCGGCGGTGGTCTATCAGGACCTGCCACTGTTCATCCGCACGATTCGTGACCTGATCCGCCCGCAGACCGAAAAGGTGCGTATCGACAGCCGCGAGAGCTACCAGCGGGTGATCGAGTTCGTTGCCGAATTTGTTACCGAGTTCCAGGACAAGGTCGAGTACTATCCGGGCGAACGGCCGATTTTTGACCTCTACAGTGTTGAAGACGAAATCCAGAAGGCCCTGAGCCGCAAGGTGCAGCTCAAATCCGGCGGCTACGTCATCATTGACCAGACCGAAGCGATGACCACCATTGACGTCAACACCGGCGGCTTTGTGGGGCATCGCAACCTCGAGGAAACCATCTTCAAGACCAACCTCGAGGCGGCCCGTGCGATCAGTCGCCAGCTGCGCCTGCGTAACCTCGGCGGCATCATCATTATCGATTTCATCGACATGGATGACCCGGAACATCAGCGCCAGGTCCATCGCATGCTCGAAAAGATGCTCGAGCGGGACCATGCCAAGACCAAGATTACCGGGGTCTCCGAGCTGGGCCTGGTGGAGATGACCCGCAAGCGCACCACTGAAAGCCTGGGCCAGGTGTTGTGCGAGTCCTGTCCGGTGTGTGACGGTCGCGGCTTCCTGAAAACCTCGGAAACCGTCTGCTACGAAATCTTCCGGGAAATCCTGCGGATCAATCGCGCCTACGAGCCCGAGAACTACCTGGTGATGGCCTCCCAGAGCGTGGTGGACCGGTTGCTGGACGAGGAGTCCGACAACGTGGCCGACCTGGAAACCTTCATCGGCAAGAGTATCCGCTTCCAGGTCGAGCCGTTCTACAGCCAGGAACAGTATGATGTGGTCCTGCTCTGAGTGGAGCGCTGACAGCCGGCCGGTCGTTGCAGTGGATGACGAGGTGACGTTCACCGATGACTGCGTCTGACGGCAGTGAGTCTGCCGCCGCCCCGGTACGTCTGGTGGCCAGGCTGGCAAGCCTGGTCTGGTGGCTGTTGCTCTCCGTTCTGGTGCTGCTGGCGATTTATGTCGGTGTAGGCCGGCAGCTGACCCAGAACATCAACGACTACCGCGCGACGGTTGAGCAGCGGCTGTCAGCCCAGCTTGGTCAGGAGGTCAGCATTGGCACGCTCGCGGCCAGCTGGCAATGGCTTGACCCGGTACTGGAAGCCCGTGATGTCCGGGTCCATGGTCCCGGCGCCAGCAGTGGCGTGGCAGGCTCGCTCCAGCATTTACGGGTCCGCCTCGACAGCCTGGCCTCGCTGTTCCGTTTCCGCCTGGTGTTCGGTGACTTCGAAGCGGATGGCCTCGAGCTGACCCTGACCCGGGACTCCGCCGGCGAGATTGCCGTGCGTGGTGTTCCCGCCGATGGCCTGCAAGCCGGTGACCTGTCACTCTGGCTGGACCGGGCCGGGGCCTGGCTGTCCGATCCGTCGGTGCGGATTACCCGGGTTGATCTCGGCATTCGTACCGATGGCAGCAATATCCGCTACGTCTCCATCCCCCAGCTCGACCTGGTGTATTCCCGGGGCCTGTTTCATATTGCCGGTCGTGCCATGCGTTCCGGCACCACCGAGCAGCTGGCAAGCTTCCGGTTGGTAGGGCGCCATTTCTTCCGTGGCGACTTTACCGGCCAGGCTTACCTGGAACTCAGTTCCGGTCGCTGGTTTGACGAGCTGGTGGGCGACCTTGCCTGGCGCGACCTCAGCGCCGAGGGCTTTGATGTCGGTGGTCGCGCCTGGTTCACCTTCCAGGACGGTCGCCTGCAGCAGGCGACCGGGCGCCTCGAAACCCCCTATCTGCAATTACGCTCTGGCGAGGCCTCGCTGGCTCCCCTGGAGGCCATCGGTGCCGATTTCGGCTGG